>Ga0209347_1000821_pt1 | contig 65067 bp, 54 predicted proteins | sample AutmiccommuBRH23_FD_187382 | JGI IMG/M metagenome (GOLD analysis project Ga0209347, IMG submission 187382) | Deep subsurface microbial communities from Mt. Terri, Switzerland - Autotrophic microbial communities BRH/23 (SPAdes) (version 2) | ecosystem: Environmental > Aquatic > Deep subsurface >... | reverse complement strand
CGGGAAAGTATTCCAGGGCTCCGTTTATTGCCGTTAATTGTGCTGCCATCCCCCAGGACCTGCTTGAAGCGGAATTGTTCGGTTACACCAAAGGCGCGTTTACAGGTGCGGCGGAGAACAGGGAGGGATTCTTCCAGGCTGCCAACGGGGGGACACTTTTCCTGGATGAAATTGGTAATGCATCGCTGGCGGTGCAGACCAAACTCCTGAGGGCGCTGCAGGAAAAGGAGATTCTCCGGGTAGGTACACGGAAACCCGAAAAGCTGGAACTGCGGATTATTGCAGCCACCAACAGCGACCTCCTCGAAAATGTGTCGAAGCATACCTTCAGGGAAGACCTGTATTACCGTTTGAGCGTGGTTGGGATCAGGGTCCCGCCTCTGAGGGAACGAAAATCGGATATCCCGGAACTTGTTGCCCTTTTCCTCCGGAAATATGGCCTGGAATACAGGGACCGTTACCTGAAAATAGATCCGGAAGCACTGGAAATCCTCGACCGGTATGACTGGCCGGGAAATATACGGGAGCTCGAAAGTGTCATACAGCGGGTGGTTATCATGTGCAACGAAAGGGTCACCCTGGATGACCTGCCCGAAAACCTGAAGTATACAATCGATTTTCCTGAGAAACCTTTTGTATCGTTAAAGCAATTGGAAAAGGAATATATCCTGAAGGTTCTTGCCTACACGGGAAACAACAAGTCCAGGGCAGCTGCAATCCTGCAGATTGACCGCAAAACACTACGCGAAAAATTAAAATAGTACCCGGGGCATAAGACCCCGGACGGGGAGATTCTCCCCACTTACCAATTTATCATCCTTCCGAAAAATAAAAGTATATACCTGTATTACAGCTTATTAGATATTTGATATAGCAGCAGCTACAAATGGGGCACGTCCTTTGCCTGATGGGATGCAGTGGGGGCGACCCCAGGGAATATAATAATCCAAAAAGTTAAAATTATGATCAAATATGCAATGGTCTTGTTGCTTTCAATGGGAATGCTTCAGGCACAGGGACCTTCCGGGGAGGCCCGCAACCGGGTCCAGGTGGGAGACGAATTACAAATAGGCCGTCCGGCGGAAATAGTATACAGGAATATTGATTTTCCTGCCCCGGATGATATTATACGGAAGGGTGGCAGCGCCAATTTTAAAGCTGTGGAGGGGGTTAAGGTTGTGGTCGTTTCGGTGAAGGAACTTAAGGATGGCTCCATTAAAATAAGGATGAAACCCATTGATGGTAGCCGCTTTTTTGGAACTCACCTCTATGTCACCGCAGATTTGGATGCCGCCCTCAGCTCGGGGGAACTGCAAGGTTGATCCCATCTTCGGGCATTGACGGCAGATGTATCGGCCCGGTCGCACCCCATGGGTTTCCCCATATTACGGGGATAGAGGCAGGGCCGTAGGAATACAAATTCCGGCTAAGCTAAGCATATCATGAGACGATACAATAGAAGCATTTGTTCTACCTGCCGCTACCTGGAAGATTGCGCACTCACCAGTGATAAGCGGTTTATAACCTACTGTAGTGACTATGAGCACGAGAAGCAACAGCATACAAGTCCTTTTGAAGGGGTTTCGGATGAAGATAATTACGATGAATTGATATTTATATAAAGCAGATGATTACAGAGGAAAAAAAACAGCCTGGCCTGAAGCAGGGGATGCTGAACAATGTTATGCGGCAGTTTGATAACGCGGCAGACCTGATTAATTTGAACCCTAATATTCGCAAGATCCTTGAGATTACCAACAATGAACTGGTGGTCCATTTTCCGGTTAAGATGGATAACGGGCAGGTGGAAATCTTTACCGGCTACCGGGTTCAGCATAACAACGCCCTGGGCCCTTACAAGGGAGGCCTGAGGTACCACCCAACCGTCGACCTGGATGCTGCCAGGGCACTGGCCATGTGGATGACCTGGAAAACTTCGCTGGCAGGACTTCCATTTGGGGGCGCCAAGGGCGGTATTCAGCTTGATCCGCAAAAATACTCCGCTTCCGAACTGGAGCGCATTACCAGAAGGTTTACATATGCCCTTGGAGACAACATTGGTCCGGAACTCGACATCCCTGCTCCCGACGTTAATACCAATCCCCAAACCATGGCCTGGATCCTCGATACCTATATGTCTACCAAACCGCCGGCAGAACGTTCCAAAAACCTGCATGTGGTTACGGGCAAGCCGGTTGCCGCAGGCGGCTCGCAGGGCCGCGACAGGGCTACCGGGTTCGGGGTGTTCCTGAACATCAGGTTTTGGGCGGAAACCAAAAATATCCGGTTGCAGGAGAAGACTTTTATACTCCAGGGTTTCGGCAATGTTGGGTACTGGACAGCCCGCTTTCTTGAAGAAGCGGGGGCTGAGATGGTTGGGGTACAGGATGCCCATGGCAGTATTTATAATGATCAGGGCATCCCCGTTACGCAACTCTTTGAATATGCCCGGGGGAACGGGAACAGCATCCTGGGGTTCAGGGAGGCCAGCGCGATAGATAATGGCCGCTTCTTTGCGATGGATTGTGATATATGTATTCCTGCGGCTTTGGGCAACCAGATCACCTCCCTGAATGCGCGGGATATCAAGGCCGATGTTATAGCCGAAGGCGCTAACGGGCCTACTGATGTGGAGGCTGAAAAAATCCTCCTGGATAGGGGGATCGACATTATCCCGGATATCCTCTGTAATTCAGGCGGGGTGATCGGAAGCTATTTTGAATGGTTGCAAAATCGGAATGGTGAAATATGGACGCTTGAGGAAGTAATGGAAAAACTGGAAAAGCAGATGAAAGGATCATTCAACAGGGTTCAGGAGGTTGCGAAACTCAGGGAGGTCGACATGCGTACCGCGGCGTTTATAATTGCCATACAACGGCTGGAACAAACATATCTTGAAAGGGGAATATTTCCATAATAATCAATTAAATGAAATACGATAATCTGATAATCGAGAAAAAGGAGTACGTTTTTTTGAAACGGCTTTTAAACCTGTCTGGCTACTATGGCGATTCGACCCTTCGGACTTCGCTTAAAAAACTTTCGGAGGAGTTATCCCATGCCAGAATCCTGGATGAAGCAGCCATGCCCGCCGATGTGGTCCGCTTGAATTCCAGGGTGGAGGTGTGCTCCGGAAATGGATGGAAACGGAAATTTCAACTGGTAAGCCCTGCAAACAGCGATATAAAATCGGATAAAATCTCCATCTTGACACCAATGGGTGCGGCCGTTATGGGATATGCCCTGGGGGATTCCTTTTCCTGGATTTTTCCCGGGGGGCTTCAAACAGTAGAAATCGGAGCGGTGGAACAGGTAAGGAAACCAATTGATCTATCTGTAGACCTATGAATGCCGCACCATTTTACCTCCATGAATCAGACAGCAGGATCATGCGGAAAAAAGACAGGATTGAACTGTCTATATGGATGGAACACCTCGAATTTATCGGGGAGGAACTTAAGTATTTGCATGAATTGGAAAACCGGATCGTACATGATCACCCGCTCTTTTTGCAACTACAGCAAATCAGAAGGGAGAGCGCTTTAAAATCGGCCCGCTTATACCGATACGAGCTGAGCATGCGAAATTCCCTTGAATGCGACGACCTGCAGTGCGATGCGTACTACCTGCATAATCATGAACGGCACAGGGCCTTATATATGGAGTTCGTAAGGGATTTCAGAGCCTTTAAAAAAAAATTGTTTGTCAAATTGTTAAACAAAGCTGGCCGTAAATAAAAACCATGTTATGAACAAAAATATCCTGTTACTAAGCGATTTTTCAAAAAACTCCTGGAAGGCGATCGAGTATGCCACCGTGATCCTGGAAAAGTTCCCGTGCAATTTTTTTGTGTTGAACACCTACAACATCGAACACTTCGGACTGAGCGGCAACTATACCCTGGATCCCGATCGGAGTTTCAACAGTCTGGCTGAAAGGAGTTCCCTTCAGGGCCTCGGGCATATTTTAATGAAGGCTACCTTTGAATTGAAGAATCCCAATCATCAGTTCCACGTCATTTCCCGGCCCGGGCCCTTGTTGCAAACGGTGGATGCCCTGGTGGGGGAACTGGATATAGAACTGATCGTAATGGGAGCAAAGGGCATCGGCAACAAGACGGAGGGCAAGTACGGCAGGAATGCCCATAAACTGATGCACCATATTTCGAATTGCGCGGTCTTGGTGATTCCGGAAGAGTGTATTCCTATAACCGGCCGGGATATTCTGACTTATGCGGACAACCATGCAGCTGGCAATTCAGGCCAGCTAAAAATTCTTATCGATATTGCATCGGTGCAAAATGCCAATATTCATATTTGCAACCCAAGGCTGAATGGCCGGTTCAGGGTCTCCGTAAAAAGGCAGCAGGTAAAACTTCGGAGGCAGTTCTCAGGGGTAGACCATTGCTTTCTTCAGCCTGGCGATCCCGGCTTGATGAACAATGCGAATGAAATACACAACGGCTGGGCAATGGTAAGTTTTGTGCTACGCATGCCCCGGTTGTGGTCGTTTTTCGGTTTTGCACCGTCTTTTGGCAATAAGCTTGTGCAGGCGGAAGCCTGCCCCTTGCTCGTCCTGCACGAATAGGGCTATAGTTCTGTTAGGACCTACCGGATCCCGGAAAGTATAACTTCAAATAACAAGTTCGGGTAAAGTACTGAAGCTGTTGTTTGCCTGGATGTTATATCCCCATACATGCCCAAACACATACATAATAACTGACTAAATAAGTTTCCCCTCCTATTTGCCCATCCGCCTCCGTCCGATTTAAAGGCTGTTGCGCCTGTGCTTTTACAATTTCTGATGTGAAAGCCGGGAGTACGGGGCCATCTTAATTACTTGGTTTATAAAAGATTGGTCACCCATACTCGAGCTAATCCAACTGAAATTATTTGGTTATACATGAGGTAGTTTGTCGCCGGGAATTCGACATTGGTCTACGGGCAGTACCTATTTATCCTCAGCAGTTAATCGATAACCGGATTTAAATTAATTTTATTAGAGTACCAGGTGTTTTTCGTTTAACACTTAAGAATAGAAGGTATGAAGAGAATTATATTCCTTTTATCAGGTGTAATTATTACCAGCTTTTTTTGGAGTTGTGGAACACCGTCTATGGATGTAGTTTACGAACCTGAAAACAATGCTCTCCCCAACAAACCCAACCAACCCAACCCAACAGTAACATCACCGCCATCCCGATCTTTTGAGTGGATAATGGTAGTCAAAAGTGTTGATAGTTTTGTAGGTGGAGCATCTAACGCTAATTTTAGAAATATTTTGCTGGGAATTGATTTGCCAAACGGTCTTACAACGACCAGCATATCCCATTTCAATTTGAATCTGGATAGTGATAAGGTGGAACTTATGCTCCAGGAGCCGGTGGACTGGACATTATGGACTGCTCATGGGTTTTATCCAATTACCTGGGAGTTTACATATTCAAAGACAGTAGATACCATGGAATTAGAAGGCTTTGCTAACATGGGGCTGAGCGATTGTGAGATGCCGGAAGGTTCAACCCTGGTAAATCGTTATTATTTTAGCGGGGTTTCTGATGGAACTTCAGAGGATAAGTATGTGGGCAGGTATTTGTGGGAAGAGACCTATGAAACCGGGACCTGCATACGGATTGAAGGCGAGATGGAAGTACTGAAGGAGGTCAATTAACATTGGTTAATCCTAAATCGATAAATCGGGATCATTGAGTATAATTTTACGTTTTCGCATCAGGGCTTACCAAAACCGTGTATAAATCCCGATTATACACAAAGTAATCATTATAGAACTCGTTATCTCTGTGCTATTTTAACATAGGCACTACCTTGATTTTCAGTGGTTGGCTGCAATATTCTCCTTAGACCGCAGGGTCAATACTTATCTGTTCCTGAAAATTTTCTTCCTTAAAACTAATGCAGGAACGTAGGTTCCTCCTGTCAAATTTTAACTCTGGAGATAATGAAGTATATGTAGGTTAACCCCATTAATTTTTTTGAAAGCTACCCCGGCATTCTCCCCTAATGATTCCAACTTAACATCACTGAAGCGGCTACTTCTAATTAGGTCTGGAAGGAAACGCACAAAAAAATAACGACTGCGGAGAAGATTTAAATAAGCTTTTCATAATTAAATTTTATAAAGACTTTTCATTATATTTAATAGGCGTATAGAAAGGATTTTCCGGCAGTTTACAATCGGATTCCAAATCCAATTATCCGGAGAACGATTTAGTAGTTTGTCTTTTTAGGCTGTTGTGAGTCTTTAATCTGCCTGGTTTCAAGAATTGCACCGCGATTATTTGAGGGAGAATTACAATATATATCTATTGTAAGAGTGTTAAAAGGTATTTGAAAAATTTGAAAAGTTTATGCGCTATAGGTGTATTATTGTAGATGATGAACCTATTTCGGCAAGCATACTTTCGAAATACATTGAAGCTATTCCTGTTTTGGAACTTGTTGGCACCTGCACCAATTCCCTGCAGGCCTACAACCTTATACTAAAGCGAAATATTGACCTCGTATTCCTCGATATCGCAATGCCAGACTTGTCCGGTTTAGATTTGGCAAAAGCGCTTCAGCATCCGCCTGCAATTGTTTTTACCACCGCCCATAAAGAATTTGCAATAGAAGCTTTTGATCTTGATGCGGTAGATTGTTTACTTAAACCGGTCTCATTTGACCGGTTTTTGAAAGCTGTAAATAAATTACCTCGAAATCCTTCAAATGGATATGAGCTCCCGGGCCCGGTGTTAAACTACATTTACTTTCGTACCAATAGAAAAATGGTAAAAGTGGTATTGGAAAACATCCTTTATATAGAATGTCTCAAGGACTATATACTTATCCACAGGCTCAATGAACCCGCGTTAAAAGTTAAACAGGCGTTCAATACCCTGGAGGCAATTTTACCACGAAACATCTTTCTGAGGATTCATCGGTCTTTTATAGTATCCAAACCCATGGTTACGGCTTATTCCAAAGATTTTGTAGAAATAGGCAAACTGGAAATACCCATTGGTCGGAAATATAAAGACATCGCTTTATCATTAAACTCCGATTGAAATTCTGCCTTGTAGGGAAAGAGTAGGGAAAGAGTAGGGAAAGTCATGATATGCTTAATCAGTAAACCCTGAAAATCCAAAGATTAACAGGTTTTAAAGTACTCGAGGCTGGAAGTATCTCCTTCGTCAATGAGTCCCTGCCCGAACGTTTTGAAAGAGGAAAAGTCCACCCGCACTGCGGGCTATTCTTTTTTGATTTCAACGCCTTCCCTCGAGCAAGCCCGGCTTGGCGCCAAAATCAAAAAAGCCAGAGCTGGCGCTCTGACTTTTCCTCTTATCCGTACTCGAGGCGGGAATTATCTCCTTCGTCGATGAGTCCCCATACGAACGTGTTGAAAGAAGAAAAGCCAGGCCTCCGGCCTGCTTTTTGGTTTTCCATCCCTTCACACAAGCAAGCTTGGCTCGGGGCGTAAAAAACAAAAAAGTCAGAGCATTTGCTCTGACTTTTCTTCTTATCCGTACTCGAGGCGGGACTTGAACCCGCACGGCCGCAATGGCCATTGGATTTTAAGTCCAACGTGTCTACCAGTTCCACCACTCGAGCATATCGACGCTCCTTTTGGACAAGAACAAAAAAACGCCGGGAACCAGCGTTTTGAGCGAAAAACGGGATTCGAATGCCGCCGCTGTGCCTTTCCTTCGTCAGGCAGGGCGGCACCTCTGACGGCATCTTCGATGCGTCAGAGTCGTTGACCAGACAACCGCTTCGCGGTTCGTCTGCGGCCCGCGACCGTCACCGGCATACGTAATCCACAATTTCAAATTCTTTTGAGCGAAAAACGGGATTCGAATGCCGCCGCTGTGCCTTTCCTTCGTCAGGCAGGGCGGCACCTCTGACGGCATCTTCGATGCGTCAGAGTCGTTGACCAGACAACCGCTTCGCGGTTCGTCTGTGGCCCGCGACCGTCACCGGCATACGAAATCCACTATTTCAAAATCTATTGAGCGAAAAACGGGATTCGAACCCGCGACCTCCACCTTGGCAAGGTGGCGCTCTACCAACTGAGCTATTTTCGCATGATCGTATGAATCGCGCACCCTCCAAAGGAATGCGGATGCAAATTTAATATAATTCTCCAAAATGTAAAGAACTTTCGGATAAAAACAATCCCGGTGAAAATCGGCCGGGGTTTAGAAACCCGCGTCAGCTTTATGAACTGGCCTTGTGCTTTTTTGTCAGCATCCTTTTGATCTCATTCAGCTTCATCAGCGCCTCGACAGGGGTGAGGGTGTCGATGTCGAGGTGAAGGATCTCTTCCTTGATTTCTTCTAACAGGGGGTCGTCCAGGTTAAAGAAACTCAGTTGCATCTCATTCCGGACGGTTTGTAATTTGCCGGCGAGTTCTTCACTGGAATGGGATTTTTCCAGCTTCCCGAGGATCTTTTGGGCCTTCAGGATGACCGGTTGCGGCATCCCGGCCATTTTGGCCACATGGATCCCAAAACTATGTGCACTGCCTCCCTGCTTCAGAGTGCGGAGAAATAGCACCTTGTCTTTTAACTCTTTAACTGATACATTATAGTTCCGGATACGCTCAAAGGTAACGGCCATTTCGTTCAGTTCATGGTAATGGGTGGCAAACAGGGTTTTTGCGCGCGACGGGTGTTCGTGAAGGTATTCTGTGATGGCCCAGGCTATCGATATCCCGTCGTAGGTGCTGGTGCCCCGGCCTATCTCATCAAGCAATACCAGGCTGCGTTCAGACAGGTTGTTAAGGATGGACGCGGTCTCATTCATTTCCACCATAAAGGTAGATTCACCAAGGGAGATATTATCGCTGGCACCCACGCGGGTAAAGATCTTGTCTACAAAGCCAATGCTTGCAGCTTCGGCCGGGACAAAACTACCCATCTGTGCCAGGAGTACAATCAGGGCTGTTTGCCTGAGGATGGCAGATTTCCCGCTCATATTGGGCCCGGTGATCATAATGATCTGTTGTTCTTCGCGGTTAAGGCTAAGGTCGTTGGGAACATAGGGTTTGCCCGGAGGGAGTTGCCTTTCAATAACCGGGTGACGCCCCTTGATGATGTTGATTTCGGTGCCTTCGTGTAATTCGGGCGCCACGTAGCCGTAGGCCAGGGCAAGCTGGGTAAAACCGCAGAGGCAGTCGAGCCGCGCTATCTGATGGGCATTGTTCTGCACGGGGGCAATATATTCCTGCATCCAAACGATCAGTTGGCCGAATAACTGCTGCTCCAGGTCTGCAATGCGTTCCTCCGCACCCAGGATTTTCTCTTCATAGGCCTTCAACTCTGCAGTAATGTAGCGCTCTGCGTTTACCAGGGTCTGTTTCCTGGTCCATTCCGCGGGGACCTTGTCTTTATGCGTATTGCGAACTTCAATATAATATCCGAATACGTTATTGGACGCAATTTTGAGGGAGGGGATTCCGGTACGTATGCTCTCGCGCTGAAGCATTTCGTCGAGCAGGTCTTTCCCGCTAAAGGCCATTTTCCTCAGTTCATCGAGTTCGGGGGAGTAACCCCTGGCGATGATATGGCCTTTCTGCAGCTGGGCAGGAGCTTGTTCATCTATCATTTCCCGGATTTTGGCGCGGAGGAGTTCACAATTGTGAAGCTGGTCGCCAATCAGTTCGAGGGCTTCATTACCGCTTTCAAGGACCAGTTGTCTGATGGGTACAATGGCTTCCAGGGAGTTTTTTAAATGGATCACTTCCCGGGGGCTTATCTTCCCTGTGGCCACTTTCGAAATAAGCCGCTCGAGATCGCTCATTTTCCTTATATACTCCTGAAGCCGCCGGAAGTTCGTGTCGTTTGCTATCAGGTAACCGATCGCCTGATGGCGGTGCTGAATCTTTTCGAGGTTTTTCAGCGGCATGGCCAGCCAGCGTTTCAGCATACGGCCGCCCATGGGGGAAATGGTTTTGTCTATAACTTCAAGCAGGCTGGTCCCCTGGCTGCTGTTTGCCTGGAAGAGTTCGAGGTTCCTTACGGTAAACCGGTCCATCCATATATATTCCTCCTCCGCAATGCGTTGCAGGCTGTTGAGGTGCTGCAACCGGCGGTGCTGGGTTTCGGCCAGGTAATGCAGCGCGGCCCCCGAAGCGATAATCCCCTGTTGCAGGTGGGCGACCCCAAAACCTTTCAGGGTACTGGTTTTGAAGTGGGAGGTAAGCGTTTCCAGGGCATAGTCTTCCTGGAAGACCCAGTTTTCGAGGTAAAATGTATGGTAGGAAGGGCCAAAGGTAGCTTCGAATTCCTTTTTGCTGGCCTTGGAAATCAGGACTTCATTCGGCCCGAAATTTTGTAACAGCTTGTCGATCTGCTCCTCTGTACCTTCGGAAGTCAGGAATTCACCGGTGGAAATATCCAGAAAGGCCACCCCAATGTTGTTCCTTCCAAAATGGACGGCACAGAGAAAATTATTGGTCTTGGCACTGAGGATGTCATCATTCAACGCGACCCCTGGGGTAACCAGTTCCGTAACTCCTCGTTTTACAATGGTTTTAGTTTGTTTGGGGTCTTCAAGCTGGTCGCATATGGCTACCCGTTGCCCGGCTTTTACAAGTTTCGGCAGGTAGGTGTTAAGGGCATGGTGCGGAAACCCCGCCAGTTCCGTGCGGTCTCCCCCGTTATTGCGCTGGGTGAGCACAATGTCGAGTATTTTGGATGCCCGTACCGCATCTTCACCGAAGGTTTCATAAAAATCCCCCACCCGGAACAACAACAAGGCATCCGGGTACCGGGTTTTGATGCTGTTATACTGCTGCATCAGGGGGGTGACTTTCTTTATGTCTTTTGATTTGGCCAAAGCGCAGACGAATCCTTATTTTTACTCTTCCAACGAAAATACAAGTTTCCCCCTGCACCTTAAACCGTTGTTGATATTTTTGTATAAGTTACTGAAGCAGCATTTTGAGGAACTCAAAATGCGTAGCTGAAGGAATCCCGACCTTTAGCGTCGGGATCTCATGTATTGCTGGCCGAAAGCCAGGAGCAGCATTTTGAGGAACTCAAAATGCGTAGCTGAAGTAATCCCGACCTTTAGCGTCGGGATCTCATGTATTGCTGGCCGAAAGCCAGGAGCAGCATTTTGAGGAACTCAAAATGCGTAGCTGAACGTGCCCGCCTCAGGAGGGGTGATCCCGACCTTTAGCGTCGGGATCTCATGTATTGCTGGCCGAAAGCCAGGAGCAGCATTTTGAGGAACTCAAAATGCGTAGCTGAACGTGCCCGCCTCAGGAGGGGTGATCCCGACCTTTAGCGTCGGGATCTCATGTATTGCTGGCCGAAAGCCAGGAGCAGCATTTTGAGGAACTCAAAATGCGTAGCTGAACGTGCCCGCCTCAGGAGGGGTAATCCCGACCTTTAGCGTCGGGATCTCATGTATTGCTGGCCGAAAGCCAGGAGCAGCATTTTGAGGAACTCAAAATGCGTAGCTGAACGTGCCCGCCTCAGGAGGGGTGATCCCGACCTTTGGTGTCGGGATCATATATAGCCTAGGTGGGGTACAGGATAGTTGCCACCGCACCTTTTGAAAGCAATTTTTTCATGTCCCGGCCCTGCCCGGGCAATGTAAAACAAGGATCATGCGCAAGCTAAAGAATGCCGAACTGGACAGGCTCAACAAGGAAGAATTCACGCAGGCCGAGAAGACGCCACTTATCCTGGTACTGGACAACATCCGGAGCCTTAACAATATAGGCTCCGTTTTCCGTTCGGCCGATGCCTTCCTTGTGGAAAAGATATACCTCTGCGGGATTACCGCTTCCCCTCCCCATAAGGACATTCACAAAACCGCCCTGGGTGCCACTGAAACCGTAGCCTGGGAATACCGAAGGGATACCCTCATGCTGATCAGGGAATTGAAACAAACCCATTATTGCGTTGCCGTGGAACAGACCGAGACAGCCGTGCCCCTGAACAGGTTTTACCCTTCACCAGGCCGAAAACTTGCCCTTGTCTTCGGCAATGAAGTAAAAGGAGTGGCCCAGGATGTGGTGAACGAATGCCATGCCGCCCTTGAAATCCCGCAGTTCGGCACCAAACATTCACTGAATATTGCCGTCAGTGCCGGGGTAGTGGTCTGGGATCTCTGGTCTAAATTAAATGACCATCGGGACGCAAAAGAAAAACCCTGACAGGTATTGCCAGGGTTTCGGATATAAAGTTTGAGTTAGTTAGTTTCCTCAAATAAGGGCTGCAAGAAAGCAAAACCTTTTGGAATTCACAAGAACTTTGTGAAAAAAACGTTAAATCCAGGCTGCACCCCCTGTTAATCAACTAATATCATCCTCCCTCACAAGGTGATCCTGAATCCTGTTTAAGACGGCTTCAAAATCCGCTTCGCTTTCCACAAAATCATACGGGCTTATATCCAGGAGAAGGCTTTGATTCGGGAAACTTTTAAGGAAATCCAGGTAACCGCGGTTTATTTTTTCGAGGTAATCGGGCTTAATATGGCGTTCGTAATCGCGCCCCCGTTTCCGGATATTCTCCAGTAGGCGGTCTGTATGCTGGTGGAGATATATGTAGATCCCCGGTTTTTTCACCTCCCTGTACATAAAGTCGAACACTTTCCTGTACAGGGTGAATTCTTCCGGGGGCAGGGTGATCCTGGCAAAAATCAGGGACTTAAAGATATCGTAATCGCTTACCATAAAACTTTTGAAAAGATCGAACTGCGACGTGTCGTCCGTAAATTGCTGGTACCTGTCGGCCAGGAAAGACATTTCAAGCGGAAAGGCGTATCGGGGGGGATCGGCATAGAATTTGGGAAGGAACGGGTTGTCGGCAAAGCGCTCCAGTACAAGTTTGCCATTATATCGGGTGGCGATCTTTTTTGCCAGGCTTGTTTTCCCCGCTCCGATATTCCCCTCAACCGCGATAAAATTAAGCTCAGAAAAGAGCGCTTCCCTGTTCGGGTATAATTTCCTGCTGATTTTCTGTAGTTCCGCTTCATCCCGGCATTCCTGCAGCAGGTTCCTGCTATCTTTCCGCAGTACCGGATGGTATAACTGTGGGGCAATGTCGGCCAACGGCCGGAGTACAAACTTCCTTTTATGAAGTTCGGGGTGGGGGACGCTTAACGCCGGGTTGTTGATTATTTCATCCCCGTAATATAACAGGTCGATATCTATGGTTCTGGACTGGTATCCGCCCTCCTCAGACCGTTCCCTCCCCATTGCCTTTTCGATTTTGAGGATAGCCCCCAGGATGCTGTCGGGATCCAGGGTGGTTTCCACTGCCAGGCAGGCATTGAGGAAGGGATCGCCCTGAAAACCCCATGACGGACTTTTGTAAACTGGTGACAAGGCCGTCGGCCTGCCAACAAGCCGACCCAGATGCAGTACGGCATTCTGGAGGTTGTTGAGCTTGTTGCCCAGGTTACTCCCAATGGAGAGGTATATGGTTTTGCTGTCTTTCATGGAAAAAGGCAAAGTAAGTAAAACTAAGCGAGATCCTGCCAACCCTCCACTTTCATGAGCTGTATTGAGCAACTTTTATTTGAAAGGTAAACACCCTGCTGAACAGAAATCCCGCAGGGAATTTAAAACCTTATTACTTAACTTGAACCTTGTAATGGTTATCTTTGGCAGGAATTAAAACGGTGCTATGAATTTTTTACGCAATCTGCTGGCTTCCATCCTGGGAACCCTGTTCGCATTTGGAATCCTTTTTTTTATGTTAATGATTTTTGCCGCCATGGTAAACAGGGAAGAGTCCGTAACGGTGAAACCCAATTCTGTGCTGGAGATTCAACTGCCCCAGCCTATAAAAGATTATAACGGGAACGACCCCATGGATCCGTTTGCCGGCCTGTTTGAACAAAACATGGGCCTCGATGAGGTTATACATGCCATACAGGTGGCAAGGGATGACAATGAAATTGAGGGGATCAGTATTAACAGCAATTTTATCCAGGCAGGGGTTTCCCAGACCAGGGCAATCAGGAATGCGCTTCAGGATTTCAGGGAAAGCGGGAAGTTCGTTTACGCCTACGGGGATTTTTACATGCAGAAGGACTATTATCTGGCCAGCGTGGCAGACAGTGTGTTTGTTAATCCCGTAGGGCTGGTAGATTTCAGGGGCCTCTCGGCCGAGGTACTGTTCTTTAACGAGTTGCAGGAGAAGTCCGGGGTAAAGCTGGAGGTAGTGCGCCACGGAAAATACAAAAGTGCGGTGGAACCGTTTATTGCAGATGAAATGAGCGAATCAAACAGGCAACAGATTCAGGAACTGATAGGCTCCCTCTGGGAGACCATTGCAGCCGATATCTCCGAGACCCGCGATATCCCACTGGAAAACCTGAACCGCATTGCCGACACCCTTGGAGGTCGTACCGCGGATTTCGCGCTTGCAAGCGGACTTGTTGATGATATTCTTTATATAGACCAGTATGAGAGCCGGATCAAACAGGCCACCGGCCTGACGGAAGAGGACGAGCAGCCGCTTATCCTGCTGGAAGATTATCTGAAGATCGCCAAGAACAGGAAAGTTTACAAAGGCCAGGATAAGATCGCCGTCGTTTTTGCCCAGGGCGAAATGCTCTACGGGGAAGGTGGGCCCAATATCATAGGACAGGGGGTTATCAATGAAGCGCTCACCGAGGTCCGGGAAGACGAGGATGTTAAAGCCATCGTTCTTCGAATTAATTCGCCGGGAGGGAGCGCCCTTACTTCAGAACTTATATGGCGTGAAATTGAGCGCACCAAACAAGTAAAGCCCGTTGTGGTTTCAATGGGTGATGTAACCGCTTCTGCGGGCTACTATATTGCCACGGGGGCCGACAAGATTTTTGCCGAGCCCACCACTATAACCGGCTCTATCGGGGTGTTTATGATTGCTCCCAATATCCATGAATTCTCGGATAAGATAGGCATCAACGCCGAACAGGTCAGTACCCATACAAATTCTGTTGAGTATTCCCTGTTTGAGCCGCTTAGCGATGGTTTCCGAAAAGTAGTTACGGAGGGGATTGAAGATACCTACCAGCGGTTTCTCAGCCGGGTGGCCGATGGGAGGGACCTCACAGTAGCCAGGGTAGACAGCCTCGCACAGGGAAGGGTATGGAGCGGCACCGATGCAAAGCGCATGGGCCTTGTTGATGAATTGGGAGGATTGGACGACGCCATCGCAGAAGCAGCGTCACTCGCCGGGATATCCAGTTTCGGGCTCAATAAATATCCGCGTTATAAATCCGGGTTTGCCCGCCTCCTGGAAGACCTTGGCGGCGCGGGTGCCCGTGGGGAGTCCCTTGTGAAATCAGAGCTGGGTGCCGAACTTTATGCCACTTACCGTGAAGTAATCTCCGCTTTGAACCAGAAAGGTGTCCAGGCCCGACTGCCATTTATCTTAAATATCAAATAGGCCTATGACGGAAAAGGACAAGCGGCTTGCGTACAAGATTTATTTGTACCTGGGGGCGCTATTCATTACTTCTTTGGTAGTCTCCAACCTTATTTTCCAGAAGTTCTTTTACTGGCGGCCCTTCGGGGAATTTGACCTGTGGGGTGCCTCCCTGTTTGAAATATCCGTGGGCATTTTGCCCTATCCCATCACTTTTCTGATCACCGACCTGATCTCGGAAGTATATGGCCGGAAAAAAGCCAACCAGGTGGTTACCGCCGGGATTTTTGCCTCCCTGTTCTCCATGTCGATCATCCTGGTTGCAGACCTGGTTCCTGCAATTCCATCATCCCCTGTTGGCGATGAGGTTTTCAGCAAGGTATTTGCCCTTTCACCCATTGCTGTACTGGCTTCCATGCTGGCCTACCTCTGCGCCCAGTATGTGGATATTGCCATCTACCATTTCTGGAAAAGGGTTACAAATGGCAGGTTCCTCTGGCTGAGGAATAACTTTTCCACCTTTACCTCGCAATTTATAGATACCTTCCTGGTGGTTGGCTTGCTCTGCCTGTTTAAAGTTCTCCCATGGAACCTCTTTTACGGATTGGTGGTAAGCGGGTTCCTTTTTAAAATATTTATCGCCCTTCTTGACACCCCATTTCTGTATTTTTTCGTATATATATTTAAAAAGCGCTTTAATTTAAAAACCAACGAAGAAATCCGGATGGAATTTTAGCTCCCCGAACCTACATAGCATCATACCATGAAAAGAAACAAATTATTGAAAATTTCAGGGATTGTCCTGTTGTTTATCCTTGTTATCCTCATCGCCCTCCCCTTTTTCCTTGAAAGCAGGATAGGGGGAATCCTCAAATCGAACGTTAATGACAATATCAATGGCACCTTCGATTTTGAGGAGGCCAACCTGAGCCTGATCCGCAACTTCCCGAATGCCAGTTTGGGCATAAAGGGTATGTATATCCTGAATGAGGCCCCCTTCGAAGGGGATACGCTGGTTAAGGCGGAAAGCGTATCGCTTACCATGGGGTTGGGTGAACTTTTCAAGGGAGCAGGTGACCCCATCGGGATCAGAAGCCTGAAGATAGACAAAGCAAAGCTGAATATCCTCGTTGATGAGCAGGAAAATGCCAATTATGACATCGCCCGGGAAACCGAACCCGTACAGGGTACAGCCTCCGAGGAGGAAGGTTTTACCCTCGACCTGCAGGCATACGAACTCACTGGATCTGAAGTAAGTTATTACGATCGTTCAACGGGTATCAAATTCATGCTGGAAGACATAGAACACCGGGGAACGGGCGACCTTTCGCTCGCCCAGTCGGAATTGGACACCAGGACCACGGCGCTGATTTCACTGGAGATGGATAGTACCAATTACCTCAACAGGAACAGTATCCAATTGGAAGCGCTGATCGGGATCGACCTTAATGAGAATAAATATTCCTTCCTGGAGAACGAGGCGCTGTTAAACCAGTTGCCCCTGGTTTTCGAGGGTTATGTACAATTGCATGAAGACTATCAGGATATCGACATACGATTCAGGACCCCATCCTCTGATTTCAGGAACTTTCTGGGCGTAATCCCCGAAACCTATACAAAGAACATTGAAGGAGTAACTACAACGGGAAACTTTATGGTAGAAGGCGGCTTTAACGGCAGGGTCGACGACACCCATATCCCTATGTTCAATATAGAAATCACCTCGGAAAATGCATCCTTCAAATACCCCGATCTTCCGAAAAGCGTACGCAACATTCAAATCGATGCCCTTGTGAAGAATACAACCGGCATTGCAGAAGATACGTTCATTGAACTGAACAAACTAACTTTTATGATAGATTCGGATCGGTTCAACCTTAATGCGGTCATCAGGGAACTTATGGGCAATACCCGGGTAGAAGCACATCTTGATGGCAATCTGAACCTGGCCAACCTGTCGGCCGCATACCCTGTTCCCTCCGATCTCAACCTTAAAGGCCAGTTACAGGCTGATATCAATACGGCCTTCGATATGGCATCAGTTGAGAAGAAACAGTATGGGAATACCCGTACCGACGGCTATTTCATCCTAAGCAATTTTGAGTACAATTCCCCGGAACTGGCCAACCCTGTTTCCATCAGCAGCATGTCGATGGAGTTCACTCCCAGCACCGTTACCCTGAAGGATTTGGCAGGGGTGACCGGCAATACCGATTTCCAGGCTTCAGGCAGCATCAACAACCTTTTGGGCTACCTGTTCAACAAGGAGCTGGTGGAAGGGAATTTCCGGCTTTCTTCCAATAAGTTTGTGCTGAATGATTTTATGGTGGAAGAGGACTCCCAACAGGCAGATGAGCAAGCCGGGGATACAGCTTCAGGGGCGGAAACGGGATCGGCCGAACAGCTGAAGATCCCATCTTTCCTGGATTGTACCATTGAGGCGGCTGCCAATACCGTACAATATGACAACCTCACCTTGAGAAATGTAAGTGGCACCCTCAGGATCAATAATGAAACCGCAACCCTCTCGAACCTGACTTCTTCCTTATTCGACGGGAAACTGGCACTTAACGGAACCGTATCTACCAAAGAAGTACGGCCGACCTTCTCCATGCAACTTGGGATGGACGGCTTCCGCATAGGGGAGACTTTCGAAGGGCTCGAATTGTTCCAGGCCCTTGCACCGGTAGCCAATGCGCTGGAGGGCAGGCTTAATTCACAGGTCGATATTAACGGCCTGCTGGGCAAGGATTTTACCCCGGACCTTGCGAGTATTTCGGGGAATGCCCTGGCTTCCCTTATAGGAACCGAACTGAACCCGGAGAAGGCTTCCATCCTGAACGCTTTGGGCAGTAAATTGAATTTCCTGAACGCCAGGGATTTCGATCTGGGGAATTTTAAGACAGCCCTTAGTTTTGAGAACGGCGTAGTGAAGGTTCAACCTTTCACGGTAAAATATAAGGATATAGCCATAAACGTCACCGGGGGGCATGGATTTGACCGCAGCCTGAATTATACCGCCACCCTGGATGTTCCTGCGGCGTATCTTGGCAATGAAGTTAACGACCTGCTTGCAAGGATAAACGACCAGCAGTTGCAAAACCTTACTATCCCTGTTACGGCCAGCATTGGTGGTAATTATTCAAACCCGGTTATCAGCACAGACCTTAGCTCCGGGGTAAAAAACCTTACGGCCCAGCTGGTTGAAATCCAGAAACAGAAGCTGATAGACCATGGAACAGAGAAGGCCAGGGACCTCATAGGCGGGCTATTGGGCGGGAACAATAAGGAAGGTGATTCCCTGGACACAAAGGATTCAACCAAAACAGGGGTAAAAGAAGTGCTTGGCGGGATCCTGAACAGAAGGGAGCAACCTGCCGACACCACCGCTACCCCGACAGATTCGACGCCTGCCGCCAAAGAGCCGGTGAAGGAAACGGCCAGGCAGATCCTGGGTGGCCTGCTTGGGAAGAAAAAGAAAGACAGTGTGAATTAAGCACCTCCTTACAAGCTCAATTTATCGTCGTTTGTTGCGGTGATCGCGCCATATATAGAGGCCAAGCAGGAGAAATCCGGTGAGGGAACACCACAAAAGGACCGTTTTCCAGGGCCCGCTGCTCTCATTAACAACGGCAATAACAAGGATAAGGGGGCTGATACCCAGAAGGGTGGCACCTATAAACTTAGGATAACCCATCCGGAGAAATCCCCCTATAAGGCTTACCGCGTCATTCGACAGAAAGGGGTTCAGCCGTGTGATAAAAACAGCCCAAAAGCCATAATCCTCCAGGTAAGAAGAGAGTTTCTTTCCCGTGCTTTCCCCGATAAGGCGCGAGAGGGCATTCTCTCCCAGTATGCGGCCTAAGGCATAACCGGCGGTGGAGGCCATCGCTACAGCGAGCAGTGCAAGCAGGCTGCCCCATACAGGCCCATAGGCAAGGATGGCTACCAGCATCAACAAGACAGAGGGAATAACCAGCAGGAACATTTGAACAATCATCGCGGCTATTATTACCAATGGCCCATAAGGGCCAAAGTCAGTTACCCATCCACGAATACGATTCTGATCGCCACTGCTTAAAACCTCCCAGGCATCGCCAAAGAAGTTCTGGGCAGCAGGGCTAAGGATTGTTATGGCTATCACCGCCAGGATGAACATTGCCGACAGGTACAGGGGCACCCGCCCTTTTCTTCCGCCGCTATTTCTGCGAGAAGGGGCCATGCTGATAAATTTCAGTGTGTTCGAAGGCTTACATAATAGCCCTCACTGCCCCTGACATTAAAAACCGTGTTGTCTTCAAAGATCAGGTACTGGCCCTTGATCCCCTTTAAACACCCCTCATAGCGAGGGGTTTTGTCGAGGTTCAGGCTGTTTACCCTTGCAGGATACTTCAATACCGGGAATATCAGCTGGGTTTCCTCATTCTCGCTGATATAAAAATCCGCTACTTCCCCGGGGATGTATGATCTCAGTTTATCCCTCCAGGAAACCAGGTCCTCATCGTCCAGGGTATTGGTAAGCATTTTACGCCAGTTTGTTTTATCGGAAACATGTTCTTTCAGGGCTACTTCGGTGATTCCGGCAAGGTAGCGGTTGGGGACCTCCACGATTTCGATGGCTTCGTGGGCACCCTGGTCTATCCATCGGGTGGGTAGCTGGGATTTCCGGGTTACCCCTACCTTAACATTACTCGAATTTGCCAGGTAAACAACATGAGGCTGCAATTGCACTTTCTTCTCAAAAACCAGGTCCCTGTCTTCCCGGTCAAGATGGGCGGTGCTGAGCTCAGGCCTCATGATCCAGTCGCCTGCCGCCGGGATCTCAAAAAAACACTTCCTGCAGAAGCCCTGCCGGAAAACAGGCAGGTCTTCCCCGCAATTGAGGCATTGGAATTTAAGGAATCGTATCTCCAGCTTTTGGTCGAGCAGTTGATTGACATTCAGGAAGTCATTTTCAAAAACGAGAAAGTATTGTATTGGGTTGCCCAGTTCAGCCGGCATTTTTTGTAATACCCCTTCGTACTGCATAAAGCCTTTTTTGCGATAATTCTTTTTAAACTTCTAACTTTAAAACCTACTTTTAGCTGTTAAAGATACCCAAAAATGCCGATACACCTGTTCCATTCTATCGCATCCTGGTTATTGAAAAAGCGCTATCACCAGATAGAACTTTTTCTTAAATACCCGGCAGAGGTGCAGCAGGAAGTCCTCCATCAGCTTCTGGATATAGCGGGAGAAACGGAAATAGGACGGCGGTACGAATTCAGCAGCATACAAAGCTACCAAACCTTTGCAGAACGGCTCCCCATAGTTTCATATGAGGAAATTGAACCCCTTATTGAGCGAAGCCGCAAAGGGGAGCAGAATATCTTCTGGCCAACCCACTTAAAATGGTTTGCAAAAAGCAGCGGGACCACCAATGCCAAAAGCAAATTTATTCCGGTCAGTACCGAGGCCCTGGAAGACTGCCATTATAAATCAGGGAAAGACCTGTTGTGCCTTTACCTGAATAACAATGAAAATTCCCAGCTCTTTAACGGGAAAAGCCTCAGGCTGGGGGGCAGCAAGGAACTCTATCAGGATAACGGAACTTTTTTCGGCGACCTTTCGGCCATCCTGATTGATAATATGCCTTTCTGGGCCGAACTGAGCAGTACCCCCAGCAACCGGGTTTCACTGATGAGCGACTGGGAGACGAAAATGCAGGCAATCATAGAAGAAAGTATACAGGAAAACGTAACAAGCCTTGCCGGGGTGCCCTCCTGGATGCTGGTGCTTCTTAACAGGGTATTGGAAGATACCGGGAAGACACACCTTTTTGAGATCTGGGAAAACCTGGAGGTTTATTTTCACGGGGGGGTAAGCTTCATCCCCTATGCCGAACAATACCACAAGCTCCTGCCAAGGAAGAATTTCCGCTACTACGAAATTTATAATGCATCGGAGGGCTTTTTTGCCATCCAGGACCGAAACAATGCGGACGACCTGCTACTGATGCTGGATTATGGAATTTTCTATGAGTTTATCCCCATGGATACTTACGGCACGGAGGAAGAGCGTACTATCCCATTGTGGGAAGTCGAGACCCATACCAATTACGCCATTGTTATTACGACTAATGCCGGCCTCTGGCGCTATAAGATAGGCGATACCGTGCGCTTTACTTCCACCAGCCCCTACCGGATCAGGATTACCGGCCGTACAAAACACCATATTAATGCCTTTGGAGAAGAGCTTATTATTGAAAATGCAGAGGAAGCGCTGAAAAGCATCTGCATAAAGACAGGGGCAGAGATCAAGGATTATACGGCCGCCCCCATCTTTATGTCGGGGAAGGAGAAAGGCGCCCATGAATGGATAATCGAGTTTAGAAAGGCCCCAGCAGAGATAGAATATTTTACGGAATTCCTGGATAACGCCCTCAAATCCCTTAATTCAGACTATGAGGCCAAGCGGTACAATAATATGACCCTGAAGATGCCAAAAATCCATGTGGCCAGGCCAAACCTGTTCTACGACTGGCTTAAATCGAAAGGCAAGCTGGGCGGGCAACATAAGATCCCGAGATTATCCAATGACCGTATCTACATCGATGAATTGCTTCAAATGAACCAATAATTAAGGAATTTCAGCACTTATTTCGCAACTTAGGTCCGTAAACTTAACCTGAGTTACAGAAAAGACTTTCCTTATGGCAGAACGATTGGTTGTATTATCAGATATGTATGGCTCCAAAAGGGGCCTCTGGATCACCTCATACCTGGGTTACCTTCAACAGTATTTCGACATTGTTTTTTACGATAGCAAGGAATTGGCCAATATTGAACTGGCAGTAAATTCCGATGAGAATATTTATAATGCCTTTGTTCAGGGAGGTATGGATACAGCTGTGGCGCATTTGCTGAAAAAAGAGCAGTTGGAAAGCCACTACCTTACCTTCTGCGCCGGGGGTAGTATAGCCTGGAAGGCAGGAATGATGGGCCTGCCAATGAAATCACTTTACGCCATCTCACCTCTCAACATCGAAAGGTTCGACTGGAAACCCGAATGTCCGGTGCATCTGTTGTACGGGGAATACGGGGATTATCGGAAAACGCTGCCCTCCGAAGATTGGGCAGAGAGGGTAGGGGCGCCCCTGGAAATTATTCCAAAATTCGGGTTTGACCTGTATTCCGATGAAAAGATTATTCAGAAAGTATGCCTGAGCCTGCTCGAAACCATGCTGAAAAAACAATACCAGCCCTTAGGAAACCGCCTTTAATTTTTTCACGGTTTCATGGGTGAGTTTTTCTTCCGCATAGGGTTTTGTGACCTTAAATTCATTCTCCTCCGAACTAGGAAGTTCAAACATAGCGTCGGTAAAGACTGCCTCGCATAGCGACCGCAGGCCGCGGGCGCCCAGTTTATATTCAATTGCCTGTTCTACGAGGTAATCAAGTGCCTGATCGGTAATAGTGAACCGGATCCCATCCATGGCAAACAATTTTTCATATTGCTTGATTATGGCATTCTTGGGTTCGGTAAGGATGGATCGGAGTGACTTCCTGTCGAGGGGGTTCATATGCGTCAGCACCGGAAGCCGCCCTATGATTTCCGGGATAAGGCCAAATTCCTTAAGGTCACGGGGGATGATATACTGCAGTACATTGTCCTGGTCCAGGCGCTCTTCTCTTTTGGAGGCGCTGTAACCTATGGCTTGCATATTCAGGCGCTTGGTTATAATGCGTTCTATGCCGTCGAAGGCGCCGCCGGCTATAAAAAGGATATTTTCCGTATTGACTTCAATAAATTTTTGGTCTGGGTGTTTCCTGCCACCTTTCGGGGGGACATTAACCACGGTACCTTCCAGCAGTTTCAGCAAGCCCTGTTGTACACCTTCCCCGGAAACATCGCGGGTTATGGAAGGATTGTCGCTTTTCCTGGCAATTTTATCCAGTTCATCAATAAAAACAATGCCACGTTCGGCTTTTTCCACATTGTAGTCTGCGGCCTGGAGCAGTCGGGTAAGGATGCTTTCAACATCCTCGCCCACATAACCGGCCTCTGTAAGTACGGTGGCGTCCACTATGGCCAGGGGTACATTGAGCATCCTGGCTATTGTTTTGGCTATTAAGGTTTTACCGGTCCCGGTATTGCCAACCATAACAATATTGCTTTTTTGGATTTCAACATCGTCATCCTTGGAACTTGGTTGCAACAGGCGTTTGTAATGGTTGTAAACAGCCACGGACAGCACTTTTTTGGTGCGCTCCTGCCCGATAACGTAGGTATCAAGGAATTCTTTGATATCCCGCGGTTTCTTGAGTACCAGTTCTGCGGAGAGGTCGTCTGTTTTGGACTGGCGCGATTCTTCGGCTACAATGCCGTGTGCCTGTTCTATACACCTGTCGCATATATGTGCATCCAGGCCTGCAATGAGCAGGTTGGTCTCAGGTTTTTTACGCCCACAGAACGAACATTCTAAATTTTCCTTTGCCATAGGTTCTGTTTTCTTCTACCTTATATAACGAATTAATTCGTTTTTTGGTTCATAAAACGGGGTATCAGGCCCCCTTTTCAGGACATTTGGTCGAAATTAATCCTTATCCCTTTCAAGGATCTCGTCGATCATCCCATAGCTCAGGGCTTCCTTGGCTTTCATCCAGTAGTCCCGGTCGCTGTCTTCATAAACCCGTTCGAAAGGCTGGCCGCTATGTGTGGAGATGATCTGGTATAGCTCATCCCTTATTTTCAACACCTCATTGGCTGCAATTTCTATATCACTGGCCTGCCCCTGGGCGCCAGACATCGGCTGGTGAATCATTACCCTGGAGTGTTTGAGGCCGCTGCGCTTCCCTTTTTCCCCGGCGCAAAGCAAGACGGCGGCCATGGATGCAGCCATGCCCGTACATATGGTGGCTACGTCCGGCTTTATAAACTGCATGGTATCGTAAATTCCCAGTCCCGCATACACACTGCCCCCGGGAGAATTGATATATATCTGAATGTCTTTGGAGGAATCCGCACTGGCCAGGAACAATAACTGTGCCTGTACAATGTTGGCCACCTGGTCATTGATTCCCGTACCCAGGAAAATGATACGGTCCATCATAAGCCGGGAAAACACATCCATGGCGATGGCATTCAGCTGGCGCTCTTCTATGATATTCGGAGTCATGTTCACGGGCGAAAGGCTGCTGATAAGCTTTTCGTAATAAAGGCTGTTTATCCCATGGTCCTTTATGGCGTAATTCTTGAAATCTTGGGCGAAATCCATCATCTTGTTTGTGGCTTTAGTCTAAAAAAAAGGTGCCGAAATATAAGCTTTCGGCACGGTAAAGATAGGCAATTTAACTCTATTTTAATTGCTGTGCGAAGATCGTGCTTTGGCTACAGCCCTGCTCCGCACCCCGGAATGGGGTATGAAATTCGGTTAGCCGTAAACTTCCTTGATAAAATCCTCGTAGGTCACCTCCCTGGTTTTCAGGTTAGCTTTTTCCTTGTACAGCGACAAAAGTTTCTGGCTCATCAGCTGTTCCGAAAGCCGTTTAACTTCATCCCGGTTGCCCAGTACCCTGGCCGCGATGCTGTCGAGCTCCTCTTCCGCGGGGTTTAGTTGCCCGTACTGGGCCATTTGCGATCGGATAAAATTCCTGGTATACTCCTTTAGTTCCTCGAATTTTAATTCGATGTTATGGTCTTTTATTATTTTACCTTCAATGAGCTGGTACCTCAGTCCTTTTTCCGATTTTTCGTATTCGTCCTGCGCTTCTTCCGGGCTCAGTTGTTTTTCCCCCGTCATTTGTATCCACTTCTTAAGAAAGGCTGCCGGAAGATCAAAACTGGTGGTTTCTATGAGGCGCTCCGTAACATCGTTCAGCAGTTTCTGGTCAGCTTGCTGTTCGAATTGTTTTTCCGAATCGGACTTGATTTTTTCCCTTAGTTCCTTTTCCGATTTCACTTCATCCTTCCCGAAAAGTTTGTCAAAAAGTTCCTGATTCAGTTCGGCAGGTTGCCGCTCACTGATCTCTTCTACGGTAAAGTTTACTTCGATATCCAGTTTTCCTGCCTGCTCATTGGGGATCCCCAGGCCTGCAGCCAGCAGGTAGTCTTCCTTGAACAATCCTTTGGTCTTCAGGGGGATGGTGTCTCCAACCTTCTTTCCGGAGAGGGCGGCAATGGCCTTTTTATTTTTGATCTTTTCCAGTTCCAGGGTAGTTTTGTGGTCTATCCCGGCTTCTTCATTCTTAAAGGTCCCGCGGATTTCGTCATTTTTGCCTATTTCCGATTTGGAAACCAGTTTCCCGTATTGCTTACGGATACGGTCTACCTGCTCGTCGATCATCTTCTTGTCGGCAACGATCTTGTAATGGGGAATGCTTTTTTTGCTTTTCAGGGGGACATCAAATTCCGGGGCCAGACCCAGTTCGAACTCGAATGCCAGTTCTTCGGCTTCCCAGTTGAAATTGTCCTGTTGCCTTGGCAGCGGGGTGCCAAGCACATCCAGCTTTTCCTCGGTTAGGTATTTATTGAGGTTATCTTGTAATAATTTATTTACCTCATCCACAAGTACGGCCTTCCCGTATTGTTTCTTTATTAGGCCCATGGGCACCTGCCCCTTGCGGAAACCAGGTATATTGGCCTGTTTCCTGTAATCTTTAAGTATCTGCTCTACTTTGTCCTGGTAGTCCTCCTTGGTGATTGCCACCTTTACAATGGCGTTCAAGTCATCAATCTGCTCTTTTGTAATATTCATCTAATCTTCCGGTTTATTTTTTTGTCACGGGTATGCCCAATTGGCTGTAATAGGTTTCAGGGTTCGCCATGCCGCCGTTTTTTGGTAGGTGAGGGGCGGTTTGCCCTTCGGATTTACAAGAAAACGGGATGCAAAAATAGTACATTTTGGAGTCTATGGCAAGTTTTAAGACCATGTGTTCTAAATAGCTAACTCAGCTAATTATCTTCCCCAAGCAAAGAGAACAGCACCGATTGCAGCAGCGACAGTAAAAGACTGAAGAGCAGGGCCCACCAGAGGCCTTCCACATTAAATCCGGCAATCACGTAATCGGCCAGCAGGATAATGATGGCGTTGATGATCAGCAGGAACAGACCGAGCGTAAGAATGGTAACCGGCAGTGTAAAAATAATGAGGATGGGCTTTACTATAAAATTAAGCAATGAAAGTACCACGGCCACCAGGATGGCGGTCCAGTAAGAATCCACACCCACCCCGGGCAGGACTTTGGCGAGCACCACCACGGCAATGGCGGTAAGCAGGATACGTAATAATAGCTTCATAAAGTTTCGTTTAGGTTCATAAAAAAAGGCACCAGGGATGGCCGGCACCTCATAAAGATATGGATTTTTATTAGTCTCAGACGGAAGTGACGGCAAGGAAAGGGCCAGTGGAAGTCCAATTGCAAGTTCAAGCGCAAGATCAGGTACCCATGTGGGCCTGCCTGTGGTAAGGGGGTTCCGCGTTCTGGGTTCAAAGTTCCGGGTCAGAGTTTATGGAGGTCAGTGCTGCAACTGCCTACTGTCCACTGCCAACTGCCTACTTTGTTCCGGGTTCCGCGTTCCGGGTTCAAGGTTAATTCGGCCACTGCCTGCTTCATGAAGCGAGCTACGCTCTGCTTCATGGCTGCCAACTGCCCACTGGCTACTGCCAACTTTATTCCGGGTACCTGGGTTCAATGTTCAACGTTCAAGGAGCGTGTTGGGTTCCGTGTTCCGCGTTCCGGGTTCAAGGTTAATCCGGCCACTGCCTGCATCATGAAGCGAGCTGCGCCCTGCTTCATGACTGCACACTGGCTACTGCCAACTGCCTACTTTGTTGGAGCGCCTAGTAACTTTGACTCCTTCGTACTTCGTACCTCGTAATTCGTACTATCATCTGCCTGCATCATGAAGCGAGCTGCGCCCTGCTTCATGACTGCCCACTGGCTACTGCCCACTGCCTACTTTATATAGAGTCCCGTAAACTCCAACGGGTCTACCCCCGGCAGGTTGGAACCGTATTTTTCGTTGATGGCTTCTATAAACTGGTTGGCCACCAGGGCATATCCACGGGGGGAAGGATGGATTCCGTCCAGGGAAAATGCACCTCCCGTGGCATAGGCCGCCGTTACGGTACTTCCGTCAGATAACCCAACACCTTCCGTGGCAACCAGCGTCTGGTAGCTATTGGCATCTACAAACGCCAGGTTGTATTGTTGCGCAAGGGCAGCGATAACCTGATTATAGGCAGTTGTGGCAGTTACCACTGCAGTTTGTTCCGGGGGGGTAAGCACCCATTGGTCTTCCAGCGGGTAGGTAATCCCGTTGAGGGCCAGTAAACCAGCCTGTTGGGCGGGGACGCCAAGTCCCTGCAGCATGGCAAAGGCATCCTGGTTGAGTTCGCCTATAACCGTCTGGCTGGTGAAGACGAGGAGGTCGTCGGCAGTAGCCTGCCTGGCCTGCCCATAGAGCAGCCCGGTTATGGTTGCGGTTCCCGCATCGAGGCCGAAATTGATCAGGGCGGCGGTTATCTGGGCCGAAATATCCTGAAGGCTATCATCCTTGATCACCAGGGCGCTGGCAGCATCGGTTGAAAAAACGATGGAACGCTCCGGAAACCCAAGGAAGGCGAATACCTGGTTCAGTTGTCCGAAATTTTGGTTCAGGGCGGGGATCTGCGGGCCGAAATCCGGATTTGTGGGATCCAGTGGGGCATATGGCACCGTCGTGAAATAAGGCAAGGCGGTTACATCCGGGATATTAGCTACGGCTCCCCCGGCCCCATTGGCCGTTAAGCTTTGCAATAAACCGTTGTAGACGCTCGCGAAGACATTGGGATCCGTAATATCATTACCCCCATAGGTGGAAGGGTCCAGGTTTCCGGCCTGGTCTATCCCGCTCCCGCCCGATGTGGCATATCCCAGAACGTCGTTATTTCCGATCCAAAGGGTAAAAAATGTAGGTCCCTGGGCAACGGCATCACCAATAACGGTGGCACTTGCAGAAGAGGCAAAACGCGCAAAATAAGGGTTAGCCAGTCCGCCGGCCACCCCGGCCACATTGCCATAGCCTGGGGCAACCAGGTGGTAGCTCTTGGCACCGGGCACCCCCATATTGTTAAAAGGCCCTGCCAGGGTATTGGTGATCTCTGTGGTGGGAGTTCCGCTGACCGGGGTCGGCACAGGCGAGCCCGACGCGAAAGAAAGGATGAGCCGGTTGCCCAATATGGTTTGTCCGCCCAGGGTGGCTCCGCCCAGGTTATCTGCCATAAATGGTATGGTGAAGGCTCCGCCTCCCGCAAGGGCAAAGTTGGTCGCCAGCATATTTGGAAAGGATGCTTCCTGCCCGTCTATAAAAAGGGCAGCATCAGAATAACCGGCGGTGAGCGTATTTCCTACGGCAACATAGTTCGAAAAATCAGCCGACCCGCTGGTATATTCAACAGGTTCCGGATCCGGGGTGGGCACGGGTCCCGTGCCACCGTCATCGTTACTGCAGGATGCAAGTAAAAGCCCCGAAAACATTAAGAAAGCATAAAACTTCTTCATACAGGCATGAGTGTTAAAAGTGGATATGAAATCTCAGGAAAAAACTTAGTTTCGGTTAAAATTAACCAAAATTATGACACCCGCAATCGCATCCCTAAAATAATTATGCATGCATAATAAAAAGTGGATAAATTTCAGGATCTGATAAAATCCATACTCACTTCAAAAAAGCGTTCCGGTTGTTCGGCATGCAGCCAGTGGCCGGACCCGGCGATGGTTTCCATCCTTGCCCGGGGGAAGTGGTGCAGGATATCCTCAAGGTCTGATGGCATCACATATTCGGAATTCCCTCCCCGGATAAAGAGGGCCGGACCTGGATAGGTGGCGGTTGCGGGAAGGGAATCTCCCACCTCTGCCGATTTTTCGCGGAGGACCTTCAGGTTGCAGCGGAAGGCCAGTTCCCCCTTTTCTTTCCGGTAGAGGTTTTTAAGCAGGAACTGCCTGATCCCCATGTCTTTTATTCGCCGGCTTAAATAGTTGTCGGCTTCAGAGCGGGATGTTAGCTCGTGCAAGGGCAGGGCACTCAATGCATCAAGCAGTTCATCGTGGTGCGGCGGGTAAAATTTCGGGGCAATGTCTGCCACCAGGAGTTTTTCTACCATAGCGTTGAAGCTGCAGGCGAATTGCATAGCCGTTTTTCCGCCCATGGAATGGCCCAGTACAGCGGCTGCTTCAATACGGTGGTGTTCGGCATAGGCGCGGAGGTCGTTTGCCATCGCTTCGTAATGGAATTCCGAAGACCAGAAACTACTGCCGTGGTTGCGCTGGTCGATCAGGTGCACCTGCATCCCGGCCTCCGCGTATTGCATCCCCAGGGTTTTCCAGTTGTCGAGCATCCCCAGGAAACCGTGCAGGATGAACAGGGGTTTTCCCGTTCCCAAAATCCTGGAATGGAGTATGTGGTTCATCGGAGCCGGTGTAAATACATGTTCACTACATTTTCAAGGCCCAGGTACAGCGCTTCGCATATCAGGGCATGTCCGATGGAAACTTCTTCAAGGTGGGGGACGCCTTTTTTAAAATGGCCGATGTTATCAAGGCTGAGGTCGTGCCCGGCATTCAGGCCGAGGCCCAGGGCATGGGCTTTTTCGGCCGCGACGGAAAAAGGCAGTACGGCCTTTTCATCCCCGGCGGCAAAAGCCTTCGCATAGCTTTCGGTATACAGCTCCACCCGGTCCGTACCCGTGGCGGCTGCCCCCTCTACCATCCCGGGATCAGGGTCGACGAAGATGGAGGTGCGGATCCCATGTTCCCTGAACCTGCCAATAACCTCCTGCAGGAACTGCCTGTTTTTCAGGGTATCCCACCCGGCATTAGAGGTGATGGCATTTGCCGCATCGGGCACCAGGGTTACCTGTTCCGGCATTACCTCTAGCACCAGCGCGATAAAGGAAGGAATAGGGTTGCCTTCTATATTGAGTTCGGTTTGTACAACGGCCCTCAGGTCGCGCGCGTCCTGGTAACGGATATGCCTTTCGTCGGGCCTGGGATGAATGGTGATCCCATCCGCCCCAAAGGCCTCAATGTCTCTTGCCACTTGCAGGAGGTTGGGCATATTACCGCCGCGGGCATTGCGCAAAGTCGCTATTTTATTGATATTCACGCTTAATCGGGTACGTGCCATGAATTTCTCGTTTTCGGGTCATAAAAATACAAATTAGGCACACCTTTTGAGATTTAAAATTGTTATTTTGCAGGAGATACGTTCATCATGGAGATTCAATCCCACATCATCAGTTCTATCAAGGTTCTCGACATCGGCGATTCCGTAGAGCAGCTTATCGGCTTCTTCAGGGATTCGGTATATTCCCATGTCGCCATTGTGGAGAACGGGGTATTTGTGGGGGTGATGGCGGAAGAGGATCTCAGCAGCCTCGACAGTAACAAAAAAATCAGCGATTACCGGTATAACCTGGAAAACTTTCATGCCGGAAAAGATGCATCCTGGCTGGAAGTGCTGGAAATTTTTACCAGGAACGAAACAAACCTGTTGCCAGTCCTGGACGAAAAGTTCGTTGTCATAGGATACTACCGTTTGCTCGATGTCCTTGGGGTGCTCATAGAAACCCCCTTCTTCCGTGAACCGGGGGGTATTCTTGTTGTGGCCAAAGGGATGAAAGACCATAGCTTCAGCGAAATTTCACAGATCATTGAAAGTAACAATACCCGTATCCTGGGGGCCTTCATTACCGATATCCAGAACGATGTGGTCATGACCACCATCAAACTGAGTGCGGAGAATTTCAATGAAGTGCTGCAGACTTTCAGGCGTTACAATTACAGCATCCTGTTCGGCACCATCCACGACCAGTTTTTAGAGGACCTTAAACAACGCTCGGATTACCTCGACAAATACCTTAATGTCTGAGATCCGATGAAAGTTGCTGTATTCGGACAACCCAACCAGGAACACGTTCTGGACTACGTAGTCCAGCTCCTTGATGAACTGCACAAGGCAGATGCAGGGATAAGCATAGAAAAAGACTTTTACAGCTTTCTTTCAGGGATAGGAAACCTGGGGCGGTATCAGACTTTTACCTCGGACGAAGGCCTGGATTCAAGTTTCGATATGTTTGTGAGTTTCGGGGGCGACGGCACCATCCTGAGGGCCATAACCTTTGTAAAGGATCTCGGGATCCCCGTAGTAGGGGTAAATACCGGCCGGCTGGGGTTTTTATCCACTTTCAGGAAAGAGGACGTACGAAAAGTGGTCCTGGAATTTTTATCAGGCTCATACGTGCTGGTGGAACGAAGCCTTGTGGAACTGCGATCGGATTTTGGGATCCCCGAGTTTGGCAACCTTAACTTCGCCCTGAATGAAATAACGGTTAGCCGGAAGGATACTACCTCTATGATTACCGTAGAAACCTACCTGAACGACGAATACCTCACCTCCTACTGGGCAGATGGCCTCATCGTGGCTACCCCTACCGGATCTACCGGTTATTCCCTGAGTTGTGGCGGCCCCGTGATCACCCCTTCCGCCAGGTCTCTTGTAATTACTCCCATCGCACCGCATAACCTCAACGCCCGCCCCCTGGTGATATCGGATGATACCACCATCAGGCTCAAAGTCTCCGGGCGTGAAGACCACCACCTGGTTTCCCTCGACAGCAGGATAGCCTCCATTGAAAACGGCCGGGAGATAACCATCAGGAAGGCAGCCTTTACCGTAAAGATGATAGAATATGCCTCCGAAAGTTTCCTGAAGACCATCCGCAACAAATTACTTTGGGGGCAGGACCGCCGGAATTGAAGCTTCACAGAAACAATAAAAGCACATAAATCCTGTTTATCAATGCAGCATGCGAAGTGGAATGACTTGCGCAGCCCGTAAGCCTAAATTGTTATATTTGCAAACTTTTTGGATTCGATGAAGACCCTGATTGTTGTCTTATTTGCCTTTGTATGCGGTAATCTCGGTGCCCAGACCTATGAGGCTGGATTGATGGCGGGGGGGCTCAATAATATCGGCGATGTGGGACGGATGAATTTTATATCCCCGTCAGGGCTTGCCTTCGGGGGGATCTTTAAATGGAATAAAAGTAAGCGCTATGCCTGGAGGGGGAGTTTGCTTTACGGGAAATTCGAGGCGGACGACAGCAAGTCCGACCTCTCATCCAGGCAGCAACGGGATTATGTAATGGACAATACTGTGCTGGAGGCTTCGGCAGGCCTGGAATTTAATTTTGTGGAGTACAACCTCCATAAACTGGGTCCCGCCTTTTCTCCTTACCTGTATACCGGCCTTACCTATTTCCGCTACGGATATTATTATTTTGATGCCGGGCAATTGCAGGATATCGACCAGAAAGACGGGGCCTTTGCCATCCCCATGACGGTGGGGGTGAAAGCGAGGCTGTATGACATCATTATAGTGGGTGCCGAGGTAGGTGCCCGTTATACCTTTACCGATAACCTGGATGCCAGCAACCCGGAAGGCTCCAATTTTGAACAATTCCGGTTCGGAAATATTTTAAGTGATGACTGGTATGTATTTACCGGAATTACAGTAACTTATACCTTCGGCAGAAAACCCTGTTCCGATTGTTTTGAGTAAGATGAACACTATTGAAGATTTGACGGACGATAACCTGCCCGTCCACCTAGCCATTATCATGGACGGGAATGGACGCTGGGCAAAACAACATGGTAAATTACGGATTTACGGGCATGAGAACGGGGTGAATGCCGTAAGGCAGGCCGTTGAGAATTGTGCCAAGATCGGGATCAAGTATCTTACGCTCTACGCTTTTTCCACAGAAAACTGGAATCGTCCGAAACTGGAAGTGGAAACCCTGATGAAGCTCCTGGTGGCCTCGCTGAAAAGGGAACTTAAAACCCTTACCGATAACAACATCAAATTAAATGCCATTGGCAAAATTGATGCCCTCCCGAAACGTGCGGCAAGAGAGCTGAAAGAGGTTATGGAAAGGACTTCGGGCAATACGGCCATGACGCTTACACTTGCCCTTAGTTACGGGGCCCGGGAAGAAATAAAAACTGCTGTCCAACAGATAAGTACCAAAGTTAAAAATAATATAATTTCTCCTGAAAAAATTGATGAAGCCGTTATTAATAGCCATCTTTACACGCATAATTTACCAGACGTAGACTTGCTAATCCGCACCAGTGGTGAGCACCGGATCAGCAATTTTTTACTTTGGCAGATAGCGTACGCCGAATTATATTTTATTGATGTATTTTGGCCCGATTTTAATGAGCACCATTTGGTGGAGGCCATCATCAACTACCAGAACAGAGAACGAAGATTTGGAAAAACTAGCGAACAACTTATCTAGCGGTATGATAAAGTTCATATCCCTTGAACACCTCATAACCCTTCTGCTCCTTTTTTTTATAACCCCCACCACTGCTCAGGAAACTTCCTATGAAGACGGGAAGACCTATATTCTCGGCGGGCTTGAAGTTACAGGCCTGAAAAGTTATAACGAACAAACTGTAAAAACCTATACGGGCCTTCGCGAAGGTGAGCCCATTACCGTGCCCGGTGACAAGATCAGCGAGGTGATCAAGAAGTTGTGGGGCCTTGAGTTGTTCAGCGATATCGCATTTTATATTACCAGGGTGGAGGGAGACAATATCTTCCTGGAGCTTAATATACAGGAAAGGCCTACCCTCTCGGATGTTACGGTTTACGGGATTAAAAAACGGAAGCTGGATGAGGTCCTCAAAGATACCGACCTCAAGAAAGGAAAGAAACTTACCCAGAGCCTGATCGCCAATACCAGGAATTACCTTCAGGATAAATACAAGAAACAGGGCTACCTCAATACCAAAGTCCAGATAGCAACCGCCCCGGATACCAGCCAGACCAATGCCGAGAAAATGGTCATTAATGTGAATAAGGGGGAGAAGGTAAAAATACGGGATATCGTTTTCGACGGCAATGAACAGCTATCAGACAGGAAGCTCAGGAAGGCGATGAAAAAAACCAAGGAAAAACGCCTTGGCCGGTTCTGGAAAAAATCGAAATATATCCCCGAAGAGTACGAAAAAGACCTGGACCTGGTGGTAGATAAATATGCCGAAAACGGCTACCGCGATGCCCGGGTACTATCTGATTCCATTATTAATGTTAATGAGAACAATATAGACATCCGGATTAAGGTTGAGGAAGGCGATAAATATTATTTCGGGGAGATAGATTTTGTGGGGAATACCGTCTATACTGACCGGGAGCTGAGCCAGGTACTCGGCATCAGGAAGGGTTCGACTTACAACGGGGTACTGCTCCGGAAGCGGATTGCAGACGACACAAAACCCGATGCAGCCGACCTGACCAACCTGTACCAGAACAACGGCTACCTCTTTTCGCAGATCAACCCCGTTGAGGTTTCGGCCGCCAATGACACCATCGACTTCGAGATCCGCATCATCGAGGGCAAGGAAACCTTCCTTAACCATGTAACCGTGGTAGGGAACGATAAAACCAACGACCACGTGATCTTCCGGGAACTGCGCACCCGGCCCGGACAAAAATACAGCAAAGACAATATTATAAGAAGTGTCAGGGAACTCGGGCAACTGGGATTCTTCGACGCCGAGCAGATCAAACCCGATATCCAGAACCCTGACCCCAATGCAGGTACGGTAGACCTGGAGTACAGCCTGGTAGAATCGGGATCCAGCCAGATAGAATTGCAGGGAGGGTATGGCGGCGGCGGTTTTATAGGTACGCTCGGGCTTTCCTTTAGCAATTTTTCCATTCAGAACCTTTTTAAGGGGGAGGCTTATAAACCCGTACCCATGGGCGACGGCCAGACTTTTGCCCTCCGCCTGCAGGCCAGCCGTACCTTCCGCGTTTACAGCCTGAATTTTGCCGAACCCTGGCTGGGGGGGAAGAAGCCCGTACGTTTTAATATATCCCTGTCAAGGACCCAGCAATTCCTGGCATCTTTCAGCGGCAGCGGCAGGGTACAGGTGAACAAGGATCAGCAGTTTTCCATTACCGGGATTTCACTGGGCCTCGCGAAAAGGGTGCAGTGGCCCGACGATTTCTTTACCATCTCCCATTCTGCAAGTTATCAGTTATACGATTTTCAGAACTACCGGACCGGGCTGTTCAATTTCGGGAACGGCCAGTCCAACTCCCTGGCTTATACCCTGGGGATATCGCGCAGTTCTGCCGGCCCCGGAAGGATTTTCCCCATAACCGGCTCCGTTTTTGAAGTCTCCGCCAAGTTTACCCCTCCATACTCCCTTTTCAGCAATAAGGATTTTGCCGACCTGAAGGAACGCAGCGCCGACCTTAACCAGTTGCAGGTGGAAAGGGCCGCGGTCGGGCAGTCCCTCACCACCGCGGAAAGGACCGAACTGGAGGAGATCGACCAGGAGCGCTTTAAATGGCTGGAATATTACAAGGTTAAATTCAACGGGGATTGGTACCAGCGCCTGGTTGATAAGCTGGTTTTGCGGACCAACATTGAATTTGGCTTCCTTGGAAGCTATAACAGCGACGTGGGCAAGGTCCCCTTTGAGCGCTTCTTCCTGGGGGGCGACGGCCTGGGGAGGAACTTTACGCTCGACGGGAGGGAAACCATCCAGCTGAGGGGATACGAGAATAACTCCCTGACCCCTATTGACCCGTTAACCGGCCAGCAGGAAGGTGGGATCGTGTACAACAAGTACTCTATGGAGCTCCGGTATCCGCTTACCCTGAAACCTTCAGCCTCTATTTTTGCCCTTACTTTTATTGAAGCCGGGAATTCCTTCAACAATTTTCAGGAGTTTAATCCGTTTCAGATAAAAAGATCGGCCGGAGTTGGGTTGCGGATATTCATGCCTGCATTTGGTCTTTTGGGGATAGACTTTGGTTATGGCTTCGATGAAGACCTGAGGCCACAGTCGGCGGGAGGCGGTCCCAGCGGATGGCAAACCCATTTTATTATCGGACAGCAATTCTAACGGACATCCACTTTCCTCAAAACCACTGCAAACCTAAAGCATTCATTTTAAAAGAATTACTAATTTTGGCACGATATTTTCTATGTAACAAACAGAATTAGAAATGAAACACATAGTTCTATTAGCGGTAGTGTTGCTTGGCTTTTCTTCTCTGAGTTTCGCCCAGCGCGGGGTCAGGATTGGTTATGTTGATATGGAATATATCCTGGAAAATGTTGAGGAATACCGGGAAGCAAGCGAACAGCTGGAGAATAAGGTACAGAAATGGAAACTGGACGTAGAACAGAAACAGAAGGTGGTAGACCAGATGAAAACCGACCTTATGGCCGAAAAAGTCCTGCTGACTGATGAACTGATCGCCGAAAGGGAAGAGGAAATACAGCTTTTGGAAAAGGAATTGCTGGAGTACCAGCAAGACCGTTTTGGCCCGCAGGGCGACCTGGTGATGCAGAAGAGGCTGCTGATTCAGCCCATCCAGGACCAGGTTTTCAACGAGGTACAGCAGATTGGCGCTAATAAAAGGTATGATTTTATTTTCGATAAATCTGCAGATGTCGTAATGTTGTACTCCGAAAAAAGGCACGACATAAGCGACCTGGTACTAAGGGGGATAGCAAGGACCCGAAAGATCAGCGCGCCGAAAGACCGGCAAGCAGAACGGAACCGGCTCGAAGAATTTGAGGCGGAAGAGGCCGAGGAGGTCGAAGAAATGACCGATGCCCTGAAAGAGCGGCTGGAAAGGGCCGAGCAGGCCGAACAGGCCAGGTTAAAAACGGCTGAAGGACGGCGTGAAGAGCAGCTAAGAATACGGGAAGAGCGCAAGAAAGCTTATGAAGAACGCCGGCAGAAATTGCTGGACGAACGGGAAGCCCGAAAAAAAGAAAAGGAAGAAGAACGAAGCAAGCTTACGGAATCAGTAAATGATTCCATAGAACAGTAACAGAACTAAAATTAACTCACAAAAAAGTAAATCAGAAATCATGAAACACCTTAAAAAAGTAGCACTAATTGTTGTTGTTTTTATAGCCGCTACCGGTTTTGTGCAGGCGCAAAACAAGATTGCCCATATAAATGTATCCGAATTATTGTCGCAGATGCCCGAAATGAAGGCGGCTCAGGGGGAGCTTAAGAAGCTGCAGGAGACTTACCGCGCCGATATAGAACTATCCATGACGGAACTAAAGAACAAATTTACCCAGTACCAGAACGAAGCGGCCACCATGTCTGAGGAGGAAAATCAGAAAAGGGCGCAGGAACTACAGGGGTTTGAGAAGAATATAGGGGAGGCCCAGCAGGCTGCCCAGCAGGAATTGGCCAAAAAGCAGTCGGAGCTTATGGAACCCATCTCCAAAAAGGCTATGGCCGCCATTGAAAAAGTGGCTGCTGCCCAGGGGTTTGACTATGTGGTGGATGCCAGCCCCGGGGGTGGTATTATAGTAGCCAAGGGGAAGAACCTCCTGCCCGAGGTAAAACAGGAATTGGGCTTCTGATGCCCCTTTCCTCATGAGTTTATAACCGTCCGTTTGCGACGGTTTTTTTTATGCTAAATTGCAGGGCAACCTTAGTGAACCTATTGTATGAATGAACAACCCATAGGGATATTCGATTCCGGCGTAGGGGGAACATCGATCTGGAAGGAAATCCACCGGCTTCTGCCGTACGAGCATACCTGCTACCTGGCCGACAGCCGCAACGCCCCCTATGGCAATAAAAGCCCGGGGGAAATACGCAGGCTTAGCATTAAAAATACGGAATGTCTGCTGGAAAAAGGTTGCAAACTGGTTGTAGTGGCCTGTAATACCGCTACCACCAATGCCATCGACTATTTAAGGGCACACTACAAGGTACCCTTTATAGGGATTGAACCGGCCATTAAACCCGCGGCCCTTAATTCGCGTTCGGGCAATGTTGGGGTGCTTGCCACCCGGGGCACCCTTAGCAGCAGCCTGTTTCATTCAACAACGAAGATGCATGCCAGTGGTATCCGGGTAGTGGAACAGGAAGGAAAAGGGCTGGTGGAACTAATCGAGGCCGGACAGGAAAATGCCACACAGACGCGCGACTTGTTGCGGCAATACCTGCAACCTATGCTCGAAGCGAAAATAGATCACCTTGTATTGGGTTGCACCCATTACCCTTACCTGGTCCCTTTGCTTAAGGAATTGTTACCGGCAGGCGTTACAATAATCGACTGCGGGGAAGCCGTGGCAAGGCAGGTTAAGCATATCCTTCAGAAGAATGGCCTGGAGAACAGCAGCGGTAAAAAAAGCCGGCACAGCTTTTTTACAAACGGCGATGTGGCGATCCTGCGATCCTTCGTGCAGGACGGCGAGGGCGAGATACAGGTGGCATACCTGGATTTTTAATAAGCAGTCCTTACAATCCGATGTTCACAATCAGTCCCTGATCCTTTCAAATGTCCGGTAAGTAAAGGCATAGGCATGATTTTCATCGGCGGGGTGGTATTCTTCCTTAACAAGCTTCCATAGGTTGCTGTCAATTACTGGAAAACATGTATCGCCCTCGAAGGTACCATGTACCCGGGTAAGTTCAATAATGTCTGCCACCTCCATTCCCCGGGCGTAAATTTCACCCCCACCGATAATAAATGCCAGCTTTTCTTTTTTAACGCATTCCAGTGCTTCTTCCAGGCTGTGTACCACCTGGCAATCAGGATGGGCGACCTGGTAATCCCTGTTACGGGTAATAATTATATGGGGGCGGTCAGGCAGGGGTTTGGGGAAACTCTCGAATGTCTTCCTCCCCATGATCATGGGATGACCGGTAGTGAGCCGCTTAAACCGCCTGAAATCGTCGGGCAGATGCCAGAGGAGCTCGTTATCTTTTCCAATTGCATTTTCTTCACCCGCGGCGGCGATCATAATTAACTTTCCCATCCGTCCTGCTTCTTATTGATGTTGGAGAGGGGGAATTCTGTCTCTATATCTTTCTGGAGTGCGGCTATTTTTTCCCTTTGTTTCCTTACGAGGATTTCACGCTGCCTCCGTTCCCAGTCGAGCCCCATGAATTTATGGGTGACAAAGACATTCACCAGATGCAGCACCAGCAGAAATGCCCAGAAAAGGATGGCCCATAGGAACCAGTCATAGGCCTCCCCGTATTTGAGGATCTTGTTGATCAGGATGAGGAAGACACAGCCGATAAGGAAAATCACAAAATGCACGTACAACCGCTTTTTCTGCCTGATACGGGCATGGGCATACTCTAATTGCTCGTGCTGTTCCTGGGCTATTTGCGGCGTTTTGTTCTTCCGGGAAAACATCTTATGGCTATCTTTAATTACAAAGATAACCGAAATAAGGTTGACTGAAAAGCTATATCCTAGTCGTGGTTGCGTGATGAACTTCCGCTTTTAGAAAAAACCGATACTGGTCCCGCTACTAAGGGCTTGCCGGGCAGCAACCGGTGGCAATGTGGGCAGGGGCACGACCAGGCTTCCACTAAGGCGGCTGCCTGATGAAAGTGAAAAGCTTTATAATAATCTCTGAAACCAAACAGGCCCTCGGTGCCTTTTTTGGATGTAATCCCAGACACGTTGATTGCGTATCTTCGAGCGCATAAAGCAATCAGATCGCTAAGGGGATGAGGGTTTTGGCTGAGCTTTTACCTTTACAGTACCATGGAAGACGTGGAGAGGATTATATATTTATTGCGAAAAGCTCCGGAATGGTTGCCTCCTTCTGAATAAAGCAGTATAAATTTTGCCAAGGCCCATACACCTTAGCGTATATTTTACTAAATTCATAAATCTTGGTTAACTAATTGTGTATTAGTTGTTTTATGATTTCTTTTGCGCAAAATTTCAGAAACATTTATTAATTAAAATAATATATCATGGCAATCTCAAAACAATATCTGAAGACCAAACCTGTCTGCAAAGTTACCTTTAACGTTCCAGCGGAAGAGGCCAAAAAAGTAGCGGTAGTGGGCGATTTCAACAACTGGAATCCCAAAGGCAGTGCGCTTAAGAAGATGAAGAACGGAAATTTCAAAGGCACTTTCGACCTGCCCAAGGACAATTCCTATGAATTTAAATACCTGATAGACGGGGTATATGTGAACGACACAGCAGCAGACCGCTATAAATGGAATGATTACGCCGGAGCAGAAAACGGGGTGATCGAAATCTGAACCAGAAGACAAAATCAAATAAGCCGGGACCTTTAAGTTCCGGCTTTTAAATTTTCATGAACAGGTTTGTGAATCCTGGCCGGGGCAATTTTATACCTTTTTAAACAGGACGTCTTTATAACGACCCTCCGGGTCGCCGTACCACTGTATGGGCACCAGGCCGGCTTTATCGGCCAACCAATGCACCGTGGCATCGTCGTATTTCTGCGAGATCTCGGTATGAATTGTTTCCCATGCTTCAAAACGAACCCTGAGGTCCAGTGCTTCTATAATAACGGTTTGCTGTTCCGTGGAAACCAGATAACTCTTTGCGGTCCCGCTTTCCGGGTCATAAACCTCCCAGTGCAGGAATTTTTCCGGTTTAAAATCACCCCCCAATTCTTTATTGATGCGGACCAGCACATTTTTGTTGAAAGCCTCGGTGATCCCTTCGGGGTCGTTGTAGGCATCCAGGATCTTCCGGGGGTGTTTTTTCTGGTCGAAGCCTATAAAAAGCAGGTCATCATCCCCCATTTGAGCCTGTAATCCGCGGAGGAAATCAACGGCCTGGCTGTGCAGTAAATTCCCGATGTTCGATCCCAGAAAGAGTAAAACCTTCCGGTCGTGCTGTATTTTGTTGAGTTTTGTAAGGGTGTCAAAATAGGTGCCTTCCATTGTTTCGACTACAACACCAGGCAACTCCTGCTTAATTGTCGCCCATAACTGTGCCAGGACATTGGCGCTGATATCTACCGGCTGGTATTTAAAAACCGCTTGTTGTTCCTGTAGCTGCCTGAGCAGGATTTTGGTCTTCTTGCCATCGCCTGCACCCAGTTCAATAAGGTTAAAAGCCTGGCCCGAGCCCATAAAACGGCGGCAAATATCCTCTTTATGCAACTCGAAAATTTCGTATTCAGCCCTCGTCAGGTAATATGAGGGCATCTCCATGATATCCTGGAACAGTTTATCTCCTTTTTCATCATAGAAATATTTGGACGACAAATGTTTTGGGTGATCCGTCAGCCCTTGGTAAACATCGCGGTGAAAAGCGGTCGCGAATTTTATGGATGAATCTGTCTGCATAAGTTCTTGGTCGCATTTATCGCGCCAACCTTAACCCGGTAAACTGCCACCGCAAATGCGGATGGAAAAAATTCCTGTAGGTAGGGCGGCTGTGTTTCTCCGGAGTCGCAACTGAGCTTCCCCTCAGTACTTTCTGGTTCACCATAAACTTTCCGTTGTATTCTCCGAGTGCGCCTTCGGCCTTTGTATATCCCGGATATGGGAGGTAGGCACTTTCTGTCCATTCCCACCTTTTGCCCCATGGAAAATAGGCTTCTGCGGCTTCCCATTCAAATTCGGTTGGAAGCCTGCAGCCTCTCCATTGGGCAAAGGCATAAGCTTCATAATAGGAAATGTGGGTCAGTGGGCTATGGGGTGGTACTTTTTGCAGACCATTCAGGGTGTAGTGGTGCCATTCACCATCTATCAGGTGCCAATACAGCGGCGCCCCGATCTGGTTTCTGTTAACCCAGTCCCAGCCTTCCGCATGCCAGTAGTGGAATTTTGTGTAGGCCCCGCTGCTGATAAATTCCATGAATTCTGCATTGGTTACAAGTTTGTTGCTGATCTCAAAGGCATTAAGATAAACCTTGTGCCTGCCCAATTCATTGTCGTAACAGAATGATTCGGCCTTGTGCCCTATCTCATATATACCCTCCTGCATACCTATCCATTCACCCGGGTGCCCTTCTTCGTTATGCTCCCGTACACCTGGGGAATATACGGGGAGCAGGGGATTGTTCCCCAGGATATACTTAATGTCGGTAAGCAGCAGTTCCTGGTGCTGTTTTTCATGGTGGATGCCAGTCTCAACAAGTGCAGCTAGTCCGGGCTCCAAGCCTTTATTCACAAGGAGCGAATTCAAGGCCTTTGTTACGTGCTTCCGGTAATCATAAACCGTTTGGACAGAAGGCCGTGAAAGGTTTCCCCTTTCGGCGCGGACGACCCTTTTTCCTGCCGTCTCGTAATAACTGTTAAATACAAATGAAAAATCGTCATTAAAGACGCTGTAATTTTCGTCATAAGTTTTAAGGATGAATTCCTCGAAGAACCAGGTGGTATGGCCCAGGTGCCATTTAGGGGGGGAAACGTCCTCAATGGGCTGCACCACGTAATCTTCCGTCTCCAGCGGGTCGCAGAGATCTTCGGTATATTTTCTTGTCGCCAGGAAAAAATCCGGCAAAGTATCTGTAAGTATCATAGTAAGCGATTATGCCTAAAGATACGGAAACAGGCACTTTTTCACCAACAACTCCTGAATTTTCCTACACGGCGACCTTAGCTTTTATAGGGGGATGAGGTTCGTAACCCATCAGGGTGAAGTCCTCAAAGCGGAATTTAAAGATATCCTTAACCTCCGGGTTAAGCACCATAACGGGCAATGCCATGGGTTCGCGGCTTAATTGAAGTTGTATCTGTTCGAGGTGGTTATTGTAAATATGGGCATCCCCGAAGGTATGGATGAAATCCCCCGGTTCATAGCCGCAAACCTGGGCCAGCATTAAGGTAAGCAGGGCATAGGACGCAATATTAAAAGGCACCCCCAAAAAGATATCTGCAGATCGCTGGTACAGCTGGCAGGAAAGTTTCCCGTCTGAAACATAAAACTGGAAAAAAGCATGACAGGGCGGGAGGGCCGCTTTGCCCCTGGCAACGTTTTCCGCGAAAGGAAGGGCCGGATCCGGCAAGACCCCGGGGTTCCAGGCAGAAACCAGCATCCGCCGGCTGTCGGGGTTGTGTTTCAGGTCATGTACCAGCTGGCTGATCTGATCAATGCCCTCGTTGTTCCAATTGCGCCACTGTTGGCCATATACCGGGCCGAGGTTGCCCCCCTCATCTGCCCATTCATTCCAGATACGAACGCCGTTTTGTTGCAGGTAGGAAATGTTGGTATCGCCTTTCAGGAACCACAGGAGTTCGTGAATAATGGATTTGAGGTGTAATTTCTTGGTGGTAACCATGGGGAAGCCCTCGCCGAGGTCGAAGCGCATCTGGTATCCGAAAACGCTCAGCGTCCCCGTGCCGGTACGGTCATTTTTCAGACTGCCCCTGGACAGTACATGTTTCAGTAATTCGTGGTATTGTTTCATGAGCCTTTGCCGTAATGTGCTGCCCATTCGAAAGTAAATGTCATTCACCGGGGCTGCTGTGCTAAAATAAGGCAGCGGGCATAAAAATGTAAGGGATCGCCCGGGGAATTATTAAAAATTATCAACTGCTACCCCAGGATCATCCCGGCAATAGCCGCCGAAAGCAGGGAGGCAATAGTGCCCCCCAGAACGGCCCGCATCCCGAATTCCGACAGTAACAGCCGTTTTCCGGGGGCCAGGGAACCTATCCCCCCGATCTGTATCCCTATGGAGGCAAAGTTGGCGAAACCGCAGAGCATGTAGGTGGCCATGATAATGGATTTGCCATAGCTGAAATGGGTGGCACTGCCCATGTCTTTAAGGCCGGCAAGCTGTATATACCCTATAAATTCACTGGCAGCCAGTTTTATCCCGAGCAATTGGCCCATAAGCATGATATCTTCCCCGTGCACGCCTATCAGCCACATAAGCGGCGCAAAGACAAGCCCAAGCACGGCTTCCAGGGAAAACTGTTCATAGGGGGAATTTGCCATGATCCACCCGTTAAGGCCGCTGATTTCGCCCACCCAGCCGAGGATGCCGTTCAGCATGGCAATAAAGGCCACAAAAACCAGCAGCATGGCGCCTACGTTCACCGCCAGTTTTAAGCCTTCGGTAGTGCCGTTGGCAATGGCATCGAGCAGGTTGGATCCGATTTTATCATGGGTGATCTCAATATCGGTGTTTATGGCTTCCGTTTGGGGGTATAGCATTTTCGAGACTATGATGGCCCCGGGAGCCGCCATTACGGAGGCAGCCAGCAGGTGCCTTGCAAATTCAAGCCGCAGGGCTTCATCGGTACCGCCCAGAAAGCCAATATAGGCGGCCAGGACACCCCCGGCCACGGTGGCCATCCCCCCGATCATTACCAGCAGGATTTCAGACTTGTTCATCTTTTCCAGGTAGGCTTTAATCAGTAGGGGCGACTCGGTCTGCCCAAGGAAGATGTTTCCGGCAACCGAAAGGCTTTCGGCACCTGAGATCCGAAGGGATTTGGTAAGCAGCCAGGCCAGTGCCTTTACGATCTTCTGGATGATGCCCAGATAGAAAAGCACGGAGGTAAGCGCCGAAAAAAAGATGATGGTCGGCAGGATCTGGAAGGCAAAGATATATCCGATACCGGGATTATTCACGTCCATGAGGTTACCCAATAAAAACTGGCTGCCGGCAAGGGTATAATCCAGAATCTTGACGAAAAACTGGCCGATTTGCCGGAAAACAAGCTGGATAAAGGGGATTTTGAGGATCCCGATTGCCAGGAGGACCTGTATCCCCAGGCCGATCCCGACAGTCCGCCAATTGATGGCCCGCCTGTTTGCACTGAATAAAAAAGAGATCAGCAGCAAGACGGCCATGCCAAGGATCCCGCGTGCCAGGCTGCCCATGGTGAATCCCTGGTTGGGGATCAGGGTATCCTGAGTGCCGGCGGAAAGGTCGTTAAGGGTAATCGGGTCGAAGGCAGGGGCAAGGGAATCGGGTGCAAAGTTGTTCTGGGCTGCCATGCTGAAGGAAATGGAGAATAACAGCAGTAGGAACCAGAGCCTGGGATTCATTCAGAATGTGCTAGGTTAACGCTTTCGTTTGGAGATTTCGTCTCTTAGTTTTGCCGCCTTTTCATAATCTTCTCCCGCTACCGCCTTCTCCAGTTCTTTATGAAGCTCGTCGAGGCTGAGTTCCTTGTAGGGGGCGGAGGCAGCCGAATCTATTTCCACGGTTTCTCCTTCCTGCAGAATCTCGTCTACCACAATGCTGTCGTCTCCGCCTTCCTTCTCCTTATCCTTTGAGGAAAATTTAAGGAAGATGCCGGCCTTATCGAGGATTGTTTTATATGTAAAAATCGGTGCGCTGAACCTAAGGGCAAGGGCAATGGCATCGCTGGTCCTGGCATCGATGATCTCCTCTATTTTATCCCTTTCGCAAATAATACTGGAGTAAAAAACGCCATCGACGAGTTTATGAATGATCACTTGTTTTACTACAATATCAAAGCGGTCTGCAAAATTTTTAAACAGGTCATGAGTGAGCGGGCGGGGTGGCTTGATCTCCTTTTCCAGGGCGATGGCAATAGACTGCGCCTCGAAGGCTCCTATCACTATGGGTAGTTTGCGGTCGCCGTCTACTTCATTCAGGATCAAGGCATACGCACCATTTTGTGTCTGGCTGTATGAAATCCCTTTTATTTTTAACCTTACTAAACTCATGTCCATCTGAAACGCAAAAGGCTGTCTAAATAAGGGTTGTCCCATAATTTAAACAGCCCTTTGAGGGCACAAATTAACAAAAATTAAGCGTTTCGGGCTTTAAATTCCCTTAATTTTTCGGTGAGTTTCGGAACCACTTCAAAGGCATCACCCACGATGCCGTAATCCGCGGCTTTAAAAAACGGGGCATCGGGGTCTATGTTGATGACTACTTTTACTTTGGCAGCATTTACCCCGGCAAGGTGCTGGATGGCTCCGGAAATGCCGATAGCGATGTAGAGATTGCTGGCTACCGGCTTCCCGGTTTGCCCTACGTGCTCACTGTGCGGCCTCCATCCCAGGTCGGATACGGGCTTGGAACAGGCGGTGGCAGCGCCCAGCACTTCTGCCAGGTCTTCGATCATGCCCCAGTTTTCTGGTCCCTTGAGGCCCCGTCCGCCAGACACAATAATATCCGCGTCGGCAATGGTAGCCTTGCCCGCTACTTTATCGACCTCCACGGAAGCGGTACTGAAAAGATCCTCCCCGAGGGTGGGGTTGAATTTTTCCACAACGGCTTCCACCTTGTTTTCCACAGTACCGAAAGCATTGTTGGATACGCCCAGGATCATGGTTTCGGTAAGGATTTCGGTATGGGCAAAGCCTTTGTTGCTGAAGGCGGTTCGTTTAACGACCATTGGGCTGGTACTCAGGGGGGCCGCGACAATATTCGGCACATAGCCCGCTTTAAGTTTCCCGGCCAGCAACCCGGCAAGGAACCTGGCATCGGCGCCCGAGCTCAGGATAATTACTTTTGCACCTTCCTTTTCCGCAATCTGCGCCAGCAGGGCGGTAAATGCCCTGGCATTAAAAGGTTTCAGCTTTTCCTCCTTTACATCCATTACCCTGGAGACCCCGTATCCGGCCAGTTCGGCGGGATTGTCGTTGTTTACTGATACGGCCGTCACCGAGGTGCCCATCTGCCTGGCTACCTCAAAGGCATAAGAAGCCGTCTCGAAGGCGTTTTTCCTGAATTTACCATTTTCTGTTTCTGTATATACTAGTACTGACATACTTATTGTAATATTTATTATTTTCTATTCTGCCATTTTGGATGATCCCAGGGCTGTACCGGAAGAATACCCCTGCGTAAGGAAATGGCTAACCCTGCCCCTGATCCAGACCTTTATATGACTTTGGCTTCATTATGCAGCAGATCTACCAGTTCTTCCACCCTGGAAGCGTCAATTAGCCTGACCTGCCCTCTGGGAGCCGGTTTTTCAAATTTACGGTCTGCAGTGGCCTTTGTACCTTCGTTGGCCTCCACCACATTCAGTTTTTTCTGCCTGGCCATCATAATGCCGCGCATATTGGGGATTTTAAGGTCGCTCTCCTGTACCAGGCCCTTCTGCCCCGCTATTATCAGCGGCAGGCTGGTGCTTAGCTTCTCCTTGCCGCCATCGATTTCACGCATGGCGGTAGCCTTGTTCCCGTCTACCTCCAGCCCGATGCAGGTATTTACAAAATTCATATCGAGGAGGGAAGCCATGATCCCGGGGACCATCCCGCCATTGTAATCAATAGATTCCCTGCCGCAGATTATCAGGTCGTACCCGCCCTGCCTTACCAATTCAGCTAATTGTTCCGCAACGAAGAAACCATCGGTGGGTACCGCATCTACCCGGAAAGCCTCATCGGCACCAATTGCCAGGGCCTTTCGGATAGTGGGTTCGGTCCCTGCCTCCCCCACAGTCGCCACATGGACCGTTGCGCCCTGTTTTTCCTTGAACCACATGGCGCGGGTTAAACCGAATTCGTCATTGGGGTTTATTACGAACTGAATGCCCGCACTGTCGAATTTCGTATTGTCATCGGTAAAATTGATCTTGGAAGTGGTATCGGGAACATTGCTGATACAGACTAATATCTTCATGAACTAAATTTTTAGCTTCTGTTTAAACACTGCGGCTAAGATAGCCATTAATTTTCAAAAATGCTATGCACGCATAGTATATTTAGCGGTTTTTTTTACGCCCGGGGCTCCGCGTATTGAGCAATATTTTTCTATTTTTGTGCGCATTCAAAAGTAAAGGACCTTAACAGCGCTTATTAACGAGACACATGAAGACACTACAGTTCAGGGAAGCCATAGCCGAGGCGATGTCGGAGGAGATGAGAAAGGATGATACCATCTATCTGATGGGGGAGGAGGTAGCCGAATATAATGGCGCATACAAGGCATCAAAGGGTATGTTGGAGGAATTTGGCCCGGAACGGGTTATAGACACCCCCATCTCGGAACTTGGATTTTCGGGAGTGGGTGTTGGTTCGGCAATGAATGGGAACCGGCCTATTATAGAATTTATGACCTTTAATTTTGCGCTGGTGGGCATAGACCAGATCATCAACAATGCCGCGAAGATGCGGCAGATGTCTGGCGGACAGTTCAATATCCCTATCGTATTCCGGGGCCCTACGGCTTCGGCAGGACAACTGGCGGCCACCCATTCGCAGGCCTTTGAAAGTTGGTACGCGAATTGCCCGGGCCTTAAAGTCGTGGTTCCTTCAAATCCCAAAGACGCAAAAGGCCTTCTGAAATCAGCGATAAGGGACGACGACCCCGTGATTTTTATGGAGTCAGAACAGATGTACGGCGACAAAGGCGAAGTCCCGGAAGGGGAATACACCATTCCGCTGGGGAAGGCCGAAGTTAAGAGGGAAGGAACGGATGTTACCATCGTGTCTTTCGGCAAAATCATTAAAGAAGCGTATAAGGCCGCTGAAGAACTGGAGGCTGATGGCATAAGTTGCGAGATCATTGACCTGATGACCGTGAGGCCCATGGACCATGATACCATCCTCGAATCGGTCAGGAAAACCAACAGGCTGGTGGTGCTCGAAGAGGCATGGCCCTTTGGCAATGTGGCCACGGAGATTACCTATCAGGTACAGGCAAAGGCGTTCGACTACCTGGATGCGCCTGTAGTGAAGATCAACACCGCCGATACACCCGCGCCATATTCGCCCGTTTTGCTGCAGGAATGGCTGCCGAACCACCAGGACGTAATCAAAGCTGTTAAGAAAGTGTTATATAAGTAAAACGCACCCATTTCCCAGGGTACCTTAGCTTCGTTGACCAGGGGTGGACGAAGCTATTTTTTTCAGCCCGGGAGCGAAAACAGGTCTTAAATGGTCTATACTATGAACGGTTGGTTGTATCTGCGTCACATCCGGATAACCCGGCTTTCAATCCTGCTTGATTCATGAGGCAGGCCTTTCTTTTTCTACTGGCCCTTTCCGCCTTTAGTAGTTTCGCGCAGACAAAAGTAGGCGGCATAGTCCGGGACGAGTCGGGTGATCCGGTGGCATTTGCCAATGTGCTTTTCAAGAATTCCACCGAAGGCACCATCACCAACGACGACGGCAGGTTCTATATGGAATCGGAAAAGGCCTACGATACCTTGCTGGTCTCTTTCATTGGTTACAGTACGGAAGTAATCCCGCTTCCCGCCAGGGTCAACTACAATATGGAGATCCGTCTTGCAGAAGGGGGTGAACAACTGGATGAGGTGGTGGTATATGTTGGGCGGCAATCCAAAAAGGATAACCCCGCAATCGATATCCTCAGGAAAATATGGGAGAAAAAACGATTTAACGGGGTAAATAAGTTCAAACAGTACCAGTTCGATAAGTACGAGAAACTTGAATTCGACCTTAATACCATAGACAGTGCCCTGATAAACAGCCGTATGTTCAAAGGCCTGGAGTTTATGTTCGCCGACCTGGACACCTCGAGGATTACAGGCAAGACCTACCTCCCCCTTTTCCTTAATGAATCCTTTGCCAGGGTTTACGGCAACAACCTGCTTGGCGAGGTACGGCAAGACGTGCTGGGGAACAAGAATTCGGGGTTCAGCAACAACCAGGCGATCATTGCATTTGTGGAAGACCTCTATTCGGATTACGACATTTACAACAATTACCTGAAATTCTTCGACAAGAGCTTTACCAGCCCCCTTTCCAAAACCGGGATCGACACCTATAACTATGTGCTTTCAGACAGCGCCTTCATCGATAACAAATGGTGTTACAATATTGTCTACTACCCAAGGAGGAAAAACGAACTCACCTTTAAAGGAGACTTCTGGGTTAACGACACCACCTACGCCATCAAGAAAATCAACCTGGAAGTCACCAAAAGCGCGAACATCAACTGGGTCAAGGAGATCTATATCGAACAGGACTTCGAAGTGCTGAACGATTCGGTGTTCCTGCTGAAGCGGGATTATATGCTGAGTGATTTTAGCCTCAGCAAGAAGGAAACCTCAAGGGGGGTCTATGGCAAACGGACCACCGTATATGACAATTACCTCTTCGATCAGCCCAAACCCGATGAATTTTACAGCTACGAGCCCGATCCCTATGATCCACGGATATTCGACAGGGACAGTACCTTCTGGGCCAGCAGCAGGCTGGAAGAACTCAACAAGGATGAAAAGGGGATCTATACCTTGCTGGATACCCTGAAAACAGTACCCAAGTTCAGGACGTATTACGACATTGTAAGTATCCTCGGTTCCGGATACGTGGAAATTGACAAATGGAACCTCGACATCGGCGATATTTACAGCACCTTCGGTTTCAACGATGCAGAAGGCATCCGTATCAGGGGGGGTGCACGAACCTATTTCGGGCAGAACGACCCCTGGCGGCTTGAGGGCTACATGGCCTATGGCTTCGAAGACCATAAGGTGAAACACGGTTTTTCGGCCAAATGGCTGCTCGACAGGCAGATGCGGCTGATCCTCTCGGGGGGGCACCGGCGCGATGTGGAACAACTCGGGCTAAGCCTTACCGCCACCAACGATGTCCTGGGACGGAGTGTGGCCTCTTCCTCCGTACTTACGGTGGGTTCCAACGATCGGCTTACCAATATTAATCTGACCACCTTCAACATGGAGATGGAACCGCTCACAAATTTCCGGGTGCTTTTAGGGAGTTCCTTCCGCACATTGAGTTCGGCCCTTCCTGATGCATTCAGCCTGGATTACCTGGATCCTTCAGAACCCGGCGGGATCGCCTCCGAGATCAAACAGTTCGAACTCAATACCACCCTGATCTATACCCCCGGGCGGCAGACCATAGGCTATGGGGTGGAGCGCAGGGATGTGAATGAAAATTACAGCACCCTGCTGGTAAATTATACCAGGGGCCTGAGCGGCTTCCTCGAAAGTGATTTCGATTTCGAGAAATTGCAGTTCTCCTATACCCAGCCCTGGCAAATAGGGGGGCTGGGCCGCCTGTTTACTACCGTGGAGGCAGGGAAGACTTTTGGGGAGGTCCCGCTCGGGCTTCTCAATGTCGTCCCGGGAAACCAGACCCTCTTTTCTATTTACACAACCTTTCCCAACCTCGATTTCTATGAGTTTGTAACGGATACCTATACGGCGGTGCACCTGGAACATAACTTCAATGGCAGGTTATTTTCACGGATCCCCTTCATGCGCAGGCTGAACTTAAGGGAAATTGTGGGCTTAAGGGGGGTTTGGGGAGACCTTTCCGATGAGAACATCGCCCTGAACAGCCCAACCAACATCCCCCTTTTAGCGCCAAACAAAAAGGTGTACTGGGAATATTCCCTGGGGATTGGTAATATTTTCAGAGTTTTCAGGATCGATTTCAATTTCCGCGGCAATTACCTCGACAACCCGGATGCCAGGCCATTCAGCATTACCGGTAGTTTTGGCTTCAGTTTCTGACATTTAATTGTTTCAACCCGCCACTTGTACTATTTTTGCGCAGCGGTACGCCGCAAATACCCAAAGATTATGACAGCAAATGATGTAACGACTTTTGACGTGCTTATTGAAATCCCCAAGGGAAGCAGGAATAAATATGAGTATGACTTTGCCCTGAAGAAAATACGCTATGACCGTATGATCTTTTCTTCGATGATGTACCCGGCCGACTATGGGTTTATTCCCGAGTCCCTCGCCCTTGACGGGGATCCGCTTGATGTACTTGTGCTGGTAACCGAACCCACCTTTCCCGGCTGTGTCATGGAAGTGAAGCCGATAGGGGTATTCCATATGGCCGATGAGAAAGGCCCCGACGAGAAAGTTATTTGCGTTCCCGTTTCAGACCCTGCCGGCAGCAAGATTTTCGACCTGCACGACCTGAATCCACACCTGTTAAAGGAAATAGAACACTTCTTCCGGGTTTATAAAGACCTCGAGAAAAAGAAAGTGGATGTTGAAGGCTGGGGCGATGTTAACGAGGCCAGGGAAATAGTGGCCAAATGCATCAACCGCTTTTCAGACAGCGATATCCCAACAGGGGAAGTGAGCATCAGATAGGGTCCTCCGGGCTTGCCCGGCCTGCGGCGCAAAGGCGATTTTTATGCTTTTTTATTCTGATACGTTTTACTACTTTTGCAGCCGTTTCAACTTCATAAATAGCTAATCAACATGGAAATACTAGTAAACTATTTGCCTGCCTTTGGTGTGCTGGGCCTGCTTTTCGTTTTTATAAAGAATGCCTGGGTAACCAAACAGGAGGTAGGGGATGCAAAGATGGCAAAGATCGCCAAGAATATTGCCGACGGCGCAATGTCATTTTTGAAATCGGAGTATAAGATCCTGTCTATTTTTGTAGTGGCAGTTGCCGTTTTATTGTATTTCAAGGGGGTAGCCGAAAGCGGCTCCAATGGCATGGTGGCGGTATCCTTTATTGTGGGGGCCATTTGTTCGGCCCTCGCAGGGTTTATCGGGATGCGGGTGGCCACCAAAGCAAACGTCAGGACAACCCAGGCTGCCAGGACCTCCCTCGGAAAGGCGCTGGAAGTGGCCTTTGCGGGTGGTTCCGTAATGGGGCTGGGCGTTGTTGGGCTCGGGGTCCTTGGCCTTAGCGGCTTGTTTATGATATACAACCAGCAAGGCTGGGGCATTGCTGAGGTTTTGAACGTATTGTCGGGTTTTTCCCTTGGTGCTTCGTCTATTGCACTTTTTGCACGTGTGGGCGGGGGGATTTATACCAAGGCCGCCGATGTGGGAGCCGACCTGGTAGGGAAGGTTGAAGCCGGGATCCCGGAAGACCACCCGCTGAACCCCGCTACCATTGCTGATAATGTTGGAGACAACGTAGGGGATGTGGCCGGGATGGGCGCCGACCTTTTTGAGTCCTATGTGGGGTCCATTATCGGGACCATGGTGCTTGGGGCGGTATTTGTTACCCTGCCCGAATTCCAAGCCTCCTTTAATGGCCTGGGAGCTGTTTACCTTCCATTGGCGCTGGCTGCTGTTGGGATCGTTATGTCTATCATAGGGACTTTCTTTGTGCGGGTTAAAGAGGGAGGCTCGCCGCACAAGGCACTTAATATGGGCGAGTTCGGCTCAGCTTTTCTGATGCTGATCGCTTCCTATTTCATTATACAGCAAATGCTTCCAGAAAGCTGGGTGGAAGCAGGACGGACCTTTACCTCGCTCGGGGTTTTCTGGGCGACCATTGCCGGGCTTGTGGCCGGCTTGCTGGTAGGAAAAGTTACCGAATACTATACAGGTACGGGCACCAAACCGGTCATGTCTATCGTCAGGCAGTCCGAAACAGGTTCTGCCACCAATATAATTGCAGGCCTGGGCGTGGGCATGATGTCGACCGCTATTCCTATTCTTTTGATTGCGGCAGCCATCCTGGTGTCTCATTACTTTGCCGGCCTTTACGGCATCGCAATTGCAGCTGTCGGCATGCTTGCCAACACAGGTATTCAACTTGCTGTTGATGCCTACGGACCTATCTCGGACAATGCCGGTGGAATAGCCGAAATGTCGGAATTGCCCAAGGAAGTACGTGAACGCACAGATCAGCTCGATGCGGTAGGGAATACCACGGCGGCTATCGGGAAGGGCTTTGCCATCGCTTCCGCAGCTTTGACCGCACTGGCATTATTTGCGGCATTTATGAAGACGGCGAATGTTACTGCCATTGATGTATCCCAGCCCGATATCATGGCTGGCCTCCTTATAGGAGGCATGCTTCCCTTTGTGTTCTCAGCGCTTGCGATGAATGCTGTTGGAAGGGCAGCCATGGCCATGATAGAAGAAGTAAGAAGGCAATTCAGGGATATCCCGCAGTTAAAGGCAGCCCTCGAAGTGATGCGTAAATACGATTCGGATATTTCCAAGGCATCAGTGGCAGACAGGAAAATATTTGATGAGGCTGACGGAGTTGCCGATTACCAGAAATGCGTGGCTATTTCAACGAACGCATCCATCAGGGAAATGGTATTACCCGGAGTGCTGGCTATCGCTGTTCCGGTGGCCACAGGATTCATTGGCGGCGCTCAGATGCTGGGGGGCCTGCTTGCGGGAGTTACCACTGCAGGAGTCCTTATGGCAATCTTCCAATCTAATGCGGGGGGCGCCTGGGACAATGCCAAAAAAATGATCGAATCACAGGGCCGTAAAGGCAGCGATGCGCATAAGGCAGCAGTTGTTGGCGATACGGTTGGCGACCCCTTCAAGGATACCTCCGGGCCATCGCTGAATATCCTTTTAAAATTAATGTCGGTGGTTGCCCTTGTAATTGCGCCGAGTATCGCCATTTCAGCGGATGAGATCACTACCTATAACGAAAACATCGCCAATCCCCTTCATCAGGTTGTGCACACAGACCAGCAGGTGCATGTGGAAATGGAAACCCTTGCAGGAAACCGGGTGAAAGCCACGGTAACCACCACATTCACCTCCGCAGGGGAGAAACACAAAAACGAAGTGGTACTTGAAGGCAGCGAACAGGAAGTGGCGGCCAGGCTGGCGGCCATGGAAACCGCTTCCACCTCCGGTACCCCTGTGGTAAAGGCGGTTGTGAAGAAGGCAATCCCCAAAGAAGCTTCCTGAACCATATCAATTGATCTGATCAAAAAAACCCGCAAAATAGTTTGCGGGTTTTTTTGTGGAGAGGTAACTTAACGCGGACATGGACTACCGCGATCTTACGACCTTGGGAATTGCCTTTGGACTGGGGCTGCTTGTTGGCGTGCAACGGGAAGCGTCCAGGAACAAACTTGCCGGGGTGCGCACCTTTACATTGATCGCCATGCTCGGGGCCATGTCTGGTTTTCTCAGCCGGGATTTCGAGAACCCCTTTATATTTCCCCTCATTGCCATAGCCCTTACCGTGATACTTTCCTTTGGCAATATGATGAAGCTTAAAACGGAACCAAAGCCCGATATTGGGCAGACCACGGAAGTGGCGGCCCTGCTCATGTTCGCCATTGGCGGGTACCTGGTACTCGGGGAACGCATTCTCGGGATCATAGCCGGGAGCGGGATGGCCATCTTGTTATTCGTAAAGGAACGGCTGCATGGCTTTATAGAAAAACTTAAGGATAAGGAACTTGCCGCCATCATGACCTTTGCCGGGATTTCCCTGGTAATCCTCCCCATCCTCCCGAATGAGACCTTTGGCCCGCTCGATGTCCTCAACCCTTACAATATCTGGCTGATGGTGGTCCTGATCGTGGGGATAAGCGTGATAGGATATTTCATATACAAGTTCACGGGCCAGCGGATAGGGATCATTTCAAACGGGGTCCTGGGAGGCCTTATCAGCAGCACGGCCACCACCGTGAGTTATGCGAGGAAAACGGCGGAAACCAAGCCCGTAAGCAGTATGGCCGCCTTCGTGATCACCGCAGCTTCGACCATCGCACTGATAAGGGTTATCATTGAAGTGGGCGTAGTGATTCCTGAAAAGCTGAATGATATTATCCTGCCCATCCTGGTGGAGTTCATTCTGATGGCCGGACTGTGTGTCGGGATGTTCTACCTTATCAACCGCCGGAATTCTATAGACGAAATGCCGGAACCTGAGAACCCGGCACAGTTCAAGAGTGCGCTGGTCTTCGGATTGCTATACGGGCTTATCCTCCTGGCGGTTGCCTATGCCAAAGAAGAATTCGGCCGGGGGGCATTATACCTGGTGGCGGTAATAAGCGGTCTCACCGATGTGGACGCCATTACCCTTTCGCTTTCCCAGTTAATGAAAAAGGGTAGTCTGCAACCCGAAAACGGATGGAGGCTGATCCTCCTGGCATCCCTTTCCAATCTGATGTTCAAAGGAGTTCTGGCAGCGGTGCTCGGCAGCCGGCAACTCATGAAGTGGATAGCCGCATCCTTCGGCATTTCCATAGTGGCCGGATTATTGTTAATTTGGCTCTGGCCGTCAAATTGGCATTTTTGAATGAGCGTCTTAAGATCCAAGGATCCTTTACAGATAATAGCTTTTCATACCTACGGGACCGAATCGCACCTCTATGCCAGGGGCAGGGCCCTGGAGGATGAGAATATCAATTTGTCCGCCAAAGGCATCTGGCGCCTGTTACTTAACACCTGGAGGCAATTTGAAACGGATGAAATCAGTAATAGCCCATTATCCCTGCACCTCCCGAATGGCACTACCGTGAATACCACCACCGATTCGGAGGGGTTCTTCCTGATTGATGAGGCATCAGCCGAACTGGATCGCCACGCCGATGAGGAGGGATGGGTACACTATGAGATTTCCTATTCGGCTGTTGAACAACGTACTCGCGTAAACGGGCTAAACCGATTCCCAGGGGAGTTCCTGATCCCATCGCCAAAAGCAGAATTTGGGGTGATCAGTGATATAGACGACACCATCCTGCACACGGGGGTTGTTTCTTCCCTCAAATGGCAGGTAATTATGAATACCATATTTAAAAGGCCCGAAAAACGCATTCCCCTTGAAGGAGCGGCCGTTTTCCTTAAACTGCTGCACCGGGGCAGGTCGGGTACTGCCGCCAACCCCATATTTTATGTTAGCCACAGCCCCTGGAACCTTTACGGGTACCTGTTGTTTTTCCTGGAAAAGAACAAGTTTCCCAAAGGCCCTATCCTGCTGAGGAATTTTAAAAGTATCCTGCAAAGACGGAAATCGAAGGAGAAGCCGCATAAACAGAAAGAGATCCTGAATATAATGAAGACCTATCCCCATATGCAGTTCATCCTGATAGGAGACAGTGGGGAGCACGATGCCGATATCTATATGGAAATCGCGGAAACCCATCCCAACAGGATCCTTGCCATTTACCTGAGAAGTGTCCGTCACCAGAAACGGAGGATGCGGGTTATGGGGCTGTTCGAAAATTACAAAACCACCCCGGTGCTGCTGGCTGAAGACAGCGGCGAATTAATTGCACATGCCCGGGAAATGGGTTTTATAGCCGGCGAAAAGCCTAAAACAATCCGTGTATCTCCGCATCGATCCGGTTGATCACCTCGCCTAAATGCTCCGGGTTGTCTACAAAATTAAACTGGTCTACATTAATAACCAGTAATTTGCCTTTTCCATAACCCTGTACCCAGGCTTCGTAGCGCTCGTTAAGCCGGCTCAGGTAATCAATGGAGATGGAATTTTCATATTCCCTGCCCCTTTTGTGGATCTGGTCGACCAGGTTGGGGATAGAACTCCTTAGGTAAATAAGCAGGTCGGGGGGTAGCACCAGGCTTTCCATCAGGTTGAAAAGGCTGGAATAATTCTCAAAATCGCGGTTTGTCATCAACCCCATCGCATGCAGGTTGGGCGCAAAAATATGGGCGTCTTCATAGATGGTCCTGTCCTGGATGACATTTTTTCCGCTTTCCCTGATTTTCAGGATCTGACGGTAACGGCTGTTTAAAAAGTAGATCTGAAGGTTGAAGCTCCATCGCGCCATTTCCGTGTAAAAATCATCCAGGTAAGGGTTATCCACCACATCTTCATAATGCGCCTCCCACTTATAGTGCCTGGATAATAATTTCGTTAAGGTTGTTTTCCCGGAACCTATGTTTCCGGCGACTGCAATGTGCATGGGGAGCAGAAATTTATGGTTGGCGTTTGAAAATCATGAGGCACACAATATACAAAGTATCCCGGGTACTGGAAAAAATAGTCGGGGAAATACCTCATCCAATAAATGAGCTGCAAAATTTTTATTTCATGCGCAAATATGTACTTTTGTCCGGATTGAAAACAGAGGATGGATTTGACTGATTGCAACCTCTGCTCACGGAAGCCTTCCGCCTCCGGATCGCAATGCCGGAAATGGGAGGTGCTTCGGGAATACAAAAAATGCTAAAGCAGTTTCTTCCGGTACACATCCGTCGCAAACTTCTTTACTTTTTACAGTTAAATCAGCATAAACCGAAATTACAATTACAGATATGCCCTATTTTTTTACGTCGGAGTCGGTAAGTGAAGGCCATCCCGATAAGATTGCAGATCAGATAAGTGATGCCCTGCTGGATAATTTCCTCGCATTCGATCCCGAAAGCAAGGTGGCTTGTGAGACTATGGTAACAACCGGGCAGGTAATCCTCGCGGGGGAAGTGAAGAGCCAAACTTATGTGGATTTGCAGCAGATTGCCCGGGATACTATCAACAAAATCGGGTACACCAAGGGGGAGTATCAGTTCAGCGGGGATTCATGCGGGGTTATATCGCTTATCCACGAACAGTCCAAAGACATCAACCAGGGGGTAGACAGGGGCTCGAAGGAGGAACAGGGAGCCGGTGACCAGGGGATGATGTTTGGCTATGCCACCACGGAAACGGCCAATTATATGCCGCTTGCCCTTGATATTTCGCACCGTATCCTGATGGAACTTGCCAGGATGAGGCACGAGAATGACGTGATCACCTATCTGAGGCCCGATTCCAAGGCGCAGGTAACCATCGAATACTCGGATGACAAAATTCCCAGCCGCATCGATACGATTGTGGTTTCGACCCAGCACGACGAATTCGATGAAGATGCAGACCGCATGCTGGCCAGTATCAGGGAGGATATCATCAATAAACTGATGCCAAGGGTTATAAGCCAGATGGCACCTAAGGTCAGGGAACTTTTCGGACCGGATATCACCTATCACATCAACCCTACAGGAAAATTTGTGATAGGCGGGCCGCATGGCGACAGTGGCCTTACCGGGAGAAAAATAATTGTTGATACCTATGGGGGCAAAGGTGCACACGGCGGAGGTGCTTTTAGCGGCAAGGATCCCAGCAAGGTCGACCGGAGCGCCGCCTATGCTGCAAGGCATATGGCTAAAAACCTGGTGGCCGCCGGCGTGGCAGACGAACTTCTGGTACAGATCAGCTATGCAATCGGCGTGGTGGAACCAACATCCATATATATAGACACCTACGGGACTTCACATGTGGGTATAACGGACCACGAGATAGCCGATAAAGTCCGGCAACTTTTTGACATGCGCCCCTTTGCCATAGAGGCACGACTGAAACTAAGGAACCCCATCTACCTGGAAACCGCAGCCTATGGGCATATGGGCAAAACTCCCAGGATAGTTAAAAAAGTTTTCGCTTCGCCATATAACGGCAGGATAGAAACCGAAGTAGAACTCTTTACCTGGGAGAAACTGGATATGGTAGACGAAGTGAAGAAAGCCTTTAATCTCTGATTTTTGTAAAAAGATTAGGAAATTCCCTGTCGGCCTCCATATATTTGCAGGCATTAAGTTCCAGCACATACTGAAAGTTATCAAGAAAGGTGGAGGGAATAGACCCGTTGAAGCCTTAGCAACCCTTTGTTTCCAACAGAGAAGGTGCTACATTCTATCCGAATTGCCGGGAAAAAGACCCGGCGCATGAGGAATAGATAACAACCGTGAAATTACCCATCGTAATTCTCCCTTTCTTTTTAACGTTTGAATGCTGCCTGCCAGGGGTACGGCCAGGTACCGGTTCCTTTCCGGGATCGGAAGGCATTGCTGATGATGGCCTAAAGACAAAAAATGGTTGATAACGTAAAAAGAGAGATGCTCTATCATTTAAAAATAAAGGATTATACCACTTTTAACGGGGCAAAGCAGGATATCAACCTGTCTTATCAGCTTTTCGGGCCCCCGCTTCATTCGGCCCCGATTGTGCTGGTAAACCATGCCCTTACCGGCAATTCCAATGTTACAGGCGACCAGGGGTGGTGGTCTGCACTTATAGGCGAAGGGAAATGTATCGATACCAGGAAATATACCGTATTGTCCTTTAACGTGCCCGGCAATGGTTATGATGGTTTTGTAATAGACAACTATAAGGATTTTGTAGCAGGCGATATAGCACGCATTTTTATCCTGGGCCTGGATGCAATGGGGGTTGACCGGCTGTTTGCCATAATCGGGGGATCCCTTGGCGGGGGTATCGCCTGGGAGATGGCGGCACAAAACCCCAGACTCACCGAACACCTTATCCCGGTTGCGTCTGACTGGAAATCCACGGATTGGCTCATAGCCAATTGCCAGATACAGGAACAGTTTCTGGTTAACTCCAAACAACCTGTACACGATGCAAGGATGCATGCCATGCTTTGTTACAGGACCCCGGAATCGTTCAAGCAGCGTTTTCAGAGGAGCACCAATGAGGAGCTGCAGGTCTTCAATGTGGAAAGCTGGCTGATGCACCACGGGAAGAAATTACAGGAACGCTTTCAGTTATCGGCCTATAAGCTCACTAACCAGTTGCTCAGGACGATTGATATTACCAGGAATGGGGAGGAGGCCTTCCTCAGGTTGCAGCAGAGCGATACCAATATTCATATTATCGGGGTGGATTCCGACCTGTTTTTTACCGCCAGGGAGAACAAGGAAACCTACAGGCAACTCGCCAGGGCGAACAGCAATGTCACGTATGGGGAGATACAATCGGTTCACGGCCACGATGCCTTCCTGATTGAATTTGAGCAGATGAGGAAACTGCTCAAGTCGATTTTTGATCAGAATGGCAAGGCCCAAAGGGTCAAGGTGCTTAAATTTGGTGGTACCTCCCTGGCAAACGGCGAGGGGATAGGCAGGGTGCTGGATATTATTTCGGGCAAGGTAGCGGCAGGGGAGAATATTGTGGTGGTGCTATCGGCCAGGGAAAAGGCTACAAACCAGCTGGAAGCCATCCTCAAAAAGGCAGCGACCGGAAAGGACTATAAAAAGGACTTTGAGGCCTTTGAGAAATATCAGAAACACACCTTTAAGAATGTAAGCCTTTCCCGCGAATTCAAGGAACTTGTGCAGTTGTTTGAAGGGGTTGCGCTGCTTGGCGATTACAGTGCCAGGATTAAAGACCAGGTATTGTCCTATGGCGAACTCATCGCCGCCAGGCTGATCACTAAATTGCTGATAGGCAAAGGTATTAATGCCATTTTATTGGATGCCCGGCAGCTGATAAAAACAGACGATGGATTTGGCGAAGCCAAAGTGCTGGAATCCCTCTCTAAAGAGAATGTGCTGCGTGCCTTTTCCGAGCTTGAACCCGACTGTGTACCCGTTATCACCGGTTTCATTGCCTCCAACAGGGCTGGAGAAACCACTACCCTGGGACGCAACGGAAGTAATTATACGGCCTCCCTCCTGGCTAACTTTCTGGATGCACAGGAATTACAGAACTATACCCATGTTGACGGGATATTTACCGCCAATCCCGAACTGGTGCCGGAGGCCCAGAAAATAGCCCAGCTTTCCTACAGCGAGGCCAATGAACTGGCAAATTTCGGGGCAACCATCCTGCATGCAAAGACCATCATCCCCTTGCTGGAGAAGAACATTCCCCTTCGTATCCTCAACACCTTCAACAACGACAATGAGGGAACCCTTATCAGCGCCAGAAGTGCCACGGAAGGAATTAAATCCCTGTCGGTTATTGAGAATGAGGCCCTGATCAACCTGGAGGGCCGTGGCCTTCTGGGCAAGGTCGGCGTGGATGCAAGGATATTTAAAGCCCTGGGACAGAGCAATATCAATGTGGGCATCATCTCCCAGGGATCGTCCGAACGCGGCATCGGCCTGGTAGTGGCCTCAGAGAAGGCCAGACAGGCCAAGGCGGCCCTGGAAGCCGAATTCGAGGATGCCTTCCGGTCTCAGGATATCAATACCATTACCATTATCGATGACGTATCGGTTATCTCCATAATCGGACAAGACCTGAGTACTTTTCATAAACCCTATAATGCCCTGATCAAAAACCAGATTGTCCCCCTCCTCTTTAATAATACGGTTTCGGGGAAAAATGTAAGCCTGGTAGTAAGGAAATCAGACCTTCATAAGGCGCTTAACGTTATGCACGGCCAGATTTTCGGGATCAGCAAAAAGGTAAACCTGGCCCTTTTCGGGCATGGGAATGTGGGGGGTACCCTGATAAACCAGATCCTGGGATCGGCAAAAACCATCGAAAAGCGCAAGGGAATCCACTTGAATGTCTTTGCCCTGGCCAATTCACGGAAATTGTTGCTCAACAAACAAGGTATCGGGAAGCACTGGCACGCCGCTATAGAGGAAAAGGGGGAAGCCTATACCCTTGAAAATGTTTTTGAATATGCGCGCAAGAACCACCTGGAGAACCTGATCGCAGTAGACAATACCGCCAGTGAGGATTTTGTAGCCAGGTATTTTGAATTTGTGGAAAACGGCTTCGACCTGGTTTCCTCCAATAAGATTGCCAATACCCTGGGTTTTGATTTTTACCAGTTGCTGAGGGAGGAGTTGGGCAGGCACCAGAAGCAATACCTGTATGAAACCAATGTGGGGGCAGGGTTGCCACTTATAGATACCATTAAACTGCTGCATTTATCCGGGGAGAACATTACCCGCATAAAAGGGGTATTTTCGGGTTCCCTCAGCTATATCTTCAATACCTTTTCTGAAGAGACACGGCCATTTTCGGCCATCCTGAAGGAAGCTATGGAACTAGGCTTTACGGAACCGGACCCGCGCGAGGACCTGTCGGGGAACGACGTGGGAAGAAAATTGCTGATCCTTGCCCGGGAACTGGACCTGCGAAACGAATTCCCCGACATCCGTATCCAGAACTTGATCCCCGGGGAGCTGCAAAAGGGCAGGGTTTCAGACTTCCTTGGGAAGCTGGAATCCCTCGATACCCTTTTCGACAAGATACGATCGGAGCAGGAACCCGGCCATGTGCTGCGCTATGTGGGCGACCTGCACGGTGATCTCAGGAAGGAGAAAGGGATCCTGGACGTACAGCTGGTATCGGTACCCAAGGGCAGTGCGTTAGGACAGGTAAAAGGATCCGATTCGATTATTGAGATCTATACGGAATCATACGGTACCCACCCTTTGGTTATTCAGGGAGCCGGGGCAGGGGCCGCGGTTACCGCCAGGGGCGTGTTTGGCGACATCCTCCGGATCGCCGAAAAAGGATAAGGGCTAAGGTGCATGCCATATATTTAATAAAGGTAAAACCATGAAGAAAAAACAGTTTGAAACCGAAGCTATCAGGACACAGATAGAGCGGACGAAATTCCTCGAGCATTCCAACCCCATCTACCTTACGTCGAGTTTTGTTTTTGAAGACGCCGAAGATATGCGTGCTTCCTTTGCCGAGGAAAAAGACAGGAACATATATTCCCGCTACTCGAACCCCAATACTTCGGAGTTTATTGATAAAGTTTGTAAAATGGAAGGGGCCGATGACGGATTTGCCTTTGCTTCGGGGATGGCAGCGGTTTTTTCGACCTTTGCAGCCCTGCTCGACAGCGGTGATCACGTCGTGTCTGCCAGGAGTATATTTGGTTCAACACATAGCCTCTTTACCCAGTTCTTCCCCAGGTGGAACATAACCCATAGTTATTTCAATACCAACGAACCCGAGGCCGTTGAGGGGTTAATACAACCCAATACCCGGATGATCTATGCCGAATCGCCTACCAATCCGGGGGTGGATATCCTGGACCTTGAAGCCCTCGGGGCCCTGGCGAAGAAACACAACATCCTTTTGGTAATCGACAATTGTTTTGCCACCCCTTACCTGCAGCAGCCCATGAAATTCGGCGCCGACCTGGTAATCCATTCAGGTACTAAACTCATGGACGGGCAGGGGAGGGTCCTGGCAGGCATCACTGTTGGCAAACGTGACCTGGTTGATAAGATATACCGGTTTTCGAGGATCACCGGCCCGGCACTTTCGCCCTTTAATGCCTGGATCCTTTCAAGAAGCCTGGAGACCCTTGCAGTACGGGTAGACAGGCATTGTGATAATGCCCTGAAGCTGGCCTCCTTCCTTGAAGGGCACAGCAAGGTTAACTGGGTAAAGTACCCCTTCCTACCTTCACACCCCCAGTATGAACTTGCCCGGAAGCAGATGAAGGCCGGGGGGTGTGTGGTGGCTTTTGAAGTTAAGGGAGGCCTTGAGGGTGGAAGGGAATTTTTTGATTCCATAAAACTGTTGTCCCTATCCGCCAACCTGGGCGATACCCGCAGCATTGTTACCCACCCGGCATCGACCACCCACAGCAAACTGGCCCCCGAAGAACGTGAGGCAACCGGGATTACAGACGGGATGGTACGGGTATCAGTAGGCCTGGAACATATAGATGATATTATTGACGATATAAGCCAGGCCCTTGGCGCCTAACGCGCTGTCAGGGCCCACGCTTGCTCCCTCCGATGCATCCTGGTCTGGCTCTGGCAGGGCTGCAAGATGGGCTAAGCCGGAACGTTAATTTTATTTATCTTCGTACCATGCTTTCCAAAAAAACAAAATACGGGTTAAAGGCACTGACCTACCTGGCAGCCCAGGGTAACAAAAAACCCGTCCAGATTGCAGAGATCGCCAAGCACGAGAATATTTCCCAGAAATTCCTCGAAAGTATTCTGCTCACACTTCGGAAAACTGGTTTCCTGGGATCCAAAAAAGGCAAAGGCGGCGGGTATTACCTGATCAAAGACCCGGCGGAAATTCCCATGACCTCGGTAATCCGTGTCCTGGAAGGTCCGATTGCCATGGTTCCCTGTGTAAGCCTTAATTTTTATGAGAAATGCGAGGACTGCCCGGATGAGAATGAATGCTCCGTTCATAAGCTGATGCTGATGGTTCGCGATAGTGCCCTGGATGTTTACCGCAATAATACCCTGGCCGATATCTTAACCTGAGGCTTCCCGCCCGTCGGTAAAAAAGTCCGATACAGAACTCCTGCCTGTAGTATTTTGACTCCTTAATAAATCGACAGGACGGGAAGTATTTTTATAAATAAAATGTATCGAAAGCAGGTGTTTTTTAATAATCTATTAAAACTATGGGCTAGTCCTCACAATTGTAGTTTTTTTAACGCCTTCATTAGTAAAATTGGTTTATTTTTGAATATCCTATTAAGTCGATAGGTTTATCGAATTTCAATCAACCACCTGACAAGGTTCAGGCAAATGAAACTGAAATCTCAAACT
>Ga0209347_1000819_pt1 | contig 65215 bp, 58 predicted proteins | sample AutmiccommuBRH23_FD_187382 | JGI IMG/M metagenome (GOLD analysis project Ga0209347, IMG submission 187382) | Deep subsurface microbial communities from Mt. Terri, Switzerland - Autotrophic microbial communities BRH/23 (SPAdes) (version 2) | ecosystem: Environmental > Aquatic > Deep subsurface >... | reverse complement strand
GCGGTGGGCGCTTGTCCTCCGCCCCGCCCGGCTCGCGCGCCCCGCGTCGGGCGCCGGCTTCGCGGCCGCGTGGGCCAGACTGGCGCTGAGGGCGCCAAATTTCGATCATCTCCGGCGCGGCTTCGGCCGCCTCGGTCTCTTCTGGCGGCTGCGCGGGCAAAGCCTCTTCGACCGCCGAGTCCGAGGCTGGCGCGGTCTCTGACGCCGCTGCTTCGGCGGCGGCCGTCTCGACCGGCGCGTCCTCAGCCGCTGTCTCAGGCGGCGTCTCGCCGGCCGTCTCAGACTCGGCGCCGGTCTGCGCATCGGCGGCGGTCTCAGTCTCGGCGGCGGCGCCGGCCTCCTGACCTTCGTCGCTCGAAGCTTCCGACGTCTCGGGCGCAACCTTTGGGGTCACAGGCTCCATCGGCGCCGCCGGCACGATCGCGACCGTGATGGCCGGTCCTGGACGTTGCGTCGAGGCATAGCCCAGCGATTTCAGGATCGAGGAGAACGCCTCGCCGGAGCAGCCGGTGAGCGACGTCATCGCCACGGTGACGACGAAGCCGTCGGAATCGGCGGCGCCGGACGGCGGCTCGCCCGCGGTGAGCCCCGGACGGTAGGCGATCGCCGGCCGAATGAGATCGGCAAGACGCTCGAGGATATCGACGCGAACCACACGCTCCCCGCACACCCTAAAACCGGCGGCGCGATAGAATCCTCTCGGGATCGATGCGTCGGCGGTAAAGGATGTGCGTCCGGAAGCCGCGAGATGCGGCACTTCTTCAAGACCCTTCACATTTTCCAGTCCGCCGTGATGCAGCGCCCAGAGCAGCGCCGAAAGCGCGCGCGGCGCAGGCTTGAGAAGCGCCGGCAGATAGATGTGATAAGCGCCGAAACGCACGCCAAGCTTGCGCAGCGCCGCCCGGTCGTCCTGTGAGAAGCTCTTCACGTCCTTGGCGACGCGCGCGCGATCGAGCACGCCCAATTCTTCCGCGAGCTGAAAGGCGACGCCGCGCGTCACGCCTTCCAGACCTTCGCCCTTCTCCAGCTGTTCGAGCGGACCGAGCAATTTCTTGACGTGCTGCGCCAGCCAGAGGTCGAGCCGTTGCTTGACCTTCTCCAGCGCCGGGCCGGTCAGCTGCTCATCGGCGAGGACCCGCGTCGTCGGCGTCAGCACGCCGGCGCCGACGGCGATCTTCGCCACAGGTTCGCCAAGCCAGCGAATAAGGCCGTCATTGCCGAGCGTGAAAGCGTCATCGACCGCGTCGAACACGCGGGTCGCGCGCGCCTCGAATTCTCCCGCGAGCGCCTTCTGCGCCGCGGCGTTCAATGTCTTGGCCGCTTCGCCCGCCGCGCCGGGATCCGGCGTGAAGCGAAACCCCTGAAGGCTTCCGACATGCTGGCCTTCGACCAGAACGTCGCCGGCGGCGTTGATTTCGGCTTCAAGCATCGCGTTCTCTCTTAAGCGGCGCGCCAGCACGCTGGTGCGGCGATCGACAAAACGCTGCGTCAGTCGATCGTGCAACGCGTCGGATATGCTGTCCTCTACCCGACGCGCGACGCTCTGCCAATGCTCGGAATCATCGAGCCAGCCGGAACGGTTGGAGATGAAACTCGCCGTACGCACTTGCGCGAGGCGGTTCGACAGCGTCGCGATGTCGCCGTCGATGCGGTCGACCGCTTCGATCTGCCGGGCCATCCAGTCCTCGGGGATTCGGCCCCGCCGGGCGATGAACGCGAAGACGGCGAGCGCCAGTTCGGCGTGAGCGGCGGGCGAGGTCTTGCGGTAGTCAGGGATTTGGCAGGCGTCCCAAAGCCGCGCGACATCGGCTGGGGTCTTGGCGTTGCGCCGCGCGATCTCGTCGCGGCTCGCGGCCTCGAGCGCTCTTTGATCGTCGGCGACGCGGGCGCGCGCCAGATCGGGGCGCTGCGGAACTTGATCGAGCGACTGCATCAGCGCGTCGACCGTCGAAAAATCGAGAGCGCTGTTGCGCCACTGCAATGTCTTCACAGGATCGAAGCGGTGATCCTCCAAGGCTTCGATCAATTCCTCCTCGAAGGGCGGGCAGCGGCCGGTCGCGCCGAAGGAGCCGTCGCTCATATGGCGCCCTGCTCGGCCGGCGATCTGTCCGAACTCCGCTGGCGTGAGCCGCCGGTGTCGCAGCCCGTCGAATTTGCGGTCGGCGGCGAAGGCGACATGATCGACGTCGAGATTGAGGCCCATGCCGATGGCGTCGGTCGCGACAATGTAATCGACGTCGCCGCCTTGATAGAGCTCGACCTGCGCATTGCGGGTGCGGGGGGACAGCGCGCCGAGAACGACGGCGGCGCCGCCGCGCTGACGCTTGATCAGTTCGGCGATGGCGTAAACCTCTTCGGCGGAAAAGGCGACGATGGCGGAGCGCGGCGGGAGTCGGGAGATTTTCTTTTCGCCGGCGAAGGACAGTTTCGACAGCCGCGGCCGCGTGAAGATCGGCGCGCCCGGATAGATTTCGGCAATCAGCGGCGCCATCGTCGCGGCGCCGATCAGCAGGGTTTCCTGGCGTCCGCGCCAGTTGAGCAGCCGGTCGGTGAAAATGTGGCCGCGGTCGAGATCGGCGGCGAGCTGGATTTCGTCGATCGCCAGAAAATCCGCCTCGACGTCGCGCGGCATCGCTTCGACCGTCGCGACCCAATAGGCCGGCGCGCGCGGCTTGATCTTTTCCTCGCCGGTGATGAGCGCGACATTTTCGGCGCCGACGCGGTCGGCCACGCGATTATAGACCTCGCGCGCCAGCAGACGCAGCGGCAGACCAATGACGCCCGAAGGAAAGGACAACATCCGCTCGATGGCGTGATGCGTCTTGCCGGTGTTGGTGGGGCCGAGCACCGCCGCCACGCCCCTGTCGAACGGTCTTGCGCGAGGGGCGGCGCGGCTCGCCGGGTAGGACGGCGCGACTGTCATTTCTCTGCTGCCTGACGCGCGCGACGCAACGCGCTCTCGTTCCATATCGAAACTTCGCGCGAGGCGCGACTTTACCTCTTGAACAGCCTGCGAACGAATCGCGCCCGAATCGCTGACTCTCGCTGAGTCATGCTCTGTTCCAACAATATATGGACGCTCCGCCAAACCAAAACACCAGAGATGCCAAATCGCGTCTCCCCGGACGCCGACGGCGGCAAGACTTTGGCGGACTCCATTCGCCGCTTCTGTCAACGGCGAAGATTGGGCGCTTCGAGCGCTCGCCGTTAAGCTTTGGGATCAACCGGGAACGCAGCAGGCACGAATCAGCGATCGCCGCGCGTTGGCGTTGCGTTCCGGCGCATTTCCGCGGCGCGCCGACGCGCGATCCGAAGCAGAGGCCCGTCGAAAGCCGCGCAAAGGCGTCGCAACATTTAACGCCAAGTCCTTCTCTGGGACGCTTGGGCGCTGCGCCCCGCCCCGAGCGCGGGCTGGCCCGCGTCTGCGACGGCGGCCTTTCATTGTCCCAGCGCATAAGAGATTGGTTAATGTCGACCGCCGATTCGCTTTCCGGCGGGCGAGGCTCTACCCCTCTTTCCGAGGATGAGGCGCGGCGGCTTGCGATCCTGGCGCGCGGGCGCGGCGCCCTCGGAACGGGCGCGGGCGCCGAGAGGTCGATGACAGAGGTCACGCGCAGGCTGGAGCGGGTGAAGGGAATCGAACCCTCGTATTCAGCTTGGAAGGCTGCTGCTCTACCATTGAGCTACACCCGCATTGCGCTCGACTCTATGCCAATCTGCGCGGCGCTTGGCAATGGCGCGCGAACGCCGCATTTCCCATTTGACAGCGACGCGTGACGCCACTAACCGGAGCGCCCAGCGTTCCAAGCTGCTTCTCGAGGACCAATCGACCGTGGCAAAACCCGAACTCGGCGCCAAACGCCAATGTCAGTCCTGCGGGACGAAGTTTTACGACTTGAAAAAGGACCCGATCGTCTGTCCGAAATGCGGCGCGATCTACCAGGTCGTGGCGCTGACGCGGGCGGCGGCGCGCGCCCAGGCGGAAGAAGAGACCGAACTGGAAAAAGAGACTCCCGAAACGGTCTCGCTCGAAGAAGTCGAGGAGACGGAGGTCGTCGCGGAAACGCTGGAAGCCGAGGATGAGGTGGAGATCGAGGCGGATGATTCGGAAGACGACACCTTCCTTGAGGAGGAAGAATCCGACGACGACGTTTCCGGCTTGATCGACGGCGAGATTGAAAGCGACGAGGAAACCTGAGACGCGTCGCAAGCGCTTGATTTAGAGCCGCAGCGTCAGCGGCGGCTCTTCAAGGCGAACTGAGGAGGGAAGCGGCCGTTTCGACCGCCTCGTTACTTGGCGCGCCGCCGGCGCTGCTGGCCTAGCCCCATCTGCTTGGCGAGATTGGACCGGGCCTTGGCGTAATTGGGCGCGACCATCGGGTAATCGGGGGCAAGGCCCCATTTTTCACGATAGTCTTCCGGCGACAGCCCGTATTGCGTGCGCAAATGGCGCTTGAGCGACTTGAACTTCTTCCCGTCCTCAAGACAGATGATGTAATCGTTGGTCACCGACCGCTTGACCGGGATGGCCGGTTTCGGCGGTTCGACCGGCGCGGCGACGGCGCCCGTGCCCACGCGCAGCAGCGCGTTATAGACCTCGCTGATGAGCGCGGGCAAATCTCCAGAGGGGACTGAGTTGTTGCTCACATAAGCGGAGACGATGTCGGCTGCGAGTTCAATGTTGTTGGTTTGGTTCATCGGATTGCTCACCACTTCCTTTTGGGGCGGACGCCGCCCCCGCCGCCCTTGGTCAATGCTTCGCTGCATAAGAATCGCCGTCCGGCCGTTACTTGTATACTGCCTAACAGAATGGCACGACTCTATCAAGAAATATTGCGCACTATTGCCTCAGGCTAATTCTCCTTAGTTGAACCTATGGCGTTTCGCGCTTTACGGCGGCCCCGGCCCAATTTTTTCCTTTTTTGACTTTTTCTCTCCACTAAAAAACGCCGTTTTGGCGCGGCCATCGCGCGGAGCCAAGAGAGTTGACTGATTTTAGGGCCATTCGCATCGACAAAAACGATCGCGGTCAGCAGGCCGATTATGTGGTCATGCGTGAGCGCGACTTGATGGCGGGCGACGTTGACGTCGACGTCGCTTTCTCGGCGATCAACTACAAGGACGGCCTCGCCGTCACCGGCAAGGGACCGGTGATTCGCCGTTTCCCAATGATCCCAGGGGTAGACCTCGCCGGCTGCGTGTCGCGCTCCGCGCATCCTGGATTTGCGCCTGGCGATATCGTCGTCGCGACGGCGTGCGGCCTTGGCGAAGCCCATTATGGCGGCTTTGCGCAGAAGGCGCGTGTGTCGGGAGACTGGCTCGCGAAACTGCCGCCGCCGCTGACGCCGGCGCGCGCGATGGCGGTCGGGACCGCCGGATTGACCGCCATGTTCTGCGTGCTTGCGCTGGAGCGCCATGGCGCGCGGCCCCAAGACGGGCTCGCGGCGGTGACCGGCGCGACGGGCGGCGTCGGCTCCTTTTCCGTCGCGCTGCTCGCCAAGGCCGGCTGGCGCGTGGCCGCGGTCACCGGACGCGCCAGCGACGGCGCTTATTTGAGGAGCCTCGGGGCGACGGAAATCATCGCTCGCGAAGAACTTGCCGCGCCCGGAAAGCCGCTGCAGACGCAGCGCTTCGCTGCGGGGATCGATACGGTCGGCGGGGTCGTTCTCGCCAATCTTCTCGCCCAGACGCGCTTCGACGGCGCCGTCGCCGCCTGCGGCAATGTCGGCGGCATGGAGCTTCCGGCGACCGTCGCGCCTTTCATTCTGCGCGGCGTGTCGCTGCTCGGCGTCGAAAGCGTGCGGCCGCGCATCGAGCTACGGCGTGCGGCCTGGGCGCGAATCGCGCAGGATCTCGATTCCACAGCGATCGACGCGATGAGCGAAATCATCCCCTTCGACGAAGCGCTGGAGCGCGCCCGCGCCATTGTGACGGGAAAGATTCGTGGACGCGTCGTCATCGATATGGGTCTCAACCTTCCCCCGCCGAAGGCGGACCGATAGAGTCATCGCCAAACGACGAGAACCGCAAAATGTCGAATGTCGGGACGACTCGAAAAACTCGTTTTGCGCCTATGCCATCTGCCGATCAGCGAAGGCGAGCGGGAATATCGCTGGCCGCGGGGGCCGCGTCCTGCGGACCCCCCTGGCCTTTCCGAGCTAGCCTTTGAGCCGGCAAGCTAGGCCTTCGGCAACGCGCGCGAATCGTCGCATCGCCGCGTCGTTTTCTCGACAATCGGACCCCTCTCGGCTCTAATGATTGGCGCCGGCCCGCAGCGGCCGCGTATTTTTTAGCCATGCTCGCCGCATCGGGCGCGGCGAACCCAGGGTCACATGCGCATGAGTTCGGCTTTCACCAAGGAACAGGACGACGACAACCCCCGCGAGGATTTGCCTGATCGGCCGATCAGCCCGCATCGCAATCTGGTCACGCCCGAGGGTCTTGAGCAGATCGAAGGCGAGCTTGCGCGCCTGCAAAAGGAGATCGAGCGCGCCACGGCCAGCGAAGACAATCACGCGCTCGCCCTCGCTCAGCGCGATCTGCGCTATTGGTCGTCGCGCCGCGCCAGCGCCGAGGTCATCCGGCCGATCGAGGATCATTCGCATGTGCGGTTCGGCCACCGCGTGGTCGTCGAGCTCGACGACGGCGAACGCCGAAGTTTCCGTCTGGTCGGCGAAGACGAGGCCGATCCGACGAAAGGTCTGATTCCCTATGTAGCGCCGCTTGCCCAGGCGCTGATGGGCAAATCCATCGGCGACAAGGCGGAGGTCATCCACCACAGCGCGAGAATCGTCGAAATCGGTTAACGGGGCGTGGGCGGGCGCAACGCGGCCGCCCGGCGCTTTGGCGCCCAGATTGCCGCCGCGCGCATCATTCTGATGGCGATCTGATGGCGATTCGTGCCGGCCGGCTCCTGAGATTCTCGCAAGTCGGCCGCCGCGCTGTGATAGTTAACGACGATGTCCGATCTGTTCCAAGCCGCGAAGCTCGAAGAAGACGCGCCGCGTCCGCTCGCCGACCGGCTGCGGCCGACGCGTCTCGATGAGGTGGCGGGACAAGATCACCTGCTTGGTCCCGACGGCGCGCTGACGCGGCTCATCCGCGCCGGCGCGCTGGGCTCGCTCGTCTTCTGGGGACCGCCCGGCACCGGCAAGACCACGGTCGCCCGGCTTCTCGCGCATGAGACCAAGCTCGCCTTCGTGCAGATTTCGGCGATCTTTTCCGGCGTCGCCGAATTGAAAAAGACGTTTGAAGCGGCGCGCGCGCGACGCGCCGCCGGCCAGGGAACGCTGCTCTTCGTCGATGAGATTCACCGCTTCAACCGCGCCCAGCAGGATTCCTTCCTGCCGGTGATGGAGGACGGCACGATCACGCTCATCGGCGCGACGACCGAAAATCCCTCGTTCGAACTCAACGCCGCGCTGCTGTCGCGGGCCCGCGTGATGACCTTCAAGGCGCTCGATGACGCGGCGATCGAACAGCTACTCAACCGCGCCGAAGTCGCGGAGGGCAAGCCGGCGCCGCTCGACGCCGACGCGCGCGCGGCGCTCGTCGGCATGGCCGATGGCGACGGCCGCGCGGCGCTGACTCTCGCCGAGGAAATCTGGCGCGCCGCGAAGCCCGGGGAAATTTTCGATCGGGCGGGACTCGTCGGCGTGACGCAGCGCCGAGCGCCGATCTACGACAAGGCGCAGGAGGGCCACTACAATCTGATCAGCGCATTGCACAAATGCGTCCGCGGTTCGGACCCGGACGCCGCGCTCTATTATCTGGCGCGGATGCTCGCCGCCGGAGAAGATCCGCTGTTTCTCGCGCGGCGCATCGTGCGCATGGCGGTCGAAGACATCGGTCTTGCCGATCCGCAAGCGCTCGTCGTCGCCAACGCCGCCAAGGACGCCTACGATTTCCTCGGCAGCCCCGAGGGTGAACTCGCTTTGGCGCAGGCGCTCATCTATGTCGCGGCCGCCCCCAAGTCCAACGCCGCCTATGTCGCCTTTAAGCGGGCGCAACGCGTGGCGGAGGAGAAGGGTTCGCTGATGCCGCCAAAAATCATTCTCAACGCGCCGACGAAATTGATGCGCGAAGAAGGCTATGGCGCTGGCTACGAATATGATCACGATTCGCCCGGCGCCTTCTCCGGGCAGAACTACTGGCCTGATTCGCTCCCGCGGCAGAAATTTTACCGTCCCGCCGAGCGGGGATTCGAGCGCGAGATCGGCAAACGCATCGATTATTGGGATCGATTGCGCAAAGAGCGCGGCGATTCCTGAAAGATGCGTGCGATTTCTCGCGCGCCGCGGCGCGATCGCGTCTCTTTCTGTTGCCCAATTGTCACGCCCGCCGGCAAAAGCGCCTGCGAAGGCCTAAACTGATGGCGTTTTGATTGACCCTTGGAACGGTTCGAATTTAATCCTTGTGCATCGGCGCGGTGTCGCGGGGTTGGCGAACTTAATTCAGCAAGCTCTTCGCGCGACAGCAGGCCGCAGAAACTGGAATTTTCACTGAGGGCGTCACACATGACGAAATTGCCTGTCGCCGCCGGCCTCGCGCTGGCGCTTACCGCCGGATCGGCGCTCGCCGCCGACCTTCCGCATTATAAGGGCCCCCCGCCGTTCATGCCGCCGCCCTTCACCTGGACGGGCATCTACGGCGGCGTCAACATCGGCGGCGCCTTCGGCAATCAGGACAATCAGTGGACGCGTGAGAACATTCACTCCGCCCTGGGCACGCCGATTTTCGGCGGCGTGGGTTGGAACCGCAAATCCAACCTCAGCGGCGTGATCGGCGGCGGCCAGATCGGCTACAACTATCAGTTCAATCCCTGGTTCGTCGTCGGCGTGGAAACGGACTTCCAGGGCGCCGGAATTCAGAACACCACCAACGGTTGGGGACCGGGCGTGACGACGCCTGCGATCGCCATCCCGGGCGTGCTCTCGAGCGCTTATGCCGGCGTCGGCAACGTCAACAGCCGCGTCAATTGGTTTGGCACCGTCCGCGGCCGCGTCGGCGTCACGCCGTTCATGCCCAACCTGATGTTCTACGCCACGGGCGGCTTCGCTTACGGCCAATCCAGCAGCAACTTCACCTACGGATCGGCGCGCGGCATTTCGGGCCTGTTCTTTCTCCCGTATTCGATCTCGTCGAGCGCTTTCGGCGCCGCGAGCTTCGACAACATCAAGACCGGCTGGACCGTCGGTGGCGGTCTTGAATATGCGCCGCTGATGTTCCCGAACTGGTCGTTCAAGCTGGAGTATGACTATGTCGACCTCGGCCGCACGACCTTGACGACCTTCGGTCTGGGCACGACGACGCTTGCGTTCGGACCGTTCGCCGCGTCTGCGCCGTTCTTCAACAGCGCGACGACGAGCGTTCAGACACGCTTCCATGTGGCGCGCGTCGGCCTCAATTACCGCTTCAACTGGTTCAGCCCGCCGCCGGCGCCGGTGATCGCCAAATACTGAGCCCGCGGCGAACCGCAAAAAATGCAAAGCCCGGCCTCTTGGCCGGGCTTTTCTTTTGAAAACAGCTGACGCGGCAAAGCGCCGCCAGTCGCGCAGGGATCGGCTCCGCCTGCTGCTGTTGAAGCGCACGGTAAAACGGCGCGATCATGATATCTCCATTGTTGCGTCGGCGGCCAATGGCTTGAGCGGCGCGCCAATGCTACGCCTTGCAGGCCCGTTCGTGACGGAGCTGACTTCGCGCATGACCCGTTACAGGTCCGTTCTCACTCTCGCCATAGTCGCGAGCCTCGCGATTGGCGCGGCGCTGCCATGGCTTTTTGACGCCGTACGCAACCGCGTCGCGCGCGACCGCCCAAGCGTGGCGGTTCAGCCCGCGACCGTCGATGGCGAAGTTCGGCTTTCCGCCGCTCAGATCGAGGCGTCGAAAATTGCGGTGGCGGCGGTCGCTCCTGGCGTGATTATGCGTCAGATCACGGCGCCCGCCGCCGTCAAGCCAGATCCAGACAAGATCGCGCGGGTCGCCGCCAAAGTCGCCGGCGTCGTCGAAGAGCTGCGCAAGCGCCTCGGCGACGAAGTCAAGCGCGGCGAAATCATCGCGATTATCGACTCTCGGGAAGTGGCGGAGGCCAAAAGCGAGTATCTCGCCGCAGCGGCGAACTTCGAGCTGCAGAGCGCGCTGTTTCAGCGGGAAAAGGGGCTGTTCGAGAAGAAAATCACTGCCGAGCAGCTGTTTCTGAAGGCGAAAGCCGTCTTTACAGAAGCCAAGATAAAGCTCGATCTCGCGCGGCAGAAGCTCGCCGCGCTGGACATGAGCGCACAGGAGATCGCGGCCCTGCCCTCTCAGCCGATCGCGGATCTTCGCCGTAAGGAGATTCGCTCGCCCATCGCGGGACGCGTCATCGAGCGCCTGGTCAGCGTCGGCCAGCCGGTCGGCGGCGAGGGTCAGTCGAAGGAGCTCTACGTCATCTCCGATCTCTCGATCGTACAGGTGGAACTGGCGGTGCCGGCCGCCGATCTCGGGCTCTTGCGCGAGGGACAGGGCGTCCGGGTTCAAAACGCCGAAGGGCGCGCGTTCGAGGGCGAGATCACCTATGTCAATGCGATGATCACGCGCGAGACGCGCTCGGGCAATGTTTTGGCGCGCTTCGCCAATCCGGATTTCGCGCTGCGGCCAGGCAGCATGCTCGAGGCCGAAATCTCTCTCAAGGAGGGGCGGGTAAAGCTCAAGATTCCCCGCTCGGCGGTAATGATGATCGACGGCAAGCCCAATGTCTTCGTTCGCACGCCCAATGGCTTCATGAAGCGCGACGTTGAACTTGGACGCGGGGACGACGCCTCGGTTGAAGTCGTCTCCGGCCTAAAGCCGGGCGAAGAGATCGCCGTCTCCAATGTCTTCCTGCTGAAGGCGGAACTCGGCAAACAGAGCATTCCGGAGGAATGATGCGCGCCCGCGGTTTCCCTTGGTCAACGCCGCCGTGGGCGACGCTTCGAGCGCGCCCGAAACCGCGCTCCTGATCGCAGTCGGCCGTCGATGATCAAGAATCTCATCGCCTTCTCTGTCCGGAGCCGCTGGCTCGTGGTGTTGTTGACGGCGCTCGCCGTCCCCCTTGGCGTCTGGTCGCTCCTGCGGTTGCCGATCGACGCCGTGCCGGACATCACCAATAATCAGGTGCAGATCAACGCCCTCGCGCCGGCGCTGTCCGCCTTCGAAATCGAAAAGCAGGTCACCTATCCGATCGAATCCGCCATCGCCGGAATACCCGGACTCGAATATACCCGCTCGCTTTCGCGCAACGGCTTCGCGCAGGTCACCGCCGTCTTCGCCGACGGCGTCGACATTTATTTCGCGCGCCAACAAGTGGCGGAACGCCTGACGCTGGCCAAGGAGATTTTTCCGCCGGGCGTCGAGTCGCATATGGGTCCGGTCGCGACCGGCCTGTCCGAGATCTACATGTGGTCGGTCGATTACGCGCCGCGCGCCGACGAAAAGCCGTCCCGCGACGGGGAGCCGGGCTGGCAGCCAAACGGCGATTATCTGACTCCCGAAGGGCAGAGGCTGCGCAACCTGCTGGAACGGACCGCCTATCTGCGAACCGTGCAGGATTGGATCATCAAGCCGCAGCTGCGCATGGTGCCCGGGGTCGCCGGAGTCGACTCGCTCGGCGGCTACGTCAAGGAGTACCACGTTCAGCCCGACCCGGCGAAAATCTTCGCTCTCGGCCTGTCTTTCGCCGATCTCGCCGGCGTCATCGAGCGCAACAACATCAGCCGGGGCGCCGGCTATGTCGAACGCAATGGGGAGGGCCTTGTCGTCCGTAGCCCCGGCCGGCTCGAGTCGATCGAAGACATCGCCAAAGTCGTCGTGTCGACGCGAGGCGGCACGCCGGTGCGCGTCGAAGACATCGCCGAGGTGGGCGTCGGACGCGAGCTGCGCTTGGGCAGCGCCAGCATGAACGGCGAGGAGGTCGTGATCGGCACGGCGCTGATGCTGATCGGCGCGAATAGTCGCGAAGTGTCGAGCGCCGTCAACGCCAAGATGGACGAGATCCGCAGGCTGCTGCCGCCCGGCGTCGAAGTGCGCACGATTTTGAACCGCACGCTTCTCGTCAACGCGACGATCAAGACGGTCGCCTTGAATCTCGTGGAGGGCGCGGCGCTCGTCATCCTCGTGCTTTTTGTCATGCTCGGCAATTTCCGCGCCGCGCTGGTGACCGCGATGGTCATCCCGCTGACGATGCTGCTGCTTGGCATCGGCATGCATATCGGCAAGATCAGCGCCAATCTGATGAGTCTTGGGGCGCTCGATTTCGGACTCATCGCCGACGGCGCCATCATCGTCACCGAGAATTGCTTGCGCCGTCTGTCGCAGCGTCAGTCGGCGCTGGGGCGCGCCCTCACGCTGGAGGAGCGGCTGACGACGGTCATCGATTCGGCGGTCGAAATGCGGCGGCCGACCGTTTACGGGCAAGCGATCATCATTCTGGTCTATGTGCCGATCCTGACCTTTAGCGGGGTCGAAGGAAAGATGTTCCATCCGATGGCGATGACCGTCATCATGGCGCTCGCTTGCGAATTCGTTCTTTCCCTGACGTTCTTCCCCGCGATGATCGCGATCGCGCTATCGGGCCGCGTGGACGAATCCGAGAATGTCGTGGTCGCCGCGCTCAAACGCGGATATGAACCGATTTTGAAATGGGCGATGGCTTCGCCTTTGAAGCCGATCGCCCTCGGCGCCGGCGCCTTCGTTCTTGCGGCCGGACTCTACCTGACGTTGGGCGAAGAATTCGTTCCCACGCTCGATGAAAAGAACCTCGCCATGCAGGCGAACCGGATCCCGAGCACGTCGTTGACCCAGGCGCAGGCCATGCAATTCGATATCGAACGCGCGCTGCGCAGCTTCCCCGAAGTCGACTATGTGTTCTCCAAAACCGGCACGGCGGAGATCGCCACCGATCCGATGCCGCCGAACCTGACCGACACGTTCATTATGCTGAAGCCGCGGGAGAAATGGCCAGACCCAGGCCTCGACAAAGCGGCGCTGATCGAAAAGATGGAGGCGCGGCTCACGCAACTGCCCGGCAACGCCTATGAGTTCTCGCAGCCCATTCAGCTGCGTTTCAATGAGTTGCTTGCGGGCGTGCGCGGCGACGTCGCCGTGAAAGTGTTCGGCGATGACTTCAACGTCATGTTGAAGGCGGCCAATCAGATCGCCGGCGTTCTCAATTCGGTCAAAGGCGCGAGCGACGTAAAGATCGAACAGGTGGTCGGATTGCCGATTCTCGACATCGCCGTCGACAAGGCTGCGATCGCGCGTCTCGGCCTCAGCGTCGCCGCGGTGCAGGACGTGATCGGCGCGGCGATCGGCGGCGAAAGGGCTGGCGTGGTGTTCGAGGGCGACCGCCGCTTCCCCATTGTCGTCCGGCTGCGGGACAATTTGCGCGAGGACGCGAAGGCGTTGGAATCCCTTCCGGTCGCGCTTCCCTCGGCGGGGGGCGCCGCGCCCGTCGTGCAGCTCAAGCAGGCGGCGAAATTCTCCATCGTCGAGGGCCAGAATCAGATTTCGCGTGAGAACGGCCATCGCCGCGTCGTGGTCACAGCCAATGTGCGCGGGCGCGACATTGCGTCGGTCGTCGACGAGGCGCGGTCAAAAATCGAATCGAAAGTGAAACTTCCGCCCGGCTACTGGATTGCATGGGGCGGGCAGTTCGAGAACCTCGCGGCGGCGCGCGCCCGTTTGATGATCGTTGTGCCGGTCTGCTTTTTCCTGATTTTTCTGCTGCTCTATTCGGCGCTCGGCGCGGCGCGCGACGCGCTGCTGGTGTTCACCGCAGTGCCGCTGGCGCTTTCCGGCGGCATCGCCGCGCTGTGGCTGCGCGGCATGCCGATGTCGGTCTCGGCCGCGGTCGGCTTTATCGCGCTTTCCGGCGTCGCCGTGCTGAACGGCCTCGTCATGCGCACCTATATCTCGCAATTGATTGCGGGCGGCGCTCCCGAGCGCCAGGCGATCTTCAAAGGCGCGATGACCCGTCTGCGCCCGGTCGTGATGACGGCGCTCGTCGCGTCGCTCGGCTTCCTGCCGATGGCGCTCGCGACCGGCACCGGCGCCGAAGTGCAAAAGCCCATTGCGACAGTCGTCATCGGCGGCCTGATCAGCGCCACGCTGCTGACTCTCGTCGTCCTGCCTGCCCTTTACGTGTTCTTCTGTCGTTCGCCAGAGTCAGCGTCCGTTCCAGCAAGCGAGGGCTGACCGTGAGCCTGCGCGGCGTCGCCTCGGCGCTGATCTGCGTCTTTCTGGGCGGCGGCGCGGCCCACGCCGAAACCTTAATGGGGGCGTTGCGTCGCGCCTATAACGCCAATCCGCAACTCAACGCCGGCAGAGCCGAGTTGCGCGCCATCGATGAAAAAGTGCCGCAGGCGCAGGCGGGCATGCGGCCGCGCGTGACCGGCGACGGCTATTTCGGCGTGCAGCGCAATCGCCTCGTCACGAAGCAGCGCGACGTCGACATCGAGGACCCGACCATCAGCTCGATCACCAAGAACATTCAAAACGGCGGCAGCCTTCCGCGCTCGGCCCATCTGACGTTCGAGCAGCCGATCTTCGACGGATTCAAAACCCAAAACGAAACGCGCGCGGCGGAATCGGGAGTCTTCGCCGGGCGCGAGCGACTGCGCCTGACCGAGCAGCGCATCTTATTTGACGCCGTCACCGCCTATATGAACGTATTGCGCGACACCGCGTCGCTTAAACTTCAAAACAGCAATGTCGCGGTCCTGAAGGAGCAATTGCGCCAAACGCGCGAGCGCTACCACTACGGACAGATCACGCTGACCGACGTCGCGCAAGCCGAGTCGCGTCTCGCCGGCGGCCAGTCTCTCGCCGGCGCCGCGCGCGCCGCGCTCGACGCCAGCATCGGCGTCTATCGCAAGACGGTCGGCGTCGAGCCGACCAAGCTGGCGCCCGGCTCCGCGGCGGACCGATGGCTGCCGAAGTCGCGCGAAGAAGCGGAACGTATCGCGCAACGCGAACATCCGTTCATTCTTGCGGCGCTGCATGACGCCGACGCCGCCGATCTCGACATCAAGGCGCTTGAAGCGGATTTCCTGCCCAAATTGTCGATCACGGGCGATATCTTTACGCAGACGGACATTGCCGGCATCGGCAATCGTAACATCGGGGCCAAGGTCGGCGGGCATCTCAGCGTGCCGCTTTACGAAGGCGGCATCACGTCCTCCCGCGTGCGGCAAGCCAAGGAGACCGCCGGGCAGCGACGGCTCGACGCTGATGTCGCCCGCGCCGAGGTGCGCTCGCTGGTGCGCGCCTATTGGGGCGCGCTGCAGGCGGCCAAAACGCAAATCGCCGCGGCGCAAACGCAAATCGCCGCGGCCGAGCGCGCGCTTTACGGCGTAAGAGAAGAAGCGAAGGCCGGTCAACGAACGACGCTCGAAATCTTGAACGCGCAGCAGGAACTGCTCAACGCGCGCCTGACGCTCATCGTCGCGCAACGCGACCGTGTCGTCGCCTCCTACGCGGTGCTCTCCTCGCTCGGACGCCTTTCTTCCGCCTGGCTCGGCCTCGCGGTCGACGGCTATGACCCGGCGATACATTTCGACCAGGTCAAGGATCTGTGGAGCAACCCGATGACGCCCGACGGCCGCTAGATCACGCTGCATCTGGGCGGAGGTCCGCGGATGCGGAGACCTTCCCACTCCAAAAAGTTTAGAGCGCGCTTGACGCGAAACGCCGGAGTCGACTTTTTCGTGAGCCGCGCGCCGGGTCTTGAGCGCGCGCAGCGCCGATACGATAAGATGCTATAAGCCCAACACGACGCGCCGCGCGCGCGGCGAACGAAAAAACTCGGGGAGAGAAAATCATGCGAGCCGCTTTCATCAAATTCGCCCTCGCGGCGCTGCTGGCGTCGTTTTCGGCGGTTTCGGCCAATGCTTTTTGCATGTTCGGCTGCGATCCAACCGAAGCGCATGCGCGGCAGATTTTCGAAAATCTGTTGAAGCAGCGCTTCGACAAGCCGTTCAAGATCGTTGAATTCAAGCAGACGATGGCCGAGCGTTTAGAGATGCACGCCACCGGCGAAAAGGGCTATGAGATTTTCTTCAATGCTCGCGTCGAATTTCCGGAAGGCGCCAATCTCGAATGCAAGCCTGAAGAGGCTGGAAAATTCCCCGAAGGCTGCTCGCCCAGCAATCATTATGTGACGGCGCCGCGCAGTTCCGACCCCGCAGGCAAGCAATATATCGCGCCGGGATCGACGGTCCTGTTCGATGAAGAATATCGCTTTTACGAATCCGGCAGCGGCTGGAAAGGCCCGGACGGCAATGTCTATACGGGCGGATGATCAAAAAAACGGGCGCGCATTGATTGCGCGCCCCGTCTAACCCGGCTCTCGCTCGCGAGGCTCGGCGTTTATTATTCTTTCGTGTTCTGTGGGCAGCCGCAGGCGGCGTCACAGGCCTTCTTGTTGGCGAAAAGCTCCGCTTTATCGGAGCCGTAGTTCATCTTGCGGGAGAGATATTCGTCATCGCATTTCTCAGCGCATTTGGCCTGCTTGTCTTCGTCCGCTTTGTGGACGTCGCAATCCGCAAACGCCGGGCTGATCATGCCGGCGACAAGGAGAGCCGCCGTCATAATGGCGTATTTCTTCATTGGGTCGTTTCCTTTGGTAGCCCATGCTGGGCGTCTCGATTGCGCTTGCGCTAGGACCTCTCCCGCCTCAGCAGTAATGGCGTCACTGAACGCGACAAGCGGGCCGGACGATGTCGTATGTGGACGCCCATGTCAATTGCGCGTCACCCGCGCGCCTCGTTCGACGGGCGCGGCAATAGAAAGAAACTCATTTATTTCCAAAAATTTGCGCACAATTTCGCGGCGATGTCGGCTCCCCGCAAAGGACGAGCGAAAGCTCATGCGTCCTTTGCGGGGATTTGCTCGAACCGATGAGCGTCTTAGAGATCCTTCGAGTTTTCCGGGCAGCCGCACTTTTCGTCGCACGCTTTCTTGGCGGCTTTGATCTTGTTCATATCCGCGGTCCAGCCTTGCTGGTCCTTGAGATAGGCGTCCTCGCACTTGCTGGCGCAAACGGCCTGGTCGTCCTCGGCGTGCGTATCGCAGCTGATGCGCGTCGCCTGACTCGGCGCGCGCTGACCGACGCCGGCGTCGAAGGCGAAGGACGGCGCGGTGGTCGCCAGGAACAGGGCGGCGGCCGCCGTAAGGGCGTATTTGTTCATATGTTGATTTCCTCTTCTTCGCGTCGTGAGTTTTTCTTTTTTTGTTGTGCGTTGCGTTGAAACATTCCAACAGCAAAGGTTCGAATTCAACGCACAGCGTCGATTAGGCTGTCGGACGGCCTTGATCAAGTCAACGGTTTTTTTGGCGATGTCTAAGGGACGAGTTGTCGCAACACGTAAGGAAGAATGCCGCCGTTTTTGAAGTATTCTAACTCGTCAAGCGTATCGATGCGCGCGAGCACCGGCGCGGTCTTTGTGGAGCCATCCGCAAAGGAGATCGAAACGACCAGAGTCTGGCGCGGCGCGAGTCCCGCGCGCAAGCCGTGGATGGTCACGGTCTCATCTCCTTGAAGGCCAAGCGTGTCCCAACCCGTCCCTTCCGCGAAGGTAAGCGGCAAGACGCCCATGCCGACAAGATTGGAGCGATGGATGCGCTCGAAGCTCCTGGCGATCACGGCCCGAACGCCCAGCAGCATCGCGCCTTTCGCGGCCCAGTCGCGCGACGAGCCATTGCCATATTCGGCGCCGGCGAAAACGACGAGCGGCGCGCCCTCCGCCCCGTAGCGCATGGCGGCGTCAAAGATCGACATGATCTCGCCGCCCGGATAATGCCTGGTCAATCCGCCTTCGGGAACGACCCCTTCGGCGTCTTTCATCATGTAATTCTTGATACGGATATTGGCGAAGGTGCCGCGCATCATCACTTCGTGATTGCCGCGCCGCGTTCCGTACTGATTGAAGTCGGCCTGCGCGACGCCGTGATCGAGCAGCCATTTCCCGGCGGGGGAAGCGGCCTTGATCGAGCCGGCCGGCGAGATGTGGTCGGTGGTGATCTTGTCGCCAAAGAGCGCCAGGATGCGCGCGCCGACGATATCGTCCACAGGCTTGGGCTCGGGCTGCAGACCGACGAAATAGGGCGGGTTGCGCACATAGGTGGACTGATCGTCCCACTTATATGTCTCGCCGCTTGGCGCCTCGACCGCGCGCCAATGTTCGTCGCCCGAGAAAACATTGGCGTAGGTCTCGCGAAACAGATTGCGCGTCACCTGATCGCGGACAAAGGTCGCGATTTCCGCGTTCGCCGGCCAGATGTCGCGCAGATAGACTGGCGCGCCGGCGTTGTCATGGCCGAGAGGCTCCTTCGTCAGATCGATCGCCATCGTGCCCGCGAGCGCATAGGCGACGACGAGCGGCGGCGAGGCCAGATAATTCGCCTGCACGTCGGGATTGACCCGGCCTTCGAAATTGCGATTTCCCGACAGCACCGACGCCGCCACAAGGTCATGCGCATTGATGGTTTTCGAGACCGCCGCCGGCAGCGGCCCAGAGTTGCCGATGCAGGTCGTGCAGCCGAAGCCGACGAGATTGAAGCCAAGATCGTCGAGAGATTTCTGCAATCCCGACTTGGCGAGATATTGCGCGACGACCTGACTGCCGGGCGCGAGCGAGGTCTTCACCCAGGGCTTCGTCTTCAACCCGCGCGCGACGGCGTTGCGCGCCAGCAGCCCGGCGCCGATGAGCACGCTGGGGTTGGAGGTGTTGGTGCAGGAGGTGATGGCGGCGATGACGACGTCGCCATGGCCAAGGTCGAAATTTTCGCCTTCGACGCCATAGCGCTGTCCCAGCCCGTCTTCCTTCTTATATTCGGTGGCGAGCGCGCCCAGAAACGCCGAGCCGACCTCGGACAGAGACGCGCGGCTCTCGGGGCGCTTTGGACCGGCAAGCGAAGGCGTCACCTCGGCGAGGTCGAGGGCCAAAGTGTCGGTGAATTCGGGATCCGGCGCGCCGGCCACGCGCATCATTCCTTGCGCGCGCGCATAGGCTTCGATCAGCGCGAGGCGATCCTCGGCGCGCCCCGTCATGCGCAGATAGGCGAGCGTCTCCTCGTCGATCGGAAAGAAGCCGCAGGTCGCGCCATATTCGGGCGCCATATTGGCGATCGTCGCGCGATCGGCGAGGCTGAGATGATCGAGCCCGTCGCCGAAGAACTCCACGAATTTTCCGACCACGCCTTTCTTGCGCAGCAGTTGCGTGACGGTCAGGACAATGTCCGTCGCCGTCACCCCCTCCTTCGGCGCGCCGAAGAGCTTGAAGCCGATCACTTCCGGCGCAAGCATCGACAGCGGCTGGCCGAGCATGGCGGCCTCCGCCTCGATGCCGCCTACGCCCCAGCCGAGAACGGCGAGACCGTTGATCATGGTCGTATGCGAATCGGTGCCGACCAGCGTGTCGGGATAGGCGAGTTCGACCGTCTTGCCCTCGATGCGCTCGGTGCGCGTCCAGACGGTCTGACCGAGAAATTCGAGATTGACCTGATGGCAGATGCCGGTGCCGGGCGGCACGACGCGAAAATTGTCGAAGGCCGACTGGCCCCATTTCAGGAAGCGGTAACGCTCGCCGTTGCGGGCATATTCCATTTCGACGTTGCGCGCGAACGCCTGCGGCGTGCCGAAACTGTCGACGATCACCGAGTGGTCGATGACGAGATCGACGGGCACCAAGGGATTGATCTTTTGCGCCGTCCCGCCGAGCGCGACGACGGCGTCGCGCATCGCCGCGAGATCGACGACCGCCGGCACGCCGGTAAAATCCTGCATCAGCACACGCGCCGGCCGAAAGGCGATCTCGCGTTCCGTCTTGCCTTTTTCCTCGAGCCATTTGGCGAAGGTTTCGATCGATTCCCGGGTGACCGAATGGCCGTCCTCGTTGCGCAGCAGATTTTCGAGAACGACCTTCAGCGAATAGGGCAGCCGGGAGACGCCGCGAAGCCCGTTGTCCTCCGCCGCCGTCAACGAGAAATACTGATAGGTCCGGCCGCCGACGTCGAGCGTCTGGCAGGCGTTGAAACTGTTGAGAGAAGTCATGAAAAGGTCCTTGCGCGGCGGGAAGGCGGGTTCTTTTTAGAAAATTCCATGCCAGGGGAGCAAATAGAAAAGACCTGCCGTCGGTCGAGCCGTCAGGCGGGGCGCCCTTTGCGCAGCGGCCTTTCCTCCATGCGGGCCAGGAACAGGAAGGCTAGACCGACGCAGGCGGCGAGCGCCAAGAAAACCAGACGAAAGCTGGAAAACAGGGCGGCGCCGTCGACGTCCGTCTTCATCTCCTCAAGCAGTTGCGCGCGTCCGCCGCCGATCGCCAGAGCGGCGAAGAGCGCGACGATCGCGCCGGCGGCGAGCTGCCGAAAGAATTGCATCGACGCCGTCGCGGTGCCGAGATCGCGCGGATCGACGGCATTTTGCACCGAGACCGTCGCGATCGGCAGCATGGCTCCAATTCCGAATGTCGTGACCGTGAGCAAGGCGTTGAGGGGAAGAAGCGAGCGTCCCCCGCCCGCGCCCACCAGCGCCGCCGCGCCAAGCGCGGCGAAAAAACCGGCGCCGAGCCCGAGCAGAGGGAGCGTCTTGTAATGCGTCAGATGCGCCATCAAGCGACCCGCCGCCGTGGCGCCGGCGACAGTGCCGACCATCAGCGGGATCAGCGTCAACCCCGAATCGCTTGCGTTCATGCCGCCGCAAATCTCGTAGTAGATGGGCATCACCACCGACAATCCGACGAAGCCGCCGAGCCCGAACGCGCTCGACGCGATCGCGTCGCGCACGATCGCCAGCCCCAGAATGCGTAAGGGGATCAGCGGCTCCTCTGCGCGCGCGGTCCGCCAGGCGAACAGCGCCCAGGCGAGGGCCGAGGCGGCGAGGAGGCCCCAGATCTGCGCCGACCGCCAGGAGTAACGGACCCCGCCCCAGCCGAGCGCCAGGACGAGCAGCCCGGAGGCGGCGATCAGCAACGCCGCGCCAAGATAATCGACGCGATGGGGATGGCGCCGCTCCGGCAGGCGCTTCAGCCGCGTATTGACGATCAGTAGCGCCGCGATTCCGAGCGGCACATTAATCCAGAAAATCAGCGACCAGTGCCAATATTGCGCAAAAACGCCGCCGAGCGCCGGGCCGGCGATGCTCGAGGTGATGAACACCGCGGCGAAATAGGATTGGTACCGGCCACGCTCGCGCGGCGAAACCAGATCGGCGACGATCGTCTGGGCCAGCGAAATCAGGCCGCCGCCGCCAAGCCCCTGAATCACTCGGGCGCCGGCGAGCGCCGCCATGTTCGGGGCTAGAGCGCAGGCGATGGAGCCGATCACGAAAACCGTGACGCCGATCAAGATCAGTCGCCGCCGTCCGTAGACGTCGGCGAATTTGCCGTAGAGCGGCGTCACCACGGTCGCGGCGATGAGATAGGCCGTCACGATCCAGGGCAGATCCTGGGGATCGCCGAGGTCCGCCGCGATCGTCGGCATGGCCGTGACGACGATCGTCTGGTCGAGGGCCGAGAGCAGCATCGCGAGGCCGAGCCCGAACATGACCTGTCGCAGTTCGGCGGCGTTTGGCGGCGGGTTCTCGGACATGGCCTCGGGCGATCGGAGAGAAGCCCTAACTACTCTGTTGCGGCGCGGAACGAAACCCTCGCCGGCGCCGCGCCCTCAACCTCGGCGACTGCCCGCAGCAGCGCGTCCGCGTCTTCGATGCCGCGCAGCAGCGGATCGTCGGCGCGTTGGGGCCGCGCGCGCACGATGGCGCGCAGCGCCTGCTGGGAGGCGATGGCCCGCGGTGCGACGCCCCGTCGTCTGGCGAGGGCGAATCGCGCGTCCTCGAGCGCGCGCAACAGGCGCGCCTCGTCGACCGTCAGCGGCGGGTCTTCCTTCGGCGGCGGCGCATCGCCCGGCGCGGGCGCAGAGGCGGCAGTTTCGTCCTCCGCCTCCGCAACAACGTCTCCGCGCGCGCCAAAGCCGCTGGCGAACGCCGCCCGCCAGCCGAGGATGAGCGACGCGACGCGGCGCGGCCACGCCATCGGTCCGCCGCGGCAGTGATCGCATCTGCCGCAAGGCCCGCTGTCTTCGCCAAATTCGGCGAGGAGCCGCTGGAAGCGGCAGCCGGACGCGGCGGCAAGCCGGGCCATCGCCTGACGCCTGGCGTAATCGCCGGCGGCCGCCGCATCTTCCTGCGCCGCTGCCGGAATGCGCCAGCGCAGCGCCAGCTCCGCGGGCGAGAACAGCGTCAGCGCCCGCGCCGGCGCGCCGTCGCGTCCGGCGCGGCCGATCTCCTGATAATAGCCTTCGACCGAGGTCGGCAGATCGGCATGGACGACGAAGCGCACATCGGGCTTGTCGACGCCCATGCCGAAGGCGATGGTCGCGACCATCATTGCGCCTTGGCGGGCGAAGAAGGCGTCCTGACTCTCGGCGCGCGTATGGGCGTCAAGCCCGGCGTGATAGGGCAGCGCGTCGAAGCCGAGCCGCGAGAGCTCGCGCGCCAGCGCGTCCGTCCTGTTGCGCGAATTGCAGTAAATGATCCCGCTTTCCTTGCCGCGACCCTTGCGGGCGAAATCGACGATTTGCCGCAGCCCGGCGCGTTTTCGCGCGAAATCCAGCGCAAGATTGGGCCGCGCGAAGGAGCGCTGAAAGATTCGCGGCGGCCGCGAAAACAGCGTGCGGGCGATGTCGTCGCGGGTGCGCGGACCGGCCGTCGCGGTGACGGCGAGCATCGGCGGCGCGCCGAGCTTTCGCGCGATTTCGCCGAGCGCGCGATAGTCGGGGCGAAATTCATGGCCCCAATGCGAGACGCAATGCGCCTCGTCGACCGCGAACAGCCGGATGCGAATGTTGCGCAATACATGCTGCGTTCCCTCCTGGGCGAGACGCTCGGGGGCGGCGTACAGCAGCTTTGCCCGGCCCGACGCGACGGCGTCGATCGCGGCGGCGGCCTCATCGTCCTCCTGCATCGAATGCAGCGCGACGGCGCCGACGCCCTTGTCGGCGAGCGTTCGAAGCTGGTCGCGCATCAGCGCGATCAGCGGCGAACAGACGAGAACGAGTCCGGGGCCCGGCGCGGCGGCTGGCAGCTGATAGAGCAGCGATTTGCCGGAGCCCGTCGGCATGATGGCGATGGCGTCGCGGCCGTCGAGCACGGCCTCGATGATCTCCGCCTGCCCCGGCAGAAAATCCGGGAAACCGAAATTGCTGCGCAGCAATTCTTGCGCGGGCAGCTCCGTCATGGCGCCGCTTGCGACAGCAGCGCCTCGGCGATCTCGCGCCATTCGTCTTCAAGCGGGCCTTTGTGCGGTTCTCGGACCGCCCGGCGATACCAGTAGCCGGCGTTGGAGAGATCGCCCTCCTTGCGATGGAGAAAAGCGTGAACCCACATGCTCTGGGGATCGGATTTGTCGTCGACGCATTTATGCGCCGCGTTCCAGTCGCCCTTGGCGTCGAACCACAGCGCCCGCAGCGGCGGCGACAGCTCTGGACAGTAGCCAGACGAAAGTGACTTGAGGAAATCGTCGAGGGTCATGGATTTTTAGCTGAAGAATCTAAAGCACGATGCTAACGCCACTCCCGACTGGGGTCTCGGTTTGAATTTCAGTGGCCTTGACGCGCGTACGCGCCGACACAATATCGCATGCTACGCTTTGCGCGAGATTGAGGGTCCATGGATCACATTTCTCAGATTTTGAATTTCTATCTGGAGGCGGCAAAAAAGCAGCTTCAACTGATGGAAAATGATCTCCGAATTGATTTGCTAAGCGATGACGCCGGCCTGATCCCATCGACACAGGAGGAACTGCTAATTCGGATCGCTGAGTTGGAAGGAGCGATCAAGCGGCACCAAGAGCGGAATGCGTAAGGAATGGAGCGCGAAGTTTAGCCAATGCCGAGCGCGCCCGTTCACGGGTTGCCGCTCGATCTCTTCATCGAGCGAGCCGTCCCACCATAGCTAGAAAATGCTAAGCGTCGCTGGGGAAAAGGTCAGGCTGCTCGGGGCGAGAAAGAGCGTTCATAGCGTTCTCATTCAAAAATCCATCTTTAATACCTTTCATTATCACATACGGCTGCATCGCAGGATTGCGGAACCTGTATCTATAAATTCGTGTCTCGCCTTGCCTATGTAGAACCCGGCCCCGCTTTTCCTCCGTAAATTCTTTCAAATTATTATTAAAGTCCTCTACGGAGGTAGGTTTTTGTAGTATATCTGATAGAGGATCTTCTACTTGCTTTGGAGTAAAATATCCAACTTCATCTGATTGAGCTAAAGCGCAGGCCATTAATATCTGCCGATGTCTCGCCTTTTTTTGGTTACTATGCGTGGCTAGCTCGTAATCATGTTTCAATGTATTCTGTGAGCTGTTTAGAACGTCCTCTATTGCTGAATCGACATCAGCTTCTGATATCATCAGATGTCTGTTTCTTATTGCCGACAATACCGCTGCTTTTCCGAGACCATGGCCAAATGCTGGAAGACCTTTAGTCAGATTTATAGCTTTCCATTTTGCACTGCCCTCAATATCCATGCCGAGACGACGAACACGCCCTTCAATTATATCACGCATCTCTTCCGGCTGCATACGAGGCATAAGAATTTCTTCCGAACACCGGAGGATAGATTCGTGTCCTGAAACTAGTTCTTTAACACTATCGCTAATACCTACTACAATTATCGTGCAATTAACAGATGCATCGGAAAGAGCTTTGATAGTCTCAGCCATGAGACGAGATATCTCTGGGTCTTTTATTAAATTGTATTCGTCGATTACGATAATTGGAATGTCATTCTCGGAGAAATAAGACAGCTCTCTAACAACATCTGACGGAGTCACGCCTGTTGCATAAAGATCTGAAACCGCAAACTCTTCCGTACCTCCAGAAACCTCTACTATAAACTTCATCTCGCGGAATATGTCTAGCCAAACTGTAGAAAATGTATCTGTAGAAAACACGGCACGGCGGATATACTTGACAGAAGAGGTTCTGACAGGAATTAAAAGCCTAACAATTTGAGAAATAGACGTTTTCCCAACTCCCGGTTCACCGTAAATAATTGCGTGACGACCGCGTTCTCCCACGACATCGAGGAGCTTCTGAATCTGTGGCTGTCGTCCGGCGAACAACTCAGCTGTTCCAACAGGGGCCGATGGCGTGAATAATTGGCCTGCTTCAAATCTCAACGCTTGCCAATCCTCGCGATCCATTTTCCGCTTGACAGGGTTCGCCATTACGGCCTCTTGTTGATCAGTAAGGCACTTACTGTGAACAGTACCTATATCACTAGATGCTTTTGCGCGTCAATTGGAGACCGAAAGGGGCGTAAATGAATTTGCCTGGATCTCTCAGAGCTATGGCGGAAACTCTCAACCTGTACCGCTAGGTTTCAGACCGAGAAATCAGCCCAAGCCGCCCGACGTTGACTCGCAGCCCCGCCGCCCTTATTCATCAGCCACATCTCGAAAGAGAAACCTAACACAGCCGAGCCGCCCGAGAGGCGGCAGGCCAACGCCCGGCAGCGCGATGCGCCCCCGGGCGCGTTTTGCTTTGGAGCGCCGTCCGCTCCCCAGGAGAAGCCCATGTTCGAGAGCCTTTCCGACAAGCTCTCCGGCATTTTCGACAAGCTGACGCGGCGCGGCGCGCTTTCCGAGGCCGACGTCACCGAGGCGCTGCGCGAAATCCGCCGCGCCCTGCTCGAGGCCGACGTCGCGCTCGACGTCGTGCGCTCCTTCACCGACAAGATCCGCGACCGGGCGGTCGGCGCCGGCGTCGTCAAATCGGTGACGCCCGGCCAGATGGTCGTCAAGATCGTCAATGACGTGCTGGTCGAAACGCTGGGCCAGGAGGCGGAGCCGATCGATCTCGCCGCCGCGCCGCCCATCGCCATCATGATGGTCGGCCTGCAGGGCGCCGGCAAAACCACGACCACCGCCAAGATCGCCAAGCGGCTCAAGGAGCGCCACGGCAAGCGCACGCTGATGGCCTCGCTCGACGTCAAGCGCCCGGCGGCGCAGGAGCAGCTCGCGGTGCTCGGCCGGCAGGTCGAGGTCGACACGCTGCCGATCGTCGCCGGCCAGACGCCGATTCAGATCGCCAAGCGGGCGATGGAGGCGGCGCGCCTCCAGGGCTATGACGTGGTGCTGCTCGACACCGCCGGACGCACGCATATCGACGAGCCGCTGATGGCCGAGATGGCGGAGATCCAGGCGTCCGCCAAGCCGCATGAAACCCTGCTCGTCGCGGACGCCCTCACCGGCCAGGACGCGGTCAATCTCGCGCAAAGCTTTGACCAGCGAGTCGGGCTGACCGGCATTGTATTGACGCGTATGGACGGCGATGGCCGCGGCGGCGCGGCGCTTTCCATGCGCTATGTCACCGGCAAGCCGATCAAGCTGATCGGCGTCGGCGAAAAGATGGACGCGCTCGACGAATTCTCGCCGACGCGCATCGCCAATCGCATTCTCGGCATGGGCGACATTGTCGCGCTGGTCGAGAAGGCCGCCGCGGCCCTCGACGCCGAGCAGGCGCGCAAGGCCGCCGAGCGGATGGCCAAGGGCAAGTTCGATCTGCAGGATCTCTGCGACCAGCTTGCGCAGGTCGAAAAGCTCGGCGGCCTCGGCGGGATCGTCGGGCTTCTCCCCGGCGTCGCCAAGATGAAGGATCAGATCGCCGCCTCCGGTTTCGACGACAAGATGGTGAGGCGCCAGCGCGCCATCATCCTCTCGATGACGCCCAAGGAGCGGCGCAATCCCGATCTGCTGAAGGCCTCGCGCAAGAAGCGCGTCGCCGCCGGGTCGGGCGTCAAGGTCGAGGAGGTGAACAAGCTCTTGAAGCAGCATCGGCAGATGGCCGATCTGATGAAGTCCTTTGGCGCCGGCAAGCGCGGCGGGATGATGGGCAAGGCCGCGCAAATGATGGGGCTTGGCCCCGGCATGCAGATGCCGTCCCAGGAAGAGCTGCAGAAATTGCAGCAAAAGCTTGGCGGCCCCCAAGCGAAAGCGCCGCCCGGCGGCATTCCGGCGGCGCCCCCTCCAGACCTTTTGAGCAAACCGAGCCTGCCAGGATTGGGGAGCGGTTTGCTCAGCGGGCTGAATCCGTTCGGAAAGAAGAAGTAGCGGCAGTCGGATTTCGGCAATCGGCAGTAGGACTCATCCGATGCCCACTGCCGAAGACGACTGCCCGGAATAAGCAACCAAACAGGAAAGAACCCATGTCCCTTAAAATTCGTCTCGCCCGCGGCGGCGCCAAGAAGCGTCCCTTCTATCGCGTCGTCGTCGCCGACTCCCGCTCGCCGCGCGACGGCCGCTACATCGAAAAGATCGGCTATTTCGATCCTCTGAAGGCGAAAGACGCCGCCGATCGTCTGGTGCTCGACGCTGACAAGGCGAAAGCCTGGCTCACCAAGGGCGCCCAGCCGACGGATCGCGTCGCCCGGCTGCTGGACGGCCTCGGCCTGATGAAGCGCGAGACGCGCAACAATCCGCAGAAGGCGCTGCCGAAGAAGAAGGCGCAGGAGCGCGCCGCCGCCGCGGCCGAAGCCGCTGGCGCCGCGGAAGCGCCGGCGGCGTAAGTGGAGCGCGTATGTGCCTCCTCCTGGAGGCGAGATCGGCGCGACGCCATGCGCGATATTTCATTCGCCCTCATGCTGAGGAGCGTCCAACGGGCGCGTCTCGAAGCAAGAGGGCGGACAGCGCGCGCGACGATTTCCTCGTCCTTCGAGACGCCGCCTCCGGCGGCTCCTCAGGATGAGGAAATCGAATGAGGGGGCCCGCTAAAGGGCTCGTCCTGCTCGGCCGTTTCGGCGCGCCGCATGGCGTGCGCGGAGAGATCCGCCTGCAGAGCTTCACCGCCGATCCTTTGGCGATCGCGCGTTACGATGGCCTCACCGACAAGAGCGCGGCGCGCATTTTCAGGCTGCGGTCCGTGCGTCCCCAGGGCAAGGACATGTTGGTCGCCAAGGTCGAAGGCGTCGAAGACCGAGCCGCCGCCGAAGCGCTGAATGGCGTTGACCTCTTTTTGCCGCGCGACAAGCTGCCCGCGCCGGAGGAGGAGGAATTCTATATCGCCGATCTCGTCGGCCTTCGCGCCGAGACGACGGACGGCGCTGAAATCGGAACGATCGTCGCCGTGCGCAACTTCGGCGCTGGCGACATTCTCGAGATTGCGCCGGGGGCGGGCGGCGAGACGCTGATGGTTCCCTTCACGAAAGCGGTCGTTCCGACCGTGGATCTTTCCGGGCGCGTCGTCCTGGAGCCGCCAGCGGAAGTTGAAGAGGACGAGGAATAAAGAAGCGCTTAACCCGCCCGCTTCTTGACGCCACGCTTCACTGGCGCCGGCTGCGGTTCTACGAGTCTGCCGGTCACATATTTGTGCAGCACGCTCGACATTAACGACTGATAGGCGACGCCCTCGGCGGCCGCCTTCGCCTGCAAATCCTCCAGGTCCCTCGAAGAAATTCTTATGTTCACGCGCTTGTCTTTCGCAAGCGCAGCCTTCGCGTAAGCAGCGTGCCGGTCGATTTCGGACCGCACATTTTTGACTTGGCGCCACTCGCCACGCTCGAACGATGCGAGAATTACTTCTTCGAGCTGCCGCTCGTCGTGCGCCATTGCCGAAACAACCTCTTCAAAGGAAATGCCCCGTTCAGCGATCAGCTTTCGGTTCTTTTCCGGGCTCCACCGAAAGGGCTTCATCCCTGCTAATCTAATTCGTGTGCTGATTGTCATCAAACGAATCCTCACCGCTTGGAGAATTCGAGTTTAAGCGACGCCTGACCTCGTCAATTGAGTGCAACGATCGCTCGTTGGTGTCCGATGTTTGCAACGTACTGATTTAACGTATATTTTTTTCCTTTGTGAGGCCGATAGCTTCATGAAATCCGCTTTTCAGCATGGTCCCTCTTAATCCCAAGTTTATCAAGGCTCTATCCCGCTCCGGTTCAGGGCCTCAATTGACAATGCAATATTGCACTTTGACGCCGCTAGGACGGTAATTGCCCTTAAGCTGTAACGTTCGACTTCGTCCTCTTCCGGCCCCATGCCATAACCGCCCCATGTTCCGCGCGACGGTCCTCACCCTTTTTCCCGAAATGTTTCCCGGCCCGCTCGGTCTGTCGCTCGCCGGCGACGCGCTGTCGCGCGGCGTCTGGACGCTCGAGGCGAAGCAAATCCGCGAACACGGGCTCGGCCGCCATCGCGCCGTCGACGACACGCCCGCCGGCGGCGGTCCCGGCATGGTGATGCGCGCCGACGTGCTGGCGGCGGCGATCGACGCGGCGGCGCCCAAAGACGATCCGCGTCCGCGGCTGCTGATGACGCCGCGCGGCGATCCGATGACGCAAGCGCGGGCGCGTGAACTCGCCCAAGGGCCGGGCGCGATCATTCTTTGCGCACGCTTCGAGGGGGTCGACGAGCGCATTATCGACGCCCGAGCGCTGCAAGAAATTTCGATTGGCGATTTCGTGCTTTCGGGCGGCGAGATCGCCGCGCTGGCGCTCATCGACGCCTGCGTGCGCCTGCTCCCTGGCGTGATGGGCGAAGAAGCCTCTGGCGTCGAAGAAAGTTTCGAGGCGGGGCTGCTCGAATATCCCCATTACACAAGGCCCCGCGCGTTCGAGGGACGGGAGATCCCGGAAATCCTCCTGTCCGGCGATCACGCCAAAATCGCCAAATGGCGCCGCGAGCAAGCCCTGGCGCTGACGCGGGCGCGGCGCCCGGACCTTTTGGCGACGCCGCCGCCGGCCCTGTCGCGTGGCCGCTAAATCTCTGTGCTGTAATTTTCGTCTGGTCCGGCGCCGCGGGCGATCTAGCTAATGAGCAGCTCACCCCGAGCTTGAAGCCGAACCAGAACAGAAGGAGGCCGCACATGCAGAAAGCAAAGACAACTCCCGACACCGAACCTTCGGCGTTGAACACGCCGACGGATCTCGAAAAGCAGTCGACGCTGAAGATCGCCGCGGAGGTCAATAAACTCATCGCCGACGCACTGACGCTGTATCTCAAGACGAAAAATTTTCACTGGCACGTCAGCGGTCCGCATTTCCGCGATTATCATCTGATGCTGGACGAGCACGCGGCGCAGATTTACGCCACGGTTGATCCGCTCGCGGAACGCGTGCGCAAGCTCGGCCAACCGACGCTGCGCTCGATCGGCCACATCTCCAAGCTGTCGCGCATCAAGGACAATGACGAAGAATTCGTCTCTCCCTACGACATGCTGTGCGAGTTGCTCGAGGACAATAAGGCGATGGCCGAATCCCTGCGCGATGCGCATAAGCTGTGCGACGACAACGAAGACATCGCGACGGCCAGTCTGCTTGAAGCGTTTGTCGACGAAACCGAGAAGCGGACCTGGTTCCTGTTCGAGGCGGCGCGGGGGGCCGACCCCGGCGGTCACTGACCTGAGGCTTGAGGCCTAGCGCGTCGGCACCGGCGTGCCGCTGCGATAATCATAGAAGCCGCGCTGGGTCTTTTTGCCGAGCCAGCCGGCTTCGACATATTTCACCAGCAACGGACAGGGGCGGTATTTTGAATCCGCCAGGCCCTCGTGCAGCACCTGCATCACCGACAGACAGGTGTCGAGGCCGATGAAATCGGCGAGCTGCAGCGGTCCCATCGGGTGGTTGGCGCCGAGCTTCATCGCCGTGTCGATCGCGTCGACGGAGCCCACGCCTTCGTAGAGGGTGTAGATCGCCTCATTGATCATCGGCAGCAAAATGCGGTTGACGATGAAGGCGGGAAAATCCTCCGAAACGCTGATCGTCTTGCCGAGCTTGGCGACAAACGCCTTCGTCTCATCGAAGGTGACGTCATCGGTCGCGATGCCGCGAATGAGTTCGACGAGCTGCATGCGCGGCACCGGATTCATGAAATGAATGCCGATGAAACGTTCGGGACGGCCGGTCACGGAAGCGAGGCGGGTGATCGAAATCGACGATGTGTTGGAGCTGATGATGGCGTCCGGCTTCACCACCTCCGCCAGCTTGGTCAGAATCTGGCGTTTGACGTCCTCGACCTCGGTCGCGGCCTCGATGACGATGTCGCAGTCGGCGAAATCGGCGATTTTCGGCGCGGCGGAGATGCGCGCCAGCGCCGGTTCGACGGCCGCGGCGTCGAGCTGACCACGCTCGACGGCGCGGCGCATTTGCGCGGCGACGTCGGCGAGGCCGGCGTCGATGCGGTCCTGTGAAATGTCGTTCAGGGCGACGTCATAGCCGGCGAGGGCGCACACATGCGCAATTCCCTTCCCCATCTGGCCCGCGCCGATGACGCCGATCTTGCGAATTTCGAAGCCCATTTTTTGACCACCGTCAGCCAAGCCAGCGCTGGACGCTATGCGGCGCGCCGCGCTGAAAGCGTGCCGCAGTGCAATATAACTTGCGTTCCATGGCAAAGAAAACAAAGAAAAGCAAAATCGGGCCGCGCCGCCGCCTCGAATCCGCCGATGTTACAGCCGCCGCGCCGCCCTGCGAAGCGCGGCGGCGGCCTTTTTGTTAACGGCCAAGCTTCGCCAGCTCGGCCTCAAGCTCAGGCAAAGCGGTGAATAAATCAGCAACGAGTCCGTAGTCGGCGACCTGGAAAATAGGCGCCTCCTCATCCTTGTTGATCGCCACGATCACCTTCGAATCCTTCATGCCCGCGAGATGCTGAATCGCGCCGGAAATGCCGGCGGCGATGTAGAGATCCGGCGCCACCGCCTTGCCGGTCTGTCCGACTTGCAGATCATTGGGGGCATAGCCGGCGTCGACGGCGGCGCGCGACGCCCCGATCGCGGCGTTCAGCCGGTTCGCGACAGGATCGAGCACTTTTTGAAAATTTTCCGCCGAACCCAAGGCGCGGCCGCCGGACAGAATGACCCGCGCCGAGGTGAGTTCGGGGCGCTCGGACTTCGCCAGCTCTTCGCTCTTGAACGCGGAAACCCCGGGATTCTCCGCCGCTGCGATCGCCTCGACGGGCGCCGCCCCGCCTTCAGGCGCCGGCGCGAAGGCGGTGGTGCGCACGGTGATCACTTTCTTGGCGTCCTTCGCCCGGATGGTCTGGATCGCATTGCCGGCGTAGATCGGCCGTTCGAAGGTGTCGGCGGATACGACCTTGATGATGTCCGAGACCTGCATCACGTCGAGCAGCGCGGCGACGCGCGGCAGCACGTTCTTCGTCGCCGAGGTGGACGGCGCGATAATGACGTCATAGTCGCCCGCGAGCGACACGATCAGCGCGGCGACGGTCTCGGCCAGAACATGATCGAGCGAAGCGTCCTCGGCGTAGAGAACCTTCTCCACGCCATCGAGCTTGCCCGCCTGCTCGGCGGCGTCCTTCAATCCAGGCCCCACGACAAGCACATGGATCGGGCCGCCGATCTCCTTGGCGGCGGTCAGCGCCTTCGCGGTCGCGGGCGCCAGCGCCCCTCCCGCGGTTTCGGCGAGAAGCAGAATCGTCATCTCACAGCACTCCCGCTTCCTTGAGCTTGCCAACCAGCTCGACGACCGACTCGACCTTGACGCCCGCCTTGCGCTTCGCCGGTTCGCCGGTCTTCAGCACTTCGAGGCGCGGGGCAATGTCGACCCCGTAATCGGCGGGCGACTTCACGGCGACTTCCTTCTTCTTGGCCTTGATGATGTTGGGCAGGGAGGCGTAGCGCGGCTCATTGAGGCGCAAATCCGTGGTGACGACCGCCGGCAGTTTCAGGCTGACGGTCTGCAGCCCGCCGTCGATTTCGCGCGTCACGTCGACGGCGCCTTCCGCCATATCGACCTTCGAGGCGAATGTGCCCTGCCCCCATCCGAGCAGCGCCGCGAGCATCTGGCCGGTCTGATTGCAGTCGTCGTCGATCGCCTGCTTGCCCATGATCACGAGTTGAGGCTGGTCCTCGGCCACGACCTTGGCGAGGATCTTGGCGACGGCGAGCGGCTCGACGGTCTCGTCGGTCTTGACCAGAATGCCGCGGTCGGCGCCCATGGCGAGGCCGGTGCGCAAAGTCTCTTCCGCCTTGGCTGGTCCGATGGTGACGAGGACGACCTCCGTCGCCTTGCCCGCCTCCTTGAGCCGGAGCGCCTCTTCGACGGCGATCTCGTCGAAGGGATTCATCGACATCTTGACATTGGCGAGATCGACGCCGGAACCGTCAGCTTTGACCCTGATCTTGACGTTGTAATCGACGACCCGTTTGACGGGCACGAGAATCTTCATCGCGCGACCCCTTGGTCTCCCTGGACCCTTTGGCGAGACGGTGCGGGAACGCCGCCTGCGCGCGCTCCACTTTGGCTAAAGCCGTTGCGCGGGTCTGGTAGCGGGGGCGCGCGCCCAAGTCAAACAAGCGCGCGCCAAACCCGGCGATCACGGCGCATCCTCCCCGGCGTCCTTCGCGCCCGGCGCCGGCGCGAGCGGACCGCCGCGGTCGAAAAGCCGGTGACGGCGGCGCTTGAAGAGCGGCGTCAGCACGAGGCCGGCGGCGATGCCGCCGACATGCGCCATCCAGGCGATGGCGCCGCCCTCGCCCATGGAGGCGTTGATGAGCTGCATCACGATCCACGCGCCGACAAACATCCAGCCGGAGGCGACGAAAGAGAACAGCGGCGCCCGCAGCCCCAGGATCGACCTCGGCCGCGCCCCGGAAAGCCAGGCGCCGAGGTAGATCGGCGCCAGCGCCAGCGAGAGCGGCGGAAATATCCCCGCGACCGTCGCGCGCGGATGCAGCAGCAGAAAGGCCGCACAGACGCCGGAGATGGCGCCGGACGCGCCGATGAGCGGCGCGATCGAATGCGGCGTCGCATAGATGTAGAACACGCCGGAAGCGATCCCGCAGGACAGATAAAACAGCAGAAAATGCAACGAGCCCATCGCGTCTTCGACATTGTCGCCGAAGACATAGAGGAACAGCATGTTCGAGCCGAGATGCACTACCGACGAATGAAAGAACAGCGCGGTGACGAGCGTCAGCGCCGCCGGAGGCCCGACGATCCAGTCCGCCAGTTGGGCTTCGCCGAAAAGAACGCGCGGAATGATGGCGAAGCCGCGGACGATGGTCAGCGGATCGCCGAATATCTCGCTCTGGACAATCAGGAAAACGATGACGTTGAGCGCGATCAGCGTCCAGGTCACGATCGGCCGCCGCAAATAGCGTAGCGGCGCGTCGTCATAGATCGGCATCACCATCGGCGCGCTCCTTTCGACCGCAAGCCTAACATATGGCGACGCCGAAGGGCCGCGTCACGGTCGGGCGAGCCTGCGATCGAGCCAGCCCGCGGCGAGATCGCCCAGGCCGGCGATGTCGAAGGCGACGGTCAGCAGCCCGTAGACGGTCGCTCCCGCCATGATCTGCGCGACCAGCGTAAACAGGCCCGGCGTCAGCTCGCGCAGGGGAATCAGCGCGAGCGACATCGCCCCCGTCGCCACGAGCGCCGCGAACATGTCCCAGAACGACGGCCAAACCGGCTGCGTGCGCAGCGCGAAGTAGACGGTCGCCACGAGCGCCGCGATATAGGCGCCGCCTTGCGCGATCGCCAGATTGGAGGCGTCTTCGCCCCAGGGCAGAATGAGGAGCAGCGCGAGGCCGAAGGCGACGGCCGCGAGCGCCGCGACAATCAGCGGCCGCGTCTTCTTTTCGATCTGAAACACCGGATTGACGCCAAAGAGGATGACGCCCATGGCGAAAAGGCCGGGAAGCAGCAGGCCGAGATAATGGCCGAAGGGACCGCGATATTGCGCCGGCACGATCAGCGCTTCGATCGACGGCATGACGAACCAGAGTCCGGCGCATGCCGGCAACAGAAAGGCGACGACGACGCCCATGTTGCGCGCCACCTGCTGCTTGGCGCGATCGGCGCCATGCAGCTCATGCGCGGCGACGGCGATCTGAAACAAGAGCACGTCGAGCGCCGAGCCCAGCGCCTGCACGGCGCGCACGCCCAGATCATAAGCCAGGGCGAACTGGCCGGTCTCGGCGAAGCCGAAGACGCTCGCGACGATCGAGCGCGCCGCCAGCGGCATCGCCTGATAGAGAAGATGCGCGCCAACGATCGGCGCGCTGTAGGCCGCCAGCGCGCGCGCGCTGTGACTCGAGGCGGCGCGTATGTCGGCGCCGGGATCGAGTAGCGCGCGTCGGCCAAGAATGACGGTGCCAAACAGGCTGGCGACGCCGCCGGCAAGGGCCACCGCAGCCGACTGAAAAACAAATGCGCCGCCGCCGATCAGGATGAGCGCCAACGCATTCTTGGCCAGCATGAGACGCACATAGGCGCGGTCATGAAAGCGCGCGCGCACCAAGGCCGTGCAATAGTCGAACAGGCCGTTGGCGACGGCCGTCAGCAAAGCCAACAGAATGAGGCTGCTTTCGAAGTCGAGCGGCGGGCCGACGAGCGCGTAGACCCCGGTCGCCAGCACGAGGAAGAGCGTGACCCCGATGAAGGCGGCGTCGAGCGTCGAACGCACCACCGGCTCTTTGTCGCGCGTGCGCTTTGAGTAAAAGCGCGTCGCCGAGAGACGCAGCCAATCATAAAGCGCCGTCTGCACGACGACCGCGATGGAGAAGGCGAGGGCGAAGCGGCCGTATTCCTCGGGGCCAAGAAATTTGGCCACGGTGAGTCCGATGACGAAGTTGACGATCGTATTGGCGAGAAATGCGAGAAGGACATTCACTGACGGGCAACCCCAACTTCAACCAGCGACTGGGCCGCGGGTCGACGCAATGTCGCCGGACCCGACGCGCGCCGTGATCACCGACCGCTCCAGCGGCCGAGCGCTTCAAGCTCGCGCAAGGCCCGCGCGTCGCGCGGCGTCACGTCGGGATAGTCGGGGTCCGCGGTCGTGGGATCGAAATATTTCCACGAGCGCGCGCATTTGACGCCGCCGGCCCGCCGCGAAACGACGCCGACGCCCGGCGACTCCGGCAGGCGGAAGGCGTCCGTCGGCGCTTCTCCCGGCGCAATGCGAATATCCGACGCGATGCAGATTTCGGCGAAGTCGACGCCCTCCAGCGCCGCGCGCAAGGACTCATCCTCAATGTAAACCGTCGGCGCCGCTTCGAGCGAAGAGCCGATGCGTTTTTGCGCGCGTTCGATTTCGAGCGCGCCGGTGACGACGGCGCGGATCTTTCGGATCGTCTCCCATTTGGCGGCGAGCGCGTCGTCGCGCCAGGCGTCGGGAATCGCCGGAAAATGCTCGATGTGCACGGATTGCGCCTGCGGATAGCGGGCAAGCCACGCTTCTTCGGCGGTGAAAACCAGAATCGGCGCGAGCCATGTCGTGACGCTGCGGAAGATGCGGTCGATGGTGGCGAGCGCCGCCTGGCGTTTGACGCTCGACGGCGGATCGCAATAAAGCGCATCCTTGCGCACGTCGAAATAGAAGGCCGAAAGCTCGCTCGTCATGAAGTGGGTCAGCAAGGCGACGACGCGTTTAAAGTCGTAGGCGGCGTAAGCGCCGCGCACGGCGCCGTCGAGCTGATGCAGACGATGCAGCATGAGCCGTTCGAGCTCGCCCGCCTCGGCCATCGCCGCGTCGTCGTTTGGCTGATAATGCGCCAGCGCGCCGATCATCCAGCGCATCGTGTTGCGCAGCTTGCGATAAAGCTCGACGAAGGTCTTGAGGATTTCGGGTCCAACGCGCAGGTCGTCGGCGTAATCGGACGCCGCGACCCAGAGCCGCATGATGTCGGCGCCGGAATCGGCGATGATCTTTTGCGGCGCGACGACATTGCCGAGCGACTTCGACATTTTGCGCCCGCGCTCGTCGAGCACGAAGCCATGCGTCAGCACCGCGTCGTAGGGCGCGCGGCCGCGCGTGCCGCAGCTTTCGAGTAGCGAGGAATGAAACCAGCCGCGATGCTGATCCGAGCCTTCAAGATACATGATCTCGTCCGCGCCGCCGTCGCGCTTGCGGCGGATGCCCGCGAGCATTGGAAAATGCCGCGGATCTTCGAGCGTGAAGGCGTGGGTCGACCCTGAATCGAACCACACGTCGAGGACGTCGGCGATCTTCTCGTAGTCTTCCGCCTTGTAATCGGGCGAAAGAAAGCGCTCGGCGGCGTTCGCTTCGTACCAGGCGTCGGCGCCTTCTTTTTCGAAGGCCTCGATGATGCGGGCGTTGACGCGCGGATCGACCAGCGGCGCATGCGTGCCCTTCTTGACGAAGACGGCGATCGGCACGCCCCAGGCGCGCTGGCGCGACACGACCCAGTCGGGACGATTGGCGATCATGCCGCGAATGCGGTTCTCGCCCGCCGCCGGGGTCCATTGCGTGCGGGCGATTTCCTCAAGCGCGATCTCGCGGAGCGTCGGCTGATTTCCACGAGCCTCATCATCAGGAGCGCTCGCAGCGCGCGTCTCGAAGGAGGCGCTATCCCTCCCCTCGACGGGGAGGGTCGCATCGTGAAGCGATGCGGGGTGGGGTGATGCGTCTTGATCCCCCACCCGGCCGCCTTCGGCGGCCGACCTCCCCGCAGGGGGGAGGTAGGGCGCCGCGCCGAACGGTTTATCCATCGCGATGAACCCAGACGCGATGGATTTATCCATCGCGATGAACCATTGCGGCGTGTTGCGGAAGATCACCGGCTTCTTCGAGCGCCATGAATGCGGATATTGGTGCTTGAGCTTTCCGCGCGCGACGAGATTGCCGGCCTGGACCAGCGCGGCGATCACCGCCTCATTGGCGTCGCCCTTCTCGCCCTTGTCGGTGATCACGCGCTTGCCTTCAAAACCCGGCGCATCCGTCGTATAGAAGCCGTCCTCGTCGACCGTATAGGGAATGCGCGCATCGATGCCGCGCGCTTGCAGTTCGCGCGCGTTCGCCATCCAGATGTCGAAGTCCTCGCGGCCGTGTCCCGGCGCGGTGTGCACGAAGCCCGTGCCGGTATCGTCGGTGACATGCTCGCCGTCGAAGAGCGGCACATCGAAATCATAGCCAAGATGCGCGAGCGGATGCGCGCAGATCAGTTCGGCGAGCATCGCGGCGGGCACGTCGTGCAAACGCTCGTAACCATCGACCTTCGCCGCCTTGAACGCGTCGCTGGCGAGCTTGTCGGCGATGACGAAAGTCGCGCCCGGAAGCGTCCAGTTGCCCTCCGGCGCATGGGTGACGCGGTAGAGGCCATAGTCGATCTTCGACGAGAACGAGATCGCCCGATTGCCTGGAAGCGTCCAGGGCGTCGTCGTCCAGATGATGATGCGCGCGTCGCTCAGCTCGCCCTCCGCGCCGCGCGGGACCGGAAACGCCACCCAAACCTGGTCGCTCGTATAATCCTCGTATTCGACTTCGGCTTCGGCGAGCGCGGTCTTTTCGACGACGCTCCACATCACCGGCTTCGAGCCCCGATAAAGCAGTCCGTTCGCGGCGAATTTCATGATCTCGCGGGCGATGGTCGCCTCGGCGTTGAACGCCATCGTCGAATAGGGATGGCCCCAATCGCCGGCGACCCCTAAGCGCTTGAATTCCTCGCGCTGCACGGAAAGCCAATGTTCTGCATAGGCGCGGCATTCGCGGCGGAAGGCGATCATCGCCTCGGGATGGGCGAAATCGGGCTTCTGCTTCCCCTTTGCGCGATAGTTCTCTTCTTCAATTTTCCATTCGATCGGCAGGCCGTGGCAGTCCCAGCCCGGCACATAGACGCAGTCCTTGCCCGACATACGCTGGCTGCGGGTCACGAGATCCTTGAGGATTTTGTTGAGGGCATGGCCGATATGGATATTGCCGTTCGCGTAGGGCGGTCCGTCGTGGAGCGTGAATTTCGGACGGCCCGCGCCCGCTTCGCGCATCTTTTGTTCGAGACCGATGGTCTCCCAGCGCTTGAGAAATTCCGGCTCGCGCTGCGGAAGACCGGCGCGCATCGGAAAATCCGTGACCGGCAAATAGAGGCTTTTCGAATAGTCCGGCCCTTTCGGGCTGTCGTCGTTCATTGTCGTGAAAACCGGCTCGTGCGGACGCGGCGCGCATAGACGCCGCTGCTGCCGCGCTGATTAGAGGATTTCTAGGAAGAGCGCCAATCGCGCCGCGCCCGGACCTGCGCGCGCCTGAGCTCAGAGCGCAAGCCGGGCCGGCCATTCGACGGTCGGTCAGAAACGCATCAGGTCCTCAATGGCGGCGCCAGCCAAACTGGGAAAGAGAGGTCTAGCGCGGCCGTCTCAGGCCCAGCAGTCCAGCCAGATAGGCGAAGCCCCCGGCCACGACGGCGATGAACAGCAGCACCAGAAACGCGCCCGACAGGAGCGTAAACCCTACGAACAAAAACAAGAGCAGCGCCGCGGTGACGATCAAGCTCTGCCATGGCGAGAGCTTGACGATCCTGACCCGGCTGGCGCCGGTCGCCACCCACACCCGCGAGGCCTCGGTCTCCTCGCCCGGCAAGATGATTTCGACCCTTCCCTTGGGCTCTTCGGTCATGACGCTGTCCTTCCTCTCGAGGATGATGTCTCCAAGCTAGATCGCCCGCAAATTATAACAATGGATCAAGCGCTCGGCCCGACTGCGCCGCTGGCGTCCAGCAGTCGGCGCGCCTCCTCCGCATCAACGCGCATCCTTTCGACCAGCGCCTCGACGCTGTCGAATTTCGCTTCGGAGCGGATGAAGCCGTAGAAGGCGACTTCCGCCTCCTTGCCGTAGAGATCGCCGTCGAAATCGAAGACGTAGACTTCAAGCAGCGGCGCGCCATTGTCAAAGGTCGGCCGGCGTCCGAAGCTGGCGACCCCCTGATGAACCTTGCCGTCGACTTCGATCGTCACCGCGTAAATGCCATGGCGCAGCCGATTGGCCGGATCAAGCGCGATATTCGCGGTTGGAAAGCCCAGTTCGCGCCCGCGCTTGTCGCCGTGGCGCACCACGCCGCGAATGAAATAGGGATGGCCGAGAAGCCGGCGCGCCAGCGCCGCGTCGCCGCGCTCGAGCGCTTCGCGCGTCGCCGTCGAGGATACGGCGTCGAGGCTGCCTTGTTCGTCCTGGGTGATGCGATCGACGATCTCAACAATCATCCCAAGCCTTTCGCCTTCCGCGCGCAAGAACTCCGGTCCGCCCTCGCGGCCGGCGCCGAAGCGGAAATCGTAACCGGCGACGACGGCCGAAAGCCCCAGACGCTTGTGCAGGACCTCTTGCGTGAAGACTCGCGCCGGGCTTTGCGCGAAGTCGCCGTCAAAGGTGAGCACGATCACGCCGTCGAGCCCGAGCCGCGCGGCCTGCGCCGCCTTGGCGTCCGGCGGCGTGAGGCGGAAGATCACCGTCCGGCCGGCGAAAAAATCCGCCGGGTGGGGCTCGAAGGTGAGCAGAACGCATGGGCGCGACAGTTTTACCGCAAGCGCCTGCGCGCGTGCGATGACGCCGCGATGGCCCCGGTGCAGCCCGTCGAAATTGCCGACCGCCGCCACGGCGCCTTCGAGACCGGGCGGCGGCGCCGGAGGATCCCGCGCGACGATGAAGGAATTGGACAAGGCGCGCGCCAAATTTAAGTCGTGGCCGGCTTTTCCTCCGCCGGCGCCGGCGCTGCGGCGCGCATCGCCTGCTCGCGGCTCGGCACCATGACGAACGCCTCGCCGTCAAGCACGACCTTGCCGTCGACGAGACATTCGCATTTGAGCTTGGCGCGCCGGCCTTTTTCGATCAGCTCCACCACTTCGACAATGACGGTGATGACGTCGCCGATCTTCACCGGCGCGCGGAAATTCAGCGTCTGCGACAGATAGACGGCGCCGGGGCCGGGCAGATACATGCCGATGACCGTGGAGATGAGAGAGGCCGTATAGAGGCCGTGCACGATGCGCTCGCCAAAGCGCGTCTTCGACGCGAAATGATCGGAAAGATGAATCGGATTGCGGTCGCCGGAAAGATCCGCGAAGGCGATCACGTCATCGTCCATCACCGCCTTCATCAGCGTCTCGCGCATGCCGACGCTCAGATCCTCGAAATAGTAGATTTTGAACGGCGTCGACATGGAGCCACCGGAAAGTTGCGTCACGGATCGTGGCCGCAGGCGGGGCCTGGGCAGACCCTTTTACCAGAAAAGCTCGCGAGCCAAAGCCTTGGGACGCGCGCCGGCGCGCGCGAAGAGGCTTTCGAGCGCCGCGTCGTCGAGCGCGCCGCCCTCTGGATGAAGTTCGTCGCGATGCACGCCGTGCGTGATGAAGAGGCAGTCGAGCCCGGCGCGGCCTGCCCCGGCAAGGTCCGTAAAGGCCCCGTCGCCAATGGCCAGGACGCGCGACATGTCGCCTACGGCCACGCCCAGATTTTTGAGCCGTTCCCGGGCGGCGGCGTAAATCGGCGCGTGCGGCTTGCCCAAGGTCAGCACGCGGCCGCCGATCGCCGCATAACGCTCCGCCAAGGCGCCGGCGCAGTAGACGAGATCATCGCCGATGGCGACGACAATGTCGGGATTGGCGCACAGCATGGTCAGGCCGCGCGCGTTCAGCTGCGCGAGGCGTTCGTCATAGTCCGAGGGCGCTTCATTGCGGTCGTCGAATAGGCCGGTGCAGACGACGTAATCAGCGGCGTCCGGCCCAACGCGCCTCACCGGCGCGCCGAGGCGCCGCGACGCTTCCTGGAACAAACCGTCGTCGCGCGCCGGGCCGAGGTGATAGACCGTCTGTCCGGCGCGCGCCACGATCTCGCGCAGCGCCAGTTCTCCCGCGGTGACAAGATCGTCGAAACAGTCCCGCGGCACGCCGAGGCCGAGGAGCTGGCGGCGCACCTCTTCGTCCGGGCGCGAGGCGTTGGTGATCAGCGCCACCCTGCCGCCCCTGGCGCGAAACCGCTGGAGGGCCTCCGCGGCTTCCGGAAAATGGCGCCGGCCGTCGATCAGCACGCCCCAGCCGTCGCACAGAATCGCGTCGTAGCCGTCGGCGATCTCGCGCAGGCCGGCGATAAACGGAATATGGTTTGGGTCCGCCGAGGAGACCGCCGTCAAAACCGCGCCTCGGCGAAAGCCGCCGCATAGGCCCCTTCACACACCGGATTGAACGCGCCCGTCGATTCGTCGAGCAGGAACAGGCGGCCGTCCATGATCCGGAACAGCGCGCCGTGCAGCCGCAGGCGCCCGTGATGTTCCAGCACCTGTATCATCGGGAAGGTGCGCAGATTGCGCAGCGTCTGCTTCACCGCCTCGAATTCGAGCCGCTCCATATAGAGCCGGTCCTTTGGATTGGGCGCAACGCCAAGGCGATCCGCGGCGGGGCCGAGCATTTTGATCCAGTCGCCGACAAAGTCGCTGTGGCTCAGCCGCGGCGCGTTGGGGTCGGCCGCGATTTCCGCATAGCCCCGAACGCCGCCGCATTGGCCGTGACCGAGGACCACAACGTCGGTAACTTTCAACGCCATGACGGCATATTCCAGCGCCGCCGACGCGCCGTGATAATGATCGTCGGGCTCGTAAGGCGGCACGAGCGCGGCGACGTTGCGCAAGACGAAAAGCTCGCCGGGTCCGGCGTTGAAGATCGCCTCGGGCGCGACTCGCGAGTCGCAGCAGCTGATGATCATCGTTTTGGGGGTCTGGCCCTTGACCGCCAATTCTTCGAACCGTTCGTGATCGGCGAGGAATCGCCCGCTGATGAAGGATTCGTAGCCCTCGACGAGCGCTTCCGGCAGGCCGGTCGCGCCAAATGGCGGCTCCTCATCTGCCATTTTACGCTCCCTTCCTGCGCCCTCGCCGCCCGGATGGCGGACCCGGCGGTTATTGTGTAGATCACGCGGCGGGGTCAAGAGAAGGCGACCGTCTCGACGTTGGAGTTTTAAATGATTTCCCGACTGAAGCGCAGCGTGCTGGCCATGCCGGGCTCTAACGCCCGCGCCCTGGAAAAGGGCAAGACGCTCGCCGCCGACGTCCTGATGTTTGAACTCGAAGACGGGGTCGCGGAGGCCGCCAAGGCGGCGGCGCGCGCTCAGGTCGCGGCGGCGGTCGCGGACGGCGGCTATGGCGCGCGGCAACTCGTCGTGCGCGTCAACGCGCGCGGCTCCGAGTGGTATAAGCCCGACGTCGCCGCCATCGCGCCGCTCGGCCCCGACGCCATCGTCATTCCCAAGGTCAATTCGCGCGACGAGATCCTGAAAGCCGCCGCCGATATCGTCGCCGCGGGCGCGCCGCGTAAGACGCGGCTTTGGGCGATGATCGAAACCCCGCGCGCGGTTTTCGACATCGAGAAAATCGCCAGCGCCGCCGACGACGCGGCGGCGCGCCTCGAAGTTCTGGTCCTCGGCCCCAATGACATCGCCAAATCGACGCGCGCGCGGCTGACGCCCGGGCGGCAGGCGCTGCAGTCCTGGCTGTCGGCCGGCGTGCTTGCGGCGCGCGTCCACAACATCGAGATCATCGACGGAATCTACAACGACTTCAACGATCTCGACGGGCTCCGGCGCGAGGCGGAGCAGGGACGCGACTTCGGCTTTGACGGGAAGATGCTCATTCATCCGAGCCAGATCGGGACGGTGAATGAAATTTTTGCGCCGAGCGCCGAAGAGGTCGATTTCGCCCGCCGGATCATCGCTATATTCGACGAACCCGAAAACGCCGACAAGGGCGTGGTGCAAATCGACGGCAAGATGGTTGAGCGTCTGCATCTCGACATCGCCCGCCGCACGTTGCAGCTTGTCGAGGCGGCGGGCTGACGGCCGCCTGTTTTGCGGGCGCCGACAGCATCAACTATAACATTCGGGACAGTAGGGATGAGCCAATGGTCTTGCCGAATGACGAAGAATTACAAGGCGCCGACTCGTCGGAAGCGCTGATCGAACCGGCGGACTCTACGCTCGAACCGCCGCCGACTCCGGTAAAACGCAAGCGGCGCTCGGTTTTCCGGCCGCTGCTGTCGGCGCTGCTGCTTCTTGCCGTCGTCGGCGGGGTCGCTCTTTATGCCGCGATCACGTTCAAGGACCGGGACGAACGGCTAAAGGTCGTCGCCGATTATTCGGAGCCCTATGTCGACCGGGCCAGCGGCGCATTGAGCGCGCTGTCCGGCCAAGTCCGTTCGCTCCTCGGCCAGAGCGAACCGAAATCGACGCCGGTCGAGGCCGAGGCTCCGCCTGCGGCCGCGCCCAGCGACACCGCCGCGGCGGATGCGCCTGAGTCGACGATGCAGTCAACGCCGAGCGCGCCGAGCCCCGGCCCTGCGCGCGCCCCCGATCCTGAGCTCGCCACGCGCGCCGAACTGGAATCACAGAACGCCGTGATCGAGTCGCAGAAGGCGGCGATCGCGGCGTTGGAGGCGCGGGTCGGATCAGCCGAAAATGCCGCGCAGCAGGCCTTGCGCGCCGCGGAAAGCGCAGAATCGGCCGCTAGCGCCCTCAAGACGGCCGCTGAAACGCCGGCGACGGCGAGCCCGGCGACGCCGGCCCCGGCCGAAAAGGGCGAGCGCGGCGCGCTCACCGCCGGCGAGCAGGTGGCCGCGCTCGGAGGCCGCATCGATGAGCTCGGCGACGAGATGAAGGCGCTGCGCGAGCGGCTTGACGCTCCAAAGGGCGAAGCGCGCGCCGCGCCCGAGGCGGCCGCGCTCGGAGGCCGCATCGATGAGCTCGGCGACGAGATGAAGGCGCTACGCGAGCGGCTTGACGCTCCAAAGGGCGAAACGCGCGCCGCGCCCGAGGCCGTCGCCGCCAAAATTTCGGAGGGACCGGCGGCGATCGTCGTCGTCGCCTATGCGCTCCAGCGTGAATTGGAGGCCGGCCGCCCCTATGTGCTGGAGACCACGGCGCTGACGCGGCTCGGCGCCGATTCCGCCACGCTTGCCGCCCTTGCGCCCTTTGCGGAAAAGGGCGCGCCGACCGCCGCACAGCTGAAGGCCGACTTCGCGCCCGCCGCCAAACGGATTCACGCCCTTGAGAGCGGCGATTCCGGCGATCTCGCGGGGCACCTGATGAAGGGCGCCAGCAAGCTCGTGCGCGTCCGTCCGTCGGGTCAAGCGCCGACGACCGAGGCCCGTACGGTCGAAGAGAAGGTCGCCCATATCGAAACCGCGCTCGCGCATGGCGACCTCGCCCGCGCCGGCGACGTCTTCGCGACCCTCCCCGAAGCGGCGCAGAATGAAGCCAAAGACTTCGGCGCGGCGCTGCGCGCGCGCATCGACGCCGGTCGAGCGGCTGACGAATTGCTGAATGGCGCGATCGCCGCGCTCGGCGCCACAAAAGAATGAGCGGGATCTGACCTCCATGCTGTTTCTCCTGTTCTTCATCGTCGCGCTCGCGGCGATCGCCTATGGCCTCGAATGGCTGATCGAGCAGCCGGGATCGCTGACGCTGGATTTCGCCGGCTACCAGTTCGAAGCATCGATACCGGTGGCGATCGCCGGTCTGCTGCTGATTATCGCTTCGACGATTGTCCTCTGGGCAATCGCCGTCGCGGCGCTGCGGCTGCCCGGCCGCTGGACCGGCGGGTCGCGGATGAAGCGCCGCGATAAGGGGTTCGACGCGCTTTCGCAGGGTCTGATCGCGGTGGGCTCCGGCGACGTCGCCCGCGCCCGCAAGGCCGCGCAAATCGCCGAACGGCTGCTGCCCAGCGAACCGCTCACGCAGTTCTTGAAAGCCCAGGCGGCGCAGCTCGCCGGCGATCGACGGCTCGCGGAAGAGACCTTCCACAAGATGACGCTGAAGCCGGAAACGAAGCTGCTGGGATTGCGCGGGCTGCATATCGAGGCGCGCCGGCGCGAAGACGCCGACGCCGCGCATCATTTCGCCAAGGAGGCCCATGACATCGCGCCGGTGCCCTGGGCGGGCGCCGCCATGCTTGAGCATCTCGCCGGCCAGGGCGATTGGCAGAAAGCGCGCGAGTCGATCGAGGCCAGTCTCGCCGCCAAGGCGATCGATGCGCAAACGGCGCAAAATATGCGCGCCGTCGTCGAAACGGCGATGGCGATGGAGAAAGAGCGCGACCATCCGCATGACGCGCTGCACCTGGCGCGGCAAGCGTTGAAGCGCCGGCCAGGATTTGCGCCCGCCGCCGTGGCTGCGGCGCGCGTGCTCGTCCGCCATGGCGACCAGAAACAGGCGCTGAAGCTGATCGAGACGGTGTGGGCGGCGAAGCCGCATCCCGATCTGGCCGCCGCCTATCTCGAGGCGCTGTCGAACGAATCGAACGCCACGAAGCTGGCGAGGGTGGAGAAGCTCGCGCGGAACGCCCCCGACGCTCCCGAGAGCCGGCATCTCATCGCCGAGGTCGCTCTATCGGCGCGCAATTTCGCCAAAGCGCGCGAAGCGCTCGCGCCGCTCATCGCCGGCAAACAGCCGCCAACGGCGCACACCTGCCTGTTGATGGCGGAGATCGAAGACGGAGAGCAGGGACCGTCCGGGCCCGTGCGCGAATGGCTCGCCCGCGGCTCGCGCGCGCCCCGCGACCCCGTTTGGATCGCGGACGGCGTCGTCTCCAAGACCTGGCTGCCGATGTCCCCGAAGACCGGACGGCTCGACGCCTTCGAATGGAAGCCGCCCCCGCATTCCACGCAGCATGAGACTGAAGAAGGCAAGCCCAATATCCCGGCCGCCTTTTTGACGCGCCCCCCAGAGCCCGTGGCGCTGCCGCCGGCTGACGTTTCAGGGCAGGACGGGACCGGAGTGCAAGCCTAGTAGAGCAAGATCGGTTGATCGAAGCTGGGGGCTTCGTAAGATGCGCCCGCTCTAACGCGCGCGATCGGCGCGACGAATGCGCACATAGAGCGCGCCCTCGCCGCCGTGATGGCGCGCCGCCTCGCCAAAGCCCACGACCACGTCGCGCAGATTGGGCGCTTCGAGCCACATCGGCACCACCCGGCGCAGCACGCCGCCCTCGTCGCGGGTCAACCCCTTGCCGGTCACGATAATGGCGATGCGCGCGCCATTCGCCTGACATCTGCGCAAAAAGGCCGTCAGCGATCGCTGAGCCTCCGCCTGCCGCATGCCGTGAAGATCGAGCTTGGCGTCGACGTCCAATCGCCCGCGTTTGATTTTTGCAAAGGTGCGCGAGTCAATGTCCGTGGGTCGCGGCGCAGGCTTGGGCGGCGGCGGTAGGGCGCTTGCCGCCGAAGGCGGGGAAGCCGCGGCCGAATCTCTGGTAAGGGGCGGCGGCGCCGGTTTTGGCGCACGCGCCCGGGACGGCCGGACGTCCGCCGTCGCCATCATCCAGAGCTCGGCTTCGGCCTGCGACAGCCGCCGCGCATATCGGCGAGAATTCTCCTCGCTCACGGATCGTCCCCAGCATCCTTCGGCAGCAGCACGATCACTTCCGCGGCGTGCCGCACGCCGCCGGCCCGCCGGCCCGCCGCTTCGCCCGAGCCGAAAAAAAGATCGGCGCGCGCCGGTCCAATTATCGCGGATCCAGTATCCTGCGCGATCATCAGGCGGCGAAACGCCGTTTCCGCCTCTCCCTGCCACGGAATGCGCGCGGCAATCCAGAAAGGCAGTCCGTAGCACCAGATGGAGCGGTCGACGGCGATCGATCGCAACGGCGTCAACGGCGCGCCCTGCCCGCCGATCGGACCGATCCTGCGGCGCTCCGACCCATCGACCTGAAAGAACACATAAGAGCGGTTTTCCTGCATCAACCGGCGACCCGCTTCTCCGGGACCGGTTCCCAGCCGCCGCAATGTCTCCTTCATCACATCAAGCGACATTTCCGCTTTCAGCACGAGTCCGCGCTCGACCATCAGCCGGCCGATGGAAGTGTACGGCCAGCCGTTGCGCCCGGCATAGGTGAGGGCGATGAAATCGCCGCCCGGCAGCCTCAGCCGCGCCGAACCCTGCACCTGGATGAGAAACAGTTCGACCGGATCGCGAACATAGGCGAGAGGGTGCGCGCTCGGAGCCCCGCCTTCTTCCTCAATCGCGCGACGATCGGGATAGGGCGCGAGCGCGCCGTCGGCCCGACGTCGCGCGCTCGTCAGCCTCTCGCCGGACGGCAGCAGAAGCGGCGCCGCGTTGAGCGTAACCAGATCGCGCGGGCGGGACAGGACCGCGGTCGCGAAGCCCGGTTCCGGCGACAGCCGGGCGTCGACCTCGACCTCGTAATAAGCGGTGACGAAACCGCGTGAGTCGATGCGGTGAGGGCGAAACCAGCGGCGAAAGAACCGGCCCGGATCATTGATTCCGGCAAGCGCCGCGCGGGAGGCTGCGACAAGCGCCGGCGAGGGCGAAACCGCGCCGCGCTGCTCCTGCGCCTTGGCGACGATGATCTCGGCGGAGCGGCGGAAGGCGTCGAACGGGCCGACGAGATCGTCGGCCGCAAAGCCGTCAATGTCGTCAAATTCAATGCCGCGGAGCAGATCGGATGCGGAAAACTGCGGCGCCTGTTCCCGCGGCATGCTTAGTCTTCGACGTGTGTCGCGACGAGCTTCCAGTTGGGATCATTCGCCTTCGGATCGCGCGCGAAGGTCCAGCGCTCGACAACTTTGCGCGTCTGTCCGCCATCGATGGTTTCGCCGGCGCGGTCACGGCGAACGCTCATCAGCCTGACGACGAAGCGCACGGTGACTTCATTGCAGCCAGCCGCGGCGCGGGCGGCGTCGACCGAGGCCGAGTCGATCGCGACGACGGCGGTCTCCATGGTTTCGCCCTGCTCTTCGCGCCGCGCGATCTCGCCGGCAAAACTGTCGAAGACCTCTCGCGACAGCAGCGGCTTCAGCGTCTCCCGGTCGCCCTTGGCGAAAGACGTGACGATGAGTTCATATGCGCGCCGCGCGCCGCTCAGAAAAGACTTGCCGTCAAAGCTCGGATCGGAGGCCGCGACCGCGTCGAGGCCGCTCCAGGCGGAAGCGACGCCTTTCTCCGCTACGCCTTCCCAGCGCTCGGCGCCGGTCGGCCGCGACGGCGCTTCGGCGCTCGGCGCGACGCCCGGCATGACCGTTGCGGGAGAGGGGCGGCGCGGCGCGAAGCGCGCGGGCGGCGGCGAGTCGCGATCCACCCGCATCCCGAGCACCGACCGCAGCTTCCAGATCACGAAAACCGCGATAGCCGCGAAAACGATAAGGCTCGGATCGAACAGGTCGCCGGACGCCGGCATTGGCAACTCCCAATAATTCTGTGGTCGGCTATCATGTCGCTCCGCGCATGTCACGAATCAAGTGGCAGTCGGATTGTCGCGGTCGGTCGGTCGAACAAGACAGGAACGGATGCGTCGGTGAAATCGAAGCTTGTCGGCGTCGTTCTGGCGGCATGGATCGTCCTGGAGATCGTGTGTTTCGCGCTGGTGGTGCGCGCGCTGGGACTTCTCGGCGCGATGGCGATCGCGCTCGGCTCTTCCCTCCTGGGCCTTTCCGACGTGAAGCGCCTGCTGCCATTCGTCCGTGATCGCGTGGCGGCGAAGGCCAAGGGCGTCAACGCCGTAAACGCCAAGGGCGACGGCGCCGTTCTCGATACAGGGTTGCAGGCGCTCGCCTCGATCCTGCTCATTCTCCCCGGCTTCGCCTCGGATTTTGTCGGTCTGGCGCTAAAATCGCCGTCGGTGCGGCAGAGCCTGGCGCGACGATTGCGCGCGCGATCCAAGCGCGCCGACCCGCGGGTCATCGATCTCGACCCCGACGAATGGCGACGCGAAGCGCGCAGCGCGCGGAGCAGGCCACGGCGCAGCGGCGCGAAGTAGGACCAGGAACGCGCCTTGTTCGCGTCTGAGAGACGTGTTAGGCGGGCGCGAATTCTCGTTGCAACGGCTCTGCTGGAGGGGCGCTTTACATGACCGACACCAATGGCAACGGCGCGCAAGAGGCGCCGGGCGGCGCTCCGGCCCTCAATTCGCTCGCTCAATATTTGAAGGATTTCTCCTTCGAGAACCCCAATGCGCCGCGTTCGCTGGGACCGCAGGAGCATTCGCCGAATATTTCGATACAGGTCAACGTCAACGCCAAGCAGCTGGCGCCGACGGACTTCGAAGTGAATCTAACGCTCGACTGCAAGGCGGGAGAGGGAGAGGGAGTCCTGTTCAAGCTCGATCTTGAATATGGCGGCGTGTTCCGGCTGCTGAACATCCCGGAAGACCAGGTGCATCCGATCGTGATGATCGAATGCCCGCGCATGCTGTTTCCCTTCGTGCGCCAGATCGTCGCCGACGCAACGAGCAAAGGCGGCTATCCGCCGCTCTATATCGACCCGATCGACTTCGTCGCTCTCTATCAGCAAAAAGCCGCCGAAGCGGCCGGCCAGAGCGCTTCTCAGGGCAATTAGCCGGCGGCGGTGGGCGCCTCTTCGTCGCTTTGGAGATATTGGTCCCAGATCGGCGATTTGAGCGTCGCGACAAAGGCGAGATGGCCTGCCGCTTCGGCCGCGCTCAACCGCGGCGCCAGCGGTTCGGGGCGGCGGCGCAACAAATCATTCGATGCGGCAAGGCGCACCGCATGAACCGTCTGTAGCGACAGCGCCGCCTGCCGTCCTCCGCACAGCTCGGCATAGACCTCTGCGAGCAGCTGCGCGTCGAGCAACGCGCCGTGTTTCTCGCGCCGCGAGAGATCGATGGCGTAGCGCTGGCATAGAGCGTCGAGAGAATTTGGGCCGCCGGGATGGCGCCGGCGCGCCATGGCGAGCGTGTCGATGATGCGCGCGGCGCTCAACGGCGACAGATTGATGAGCGAGAATTCGGCGTTGAGAAAGCGCGTATCGAATTCAGCGTTATGAATGACGAGCGGCGCATCCTCGACAAAATCGAGGAATTCAGCCGCGACATGTTTGAAGACCCTGTGCTGCGCGAGAAATTCGCGGGACAGGCCATGCACGCGGAAGGCGTCTTCCGGCATGTCGCGCTCGGGATCGATATAGCAATGAAAATAGCGGCCGGTCGGGATGAGATTGGAGATTTCGACCGCGCCGATCTCGACGACGCGATGGCCGCTCGCCGGATCGAGCCCCGTCGTTTCGGTATCGAGAACGATCTCCCGCATTTTTCACCCAAGACGCGCTGTGAGCGCTTTGACGATGTTTCGCACCTCTTCGCGCGCGGCGTCCAGACCCCGGTCGGTATGGACCACGAAATCGGCGCGGGCGCGCTTTTCTGAATCAGGCGTTTGCTTCGCTAGAATGGACGCAAATTTCTCAGGCGTCATGCCTTCGCGGGCAAGAACGCGCGCTCTTTGCACAGCTTCCGGCGCCGTGACGACGACAATGACGTCGAAGTCCTTTTCCGCGTCGGTTTCAAACAGCAGCGGGATATCGAAAACGACGATGCGGTCCCCCGCTTCACGCCGTTCCTCGATCAACGCGTCGCGCGCCGCCCACACCATCGGATGGACAATCTCCTCGAGACGTTGGAGCGCGGCGGGATCGTCAAGCACGCGGCCGGCGAGCCGCCTGCGGTCGACGACGCCATCGATAACGACGCCGGGGAAGGCGCGTTCGATTTCGTCGGCCGCCGGACCTTTGTAGAGGTCATGCACGAGCCGGTCGGAATCGAGCACCGCTATGCCTTCGTCGCGAAACATGTCGGCTGTCGTCGATTTGCCCATGCCGATCGAACCAGTGAGGCCGACGCGCAGCATCTTATGCTTCGTCACGATAACAGCGCGCCTTCACGGCGCAGAGCATCGAGGAGAGACAACAGCGGAAGTCCCATGATGGTCCAGTGATCGCCTTCGACTGTGGAGAAGAGCTGCGCCCCCAGGCCTTCGATCTGATAGCCGCCTGCCGAGGTCAGCGCGTGTTCTCCGACCGCCGCCAGATATGCGGAGATGAATTCATCGCTAAGTTCGCGCATCGTGAGGTCGGCGGTCCCGACGGCCTCGAAAATGACCGCGCCATTGCGCGCCAGCGCGATCGCCGAATGCAAGCGATGTCGCCGGCCGGACAGAAACCGCAACAGCGCCTCGGCCTCCCGGATCGTCGCCGGCTTGCCGAAAATCCTGCCTTCGCAGCTCGCGACCTGATCGCCGCCGAGCACGAGGCGCCCCTCGCCGGCAATAGCGAGCGCCTTGGCGCGCGCCAGGGCGGAAGCGACCGAGTCGGCGTCGGCGCCTGTGAGCCGTGATTCGATCGCCCGCTCGTCGATGTCCGCCGACATCCACTCGAAAGGCACGCCTGAATGCAGCAGCGCCTGTCGGCGCCCAATGCTTTTCGAGGCGAGAATCAGCGGCGCCGATTCGCGCCAGAAGGGGAAATCCGCTGCCGCGGTCATGTCCACAGCCCTCGCGCGAAAGCATAAGAGCGGGGATAAACCGGCGCCAAAAACCACTCCGTCTTTGCAAGCGGGCATGGTCCGCCCGATTGCTCAACAGGCGAAGCCCTGTCGAGCGGATTCGCGAGGAGACTGACGCAGATGGGATTCACAGGCAGTCCACAAGCCGTTGCGCTTGAAAATGACGATATATCGATGAATCCAATCGCTGTCTGGAATTTTCCCATTCCGGCCGACAAGCGGACCCCGACGCGCGTTTGCCTGTGGGCGACTGGTTAATGAAAATTAACGATTGGTCCACACGAGTCATAGTTATTGAATCAGTTCTTATTAAAATGAATTTTGTTTTAATGGCGTATCGCGCTACGCCGGTCGTCAAGCAAGGCGACAATGGAGGGAACGCGATGACGGAAGAGAAAGCGCTGCTTTCGGTTCTGCGCAAACAGGCGCGAAGCGTTCCGCCGCTTTGGCTGATGCGTCAGGCCGGCCGCTACCTTCCCGAATATCGCGAGGTTCGGGCGACGGCGAAGAGCTTTCTCGATTTTTGCTATTCGCCGCAGAAAGCGGCGGAAGTGACGCTGCAGCCGATTAGGCGCTTTCACTTCGACGCCGCGATCCTTTTCTCCGACATTCTCGTCGTGCCCGACGCCATGGGCCAGAAAGTGTCCTTCGAAAGTGGGACCGGTCCGCGCCTTGAACCGATTGAAACGCCCGAGCAAGTGCAACGCCTCGGCGCGTTCAAGATCGAACGTCTGGATCCAGTGTTCGAAACGATCGACCGGGTGAAGAGGGCGCTGCCGTCCGACGTCGCCTTCATCGGCTTTTGCGGGGCGCCGTTTACCGTCGCCAGCTATATGATCGCCGGCCAGGGCACGCCCGATCAGGCGCCGGCGCGCATCTTCGCCTATCGTCATCCGGACGCTTTCGCGACGCTGACGGATCGACTGGTCGAGGCGTCGATCGACTATCTCTCTCGACAAATCGAGTCGGGCGTCGAAGTCGTGCAGATCTTCGACAGCTGGGCCGGAATATTGCCGGCGAACGAGTTTCTGCGCTGGTCGGCGGCGCCGGTCCGGCGCATCGTCGCCGGCGTCAAGTCGCGTCATCCGCAAACGCCAATCATCGTCTTCGTGCGCGGCGCCGATACGCATTTGCCGAAGCTCACGCAAACGATGGGCGCAGACGGCTATGGGATCGATACGGCGCTCGATCCCGCCTGGGCGGTCGGCCAAACCGCGTCCGATACCCCGCTGCAAGGCAATCTCGACCCGCTGGCGCTCGTCGCCGGCGGAGAAGCGCTCGATCGCGAGATCGATTCGATTCTCGCCGCCTTTGCAGGCCGGCCGCATATTTTTAATCTTGGCCATGGGATATTGCAGCAGACGCCGATAGAGAACGTCGAACGTCTGGTCGCTCGCGTGCGCGGGGCAGGGGGCTGAGCATGTATCTTTGGATCAAGGCGCTGCATGTGATCGCGATCATCTCGTGGATGGCGGGGCTGCTCTATCTGCCGCGGCTCTTCGTCTATCATGCGAGCGCGGGACAGAGCGCGCTCTCCGAGACGTTCAAAGTCATGGAGAGGCGGCTCTACCGCTACATCATGACTCCGGCGATGCTCGTCGCCTGGATGACGGGAATTTACCTTGCGGTCGAAGGCGAGGCGCTGTCGTCAGGCTGGTTTCATGCGAAGGCGACGCTCGTCGTGCTGCTCACCGCCGCGCATATTCATGACGGCGCCTTGATGCGGCGTTTTGCCGAAGACGCCAATGTTCATTCCCCCCGTTACTATCGGGTGTTCAATGAACTGCCGACTTTGCTGATGATCGGCGTGGTCGTTCTGGTGATCGTCAAACCTTTCTGATGTTTTGGCTGTGGCCGCGCGCCGCAGGGTCACGGCTCGGAGCCAGATTTCGCGCGCAAGGCCGGCGTCACGGCGCTCTTGATTCGTGTCTGGAAATTGTCTAAGTCAGCCTTATCCCTCTGAGGCCCGCGTCTGCTTGTAGCGGCATCGCCGGAATTTCGCCGGCGCTCCGGGAAGGCCGTCTCCCCGCCCCACCGCTTCTTTCCGGCTCCTCTCTCCACCTGCGCGCTCGCTAATACCCAAGGTTCCTCCTGAATGCGCGAAATCAAACTTTCGGACTTGAAGGCCAAGTCCGCCGCCGAACTCCTCGCTTTCGCCGAAGAGCACGAAGTCGAGAACGCCTCTCTCCTGCGCAAGCAGGAGCTGCTCTTCGCCATTTTGAAGCAATTCGCCAGCCGCGACGTCGAGATCGTCGGCGAAGGCGTCGTCGAAGTTCTGCAAGACGGCTTCGGTTTCCTGCGCTCGCCCGACGCGAATTATCTCGCCGGTCCCGACGACATTTACGTCTCGCCCTCGCAGATCCGAAAATTCGGCCTGCGCACCGGCGACACGGTCGAAGGCATGATCCGCAGCCCCAAGGAGGGCGAGCGCTACTTCGCGCTCTTAAAAGTCAACAGCATCAACTTCGAAGATCCGGAGAAGGTGCGCCATAAGGTGCCCTTCGACAATTTGACCCCGCTCTATCCCGACGAGCGCCTGAAGCTCGAGATCGAAGACCCGACCCGGAAGGATCTCTCCTCCCGCGTCATCGATCTCGTCGCGCCGATCGGCAAGGGACAGCGCGCCCTGGTCGTGGCGCCGCCGCGCACCGGCAAGACCGTGCTGCTGCAGAATATCGCGCAGTCGATCACCACCAATCACCCCGAATGCTATTTGATCGTGCTGTTGATCGACGAGCGGCCGGAGGAAGTCACCGACATGCAGCGTTCGGTGAAGGGCGAGGTTGTTTCCTCGACCTTCGACGAGCCCGCGGTGCGCCATGTGCAGGTCGCCGAAATGGTGATCGAAAAAGCCAAGCGTCTCGTCGAACATCGTCGCGACGTGGTGATCCTGCTGGATTCGATCACGCGACTTGGCCGCGCCTACAACACCGTGGTGCCGTCGTCGGGCAAGGTGCTCACCGGCGGCGTCGACGCCAATGCGTTGCAGCGCCCGAAGCGCTTCTTCGGCGCGGCGCGCAATATCGAGGAGGGCGGTTCGCTGACGATCATCGCGACGGCGCTGATCGACACCGGCTCGCGCATGGACGAAGTGATCTTCGAAGAGTTCAAGGGCACCGGCAACAGCGAGATCATTCTCGACCGCAAGGTTTCGGATAAGCGCGTGTTCCCGTCGATCGACATCACCCGCTCCGGCACCCGCAAGGAAGAGCTGCTCGTCGCGGGCGATATCCTCAAGAAGATGTATGTGCTGCGCCGTATCCTCAATCCGATGGGCACGGTCGACGCGATCGAATTCCTGCTCGGCAAGCTGCGCGAGACCAAGAACAATCAGGGCTTCTTCGATTCGATGAATACATAACGCCAAGCATGTGGTCGGCTTGGGCAGGCGATCATATACGCACGTAGCTAGGCGTTGAAACGGCGCGCCATCAGCGTTTCGTCAAGATAATCGTCGTCGCCGTTTTTCGCTGAGCGTTCTTCGACGCCATAGGCGCGAAATCCCCATCGCTCGTAGAAGCGCAGCGCGCGGACATTCGTCGAGACGACGGTGAGCGTCACGATTTCAACTCGCGCGCGCGCCTCTTCGATCAGTCTGTTCATGATCTCGTCGGCGGCGCCCGATCCGCGATACGCAGCCTTTACATACATGCCGTAGAGCAGGGCCTTATGACGCGTCTTGACGCCCTCGCTCCAAGCCAATCCGCCAACGCCAATCATTTGCGAGTCGTCTGCGTTGAACGCGCCGATGACAAAGTCGCGCTGAAGGCGTGCGGCGACGGCGGCTGGCGCGACATGCGCCTCATCTTCGGGGGCGAAGCGAAAGGCGCGCGTCTCGAGTCTGAAGCTCTCGAGCCGCAACGCTTGAAAGACTTCAGCATCCGACGCGTTGAGCCGGCGAGATATCATCCGCTGTCGCATATGTCTTTGTGCCGGACAGGCCTTGCGAATTCCAGCGGCGAAGGAAATAAGCGGCGCGCATGTTCAAGGATTTCGCCAATGTGTGGACGATCGTCGGGCTTGCGCGCGATCTGAAGCGCGACAAGCCGCTGGCGATGCGCGTGGCCGGCGAGCGCGTCGTCTTCTTTCGCGACGCCTCCGGCAAGGCCTGTGCGCTCGTCGATCAGTGTCCGCATCGGGGCGTCGCTCTCTCGCTCGGCCGCGTGGAAAACGGCGTCATCGAATGTCCCTTCCATGGCTGGCGCTTCGATGGCGCGGGCCGCAACCGCCACGTTCCCTGGAACCCCGACGACAAACGCGAGAACCTCGCCGCCGTCGCGCTGCCCTGCCGCGAGGCCGGCGGCTTGCTGTGGCTCTACACCGGGTTCGATCCCGAGCACGATCCGCAACCCTCGGAAACGCTTGCGCCGCGACATAAGGTCGCGCTATGCGCCCAATCGGTGCGATGGAACGCGCATTGGACGCGGGTGATGGAAAACATGCTCGACAGTCCGCATCTGCCTTTTGTGCACCGCAGCACGATCGGGCGCGATCTGTCAAACTATGTCGCCGAGGGCAGGCTGGACATGACATTCGAGGCCAAGCCTTACGGCGGACGCATTTGCGCGAGCGTCGACGGAAGTCCGCGCGCCGGCAACATGGATTACCGCTTCCCCAATGTGATGGAGCTGTTCATCGACCCACCGGGGAAGACTTTTCGGCTCATGGTGGCCTGCATCCCTGAGGACGAACACACGACGCGCCTTTGGCTGCTGACCGTGCGCAGCTTCGCGCGCGCGCCGCTGTTCGATGTCGCCTTCCGCTGGATGAACCGCAGGATCGCCCGCGAGGATCAGGCGATCGTTGAATCCTCGCTGCCGGGAAAAGTTCCGCCGCCCGCCGAGGAGGCTTCCGTGCGCACGGACGCGCCGACTCTGGCCTTTCGCAAAATCTATCGCGAGCGGCTGCTGGGCTCCTCGGCGCCAAAGCCGCGCACAAGCGCGCCGCCCGCGTCGTGAGCGCGCCCGACACGATTTTTGCGCTGGGAACCGGGGCCGGCCGCGCGGCGATCGCGGTGATTCGGATTTCCGGCCCAAGGGCAGGGGAGGCTCTAGAGGCGCTAGCGGGGAAGATCCCTCCGCCGCGGCGCGCGACGCTCGCCGCCTTGCGGAGCCCCGAGAACGGCGAAATGCTCGACCTTGGCCTCACGCTGTTCTTTCCGGGCCCCGCCTCATCGACGGGCGAAGACTATGGCGAACTGCACCTCCATGGCGGCCGTGCGGTCGTCGAGGGCGTGCTCACGGCCTTGCATCGACTGCCCGGTCTGCGGGCCGCCGACCCGGGCGAATTCGCCCGGCGCAGCTTCGCCAATGGCAAGCTCGACCTTTCGCAGGCGGAGGCGCTGGCCGATCTCGTTGACGCCCAGACCGAGGCGCAGCGGCGGCAGGCTCTGCGAATCGCGGGCGGGGCCATGCGGCGCAAGGTTGAAGCGTGGCGCGCCGCGCTGGTCGAGGCGCAGGCGCTTCTTGAAGCCGAGCTCGACTTCAGCGACGAGGGCGACGTCGGCGGCTTTTCCACCGCGCGTCTCGACGCGCTGCTGACGCCGCTCGCCGAGGAGATGCGCGCGGCGTTGCGCATCGCGCCGGCGTCCGAGCGGATGCGCGACGGGTTCATGGTGATTATTCTCGGGCGGCCGAACGTCGGCAAATCGACGCTGCTCAACGCTCTGACCCGGCGCGATCTGGCGATCGTTTCGCCAATTCCGGGCACCACCCGTGATATGATTGAAGCGCATCTCGATATTGGCGGACTGCCGGTCCTGCTGATCGACACCGCCGGCCTGCGCGAAACGGCGGACGCCATCGAGCGGATCGGTGTGGATCGGACGCTGGCGCGCATTGAGTCCGCCGATTTGGCGCTATGGCTGTCGGATTCTGGCGAGGCGCCGCCGCGCAGCGACATCGAAACCATCCGGGTCGCGACCAAGATCGATCTCTGTCCGGCGCCCCCAGACGCCATCGGAGTCTGCGCCTTGAGCGGCACGGGGCTTGAAGCTCTGGTTGCGGCGATAGAAGAGCGGGCGAGAGCCCGTCTAGGGGACGGCGGATCTGCGCTGATCGTCAGGGAAAGACATCGCCTGGCGGTGGAGCAGGCGCTAACAGCCGTGGAGGCGGTCCTTGCCGGGAATGAGGCGCTCGAGCTTGCCGCCGAAGAGTTGCGCGCCGCGGGGCGCGCGCTCGGGCGGATCGTGGGCGTGATCGACGTCGAGGACGTGCTCGACGTGGTTTTCTCGCGTTTTTGTATCGGCAAATGATATGTTTCACGTGAAACAGGCTAGGCGATGCATTCGGGCATGAAACATTTCGACGTCATCGTGATTGGCGGGGGCCACGCCGGCTGCGAAGCGGCGGCGGCGGCGGCGCGCCTTGGCGCGCGCGTCGCCCTCGTCACGCAGAATCGCGCAAAAATCGGCGAAATGTCCTGCAATCCTGCGATCGGCGGGCTCGGCAAAGGCCAGCTGGTCAGGGAGATCGACGCGCTCGACGGGCTGATGGGGCGGGTGGCGGACGCCGCCGGCATTCAGTTCCGCGTGCTCAACCGCTCCAAGGGACCGGCGGTGCGGGGCCCGCGCGCCCAGGCGGATCGCAAGCTCTATCGCTCCGCCATGCAGGCGGCGCTCGATGAGACCGAAAGTCTGACGTTTGTCGAGGGGTCCGTCGAGGATTTGCTGATCGAGGATGAAGCCGTTCGCGGGGTCATTACTGGCGAGGGCGAGATTCGGGCGTCCGCGGTCGTCGTCGCCACCGGCACCTTTCTCGGCGGCGTGATCCATATCGGCGACGAGCGCACGCCCGCCGGCCGAATGGGCGATGCGCCGTCGAACGCGCTCAGCCGGCGGTTGCGCGAGGCGGGCTTTGCGGTCGCGCGGCTCAAGACCGGCACGCCGCCGCGTCTCGATGGGCGAACGATTCGCTGGGAGGCGCTGGAGCAGCAATGGGGCGACCCGACGCCGGAGCCCTTCTCCTATCTGACGACGACGATCGAAAACCGGCAGATCGCCTGCGGCGTCACCCGCACGACGCCCGCCGCGCATCGGATCATCCGCGACGATTTGCATCGCTGGCCGATGCGCACAGGGGCGATTTCGGGGCCGGGCCCGCGCTATTGTCCGTCGATCGAGGACAAGGTCACGCGGTTCGCCGATCGCGAGGCGCATCAGATCTTTCTGGAGCCCGAGGGTCTCGACGACGACACCATCTATCCGAACGGCGTATCCACCTCGCTGCCGCTGACGACGCAGCAGGCCTTCATCAACGCCATTCCCGGGCTTGAGGAGACGCGCATCCTGCGGCCCGGCTATGCGATCGAATATGATTATGTCGATCCGCGCGAACTCTCGGCGACGCTGGAAACCAAGCGGATTCGCGGACTCTTCTTCGCCGGCCAGATCAATGGCACGACCGGCTATGAAGAGGCCGCGGCGCAGGGACTGCTCGCCGGACTCAACGCGGCGCGCCATGCGGCGGGAGCGCCTGCGATCGTCTTCGATCGCGCCGAAGCCTATCTCGGCGTCATGATCGACGATCTCGTCACCCGCGGGGTCGCCGAGCCCTATCGCATGTTCACCTCGCGCGCCGAATATCGCCTCTCGCTGCGCGCCGACAATGCGGACGAGCGCCTGACGCCGCGCGGGTTGGAGATCGGCTGCGTCGGCGCGCGGCGCGCGTCCCATTACGGCGCGCGCGCCGCCCGACTGCAGGCCGCGCGCATGATGCTGCGGACGCGGGAGCTGACCTCCTCGGCGGCGCGGCGTCAGGGACTGCCGGTCAATCAGGACGGGCTGCGCCGGAGCGCCTATGCGCTGCTGTCTTTCCCCGAGATCACGCTGGATCGGCTGGCGGCGATCTGGCCAGAATTGAACGAAATCGATGCGGACGCCGCCGCGCGGCTGGAGACCGAGGCCCGCTATGCCGTCTATCTCGACCGCCAGCAGTCCGATATTGACGCGTATCGACGCGACGAACGGCTGGCGCTCCCCGAGAGTCTGGATTATGCGGCGATCGCCGGATTGTCGGCCGAGTTGCGTGGTAAATTGAGCTATCTGCGGCCGCGCACCATCGGCCAGGCGCAACGCATCGACGGCATGACGCCTTCGGCGTTGACCTTGCTGGCGGCGCGGGCGCGCCGCGCGTGAGCGGAAAATTCCGCCGCGAAGACGCGCTCAGGCTTTTTCCCGAACTTTATCCCATTCAAGCGGAGCTTGAGATCTACGAATCGCTGCTGCGGCGATGGCAGGCGAAGATCAACCTTGTCTCGGCATCCACCCTCGAACAAGTCTGGCTGCGGCATTTTGCCGATTCCGCGCAGATTCGCGCCGCCGCGCCGCAGATCGCCCGTTGGGCGGATCTGGGATCGGGCGCCGGCTTTCCAGGGCTCATCACGGCGCTGTTGCTCAAGTCCACGCCCGATGCGTGCGTGCATCTGATCGAGAGCGACCAGCGCAAGGCCGGTTTTCTTCGCGCTGTTTCACGTGAAACAGCTGCGCCGGCAATCGTCCATGCCGAACGAATCGAAGCCGCCTTGCCCAATCTTGCGGGCCAGATCGACGGCGTCAGCGCCCGCGCCCTCGCGCCGCTGTCTGGCTTGTTGCGGTTGGCCGAAGCGCCGCTAAAAAAAGGCGCGATCGGCGTCTTTTTAAAGGGAGAAGACTGGCGAGACGAATTGACCGCGACCGACGCGCTGGATAGCTTTGACTATGAGTCGGCCGAAAGCCGCTCCCGCAGCGGCGCGCGAATCGTCGTCGTCAAGCACAAGGCTTTCCCATCGTGACCGCTTCGCCGACGCCGCGCATCCTGGTGCTGGCCAATCAAAAGGGCGGCGTGGGCAAGACGACCACCGCCATCAATCTCGGAACGGCGCTCGCGGCGGTTGGCGAGAGCGTTCTCGTCATCGACCTCGACCCGCAAGGCAATGCGTCAACGGGCCTTGGCGTCGATCGGCGGCATCGCAGGATTTCGACCTATGACGTGTTGCTGGGAGAATCCAGCCTCGCCGACGCGATCATCGCCACCGCCGTGCCGCGGCTCTCGATCGCGCCTTCGACTCTCGATCTGCTCGGGGTCGAGCTCGAAATCGCCAACGATAAAGACCGCGCTTTCAGGTTGAAACGCGCCTTTGCCGAACTGGCGGCCGAACATGATGAAGAGCGCCGCTTCAGCTATATTTTGATCGACTGTCCGCCGTCGCTAAATCTCTTAACAATCAATGCTCTCGCCAGTAGTGACGCCGTCGTGGTGCCGCTGCAATGCGAGTTCTTTGCGCTGGAAGGGCTGTCCCAGCTGCTCTCCACCGTCGACCAGGTGAAGCAGACGCTCAACCACAAGTTGTCAATTCACGGCGTCGTGCTGACGATGTACGACCCGCGCAACAACCTCGCCAATCAGGTCGCCGCCGACGTGCGGCGGTTCATGGGCGAAAAGGTCTATGAGACGATGATCCCGCGCAATGTCCGGGTGTCGGAGGCGCCGTCGCATGGCAAGCCGGTGCTGCTCTACGACCTCAAATGTTCCGGCAGTCAGGCCTATCTGAAACTCGCTTCGGAAGTGATCCAGCGCGAGAAGCGGCTGCGCGCAGCTTAGAGCCAAGAGGGAGCTTTCGAACATGGCGGAGGAATCGCGTCGCCGGCTCGGCCGAGGATTGGCGGCGCTGCTCGGCGACGCCGCCGCGGACGCCGACCCGATGGAGCGTCCGCGCGGCCCGCGAAAGGCGCCGATCGAATTTTTGCGGCCTAACCCGCGCAATCCCCGCCTCTCGTTTCATGAGGCCGACCTCGCCGAACTGAGCAACTCGATTCGGGAGAAGGGCGTCATCCAGCCGATTGTCGTGCGCGCCATCGCCGGCGTCGCCGACGCTTATGAAATCATCGCCGGCGAGCGCCGCTGGCGCGCGGCGCAAATGGCCGGACTCTCCGACGTGCCGGTCGTCATCCATGAGGCGACCGACAAGGAAGCGCTCGAACTCGCCATCATCGAAAATGTGCAGCGCGCCGATCTCAACGCCATCGAGGAGGCGAGAGGCTACGAGCGGCTTGGCGCGGAATTCGGCTATTCTCACGGCGAGATCGCGAAAATCATCGGCAAGAGCCGGTCGCACATCGCCAATACGATTCGCCTGCTCAATTTGCCGGAAGAGGCTCAAAAGCTTGTGGGAGACGGCGCGATTTCCGCTGGGCACGCCCGCGCGCTGCTGGCCGTCCCCGACCCGGCGGCCACGGCGCGGCGTATCGTTGAAAAAGGGATGACGGTACGCGACGTCGAGCGGCTGGCGCAGGAGCGCGCCAAGGACGGGGGACCATCGCGGCGTTCGGCGCCTCCCGCCAAGGACGCCGATGCGCGCGGCGTCGAAAAGACGTTGAGCGACGCCCTCGGCCTGCGCGTCGAGCTGCGGCCGAAGGGCGAAAAAGGCGAACTGCGGATCCGGTACGAATCGCTGGAGCAGCTGGATTCGATCTGCCGTTTGCTGAGCGAATAACAGGCGCCTGCAGCTTCGCCCCGGCGATCGCCTGCCCCTGATCTGTCCCTGGGAGCCTCGGGCGCGCGACGGAATCAGCTCACCCGGCCGCCGACGTGCCGGTCGTCTTCGATTGAGAGCTTCGGCGCGCAATGCTTTTGCGAACAAAAAACCCCCCGGCGCGCGCCGGGGGGTTTCGTGAGCAGAAACCGGCTCGTGAGAGCCGGCCTCTCCGATTGGTCTCGCCTCAGAACAGCGGGGACAGGAGGCTGCCGCCGAAGCGATAGGTGAGGCCCGCCGAGATGACCACCGGATTGATCGGCAGCGACACCTTGACCGGAATGAAGACCGCTCCAAGCGCGGGCGCTCCCGGCACGAACGAGATCACCGTGGAGTGAACCATCGGGTGCAGGCCGATATATTTGAAGTCGACGTTCACGCCCCAATGTTCGTTGAACATATAGTCGACGCCAACCTGCCCGACCACGCCCCAGGAAGGAGCGACCGTGGCGTATTGGAAGGTGCTGAGCACCGCAGGAAGGCCCAAGCCGGCAAGCGGCGAGCCGGGCGCCATCGGGATGCCCCACACGTCGTTGTTGACGCGGGTGTTCCAGAAGGTCGTGAAGTTCACGCCGACGCCGACATAGGGCTGGAAAGCGCCGAAATTGGTGACGTGATATTGCGCCATGATGGACGGCGGAAACAGCCAGGCGCGCGCGAAGTCGCTGGTGATCGTGCCGGTGCCCTGGATGTGATGCGGCGCGACGCAGCAAATCGCTTCGATCGCCCAATTCTTGGTGAGGTAATAGGCCGCATCAAGCATCGGGATAATCGCCGACGAGGTGTTCGTGCTCGCGCCGGCGATCACGCCATTCGCGCCGGTCAGGCCGGAGAGGCGGCCGATGGAGCCCAAGCCAGGATATCCGGCGCCCGCGTCGAAGACCTTGCCATGGCCGTTCAGCGGAATGACGCCAGCGACCTTCAGGCGGACCTGAAACGGCTGATAGCTATCCACGAAAGCCGCCGGCGGCGGCGGTCCCTTGATCGACGGCAGCACGCCGCTTGCGCTCGCAGGGGCGATGGCCTCAAGCGGGTTGAAGTGCCAGTTGATGCCCGCGCGAACCGTGTGAAAGCGGGTCGGCGAATTCTGCGTGCCTGCGAACAACGGCGTCGTGACGCCGATAAGCGCCGGGACGCCCCCATTGAGCGGGACCGAATTCGCACGCGTATTGCCGAGATCGACATAGAGATATTCGGCCTTGAGCGACCACGCCGGGAACATGGAGGGCGACCATTCGAGGCCGCCGCCCGCCGCCCAGCCGACTCTGGTGTCGTCGTAATAGCCGTGGCCGAGGGAGGTTACGCCCGCGGCAAGGAAGCTGTCGGCGAACCCGGCGTTCTGAACGACTTGGCCATAGGCGAAGCCGCCGGTACCGTAAACCATCAGATTCGGCATGGACGGCATCGTCAAGCCGACCCGGCCGCGCACCGTGCCAAACCAATCGACCTTCTTCGTCGAATTTACCGTCTGCAGATGTGGTCCGGTGCCGTCGACGAGGCCGACCGCGGCGTTGCCGTGGGACCCAATATCGGCGGCCTGGATGTCCGCCTCGGCGCCAAGAACGAGCCAAGGGTTGAACTGATAATTGTAGCCGAGCTGGGCGCCGCCCACGACGCCCTGCAGATTTTGTCCGGTGGTCCAGGCTGAGCCAAACGGCACCGTCGGCGCCCCGCCGGCGCTGATATAGCTGAGACCGCCGGTTTCTTGAGAGCTGCCGCCGAAGGCATAGCCGATGTTGACGCCGCCATAGAGACCCGTCCAGGTAAACGCCGGGGGCGGGGGTGGAGGCGGAGCTTTATAATGCGGTAGATCGGCGGCGTAGGCGGCGCCCACGCTCCCGACCAATAGCGCGGCGATTGCGCCGCGAGCCAAATTCTTCATCGGAACCCCCGGAAATTAAATTCTGCGGTCGACGGTCGACGACAAAGGCGCCGAAGTCCCTGTCACGTTGCTATAAAATTTTGGTAATGCAACCGCGTCTGCCGCAATATTGGGCTGGAGCATGCGCATTCTTGGCGGATGTGGCCGTCGGGCAACATTCCCTTGAAAAACATGTGGGATAGCCGATTAAGCTTTGCTGCAGATGCTCTGAGAAAATGGCGTGAGGCGCCACTTTGCGCGGCGCGGCGCTTGCCCGGTCAGGCGGCGCACAGTAATTCTTCCGCCGCCGCAGCGCGGCGAAAATCTTCGAATTGCGGCGAAGATCTCACCAGATGCGAGGATAAGTGAGCGCGACCGAACCCGCCGTTACGCCGCAGCTGGCCGGCGCGCATGGTCTGAAGCCCGACGAATATGCGCGCATCCTGAAGCTGATCGGCCGCGCGCCGAGCTTCACCGAGCTCGGCATCTTTTCGGCGATGTGGAACGAACATTGTTCCTACAAGTCCTCGCGCATTCATTTGCGCAAACTGCCGACAAAGGCGCCCTGGGTGATTCGCGGTCCGGGCGAGAACGCCGGCGTCATTGACATCGGCGACGGCGACGCCTGCGTCTTCAAGATGGAAAGCCACAACCACCCGTCCTTCATCGAACCCTACCAGGGCGCGGCGACGGGCGTCGGCGGCATCTTGCGGGACGTCTTCACCATGGGGGCGCGGCCGATCGCCTGCCTCAACCTCCTGCGCTTCGGCCGCCCGTCGCATCCCAAGACGCGGCGGCTGG
>Ga0209347_1000818_pt1 | contig 65268 bp, 55 predicted proteins | sample AutmiccommuBRH23_FD_187382 | JGI IMG/M metagenome (GOLD analysis project Ga0209347, IMG submission 187382) | Deep subsurface microbial communities from Mt. Terri, Switzerland - Autotrophic microbial communities BRH/23 (SPAdes) (version 2) | ecosystem: Environmental > Aquatic > Deep subsurface >... | reverse complement strand
CGGCTGGGCTAAGCCCTGCACGCCCTATGCGGGACCCACCTCCGGCTTCTTCTCGGTGCCGCCGATCGGCGCCGGCGTCTGGATCGAGTTCGAGGCGGGCGACGTCTCGCTCGGCCCGCGGCAAGCCGCTGCTGGAGTCCGCGCATGACGACGCCGGACGCGGACCTCGTTTTCCTGCCGCTGGGCGGCCTGGGCGAAATCGGCATGAACATGGCGCTCTACGGCTTTGGTCCGCCGAAAGCGCGCAAATGGCTGATGGTGGATTGTGGCCTCGGTTTTCCCGGGCCGGAGGCGCCGGGCGTCGACGTAGTCTTTCCCGATATCGCCTTCGTCGAGAAGATCGCCCGCGATCTCGTCGGCATTTGCATCACCCATGCGCATGAGGATCATATCGGCGGGCTCGCGACCTTGTGGCCGCGGCTCAAATGCAAGGTGTTCGCCACCCCTTTCGCCGCCGGCCTGCTGGAGGTGCGGCGACTGAACGAGCCGGGCGCGCCGAAGATCGACATCACGCTGACGCGCGCTGGCGCGACGCTCGATCTCGATCCATTTCAGGTCGAATATGTCGCCGTCGCGCATTCGATCCCGGAAGCCAATGCGCTTGCAATCCGCACGCCGCTTGGCCTACTGGTGCACACCGGCGACTGGAAGATAGACCCTGAGCCTGGCGTTGGAACGCGGATCGACGAAGCGCGGCTGCGCGCGCTCGGCGACGAGGGCGTCGCGGCGCTCATCTGCGACTCGACCAATATTCTGCGCGAGGGCGACAGTTTCTCCGAAAGCGACGTCGCGCGCACCCTGCGGACCTTGATCGCCGAAGCGCCGGGCCGCGTGCTGGTGACGACCTTCGCCTCCAATGTCGCGCGGCTGCGCGCCATCGCCCAGGCCGCGCAGGCCTGCGGGCGCACCGTCGTCGTCGCCGGACGGGCGATGGATCGCGCCATCCAGGTGGCGCGCGAGTGCGGCTATCTCGACGGGCTTCCAGGGTTTAACGCGCCGGAAGTGCTGTCGTCGCTGCCGCGCGAAAAGACCGTGGTCATCGCGACCGGCAGCCAGGGCGAAACCCGCGCCGCCATGGCGCGGGCGGCGGCGAATGATCATCCGGCGATCAAGCTTGTCGCCGGCGATCGGGTGATTTTTTCGTCGCGCGTCATTCCGGGAAACGCCCGCGACGTCTTTCGCGTCATCAACGCGCTTTGCGACACGGGGGTCGAGGTCATCACCGACCATGACCATCTCGTGCATTGCTCGGGCCATCCGCGCCGTGGCGAGGTGGCGCGCATGTATGAATGGATTCGGCCGCAGATCGCCGTGCCGGCGCATGGCGAGGCCCACCATCTCACGCAGCATGTGGCCTTCGCCAAGGCGCAGGGCGTGTCTCAGGTGGTCTCGGCGCGCAATGGCGACATCGTGCGCTTGGCGCCGGGCGCGCCGGGCGTCATCGGCAAGGCCCCGCACGGCCGTCTGATGAAGGATGGCGACGTGGTCATCGCCGAAGACGACGGCGCCGTTCGCGATCGCGCCCGGCTCGCGGTCACCGGCGTCGTCTCGATCGCGCTCGCGATCGACCGCAAGGGCGAACTTGTCGGCGATCCGGACGTGGTCTTCGCGGGCGTGCCGAAGCGCGGCAAATTCGGCGAGGACATGGGCGATGTGATCGACGAGGCGCTCTTTGCGGCCTTCGAAGCGCTGTCGCGCCCGCGCCGGCGGGACGCCAACGCGGTTTCCACGGCGATCGAGCGCGCCGTCCGCGGCGCCGTGGGGGCCGTTTGGGGCAAGAAGCCCACCGTGCATGTGATGGTCGTCGCGACGTGACGGGCCGTCATACCTCCCCCTTGCGGGGAGGTCGCGCCGCGTAGCGGCGCGGGTGGGGGCGCCAAGAGAAAGCGTCCTGAACCTTTACCCCACCCCGAACTGCTTCGCAGTCGACCTTCCCCGTCAAGGGGAGGGTTGGAGCCCCTCCGGCCTACGTTCGGCATATCCAGTTTTCGACACTGTTCGCTTCCGCGCTATGCTCATTGAGAGAGCGAATCGCGCATGGACGATCAGCACACCTTTTACGAATTCTTCGCCGGCGGCGGCATGGCCCGCGCCGGGCTCGGCGACGGCTGGCGCTGTCTCTTCGCCAATGATTTCGACCGCAAGAAAGCCGAAAGCTACCGCGCCAATTGGGGCGGCGAGGCGCTGCACGTCGGCGACGTGCGCGAGATCTCCACGGCGCAATTGCCGGGCCGCGCCGATCTCGTCTGGGCGTCCTTTCCCTGTCAGGACCTGTCGCTCGCCGGCGCCGGCGCGGGACTGAAGGGCGAAAGGTCCGGGACGTTCTGGCCCTTCTGGGCGCTGATGAAGGCGCTCCGCAAGGAGGGCCGTGCGCCCTCGATGATCGTTCTTGAAAACGTCTGCGGCGCGCTCACCTCGCATGGCGGTAAGGATTTTGTGAAAATCTGCGAGGCGCTGGCGAAGGAGAACTATAGGTTCGGCGCTTTGGTCATCGACGCGGCGCTGTTCGTTCCGCAATCGCGTCCGCGATTATTCATCATCGCCGCGCGAGAGGATGTCGCGGTTCCTTCTGCGTTGACGATTAAGAGCGCAAACGCGCTGTTTCACACGCGCGCGCTTGTCGCGGCGCATGAGCGCCTGCCGAAAGCCTTACGAGACAATTGGCTTTGGTGGGATTTGCCGGCGCCGCCGTTGCGCAATAAGTCGCTGATCGACGCGATCGAAGACGCTCCGACGGATGTGGAGTGGCATAGCGTAAGCGAGACAAATGCGCTCATCGCCATGATGAGCGACGTCAATCTCGCAAAAATCGTCGAGGCGAAGCGCGCCGGGCGCAAGATGGTGGGAACGCTTTATCGCCGCACGCGCTATCAGAATGGCGTCAAAATCCAGCGCGCCGAGGCGCGTTTCGACGAGATCGCCGGCTGCTTGCGCACGCCGGCCGGGGGCTCCAGCCGGCAATATGTGCTGGTCGTCGACGAGGGAAGGCTGCGTTCGCGGCTGATGTCCGCGCGCGAGACCGCGCGGCTTATGGGGCTGCCGGATGAATATGTTTTGCCTGAGAATTACAACGAGGCCTACCATTTAACGGGTGACGGCGTCGTCGTTTTGGTCGTGCAGTACATATCAGACCATATTCTTAGACCGCTAGCCCTCGCTTCAAAGGGGAAGAAAAGCAGGGAAGCGGCATGACAATTACGCCATGCCAGAAGAACCCGGAGCTGAAGCAGCGTATTGAGGAGTTTGCAGAAGTCCTGAAGACTAAAGCTCATCTTCTCGCTAACTACGGCTTGTCGGAAAACGATTTCTATAACTCTGGCTTGTTTCGAGGCTCCATTGAGCGAATCCGTGGACAGTTCTCTGCAACGATGCGTGAGAAACGAGAATTCGTGCGACGCGTTTTGAGCTACATGGAAGATAAAAAATTCATAAAATCCTTTGAGTCATCGGGCGGCCGAAATCGATATGACTACACCGTTGAACTCCCAAGCGGCAAAACGGCTGTCATCGAATTAAAGGGAGGATTGGATGGAAATAATACAAATATCTTTGAGCGCCCAGCTCACGCGAATGAATTGATCGTTTGGAGCGTCAGCACCAATCAAGGGGGCGATCCTCGGAGAAATGTTTGGTCTGGTTTGCATACCCGTCTAAGCGCGGAGATGATTTCAAATAACAAACGCGTCGATGGACTCATTGTATGGGACTGGGTTTGCGGAACGCTTGGTCGCAAATGCCCGAAGCTCGAGTGCGATCCTTCGAGAAAAACAGTGATCGCTCAGTTTGAGTTGCCGCCTCCTTGCATCTATCTGTTGCCAGCGACAATTCCCGAAGTTCGGAACAATCCGACGCCCGCAGCACAGACGCTAAGTGGTGTGGAGATTCTTGAGGCGTTTCATCGCTGTTTCAAGGGCACGTTAGACGAGGTGAATTATGTAGATTTTGAGGTGGCTTATCGTGGCGCAGATACCGTTCGCAGAACGACGGTACGACGAGACGGATATATTGTGCAACAATCAGAATTCACGCCGATTCAGCGCAGGTAGCGCGGGGTGATTGAAACGCACGAACAACGTTCCGCCATCATGCGCGCGGTGAAGGGGCGCGACACGTCGCCCGAACTCGCCGTGCGCGCGATGCTGAGAACATTCGCGCCGGGTTATCGGCTGCATCGCAAGGACGTTCCCGGCAATCCCGACATCGCCTACATCGGCCGCAAGCGCGCGATCTTCGTCCATGGCTGCTTTTGGCACGGGCATGACTGTCCGCGCGGCGCGCGCATGCCGAAAGCCAACGCCGACTATTGGCGGGCGAAAATCGCGCGAAACGTCGCCCGCGACGCCGTGCATCAGACGGCGCTCGCGGCGACGGGCTGGCGCGCGCTCACCATCTGGGAGTGCGAACTGAAGGATAAAGCCGGCGTGGAAAAGCAGCTGCGCGCGTTTCTGGGGTAGGGGCGCAATGTCAGTTTCCGTCATGGCCGGGCTTGTCCCGGCCATCCACGAAAGCAGCGAGTAATTCAGGCGTGGATGCCCGGCACAAGGCCGGGCATGACGGCTGGATTACCTCAATCCTTGGCGCGCTCGACATAGGCGCCGTCCTCGGTCTGGATGACGACGCGCGTGCCGGGCTGGATATGCGGCGGGACCATGACGCGCGCGCCATTGGCGAGCTTCGCCGGCTTATAGGAGGAGGAGGCCGTCTGGCCTTTCATCGCCGGCTCGGTCTCAAGAATCTCCAGCGTCACTCGCGGCGGCAGCTGGATACCGACGGCGACGCCGTTGAACATCGACAGGATGCAGACCATGCCCTCCTGCAGCCATTGCGCCTGATCGCCGATCACATCGGTGGGCACGAGGACCTGCTCGTAGCTCTCCTGATTCATGAAGTGATAGCCGTCGTCGTCATTATAGAGATAGCTGAAGTCCTGATCTTCGACGAAGGCGCGCTCGACTTGCTCGGTCGTCTTGTAGCGGTCCGAAACCTTGACGCCATCCGACAGGCGGCGCATGTCGATCTGCGTCGTCGGCGTGCCCTTGCCGGGGAAAAAACTTTCGGCGGTCAGGACGACGTAAAGCTGCCCGTCGTCTCTCTCGATGATATTGCCTTTGCGAATCGAACTGGCGATGACTTTCACGTCGGTATCCCTTATTGCCGGCCTGCTTTATGAATGGCGGTAAGACCATATTTCGGGCGCGCCGGCAATCAGGCCCCCGCGCCGCGGGAGGCTGAATGACGCGCGCCACGCCTTGGTGGGCCCCGGATTCCTATGCTGACCGCAAGCCCTTTCTCACGGCGCGCGCGGCGATCGCCGCCGCCCTGCGACGCTTCTTCGCCGCGGAAGGCTTCGCCGAGGTCGAGACGGCGGCGCTTCAGCTCTCGGGCGGCAATGAAACGCATCTTTCCGCCTTCGCCACCGAGATGATCGACTCCTCCGGCGTCCGGAGCCGGTTCTATCTCCACACCTCGCCGGAGTTTTCCTGCAAGAAGCTGCTGGCGGCCGGCGAGGAGCGGATTTTCACCCTTGCGCGCGTCTTTCGCAATCGCGAACGCTCGGCGCTGCACCATCCGGAATTCACCATGCTGGAGTGGTATCGCGCCGATGCGCCGACCCTGCGGCTGATGGAGGATTGCGCCGGACTGCTGGCGAGCGCGGCGCGGGCCGCCGGCGCCAGCGATCTCGCCTGGCGCGATCGCGTTTGCGATCCCTTCGCCGAGCCGGAGATCGTCAGCGTCTGCGACGCCTTCGCGACCCACGCCAGCATTGATCTGGAAGCGCTGCTCGGCGACCGCGAGGGGCTCGCGCGCGCCGCCGCGCGAGACGGGATACGCGTCGTTGAGGACGACGGCTGGTCGGATCTGTTCAGCAAGGTGATGTGCGAAAAGGTCGAGCCTATGCTCGGTCGCGAGCGGCCGACGATCTTGACCGACTATCCGTTGAGCGAGGCGGCGCTGGCGCGCGCCAACGCCGACGATCCGCGCTTCGCCGACCGCTTTGAGCTCTATGTCTGCGGCGTCGAGCTCGCCAATGGCTTCGCCGAACTGACCGACGCGGCCGAGCAACGCCGCCGTTTCGAGGCGCAAATGTCGGAGAAGCGCCGCATCTATGGCGAGACCTATCCGATCGACGAGGATTTTCTGGCGGCGCTCGGCTCCATGCCGGAGGCCTGCGGCGTCGCGCTCGGCTTCGACCGGCTCGTCATGCTCGCGACCGGCGCCGAGCGGATCGAGCAGGTGCTGTGGACGCCAGTGGCCGAGCGCGGCACGGCGCTTTAGGTCTCATTCAATTAAACGACGCCTTGCCGGCGCGCACGCCCTACCTTGGTAAGGACGTCCAGATTGGCGCCATTTGGCGGCGAACGCGGGCGATGCCCGCGCGCACGCCGCGCATGCTTTCATGGAGGGCGCAATGGGCCCCAAAATATTGCTTCGATCTGTCGTGGCGATCGCCCTGACATTTACGACCGCCGCCTCGGCGCAACAGAAAGAAACGCCGGCCGAGCCTTCTGCGTCGATCGCCACTTTCGACGATAAGCTCGTGAAGATCGGCGAACTCGCCCCTGGCTTTGGCGGCATGTATCTCGACGAAAAGGGCGCGCTGCAGGTCTATATGAAAAACGCCGCCGAGCTGCGCGGCGCGGACGCGACGAAAGCCGCACGGGCGCAAGTGACATCTGCCATCGCCAGCGTGCTCGGCGCGGATTTCCTGGCGCAAAAGGCGCCCCGCAAGGGGCGCGTGCAAGAGCCCAACATCATCAAAGGCGACTACGACGTCGTCGAGCTCGCCAAATGGAAGAAGAGCCTCAGCCCGGCGCTCGACGGCCAGGAGATCGTCTTCGTCGATCTCGACGAGCGCCGCAACCGCGTCACCGTCGGCGTCATTGGCGACGCCTCGCGCCAGAGATTCGAGGCTCTGGCGAAATCGCTCGGCGTCCCCTTTGAAGCGCTGATTATCGAAGAAACGCAGCCGATCCGCTTCCACGCCTCGTTGCGGGACAAACTCCGGCCGGTTCCTGGCGGCGCTCAGATTGAAATCGACACCGGCGTCTTCGCCTTCAAAATCTGCACGCTGGGATTCAACGTCGTGCGCAATGGCCGCGACGGCTTTATCACCAATTCTCACTGCACCAAGAATCGCGGCGTCAGCAATGATGATGATTTCCATCAGCCGAACGATCCGTTGTTTTCGGGCAATAAGATCGGCGACGAGGAGATCGACCCCCGCTACTTCACCGGCGGCGTGTGCCCCTCGGGCAGGAAATGCCGCTTCAGCGACAGCGCCTACGCCGACTACCGAATTGACCGCGGACGTTTCGAAATCGCGCGAACGACCAACAATACCGGTTCGCGCACGATCAACGGTTTTCCGAGCGTCTTCCGGATCATGAGCGAGACGCCGGACTCGGTCGTTGGCATGAGGCTCAACAAGGTCGGCCGCACGACGGGCTGGGCCTTCGGCGACGTGCGCGCGACCTGCATCGACGTCAATGTCGCCGACACCGACATCAGGCTCTTGTGCCAGAGCCGCGTCGGGCGGGTCAGCGGGACGAACAAGCTGACGGACAATGGCGACAGCGGTTCGCCCGTCTTCTCCATCCTGCCGACCGCCAGCCAGGCGAGCCTGCATGGCATTCTGTGGGGCGGCCCGGACGACGGCAGCTCCTTCGTCTTCAGCCCGATGAGCCTGATCGAGCAGGAGCTTGGCCCGCTCACCACCTTCACGGCGCAGCAGCCGCCGCCGCCCCCTCAGCCCGAGCCGACGCCGCGCGAGCAGTGCCTGCGGGAGTGCAACGCCGAGCGCGACGCCTGTCTCGCCGACGGCGGCCTGGGGTCGCAATGCATCCCCGCCTGGCGCCGCTGCCGCGAGCAATGCCCGGCGCGGTGAGCCCCCCGACTGTCCCGCCTTCGCTCGGGCGCGCCGGGTCGATGGATTATTGTTCCAAAATCCCGCGCCTTGGGGTATGAGACGCTGCATCGCAACAACAGCCAGCGTCTCTAAGTTCCGGCCGCTCTCGGGCGGCCGCCGACGCGGCTGTTTCAACTGGCCGGCCGCTTACATGCAACTGCGCAACATCGCCATCATCGCCCACGTCGACCATGGCAAGACCACGCTCGTCGACCGGCTGCTCCAGCAGTCGGGCGCCTTTCGTGAAAACCAGCGCGTCGCCGAGCGCGTGATGGATTCGAACGATCTCGAAAAGGAGCGCGGCATCACCATCATGGCGAAGGCGACGTCGATCGCCTGGAAGGATGTGCGCGTCAATATCGTCGACACGCCAGGCCACGCCGATTTCGGCGGCGAGGTGGAGCGCATTCTGTCGATGGTCGACGGCGCCATTGTTCTTGTTGACGCCGCCGAAGGCCCGATGCCGCAGACGAAATTCGTCGTCGGCAAGGCGCTCAAGATCGGCCTGAAACCGATCGTCTGCGTCAATAAGGTCGACAAGCCCGACGCCCGCGTCTCGGAAGTCGTCAACGAGGTCTTCGACCTCTTCGCGGCGCTCGACGCCACCGACGAGCAGCTCGACTTTCCGATCATCTACGGCTCCGCCAAGCAGGGCTGGATGGCCGAGGAGCCGACCGGCCCGCAGGACGGCATGGCGCCGCTGTTCGATCTCGTGCTCAAGCACGTTCCCCCGCCCACCGTCGAAGAAGGCGGCTTCCGCATGCTTGGCACGCTGCTCGAAGCCAATCCCTATCTTGGCCGCATCATCACCGGCCGCGTCTTCGCCGGCAGCGTGAGGCCCAATCAGGCGGTGAAGGTGCTGGACCGCACCGGCAAGATCGTCGAACAGGGCCGCGTGTCGAAGATTCTCGCCTTTCGCGGCATCGAACGCCAGCCGATCGAGGAGGCGGAAGCCGGCGACATCGTCGCCATCGCCGGCCTGGAGAAATTCAACGTCGCCGACACGCTCTGCGCGCTCGACGTCAACGAGCCGCTGCAGGCGCAGCCGATCGACCCGCCGACGCTCTCCATGACCTTCCTCGTCAACGACTCGCCGCTCGCGGGCACGGAAGGCGACAAGGTCACGAGCCGCATGATCCGCGCGCGTCTCTTTAAGGAGGCCGAAGGCAATGTCGCGCTGCGCGTCGAGGACGCGCCGATGGGCGACGCCTATATCGTCTCCGGCCGCGGCGAGTTGCAGCTCGGCATTCTGATCGAGACCATGCGCCGCGAGGGCTTCGAGCTTGGCGTCTCGCGCCCCAAGGTCGTTTTCAAGAAGGATGAGAACGGCGAGATCCTCGAGCCGATCGAAGAGGTCGTCATCGACGTCGACGAGGAGCATAGCGGCGTCGTCGTTCAGAAGATGAACGAGCGCAAGGCCGAGATGATCGAGATGCGCCCGTCGGGCGGCAATCGCCTGCGTCTCGTCTTCCATGCGCCGACGCGCGGCCTCATCGGCTATCAGGGCGAACTTCTCACCGACACGCGCGGCACGGCGATCATGAACCGCCTGTTCCACGAATACGCGCCCTATAAGGGCGAGATTCAGGGCCGCCGCAACGGCGTGCTGATCAGCAATGATTCCGGCGAGGCCGTCGCCTACGCGATGTGGAAGCTGGAAGATCGCGGCCCGATGATGATCGAGCCGGGCTGGAAGGTCTACAAAGGCATGATCGTCGGCGAGCACACGCGCGACAATGATCTCGAGATCAATGTGCTGAAGGGCAAGCAGCTCACCAACATCCGCACCCAGTCGAAGGACGAGGCGGTGCGCCTGACGCCGCCGATCCAGATGACGCTGGAAAAGGCGCTGGCCTATATCGAGGACGACGAGCGCGTCGAAGTGACGCCGAAGTCGATCCGCCTGCGCAAGGTGTTTCTCGACCCGAACGACCGCAAGAAGGCGAAGGGCAAGGCCGCGCTGGTGGAGTGATATCGAGAAGTTACGCGTCCAACGATAATTAGGCGCAACCGCATCGCGGTTGCGCCTAGGACTGCTAGACAGAAACCTTCGCCCGCGACTTCAAGAGTGCTTTTTCGAATTCGCCTACCGCGAATTCGTGGCTGGCTTGATTCTTTGCTAGTTTCTGAGGGTCGAACCGCGCCATATCGAGCACCAAGCGGTATGCGCCTGCGATGTCCTCCAAGTGCTTGTCCAGGAATTTGTAGGGATTCGTAGCCCAAGCTAGTCGCCCATGCTCGACGGCTATGAGGCCCTTCAGCCCGTATACCAAGGGCATAATCAGCCCGTCTGGGTATCGATAATAAACTTCCTTAGCATAAAAGTGTGTTGTCGGCTGAGTAAGTATAAATCCGCTTTTATCTTTTGCGTTGGATCGCTTCTGCGGGTCGTAAATCTTAACGATGTTGCTTGATCCAAACCTGTAACCATTGGCGTTATAAGCTGATGGGAATTCTTCGTAAATTTTATCGTACAATTTCGGCAGATCTGCAAGAATATCAAACGCACTCGCCACAACATCGTTAATAAGCTCATGTATCGGCCCATCCTTAGCCTCTGAAACGTCTCGGTGCTCCATCAGCTTATCGAACTGTTTTGAGCACTCACCTTTATTTCTGTATATATTTTGTGGTGTTACAGAGATATCTAGGGGAAGTAGGCCATCTTCGTTTGCTTTATTAAGTGGTATCCAAGCAAGCGCAAGCAAATCTCTAACCTTAATAGGTCTAGTTTCGTTGCTGTCCCACTCATTGCTTTTCCATTCGATTCGATCGGCGAGCTCTTTATCGAGTCTTTCCTTGATATCTGAGTAAAATCCTCTCTTATTTGATTTTGTTTCTTGTGTTAACTGTGCATTATTATTTCTTGCTGCGCATATTTCTAATACTGACATTTCGAACTGTTGCACAACATCGGTGTTTTCGGCATCAGATGGCACAATCAGTTCGACTGGAACAAGAAATTCGAAGGCGTCCTTGTGGCCTTCTATCAGCTGTCTGTTTTCTTCCCAAGCATCCTTCATATCCTCCCATAAAGTAATTTTGCTCAAAGCTTTGCGATCAAGTACTGACGAAAGCATATGAATGCCTATGGCAAGCATATTGTGACCCCCGTCCAATACGCCTTCCGAATCAGGGTCATTTATGCGTAGCTCGAATCTATTCCGCTGTAGAGGCTCGTAATCAGCCGTGCCGAGCAAAATTCCCTTCGATTTGAATGGAAACAACTCGGGCGTTTTTTCGAGCGACTCAATGATGTCCCGCACCACCGCTCCAGTCTTCGCGGCTCGAGGATTTGCTTCAAGCGACAAATGGTCGAAAAGCGGGAACAAGTCGCGACCACGAACGAACCCAACATAACGCTTTATGCCGGCAATTGCTTGATCTGCGCCGGCGTTAGCCCCCAAGCGATCTTCGTCACGAGCGCTAGGCTGCTCAGCGACCAGAGCAAAACGAACAATTAATTTTGAAGAGGTTGTCATGTCCAGTCCTTCAAGTGAAGGAACTGGTCTCGGTAGTCGGATGCAAAAATTGCATGTCCGACACTGGCAAGCGCCACCCCAATCGCTCTTATCCAAGAGCATCAGCGACCGAAACCGTTCCAGGTTTCTTTCCAGCCTCAGTCCAGAGGCAGTGGAATGGTGAACTGGCCAACAAATCCTGTCAAGATAGCGTTTGCGCGAAATCGCGAGGCTTGCACATGAACAGCTATAAACGCTCCACCTCGCATATTCGCGGGCAAGTTTTTTCGAACACCATGCCGCCTACTGCAACCCCACTGCATCGACCACCCCGCTTGGGCAGCCGGGGTCCGTCGTCGGCGCGGCGGCCATGAGGTCGGCGAGTTTGCTGTCGGGTTTGACGTCGCCCACCAGTCCGATGGTCATCTCGACGATGAGATTGCGGCCGCCGTCTCTCTTGCAGGCGACGCGCACGCGATCGGCGGCGCCGTCGCCGAATGTCTCATTGAACGCCGCCTTGAGTTGGTCGCGGGTGATTTCCTCGCCGATATGCGCCGAAAAAAGCTCCCGAACCTTCGAAGAATTGAGCTGCGACATCAGCGCGAGCGAGCGCGAGAAATAGACGTCCGCCACGCCGCCTGGAAAGCAAGTGCCGTGCTTGATCCACTCGTGCCGTTCGAGCAGCGACATCGTTCCCGGCATGACTTCCGACAGCGCGTGCCTTGTCGCGTCGGAGAGTTCGGGCTCGGGCAGGCCGTTCCATCTATTGTCCTTATCGGCGGCGACGATGTGGCGATCGACGTTGCAATATTGTTTTTTGGGCCAGAGCCCATGCAGCGTGAAATGCGTCGCGTCGAACCGGTCGGGTCTTTGCGTTTCGCATTCCGTCTTGTCGGGCTTGCCTTCGCAAAAGGCCGGCTGCCAGCTCACGGCGAGGATGTAATCGGGCTTTTGCGCCGCCGGGCCGCCGTCAGGCTCTTGCCCGCCCGAGGTTTCTTCGCCGCCGCTCCCCGGCTGGCCGCCGCCCTCGGCGAGCGTCGCCTCGCCGCATCCGACCGCGACCCACCGGCGCCCCGGACGAGCGTCGGGGACATCGATGAGATAATGCGTCGCGTTCGGCTTGTTCTTGGCGAAAATGGAATAATGCCCATTCGGCTCGACGCTGACATTGCCCGGATTGGCGCCGGTTCTGATCGATTGAAGCGCGGGGCAGGACTGACGGGCGACGAAGGTTCCGGACGCAGGCGTCTCCGCCGTCGCGCCTGAGGCGACGAGCAGTATTGACGAACAAAGCAGGGCGGAAAGAGCGAATTTGCGCAAGGCGATAACTCCAAAAAAATAAAACGCGCCGATGTTACCGCCGGGCGGCGCGCCTGAGCAAGTATTGCTCCCTTCGATTTCGATGAACGCGGCGTCGCGGAAAGATTGAAACTTCGCCGAAGCATGGCGCATTGAAGAGCGGCGCGCGAAAAGAGGTGAAGCCATGAAGCGGGCGCCGAGGCGCAACATCTCAGCCCGTCATGGCCGGGCTTGTCCCGGCCATCCACGTCGAGAGGCGGCGCGGCGCTGCGAAATTTGCGGAGCGGCGCCGCGTGGATGCCCGGCACAAGGCCGGGCATGACTTGCGCAGATGCGCGTCGCTTATTGCGCCGGTAAGTTCTCGCCAAGTAGCAGCGCCAGGTTTTTGCGCCGGCTTTCAAACGCCCGCGAGCGCCTCCCTCAACCCCGCCAGATCCTCTGGCAGTTCGCTTTCAAACATCATCTCCTCTTTCGTCACCGGATGCGCGAAGCCGAGCGTCGCGGCGTGCAGCGCCTGGCGGCCCAGACGCTCGACGATTTCCCGCGCGGCGGGCTCCAGCTTCGCGACCTTGGTTTTAAATCCCGCGCCATAGGTCGAATCGCCGATTAGCGGATGGCCGATATGCGCCATATGCACGCGGATCTGATGCGTGCGGCCGGTCTCCAGTTCGCAGCGCAGCAGCGACGCGACGCCGTAGTCCTCGATCCTTTCCCAATGGGTGATCGCCTCGCGGCCGCGCGCTTCGGAAACCACCGCCATCTTCTCGCGCTGCGTCGAGTGGCGGCCGAGCGGCGCCTCGACCGTTCCATGCGCGCGGTCGGGAACGCCCCAGACGAAGGCGAGATATTCGCGCGTCAGCGACAGTTTGCGGCCGTGGTCGGCGAAGAGGCGGGAGAGCCCATGATGCGCGGCGTCGGTCTTGGCGACGACCAAAAGGCCGCTCGTATTCTTGTCGATGCGATGCACAATGCCGGGCTTCTTCACCCCGCCGACGCCGGAGAGGCTGTCGCCGCAATGCGCGATCAGCGCATTGACCAGCGTGCCGCTCTCATGCGCGCTCGCCGGATGCACGACGAGCCCGGCCGGCTTGTCGATGACGAGAAGATGCGCGTCCTCATAAACGACGCTGAGCGCGATGTCCTCGCCCTGCGGCTCGGCGGGCGCCGGCGGCGGCACAATGAGCGCCACCTTATCGTCGGGGCTAAGCTTCTTTGCCGGATCGCGCGCCGCCGCGTCCTGAATCGTCGCGCGGCCGTCTTCGATCAGCGTCTTGATGCGGCTGCGCGAGAGATGGGCCGCGACGAGTTCAGGCTGCTCGGCGAGAAAGCGGTCGAGACGGGCGCCGGCATGCTCCGGCGCGACGAGAAACTCGAAGCGCTCGGCGGATGCGTCAATTTGAGGCAGAGCCTTAAGGGTCATTCAGCTTTTTTTCTGCGCGACGGCGCGCGCATGATATGAGGACGACGAAAAACGCAGGCGTGGCGCGAGCGGAGGCGCGAACCTTCGCCAATCTGCGCATTAAAATCTCGCCGCCCAAGGGAGGCTTTCCATTAGCGACGCCGAGGCTCCGTTCTGCGCTGTCATCGGCGCAGGCCCCGCCGGACTTTTCGCCGCCGATGCGCTGGCGCGCGCCGGCGCGCGGGTCGTCATCTATGAGCACAAAGCGAGCCCCGCGCGCAAATTTCTGATGGCCGGGCGCGGCGGGCTCAATATCACCCACAGCGAAGGCCTGGAGCGCTTCATCTCCCGCTATGGCGCGTCCGCCATTCGACTCGCGCCTTTTATCCGCGCCTGGCCGCCGCAGGCGCTGCGCGACTTCTGCGCCGAACTCGGGGAGACGACATTCGTCGGCTCCAGCGGCCGCGTCTTTCCCGCAAGCTTCAAGGCCTCGCCGCTGCTGCGCGCCTGGCTCGCGCGGCTGTCGCGGCTCGGCGTCGCCATCGTGACCCGTCACGCCTTCATGGGATTCGCCGAATCCGGGGCGTTGCGCCTGCGCGGGCCGGAGGGCGAATTCACGCGCAAGGTCGACGCCCTGGTGCTGGCGCTGGGCGGCGCCTCCTGGCCTCGGCTCGGCTCCGACGGCGCCTGGGCGGCGCGGCTCGGCGCCAAAGGCGTCAGCGTCACCCCGCTGGCCGCCGCCAACAGCGGCGCGCTGATCGAATGGAGCGCGATCTTTCGCAGCGATTTCGAAGGCCAGCCGATCAAGACGGTGCTGCTGCGCCATAACGCGTCGACGGCGCGCGGCGACGTCGTCGTCACCCGCCGCGGTCTTGAGGGCGGGCCGGTGTACGCGCTCTCCTCGCAGCTGCGGGAGGCGACGCAAAACAACGGCGACGCGGCGCTGTCGATCGATCTGCGTCCCGACACCAGTCTGGAATGTCTGACGCGCAAGCTGTCGCGGCGTCCGCAGAAGCAGTCGCATGCGAATTTCCTGCGCAAGGCCGGGTTCTCCAAAGTCGAGATCGGCCTTTTGCGGGAGACGCGCCGGGACGGACTGCCGCGCGACGCCGAAACCCTCGCCGCCCTGATCAAGAACGCGCCGCTGACCGTCACGGCCGTCGCGGGCCTCGAGCGCGCCATTTCGACCGCCGGCGGCGTCGCCTTCGACGAACTCGACGAGGGTCTGATGCTCAAGAAGCTGCCCGGCGTTTTCGTCGCGGGCGAGATGCTCGACTATGACGCGCCGACGGGCGGCTATCTGATGCAGGCGGCTTTCGCCACCGGACTGGCGGCCGGACGCGGCGCCGCCCGCTATCTCGGCCTCTCGCCCGATCAACCTGTCGCCCCGCCCGAGCCGGATCAGGCCGGCCTATCGCCGCGCCAGTCGCCGAACGGGCGCGCCCCGGAAGCGTCGAACAAATACAGCCTGTAGACTTCCGGCGCGCCGCCCTCCATGCCGGGCGAACCCGCCGGCATGCCAGGCGCGGCGAGGCCGATGGCTTTCGGGCGCTCCTTCAACAGTTGGGCGACCGCCTGCGGGGGAACATGCCCCTCGACGACATAGCCCCCGATCTCCGCCGTATGGCAGGAGGCGAGCCTGTCAGGCACGCCGAGGCGCTTTTTCACCGCCTGCATATCGGCTTCGACGATCTCCTCGACGACGTAGCCGGCCTCGCGCATGCGCGCCGTCCATGCGCCGCAGCAGCCGCAGGTGGGGCTCTTGTGAACGACGGCTTTGATGATTTCTGCGCTCGCCCGTTCGGCGAAAAGCGCAATAGCCGCCGTCGCGGCGGCCAATCCCAGCGCCTCGCGGCGCGTAGTTTGCTTCATCGACATAGCTGCTCCTGTGCGTCATTCATCATATAGTCTTGCGCCGCGCCTTGCGCATTTCCCGTTCCCACCAGGAAGCATATGCTGCCAGCCATGCTGCCGTCGCCCTTCTGGTCGGAACTCTCCCTGCGCGATCTGCGCGCGCATGACATGTCGCGCGTCATCGCCGTGCTGCCGATCGCGGCGGTGGAGCAGCACGGGCCGCATCTGCCGCTCGGCGTCGACGCCATGATCATGGAAGGCTGCGTGGAGCGCGTCGCCGCACGTCTGCCCGACGACCTTGAGGCGGTTTTTCTGCCGGTCCAGAGCGTGGGCGTTTCGACCGAGCACCGCGATTTCCCCGGCACGCTGACGTTGACCTTCGAAACCGCGTCGCGCCTTCTCGCCGAGATCGCCGAGAGCGTTCTGCGCGCCGGCGTAACAAAGCTGGTGCTGCTGAATTCGCATGGCGGCAATTCGGCGCTCGTCTCGCAGACGGCGCTCGAGCTGCGCGCCCGTTTCGGCGCGCTGGCGGTCACCGCCTCCTGGGCGCGCTTTGGCTATCCCGATGGATTGTTCTCGGCGACGGAGTTGCGTCATGGCATTCATGGCGGCGAGATCGAAACGTCGCTGATGCTCGCCTTCCGGCCCGAGCTCGTCGATATGGGCCGCGCCAAAAACTTTCCGCCGGCGACGCTCGACTTCGAGCGCGATTTCGCCTGGCTGCGCGCCGATCGCCCGGCGGGGTTTGGCTGGATGGCGCAGGACCTCTCGCCTGCGGGCGCCATGGGCGACGCCGCCAAAGCCACCGCCGAGAAGGGCGAAGCGGTGGCGGATTACTGGGCGACGGCCTTCATTGAATTGTTGCGCGACGTCGAGGCTTTCGAACTGTCGCGGCTCAAAAGCCTGGACGATTGACGCTCACGCCGACGGCGCCGTCCAGGGATAGGTCCAGGTCTCGGTCAGCGTGCGCCCATGAGCGCGCAGAAACAGCCGGAGATCGGCGGTTTGGCCGGGCGGCGCCGAAACGTCGAAGAGCGCCCGCAATCCTTCGATATGCTTATTGGCGACGACGCTGGCGCGGAGCACGCGTCCCGCGCTCGTCGTCGCCACCGCTTCGACCTGACTCGGATCGGCGACGAAATAGGCGAGGTCGCCCCCGGAGAAATCGACGATGAACCGACGCGCTTCGGGATCATGTGGTTCGGCCGAGCCTAGCGCCCGCGCCGGCGCCTCGAAAGTGTTGACGACGACGCCATTTGGCGCGAGCCGCGGCATGTCGAGCCCGGCGGTGATTCGATAGGCATAGACGAAGGGCGCGCCGGGTTCGGGGGATTTCGCGGGGGTCCAGCTGGCGACGATATTATCGTTGGTTTCGTCGCGCGTCGGCAGTTCGATCAGCTCCACGCGGCCTTCGCCCCAGTCGCCCACGGGTTCGACGAAATAGCTCGGGCGGTTTTCATAGGCGAGGTCGAGGTCCTGATACGACTCGAACGTCCTGTCGCGCTGGAGCAGGCCGAAGCCGCGATTGTTGGCGTCGAGAAATGACGAGATCCGCGCGCGCGGAGGATTGCCAAGCGGGCGCCACAGCCATTCGCCGGCGCCGTTGTGGATCAGGAGCCCGTCGGAATCGTGCAGTTCCGTACGAAACCCGTCACGCACGCGTCGGTCGTTCTCGCCCGTTAGATACATCGAGGTCAGCGGCGCCAAGCCAAATTTGACTCCCGCGCGGCGCGGGAACAGCGTCGCCTGGATCTCCAACACGCTTTCCTGGGCGACGAAGAGGTCGAATTTGAACGCGCCGGTCGCCGCCTCGCCGTCGAGCAGCGCATAGAGCGTCGCGTGATTGCCGCCCTTCTCCGGCGTTTCGATCCAAAATTCGCGGAAATACGGAAAGCTTTCCCGCTCGCCGCCGGCCTCGACGCACAGCGCCCTGGCGGACAGCCCGTATTTTTGATCGCGGCCGAGAAAACGGAAATAGCTCGCGCCGAGGAAGGAGATCACCTCGTCATGAACATGCGGATCGTTGACTGGGAAATGCAGGCGGAAGCCCGCGAAGCCCGTGTTCACCGGGGGCGCCTGTTCGACGTGGAGACGCCCATAGTCGAACAGCGCGGGCGAATATGGAATAGGCGTCGCGATGCCGTCGCGAATCGTGTTCACCGTCACCGGGTGGCGATAGAGAAAGCCGAGATGAAACGTCTCTAAGCGAAAGCCGCCGTCCGCGCCCGCGAAAATATCATGTTCGCGATTGAAGCGAATGCCGCGCCAGGCGTCGAAGTCGAGCGCGTCGAACGGATCAGGCAGACGTGGAGCCGCCGCATTCTTGAAAGGCGCAAGCGCCAGGTCCTGTGCCCGCTGCACCACATTTTCGAAGCCGAACCGCGGCGCGGGAGCGCCTGTAGCCGCTTGCGCCGGTCCTTTCAGCGCGCATTGCGCGCCGATCGCCGAAAGCGCCCCGGCGAATTGGCGCCGTGTTAATCGCATCATTCCCGCATCCGCACCGTCTTAGATTTCTGATCGCCTGCTGGGATGGTGCTCTAGCTCTATCGTTTCTGTCGCGCAAGAAGCGGACGGCGCCCGCATATCCCGCGCTAACCTTGCATCACAACGACGAAAAAATAAGCGCGTGACGCAAAAACCGCTTGTCTCCGCGACAAAAGCGCGTATCTAAGTCCTTGCCCAAATCGCACGTGCCTGTGGTCGTGTGTCGGTGGGCGGGGATCCGGACAAGAGGCCGGTTAACCGCCAGCGTAGAACCGGCAGCCGGAGGCGAACCGGCGAACTCCGTCTCTGCGGAGGATCGCGACTTAAAGCAACGACGGACCGGGCTTTTTCGTCTCTGTCGACCCTCCAAAGGTCGGCGTACCGAAGAGGCTTGTCTTTCTTGCCGGGCGTGCGGATCGGGATTCTCCCCTTCCAATCGATGGCTGTCCAACGAGAAGCGTGCGCGCTTTTGCTCGCCTGTTTTCTCCTCGGCCAGTCAACGGCGTATCAACCGGCCGTTTGAGCGCTTGCGTTCGCACGGCTTTGGACCGCTGAAACCGACGTCCGTCGCGTCTCCATCGCGCGCGGGCGAACGGAGTGGCGCGTCCGTTGACGCTCAACGATCTGGGCGCGGTTCGCCGCGCAGGGGGCCACCAATGACCGACCGCATTCTCGAATTCCTCGCCGACCGTCGCCGCGCTGGCCGCGACAACGGACCTTGCCTTGTCGTCGATCTCGACGTCGTGCGCGAAAACTATCTTGGATTCGCGCGGGCGTTGCCCGATACGCGCGTCTTCTACGCGGTGAAGGCGAATCCGGCGCCGGAGGTGCTCTCGCTGCTGGCGGCGCTCGGCTCGTGCTTCGACACGGCGTCCGTCGTCGAAATCGAGCAGGTCCTCGCCGCCGGCGCGTCGCCCGACCGCATCAGCTTCGGCAACACCATTAAGAAGGAGCGCGACGTCGCGCGCGCCTATGCGCTCGGCGTGCGGCTGTTCGCGGTCGATTGCGAAGCGGAAGTCGAGAAGATCGCCCGCGTCGCGCCAGGCGCGCGAGTGTTCTGCCGCATTCTCTGCGACGGCGCCGGCGCCGAATGGCCGTTGTCGCGCAAATTCGGCTGCGCCCCCGAGATGGCGACGGGCGTTCTCGAGCATGCGCACCGACTGGGACTCAACGCTTACGGCGTTTCGTTCCATGTCGGCTCGCAACAGACCAACCCGCGTATGTGGGATGGCGCGCTGAAGTCGGCGTCCGAAATCTTCCGCGAGCTCGCGGAGCGCGGAATCAATCTGCAGATGGTCAATCTGGGCGGCGGCTTCCCGACGAAATACTTAAGGAACGTGCCGGCGGTGAAGCAGTACGGGGCGGAGATCTTCCGCGCGTTGTCGAAGCATTTCGGCAACCGGATTCCGGAGACGATCATCGAGCCGGGCCGCGGCATGGTCGGCAACGCCGGCGTGATCGAGGCGGAAGTCGTGCTGATCTCGAAGAAGTCGGAGGACGAGAACGAGATTCGCTGGGTCTATCTCGACATCGGCAAATTCAACGGCCTCGCCGAGACGACCGATGAGATGATCCGCTATCCGATTCGCACGCCGGCGGACGGCGCCGCGACGAGCCCGTGCGTGATCGCCGGTCCGAGTTGCGACAGCGTCGACGTGCTCTACGAGAAGAAGCCGTATCAGCTGCCGGTCTCGCTTGAGATCGGCGCCAAGGTGCTGATCGAAGGGACCGGAGCCTATACGACGACCTATTCGGCCGTGGGCTTCAACGGTTTCCCGCCGCTCGAGACGCATGTGATCTGAGCGGGTCTGCGCGTCGCGCAGCACTTGCGTCATGGCCGGGCTTGTCCCGGCCATCCACGCCGAGACATCGCTGAAATCAGCTAAGGAAGAGGAAGGTCTCCGCTTCCAGTTGAGCATGCCGCATCGTCGTCGCGTGGATGCCCGCGACAAGCGCGGGCATGACGGCGACAAACGGGAATTTGTTTTCCCAATCAGTCCAGTCCCGATCGGCGGGCGCGTCATGCGCCAGGCGCGAGGGTCGCTTGTCCTTCTTAAAGGGGGAAAAGATGGCCTTTGACCAAGTTAGCCACATGCCTGCTTTCGCGCCGCGCGACCCTGGCGCTGTGTTGATGCGCGCGCCTTTCCTCCTGCGCGAGGAAGCGCCTTGCGACGTTAATGCGCGCGAGGCGTTGCTCGACGCGGCTTTCGGTCCCGCGCGCTTCTTGAAGTCCTGTCAGCGCCTGCGCGACGGCCGCGACCCGGCGCCGGGGCTGGCGCTGGTCGCGACCGACGATGACGGCGCGCTGATCGGCACCTTGCGCCTGTGGCCGATTCTCGCGGGCGATAGAGGCGCGCTGCTGCTCGGGCCGCTCGCCGTCGCGGCGGAGTCCCGCTCGCTCGGCGTCGGCGGCGCGCTGATTCGCGAGTCGCTCGCGCGCGCGGCCGACTTCGGCCATCGCGCGGTTTTGCTCGTCGGCGACGCGCCCTACTATGCGCGATTCGGCTTCGAGCGGCGTTTCACCGAGCGGCTGACGATGCCGGGCCCGGTCGAACGCGCGCGCTTTCTGGGGTTGGAGCTTGTCGACGGCGCGTTACGCGCCGTACGTGGCCGGGTCGTTCCCGCCGCCGCGCCCGCGATCGATTTGCCGCAGGCGGCGTAAGGCTCACCAATAGGCGAGAACGCCGCTCGCCAGCGGATAGGAGAGGCCGGCGCCGAGCGCGACGCCGGCGACGACGTCGCTGGGATAATGATGCGCCGTCGCGATGCGCGACCAGGCCATGGAGAGGATGAGCAGCGCCGCGGAGAATGTCGTCGCCGGCCAGGCGATGACGATGGGCGCGAGCACGCCGGTCAGCGTCATGGCGTGGCCGCTCGGAAAGGAATGGTCGTCGAGCGTCTTCAACAGCGACGGCAGCCCGGCGTCGACATGAAACGGGCGCTTGCGGCAGAAGCGGCGCTTGATGATCGGGTAGAGGATGTGCAGCAGCGCGGCGTTGACGCCGGCGAGCGCCGCGACATGCAGCCCCTGCCAGCCGAGGCCGACAAGCACGATCGGCAGCAGGACGAGATAGATCCAGCCATTGCCGAGCTTGCTGATCGCGACCGCCGAGAAGCGCCCGATCGTCGATCGCGCGCTGCGCGAGAAAAAATGCACGGCGGCGAGGTCCGCTTCGTAAAGTCGCTCGCCCCATGTGGCGGCGAGGCCGCCGCTTGCTTGCCGCTTCAATGACGCTTTGCGCGTCAGCTTCGCGAGATGGTCCGATGTGAACGCCATGACGCAAGACTACGCCCGCGACGCTGCGGTTTCGCGACGCGGAGACTGCGATTACGTGACGGTGGGATAGAGCTTGCATGACGGTTGCGTGATGGTTTGATGACGCCGCTAGGCCGGCGCGTGTTTCGCGAAGGCGTCGCGAAAGGCGGCGTCGAAGGCGTCGGCGTCGACATTGACCGTTTCGATCTCCGCGCCGTCTTCGGCGACGCCGGAAAAGCGATACTGCGGGTCCGAGAATTCGAAACCTTCGTCGTCGTCGGCGCTTTCGTAGGGCAGCGCGATCTCGACCATCAACTGTCGTTTCAGCGACAGCGCGCGGCCGACCACCGCATCCATGCGGCCGTCCTCACTGGCGAGATAGCCGTCGAGAATGATCATGCAGATGTCGGCGTTCGGCGCTTCGTCCTCCAGCCATTGCAGCGCCGCCTCGATGCTTGCGGCGAGATCGATCGTGCCGTCCGTGCTGACGACGAACCGCTGCGGCCGGTCGACGGCGCCATCGGATCGCGCCACGCCGAAAGGCGTCAGGATGAGACCGCGCGCAAGCGTCGTGACCGCCGCGGCGAAAGCCTCGCCGGCCAAGGCGGCGACGGGATCATTCGCGGTCGGTTCGGCGTCAATGTTCATGATATTCTCCTTCGCGCCGACCGCCATTCCGGACGCTGCTCAGCAAGTGGAGCCTGCGCGCGTGCATCCGGAGCTGGGCTCGAAATCAATTGAGCGACGCGATGCGCTGCAGGAATCTCATAAAGTTCTCGTCGCCTCGCGCAGCCATTTGCGCGTCTTCGCGTCCACAAGCGGCGAGAGCGCCTTGCGCACCTTAGCGTGATAGGCGTTGAGCCAGTCGATTTCTTCGCGCGCCAACAATTTCGGCTCGACGCAAGTCAGATCGAAAGGCGCGAGCGTGATGGTCTCGAAGCCATACATCTCGCGCTCGGCGCCTTTGATCTCACGCCGTTCCACGATGACGAGATTTTCGAGCCGGATCCCATAGTCGCCGGCGCGGTAGTAGCCGGGCTCGTTCGACAGAATCATGCCCGGCTGCAGCGGCGTCGTTCCGAGCTTGGAGATGCGCTGCGGCCCCTCATGCACCGAGAGGTAAGCGCCGACGCCATGGCCCGTCCCATGATCGAAGTCGAGCCCTGCCTCCCACAGCGCGCGGCGTGCGAAGGCGTCGAGCTGCGCGCCGGAGACGCCCTTGGGAAACACCGCGCGGGCGATGGCGATATGGCCCTTGAGCACGCGCGTGAAATGTTCGCGCAGCTGTTTCGACGCCGGGCCGACGACGACCGTGCGCGTCACATCGGTCGTGCCGTCGAGATATTGCGCGCCGGAATCGACGAGATAGACGCCTCGGCCAATCTTGAGATTGCTTTTCTCCGTCACCCGATAATGCGGGATCGCCGCATGTTCGCCGAAGGCGGAGATCGTCGGGAAGGAAATGTCGCGCAAATCGCCGTTCTCGCGGCGAAAGGTTTCGAGCGCCTCGGCCGCGGAGATTTCCGTGAGCCCGCCCTTCGGCGCGGCCTCCGCGAACCAGGCGAGAAAGCGGGTCAGCGCCGCGCCGTCGCGGATATGCGCCGCCCGCGCGCCTTCAAGCTCTCGTTCGTTCTTGATCGCCTTGGGCAGCGTCGCCGGATCGTCGGCGAGGCGCGGCTTGCCCCCCGCTTCGCGCAAGGTTTCGACGAGCTTCGCCGGCGCCGTCGCTGAGTCGAAAAGCACCGTCGCGCCGCGCTTGCCGGCGTTGGCGAGATCGTCGATGAGGCTAGCAGGCGCCTTCAGCGTCAGAAATTTTTCAAGCGCCGCGCGCACCTTCGGCGCGAGCTTGCCGTCGTCAATGTAGAGCGCGGGCGCGCCCTCCTTGGGCAGCAGCGCGAAGCACAGCGCGATCGGCGTATGCGCGACATCGGCCCCGCGAAGATTGAACGCCCAGCAGATCGCATGCGGATCGGACATCAGCGCCGAGTCGGCGTCTTTCAGCGCCGCGCGCAGCTTCTTGATCTTCGCGCTCGCGCGCTCGCCGGCGTAGCTGGCGGGATGTATCGCGACCGCGCCTTTCGGCTCGGCGGGGCGATCGGTCCATAGCGCGTCGATCGGATTGGCGTCGAGCGGAACGAGTTCGATCTTCTTTTCCGCGAGCGCTTTCGCGAAGCGTTCGATCTGCCCGCTGGTGTGCACCCAAGGGTCATAGCCGATGCGCGCGCCCTCGGGCGCGTGGTCGCTGAGCCAAGCGGCGGGCGTCGTCTCGGCGATGTCGAGCGGCGTGAACAGCTTCGGATCGATTTCGCCCCGCACCTGAATGACATAGCGGCCATCGATGAAGATCGCCGCCGTCTTCTCCAGCACGACGGCGACGCCGGCCGATCCGCTAAAACCCGTCAGCCAGGCGAGACGCTCGGCGCATTTGGGCACATATTCATTTTGATGCGCGTCGGCGCGCGGCGTGAGAAAGCCGTCGAGCCCCTGGCGCTTCAGCTCTTCGCGCAGCGCTTTCAGGCGCGCCGCGCCGTCGCCGCGTGAGGGGTCGTCGGCGAAGGTCTGGAATTTTGCTTCGAACATAAGGAGAAGCTAATCGCGCGCGCAGCATTGGGCAACCGCAGCGCATCCGGGGCGAGCGGGAAAGGGAGGGGTCAACCCCCGCCGCGTCTCAGAACCAGCGTCGCCCAGCCTTCGATGTCGCGCCGCTCGGCCAGATAAAAGCCCTGGGCGCGATAGGCGTCGAGCACGCCGCCCACGTCGCGCGCCAGCAGTCCCGAGAGCACGAGTTCGGCGCCCGGCGCGGCGGCCCGGGCGATCTGCGGCGCGAGCGGGCGCAAGGGTTTCGCCAGAATATTGGCGAAGATCAGATCATAGTCGCCTTGCAGCGCCGCATGGCGCAGCCCCGTCGCGACGACCGGCCGCACATAGGCGCCGGCGCCATTGGCGCTTGCGTTGGCGCGCGCGGTCGCGACGGCGATCGGATCGATATCGCCGCAAGCGACGCGTCGATGAAAGATCAGCGCGCTGGCGATCGCCAGAACGCCGGTGCCGGTTCCGACGTCAAGAATGCGCGCCGGACGCCGGCGCTTGGCGATTCTCTCGAGCGCCTTGAGGCAGCCCAGCGTCGTGCCGTGATGGCCGGTGCCGAAGGCGAGCGCCGCCTCGATCTCGACGCCGACGTCGTTCGCGCGCCGCCGGCGCCGATCATGCGCGCCATGCACCAGCACGCGGCCGGCGCGCACCGGGGCCAGCCCCGCGAGCGCGTTCTCCACCCAATCCTGCTCGGCGACCGTCGAAAAAGTCACGGCTCGCGCCGTTTCGGCGTCGGCGGCGGCTTCTATCAGGGCGAGAATCAGCGCTTCGTCGGGCGCGTCGGCGAAATAGACCTCGACCGACCATTGCGGTCCGCCGTCCAGCTCGAAGGCGGCGGCGGCGGTTTCGGTCGGATCGAAGGTCTCGACGATGAGGTCGGCGATGGCGCGCGCGCGCTTTTCGTCGCAATCGAGGCGCAGCATGTGGCTGGCGTTGTTGGGCGGAAGGCCTTCAAGCATGCGCGCGCTTAGCACGGCTGCGGCGCGCCCGTCACCTTTCGCCGACAGCCAGCGGCCTGTATTGTCGCGCTCGCGTGCGTCTGGCGAAAAAGTGGAAGCCGGTTTTCGCCTGTGGCGCGCGCCGCATTTGCACGATTCCGCCCAAATGCGGCGTGACTCTAGAGGCCGGCGCGAACGGGTTGAAGGCGTGTATGACCGAAAGACTGTCGATGTGTCTGATCGGCCCGAAGAAGGGCGGCAAGTCGTCGCTGCTCGCCTCGCTTGTCGACTGCGTCGCGCAAAGCGCCTTCGGCTATTCGCCGCGTCTGCGGCCCGCGCTGCAGCCGATCGCCGAGGCGGAATACGATCCTGCGAACGCCGCGCCCAAAAAGGCCGACCTGCTGTCCGTCGAACAGGGCGACTATGAGCGGCTGCGCCGCGAATTCGCCGAGGGCGGCGTCGCCACCGACACGCTCGACACTTACGAATACCGCTTCCGCCTCACGGTGAACGGCGAAGCGCCGGCGCCGGCGTTGCTGCCGGGTCCCTGGCTTCTCGAGATCATCGACTCCGCGGGCGAGATCGCCGTGCCCCCGGACGGCGCCGAAGTGGCCATTCTGAACGATGTCAAGGCCAAGCTCGCCAGGCAGATGCTCGGCGCGGAGGCGATCCTGATCGTGCTGCCGCTGGTTCGGCTGGAAGATTCCGGGTGGTCCGGCAATCTCGCGCGGCTCATCGACCGGCTGGCGCTGTCGCCTGAAAAAAAGCTCAAGCGGCTCGTCGTCGTCTTCTCGCAATATGAGCGGTTGTTTGCGCGCCTGGGGCCAAGCGCCTTCACCTACGCCTGCGATCCCGCCGTGGCGCGGCACGCCTTGCGCAAATCGCTGCGCGGCGTGCAATGGCTGGACCGGCTGCGGGCGCTGGAGTCGCCGGATGGCGGCGGCGTCTCGGTGCGTTTCACGGTGTGCTCGGCCTATGGTTTCGTCAAGCGGTTCCAAAATCCCAACATTGATCCGCATCAGCCCGGCGAGCGCCGGTTTCGTCGCGCGGGCCTCGACGGCGCGCGCGCCTATAATGAATATTGGCGGCCGTTTCTCACCGCCGAGCCGTTCCTATACGCCGCTCTCGGCCTCGACAGCGCCTTCACCTTCTCTTACGCGCAGCTCGACGCGCGCCAGGAAGAGGGGTGAAGCGATCTTCGTCAAGTTTTGCTTAAGGCTCTGCGCATAGGGTGATCGGGCGGACGACTTTCCGCGCGAAAGGACGCACGATGCGCAGCATTGCGACGAATGGCGACGACACGGCCGAGATCTCTCTCGATCGGCTGCATTATGGAAAGCTCGCCTTTGGCGCGACGTTGCGCGTGCCGGCCACGGCAGGCTATGGCGTGACTTTGCGCAGCTGCGATCTGCAGCCGAATGACGACCAGCTGCTTTCGCCGCCGCGGCTGATGGGGCTGCGCCGCTTCGAGCCAGACCTCGTCGATCCCGCGTCGCGTCGGCGCGGCGCCTTCCTGGCGCGAGTCGCGCCGGAGCCCAATGCGCGCCGCGCGATCTTTTTGCGCGCGCGTTTCCGCCCCGAGGACGGCGAAGACGGCCATGGACGCCTCTATCAGCAGAGCGCCGTTTGGAGCGTGAGCGCAGCGGATTGGCGCCGACATCCGGCGGCCCTCCTGGCCATGACGGAATCCGATCTCGAGGCGCTGCCGGATCTGGCGACCGAGGACGAGGCCGCGCGCTACAACGCCGCGCCGGCGCGCTATCTCGTGCGCTTCCTCGATTCGCGCGACGTCTGGAGCGCGCTCGAGGACGCGCTGGAAGAGACTCGCTGGGCGGCGACGACCCTCGAATTTCTGGCGCGGGGCGCCGAAACCGGCGCAGACGCGACGCTGAACTTCGGCGCCGACGACTTTCCGGACGAAGCCGAGTTTCTCAGAGCCGTCGGCCTGGCGCTGCAGTTTTTGCCCGAAAGCTATCCGCGTTGGCGCGAGATCAGCGTCGTTTCCGGCCTGCGCAACGCGCCGGAAGGTCTTTGCCTGCGATATTTACCCTCGCTGCGCGCGGCGGCGCACGCAACCGCCGTCGCCGCCTGAGCCTACGCCGACCGACGCCCATCCAGGGGTTCCGGTTCGCCGATCAGATAGCGCTCGAGCGCGCCGGCGCGTCGCCGCGGAAAGTTGGCGGCGCCGGCGTCGGAATAATAGGCGCGCGGACCGCTGACGACGCCCCCCTCGGCGTAGCGCAGGGCGCGGGCGGCGCGGGGCTTCAGCGCCGTAAGGAGCCGCGCTTCAATCTGCGCGACGGTGACATTGTCGACGAGATAGGCGCCCTTGCGATCGACATGGGCGATTTCGTCACGCACGAGCCGATTGAGAATGGCGACGATGTTGTCGCGCACATTCGGCGGCAGCGCCGCGATGGCTTCCGCGTCCGGGTCGATCTCGCTCATGTCGCCGTGAACCGGATGCGCCACGCGCAGGATCGCCTTCATCGCGCGGATGTCGACCGGCCGCTCTTCGTCGTCGGAAAGATCGAGCGGCGCGGCGAATTGGCGGCGCTCGCGCGCGTCATAGCCGCGTTTGAAAATCTCCGACAGGAATTTCATGATGAACAGGAAGGCGTCCTGCGCCATCGCCACGCCGATCGCCATCGTCGAATCCGGAGTGAAGCTCCAGAAGGCTTCGCGCGCCAATTCGAACTTATTGCGCTCGGAACTGTGGGTGCGCAGATAGACGTCGCTCTTTTTTAGAAGTTCGCGCACCTCATCTTCCGAGAGTCCGGCCGGTTTGCCCGCGACGACGCAGGCGTCGACGAGGGTCTTGGCTGCGTTGAAGCCGTTTCCGGCGGCGGCCGTGTCGGATGGCGGCGCGGCGCGGATCTTGGCGACGATCCCCGAAATTTCGTCGCGAAGCTCGCCTTCGAGCCCGCATTTTTTGTCGAAGGCGACTCGTGCGGCGATCGTGTCGTCGCGCGCCGAGAGCAGATCGCGCGCCTCGCCCTGCGGCTCGCAGGTGAAGTCGCGGGCCACGCTTTGCGGCAGCGCATTCGATTGACGCGCCGCCGCGAGGATCGGCTCGCACAGGGGCTTGGCTTCGCGCACGGCGCGCCACGTAGGCTCAATGCGCAGCTGGTCGCGGAGCGCGGCGAGATCGCGCAGCGTCGCGTCGAGATCGAGCGCGGCTTCGCCTTTCGGCATCGGCTTCGCCGAAGCCGCGACCGCGGCCTCGGCCTTCTGCTTCAGCGCGATGGTCTGGGCGGCGAGCGCATCGCGCCGCTTGATCGCGTTGGCGCGCTCGTTGGCCGGACCGGCGAGAGTCTGTTTGAGCGCCGAGACCCGTCGCTTCGCTTCGGCCGCCTTTTCGCGATGCCCGCGGCAATTGGGGCCGCAGGACGCGCCGAGCCCATCGAGTCCGTGCTCGGCGTCGACGGCGAGCTGTTCTTCCTGCCGCGCCGTGGCCGACAAGGAATTCATTTCGTCCTGCTTCGCTTTGATAATCAGGTCGACTTCGGCGATGCTGCGCCCCAGCGCCTCGATCTCGCGCCGCGCGTCCTCAAGCTGGCGCGTCGCGGCCTGCGCGCTCTCCATCTCGGCGGCGGCCTGGCTCGCCGCCTGCGCGATCGCCGCCTGCTGCGCCTCCTGCCTGTTCCGAATGGCGTCGCGCAGCGCCGGCCCCGCCTGGCGCGCGGTTTCGATCAGGCCGTCGATCGATTCGAGATAGGCTTTGTAGCTTGCGCTCCCGGCGATGCGCGCGGAGGCCGCGTCGTAAGCTGCGGCGATGTCTTTCGTCGCTGGCAGGATGACTTCCGTTGCAAGCTCCATCGGCTGCAGCTCGGCGACGATCTTGCGCGAAGAGAGCTTGAAGATGTTGTTGTAGTAGTAGGTGAATGAAAAAAAGGCGGAGATCGAAAACACGAAGGCGAACACCAGCGCCGTGACGCCGGTCTTGATGACCATGCGCTCGCGCGCCATGCGCCGCCGGGCGATCAGCGCCGCGAGGTCAGCGCCAAGCGACCAGGATGTGGCGGCGAGCATCGTCAGCACCGCGGTCGTGGCGATCAGCGTGCCAGCGATCCCGATCACGTCGCCGGGCTCCCGCTGCATGATGTCGATCATGCCGGACGACGTCGTGTAGAAGACCCAGGCGAGAACGGGCAGGGCCGCGGCCATGCCGACGCGGCCGAGGTTGAGATCGCCGCTCCACAGACGCACGATCGGCGACATCAACCCGTCGAAAACGCCGAAACGCCGCGGCGTCGGCGGATCAGGCGCACGCGACTGCTGCGCGGGGGCGGTCATCGCGCACCCGCTCTCGACGCTGGAGTCCGCCGGCTGCGCATGTTCCGCTCCCTTAAAAGCAAACCTCAACAAGCGACGATGCCGGCGAATTGAGACGGATTTGCGCTCTAAGGCAAGGGCGGGGCCGCCGCCGCGGCGCAGCGAGCGCCCCGCCCGGAGGCGACGCGGCGCCTCGCCCTGGCGCAGCGCTGACGCGGCGCGGGGGACCGGCTTTCCCTCCCCGGAGAATCCGTGCTAGACGGCTGAGCTGTGTCTCCAGCTTTGGCCCTTCGGCCGTAAATGCGCTGACGGGCCTTGAACCCGTCAAGTTTCTAAGGGGTCGGCCGTGGCCATTCCGTTCCGCTATGTCGCGAAAATCGGCGTCTATCTGCTGAAGCAGCACCTCATGCGCGTGCGGCGCTATCCGCTCGTGCTCATGATGGAGCCGCTGTTCCGCTGCAATCTGGCCTGCGCCGGCTGCGGCAAGATCGATTATCCCGACCATATCCTCAACAAGCGGCTTTCGGTCGAGGACGCGCTGCGCTCGGTGGACGAATGCGGCGCGCCGGTGGTGGTGGTCGCGGGCGGCGAGCCGCTTCTCCATAAGGACTTGCCCCAGATCGTCGAGGGCATCATCGCGCGGCGCAAATTCGCGATTGTCTGCACCAACGCCCTGCTGCTCGCCAAGAAGATCGATCTCTTCAAGCCGAGCCCCTATTTCACTTGGTCGATTCATCTCGACGGCGACAAGGAGGCGCATGACCGCGCGGTCTGCCAGGACGGCGTCTATGAGCGCGCCGTCGAGGCGATCAAGCTCGCCAAGTCGAAAGGCTTCCGCGTCACGACCAACAGCACCTTTTTTTCCGACGCCGACCCCGAACGCGTCGCCAAATTTCTGGACGCCACCATGGCGCTCGGCGTCGACGGCATGACGCTTTCGCCCGGCTACGCCTATGAGCGCGCCCCCGACCAGACCCACTTCCTCAATCGCACGCGCACCAAGGAATTGTTCCGCGCCATTTTGCGTCGCGGCCGCGGCGGCAAGGCCTGGGACTTCACCCAATCGTCGCTGTTCATGAATTTCCTCGCCGGCAATGTCAGCTATCGCTGCACGCCCTGGGGGATGCCGCTGCGCACGGTGTTCGGCTGGCAGCGTCCCTGCTATCTCCTGGGCGAAGGCTATGTGCCGACGTTCAAGCAGCTGATGGACGAGACTGACTGGGAATCGTACGGCGTCGGCAATTACGAGAAATGCGCCGACTGCATGGTGCATTGCGGATTCGAAGCGACCGCCGTTGCCGATTCGGTGCGCCGTCCTTGGCGGGCGGCCGCCGTCGCGCTCTTCGGCGTGCGCACCGAGGGGCCGATGGCCCCGGACATTGCGCTCGAGAATCAGCGGCCCGCTGAATATGTCTTCGACGAGAACGTCGCCAAGCTCTCAGAGATCCGCGAGCACGAGGCGCAGCAGCGGGCCCAGCAACGGTCCACAGCGGCGTAGCGAGACGAAGGCGGCGCGGGAGTCGAGGCCCGCGCGAATCATGCCCCCAAGTTGATGCGGCCCGCGGATCAGCTCGCCGGCGACGCCAAGGGCGCGGATATCGCCGTCCGGGGTCAGCGCCTTGGCGACGAGAGGCGGCAGCGCCCGCGCCGCGGGATCGCTGATCGCGCGTAGCGCGACGAAGGGAACGTCGCGCCGGCGCGCGAATTCTTCCGCAAGATGCGATTCCATATCGACGGCGACGGCTCGCGCGTTCTCGCGCAACGCCGCCTTGGCGGCGGCGTCCATCGCCGGCCGGTCGACGCCGACGATCGCGCCCGGCGCCACCTTGCAGCCGGCGGCGGCGACGCCTTCGATGAGCATTTCGGAGAGGCGCGCATGCGTCCTGCGCCGCGCGTCGCCCCCGACGATCTCATCGGCGACCACGACATGGCCGGGCCGCAGCCCGTAATCGAGCCCGCCGGCGAGTCCGAAGCTGACGACGGCGGAAAAATCAGCTCTGCCGAGCGCGTCGAGCTGGCGCCGAAGGCGCATCACATTCGCGCCGCTGCACAACGTCGTGACGCCTTCGCCCGCCGCGCAGGCGGCCTCGCGCGTCATGCCGACGATGACGAGGATCGGTCCCTCGAGACGGCGCTCGGCGGTCGTTCTGCGGCCTGCGGCGCGCGCCATCGGTCCTCCGGGCCGACAGAGTCGGCTCTGTGAATGCTCTTAAAGCCCCGGCTGCACGCGCTTGCTGTTGGCGCGCCGCAGATTGCGATAGCGCGCGAGCGCCCACAGCGGGAAAAATTTCGCGTAGCCATGATAGCGCAAATAGAAGACGCGCGGAAAACCCGTGGCCGTGAACTGCGCTTCGTCCCAGAAGCCGCGCTCGTTCTGCGCGGACTGCAGATAACCGATTCCCCGCGCGACCGCCGGATGGTCGACGTCGCCCGCCGCCATCAGGGCAAGCAGCGCCCACGCGGTTTGCGACGCCGTGGACGCGGTCTTTTGGTAGCCCTTGTAATCCAGCCTGTAGCTTGAGAGGTCTTCGCCCCAGCCGCCGTCCTCATTCTGGATCGCGACCAGCCAGGCGACGGCGCGGCGGCATGCGTCGTGGTCATGCGGCAGACCGGCGGCGTTGAGGGCGCACAGCGTCGACCACGTTCCGTAAATGTAATTCGCCCCCCAACGGCCGAACCAGCTGCCGTCCTTTTCCTGCTCGTTCAGCAGGTAATCGACGCCGCGCTTGAGACAGTCGCTCGAGTCGATTGTGTCGCCAAGCTGCGCCAGCATGGACACGCAGCGCGCTGAAACGTCCGCCGTCGGCGGATCGAGCAGCGCGCCGTGATCGGCGAAGGGGATGTGGTTCAAATAGTGGCAGGTGTTGTCGGCGTCGAAGGCGCCCCAGCCGCCGTTCTTCGACTGCATGCCGACGATCCACTCCTTGGCGCGGGCGATGCGCTGGCCGTAGGGACGGCTGGCGTCGTTGGCGGACAGACGATCCATCGCCGTCACGACCACCGCGGTGTCGTCGACGTCCGGGTAATAGGCGTTGGCGTATTGAAACGCCCATCCGCCGGGCCGAAGGTCGGGCCGCTGCGCCGCCCAGTCGCCTTTGACGTCGAGAACCTGCAAGGGCGCAAGCCATTCGCAGGCGTCGCGCGCGCGTTGGCGCGCGTCTTCGTCGCCCGTCTCGAGAAGGGCGTGCGCGGCGAGACACGTGTCCCACACCGGCGAGACGCAAGGCTGGCAGTAGGCTTCAGCGTCGTTCACGACGAGCAGCCGCTCGATCGCCTCGCGCGCCTGTTTCTTGCGTTCGTCGGAGTCCGGAACGCCGAGCGCGTCATACATCAGCAGGCTGTTGACCATGGAGGGAAAGATGGCGCCCAGCCCGTCGACGCCATTGAGACGCTGCGTGGTCCATCGTTCGGCAAGCTCGACCGCGCGTCGGCGCGGTCCCTTGGGCATATAGGGCTCGATCAAACGCAGCAGCTTGTCGATCTTCCCGAAAATATTCGCCCAGGGCCAGGTCTGGTGCTCGCCTTTCGGCCAAACCTTCACCTCTTCCGGCGGCGTCGTGAAAAGTTCCGCGATGTGAATATTCCTGGCGTTCTTCGCCCGCGGCTTCTTCGTCATCAGCACCAGCAGCGGCACGAGAACGGTGCGGCCCCAATAGGAAATCTTGTCGAGGTGAAACGGAAACCACTTCGGCAGCAGCATGATTTCGACCGGCATGACCGGCACGCCGCGCCAAGGAATTTCGCCGTAAAGCGCCAGCAGCGAACGCGTGAACACATTGCTCTTGGCCGCGCCGCCATAGGCGAGGATCGCCGCGCGCGCGCGCGCCATGTGCGGCGCGTCGATGTCGTCGCCGATCATCTTGAGCGCGAAATAGGCCTTGACGCTGGTGCTGATATGAAAAGGTCCGTCCTGATAGAGCGGCCAGCCGCCGTGATCGCCCTGACAGCGGCGAAGATAGACGCCGATCTTGCGTTCGAGTTCGGCGTCGACCGTTTCGCCGCGAAAGTGGCGCATCAGCACATATTCGGCCGAGAGCGTGATATCGGCTTCAAGTTCGAAGCAAAAGTGTCCGTCGCCTTTGCCGAACGACAGCAGCGCGGTCTTGGCGTCCTGGATGCTCGCCTCCAGCGCGTCGGATGCAACAGGGGTGCAATTATCGTCAATGCGCGCGGCGGCGTTCATTGCAAATCCTTTTCGATCTTCCAATCAGGCGAGGCTGAGCGTCGCGCTCTTGGCCGATTCGTCATGCGGGCGCACGACGATCTCGACGTCCTGACCGAGCGCGACGAGAAATCGCAGCAGCCGCTCCAGCGAAAACTGCCGGAACTCGCCGTGAAGCAATTTCGACACGTCCGGCTGCTTCACGCCGAAGAGTTGCGCGGCTTGCGCCTGTTTCAATCCGCGTTCCTTCAGCAGCGCCTCGATCTTGCGAACGAGCTGCGCCTTAAGGATTGTGTCGTCAGCGGGCGCCTTCGGGACGCGCGAGTCTTCGGTCATGATTTCGGCTTGAGGAAATGGGCGCAGGGCGAGGTTCGCGCCGACGGCCTTCGCTATAGTGAATTGACTATATCGTCAAGCGCGCTCTGGCTCGGCGCTTGCTACAGGCTTGAGCGAAGACGCTTCTTCCCGCTGCGGCGCGCGACTTTGTCCGAAAGGGGAGCCGATGGACGAGCTTTATGTGATTTGTCGGACAGAGGAGATCGAGGACTCCGAGGCTGCGGGATTCGTGCTGATGCGCGCGGAGGAGAGCGGCGACGCCGCGCCTTATCCCATCATCATCACGCGCAAGGGCAAGAATTTTTACGGATTCGAGAACGCCTGTCCGCATGAAGGGAGCCGGCTCGATACCGATCCCGGGAGCTTTCTGGACGAGGAAGGCAACTTCCTCGAATGCGGCAACCATCATGCGCAGTTCGACATCGACACCGGCCAGTGCTTCATCGGACCCTGTCAGGGCCAACGCCTGACGCCGATCAAACTCGTCATCGACGACGGCGACGTCTGCCTCACCGGCGTGTTGCTTGCCGAAGAATGAGCGCAGGAGAGCTTAAATGACCGATACGGCGGAACTGCAAAAGCGCAAGCAACCGCTCAATCTCGCGATCGTCCATGTCGATCCGGACGCCTTTATCGCGAATTATATGCCCTGGCTGGAGATCACGAGTTTCATTACGGCGCTGCGCGCGGGCGACGCTCAGCTTCCCGCCGACGGCGTGACGCCGAAGCTGACGCCGCAGCAGGTGAAAGGCGCGGCCGCCGTGAACTACGGGGGCGATGCGCTCTTCTCCTTCTGCATGACGGCGGCGCTGAAAGGCGACAAGGCGGCGGTCGACAAGGTCGACGCCGCGCTCACCGAGCAGCTCGGCCAGGAATATCCCGGCTCGACGGCGCTGTGGAGTTTCCGTTCGCCGATCGACTCGCCAATGAGTCTCGAAGATTTTGTCGGGCAGGCGGCTCAGAAGATGCTCGCCGGCGACATCCCGCCGCCGCCGATGCGCGCGCGCGAAAACTGGAATGCGGGCCTGCGTTTCTTCGAGAAGGCGCGCAAATCGAATTTCGTGCATGAGATCGTCTATCCGCTGGCCCTGTGGACCCGCGCGAAATGGACCGAGACGCTGGAGAAGGGCGTCGCCTTTTTGGCGCATATCGAGGATAGCGTGCCGGTGCTGCAGGAATGCCTTGCCGAAACGCGCAACGATCAGGCCTTCATCGCCAATACGCTGCTGAAAATGGCGCCGGCGATCGAGACCGACTTAACCGACGAAATGCAGGGATTTTTGAGGTCGCTGGCGCGGCGATAGGTTGCACTGCAGCATGAGGCGACCATATATTGAAGATCGGCCAGAATTTTCGCGACGATTGAAACGATGTTTTAACCATCCGCCGCCGATGGTCGTTCCAACGGAGCTAGAGGAGTGAGCATGGCTACGAAAACGGAAGGCGAACGCGCACTGGCCGACCTCGCGGCCGGTAAGTTTTCTTTCCCGATGGTCGACGCCATCAGGGATCACGTGACGACGCTGGAGACGGAGCTCCTCAGCGCCACGACGGAGCTGGAGCGCGTCAATGCGCTGCATGAGCGCGCGCTCAACCAGCTCAGGCAGGACGAATATACGATAGAGCGGCTCGAAGCCGAGTTGCGCAAGCTGAACGCGCGACTCTACGCCCTGCTGAAGGCGAATGTTTTGACCGAGATCGCTCTGCGCGAGACGAAGCGCGGCGCGGCGAAGTTTGTCGAATTTCTCCCCGTCGCGCGCAAGCACGCCGAGGATGGCGCCAAGATGACATGGGCCTATCTGTCGACCATCGATCTCAAGGGCAAATTCGAGACGCTGAAGACCCATCCCGCGACCGAGAAGACGCGCGTATGGCTTGCCAATCTTGATCCGCAGGCCGAATGGATGAAGCTGAAGACGCATCCGCTGACGAAAAAGGCGCTGGATGCGCTGCAAGCGGCGCTTGTTAAGGCGAAGGAACATCTCCCGGTCCTAAAGAAGCAGGTCGCCGCGACGATCGAAAAAGCGACGGCGTACATTTCGGAACAGCTGCACAAAAAAACTGCGTAACCGCGACGCGCGGACAGGCCGAACGGCGGCGCAGCGGCAGGGAAATTCGTCTTGCCGCGGGGCGCCGGAAAGCGCCTCAGGCGCTCGCCAACGCCGCCGCCTTGTAGCCCGATCGTATCGAGCCTTCGATCGTCGCGGGCAGGCCGGTCTTTGTCCAATCGCCGGCAAGCCACAGATTGTCCCATGACGTCGTTGCGTCGGGGCGGCGCTGTTCCTGCGCCGGCGTCGCGGCGAAGGTGGCGCGCTTCTCCTTGACGATTTGCCAGGCGGGCGGCGCGGCCGACAGTCCCGTCGCCGCGGAGACCTCCGCCCAGATTTTTTCCGCAAGCGCTTCGCGCGACTCGTCGATCAGCCGGTCGGCGCCGCTGATCGTGACCGACAGGCGATCGTCGAACGCAAACAGCCATTCGGTGAGCGTTCCGATCATGCCAAGCAGCAGCGGTTGGCTCGGCGGCGGCGCGATCTTGAAATGCGCATTGAGAATGGCGCGAAATTCGTCAGGCGCCACGAGACCGGGCAGCAGCTCCTGCGCGATCCAGGGCGGCGTCGCCAGGACGACCGAATCGCCTTTTCGCAGCGTCACTTCCGCGTCGCCGAAGCGCAGCGCAGCGGCACGAGGACCCTCGAAAGAGATTTCGCGCAGACGCGCGCCGAAGCGCGGTTCGACGCCTTTGGCCTGAAGCGTGCGCAGCGCCGGCGCGATGAAGGCGTCGCCGAGGCCGCCTTTGGCGACCATGGGACGACAGGCGTCGCCGCCCGCCGCGAGCGTCTCGCGCAGCACGGCGCCCGCGAGCGTCGCGGACGCGTCTTCAGGCGCGGTGTTCAGCGCCGAGAGCAGAACCGGGCGCCAGAGCTTCTCCCACAGCGGGCCATGGCAGCGCATGGCGTCGCCGATGGTCGCGCCCTCCTTGGCGAAGAGCAGCCTTCCCGCGTCGAGATAGTCGAGCGGCCCCGTGCCCGGGACGCGGCGGCCGGCGACGAATATCCACCACGGAATGCGCGAGGCGTTGGGACGCAATGTCCAACGCGCGCCCGCGCGCGCGTCGAGAAAATGGAATTCGCATGCGTCCGGGCCGACCAGCGCCGCGCTTGCGCCGATACGTTTGGCGTAATCGCGCGCCGCCCAATTGCCGGAGAGCAGCAGATGATTGCCGTTGTCGATCGTCAGGCCGAGCGAAGCGTCGAAATAGGAGCGGCAGCGTCCCCCCGCCATGCGCGCGGCTTCGTAAAGCGCGACGCGGCGGCCGGCCTCGGCAAGGCGCAGCGCGCAAGCGAGTCCGGCAAGGCCCGCGCCGACGACATGAATGGTTTCGCTCACGTGAAGGCGTGTCGCAGGAAGGCGCTGACGAGCTTCAGACGCGACGCCCGCACCGGGGCGCGCGGCGGGGAGAACCCGCGAGCGGTGAGATTGTCGAGGATCGAGCGATAGCCGGCGGCCATCAGATAGGGCGCTTTCACCGCGCGCTTCGGCAGTCCCGCCATCACCAGATCCGCCTGGTCGTAATGCTCGCGGGCGCGTTGCAGGACCGGCGCGCAGACCTCGTCGAGCGAGGGATGCGCCAGCACCGCATGGGGCGCCAAGCTTTTCACGCCGGCCGATTGCAGCGCCTCCTGCGGCAGATACAGCCGCCCGCGCGCCGCGTCCTCATCGAGGTCGCGCAAGATGTTGGTGAGCTGCAACGCCCGGCCGAGGTGATAGGCGAGCAGCTTGGGACCGGTCGGCAAATCGCAGGCGGCGTTCGGCTCGTCCTCCGTCAGGCCGAAGGCGCGCACGGACAGTCGGCCCACGGCGCTGGCGACGCGGTCGCAATAGAGCTCGAGCTTTTCCCAATCCGGGGCGCAAATGTCCTCGTCGACGTCCATCGCCATCCCCTCGATCACCGATTCGAAATCGGCGCGGTCGAGCCGGAAACGGCGGATCGGTTCGGCGAGAAAACTCACACGCGCGCGAATACGTCCGGCGTAAAGCTCATCGAGATCGGCGCGCCACTGGTCGAGCGCGGCGCGGCGCGCGGCGCGCTCGCCCTCGTCGTCGGCGATGTCGTCGACGGCCCGACAGAAGGCGTAAATGGCGAACATGGCGTCGCGCCGCGGCGGCTCGAGGATGCGCATCGCGAGATAGAAGGAGCTTCTGATCGCGACCGCGCGGGTGCGCAGCGTCGCGCCGTCGGAAAGCGCGTCCATCGTCATGGGCGCGTCCCCGGCGCGGCCTCGGCGACCGGGCGGCGCGGACGGGAAACGCGGCGAAGAAGCGCCCCCAGGGCGCCCGCCGCGCCCGTCAGCGCGAAGCCGAACTTGCCCTCATGGACGTTGTCGCTGAGCGGGTCGGCGACGGCGAGACGCGCAACCAGCCGTTCGGCGAGAGTCTGGATGGCCCCGACCTCCATGGCGAGCCGCAGGTCGTCAATCAAATCGGCGAAGGGACGCGACTGCGCGAGGAGACGCCCGGTTTTCTCGTTGAGGTCGCGAACCGTCGCCAGCAGCGGCGGCGGCGCGCTCTCCAGCGCGAGCATGTCCACCGACGCGCCGTGCGCGGCGAGTGAGTCCAGCGGCAGATAGACCCGGTCGAGGTTGCGGCAATCCTTGCCGCAGTCCTGCAGGTGATTGATGATCTGCAGCGCCGCGCAGAGCGCGTCATTGGCCGCCCAGACCCGGCTGGGATCCTCGGCATGAACGTCGCACACGAAGCGGCCGACCGGCATCGCCGAATAGCGGCAGTAGTCGAGAAGATCGTCCCAGTCGCGATAGCGCAATTGCGTCACGTCGCGCTTGAAGGCGAGGATCAGGTCGCGCGCGTGCCGCGGATCGAGGCCCCGCTCCCGGCATAATTCGCGCAGGCGGCGCGCGACCGGCGCGTCCTGCGCCGCCGCGCCCATCAGCGCCGCGTCCAGCGCGTCGAGCAGGTCGAGTTTCTGTTGCGCGTCGAGGGTCGGATGGTCTGCGATGTCGTCGGCGGCGCGAACGAAATCATAGAAGGCGAGAATCGGCGCGCGATGACGCGGCGCGATCAGAAAGGAGGCGACGGGGAAATTCTCGTCGCGATGGGTTTTACCTGAACTCGTCTGCGCAATATCCATGTGACGCCGTTTTGCCGCTCCACGGCGCTGGCGCGCCTAAACCCCGATTTCGCGGTTCGCCTCGGCCTCGCCGGGCGGTTCGAATCGCGGCGCCGCTAATTTCGCGCGCGGCGCCTGATAGCGGCCTTTCCATTCGCCGCCGCGGCCCCTCAGGTGCCGCCAAGCCGATTTAACCGTGAACCACGTATAGCACGCCGCGACGCCTGGCAAAGCAAAGGCGCGCAGCCGCGACAGGCCGTAAAACCGCAGCGTCGGCATATAGGCCTGCGCCATCAGCATCCAGGAGAGGAGCGCCGTCTCGCGCGCCGGCGATTCGCCGAAAAGCGCCAGATAGGGCGGGGCGAGATAGGCCGTCGCCATGCCCAGCAGCGCCCCGGCGAGCCGCCAGGGAGAATAGCTGAGCTGGGCGTAGGCGGAGCGCACGATCATTCCGGAAATATCGGCAAGGCGCGGATAGGCGCGCAGGCTGTGGACGTCTTCGGTCAGACCCAGCCAGATTGGACCTTGCGCTTTCATCAGCGCCCCGAGCGCGCAATCGTCGATCAGCGCGCCGCGAATGGCGCGAAAGCCTCCCGCCGCCGCGAGCGCCTCCGGGCGCACCAGCATCACCCCGCCCGCGGCGCCGGCCGCCGCATGTCGGGGATCGTTGACGTAGCGGAACGGATACAGCTTCTGAAAATAGAAAATGAAGGCGGGGACCAGCCAGCGCTCGGCGACGCTCTCGCAGCGGAGCTTGACCATCAGCGAGGTCAGTACGGCGCCGCGCGCCTTGGCGCCCGACACCAGACGGGCGAGCACATGCGGCGCAAATTCGATGTCCGCGTCGCAAAACAGCACGAAGTCCGGGGTGAGCGGCAGGCTCCGCAGGTGATCGAACCCGCGCTGCATCGCCGCGAGCTTTCCCGTCCAGCCCGCATCAGGCCCGCGCGAGGATAGAACCGTCAGGCGGCCGGACGCGCCGGACGCGGCCGCGCAGCGGCGGGCCGCCGCGGCGGTGCCGTCATCGCTTTGATCATCGACCAGAACGATGTCGAAGCGGCCATGGAAGCGTTGGGCGAACAGCGACGCCAGACTTTTTTCGATAACGTCGGCCTCGTTGCGCGCCGGAACGATCGCCACGACGTAGGTCGCCGGGTCCGCCACGCCTTGGCCGGCGAGGTTCCGGTCATGCTCGGTCAGCCGCCAGAACGCGCCGCGCAGCGTAATCAGATAGAGCCAGGCGAAAAGGCCAATGGCGGAGATGAATATCGCGAGCATGGGCGAATCGGGGTGTGGATTCGACGCAGGAGCGCGTTTTATCACTCGCGCTCAAGGCAAGCCAGCTTATAGGTTTCGTTCACGCGCCGTTCACGCGCCGCACCCAGCCGGACTCGGCCTTGACGTAGCTTCGCTTGACGGCGGCCCAGGCGATGCGGCGCGCCGCCTCCTCCTGCCGGGGGTCTCCGCGATGGGCGTCGAAGGCGTGGTTGAAGGCTTCGCGGTAGATGTCCTGCGCATGCTCAGGAAGAATGTGCTGGAGATTCTCGGGCAGGTCGACGTTGCTGGCGTAGGGCATGCGCGGGCCTCTTCAGCCGCCGGCGATCTCGCGGACGATGGCTTCGGCGGCCGCCGCGGGATCGTCGGCGCGGGTGATCGGCCGCCCGACGACGATATAATCGGCGGAGGCGGCGACCGCCTCTCGCGGCGTCATCACCCGCTTCTGGTCGCCGACGTCGGCGCCCGCCGGCCGCACGCCCGGCGTGACGAGCAGCATCTGCGCGCCGACAAGCGGCCTGATCGCCGCAAGCTCCATCGGCGAGAGGACGAGGCCGTCGATCTTCGCGGCGCGCGCCTGTCCGGCGCGCCGCGCGACGAGTTCGCCGACGCCGCAGGCATAGCCAGCTTCCTTTAGGTCGGCGTCGTCATAGGAGGTCATCACCGTCACTGCGAGCAGCTTGAGCGCGCCGTCCGTGGCGCCCTCGCGGGCGGCCGCCATCGTCTGCGGAAATGCGTGGATGGTGAGAAAGTCGACGTCGAGGCGCGCGATCTGCCGCGTCGCGCGCGCCACGGTGACGCCGATGTCATGGAGCTTCAGATCGAGAAAAACGCGCTTGCCCGCAGACTTTAATTCGCGTGCGAACTCGAAGCCGCCCGGCGCATAGGCGAGCTCCATGCCGACCTTGAAGAAGACGGCCGTCTCTCCGAGGGCCGCGACCATCGCCCGCGCGTCGGCGACGCTTTCGACGTCGAGCGCGACGATCAAGCGCTCCCGCGCGTTCACGCCCTACGCTTTCCGGCGAAGCCGGCATATCCCGCCTTGCGATAGCGCCAGACGCGCGCGGGCGGAATGTTGAGCACGACCGGCGGCGACCCCTTGCCGACAAAGGCGCCATGGACGCCATGGGCGTGCATGGGCATCGGCGATTTGGTCAGGCCGTAGGTGAATTGGATGAAGAGCCCCTCGTCGCCCATCAGCTCGAAGGCCTGATTCAACAGTTCGACCCGGTCGCGTTCGGGCCGCACGAGGAGCGGCAGGCTGGAGACGACCGTCGCGATTTTCCCCGAAACCTTGCCGTCGAGCGTCGCCTTGAGGCCATAGGCGTCGCCCTGCACGATGTTGACGCCAGGAAAGCGTTCGGCCAGCAAATGGCAGAAGCGGGTCTCATATTCGACGAGAACCAGTCGCTCGGGCGCGATTCCGCGGGCGAGCAGGGCCTGAGTCACCGGCCCGGTGCCGGGGCCGAGTTCGACGATCTGGCCGTCGCTTTGCGGGTCGACGAAGCCGGCCATCGTCTTGGCCAGCGCGCGTCCGGACGGCGAAACGGCGCCGATGAGGCGGGGATTCTCGATCCATTGACGGATGAAGCGCGCGTTGTCCACGAGCTTCGCTCGCCCGCTGGCTTTCTGCGTTCTGTGCTGCAACACCGCCCCTCCCGATCGGCGCGCGATAGAGACGCGCAAACGGCCCCCGCGTTCGAGGGCCGTTGGGCCGATGATAGGAGAGCCGCGCGCCAAAAACAACGCGGGCGGACACGGCGTCAGCAGCGGCGCGTACCCCCTCCTACATGGAGACGCCTGCCGGCCAGGCCTTAGCATGAAGGGCGACTATGAGACTTGCTGCTCGGGCGTCACCCCGAGGAACGATCCAAGCTCGCATCTCGAAGCGTGAGACCGCCTCGGGCGTTGTCGAAAGACTGATATGCGAATTACCCTTCGCCTTTGGCGACGAGTTCGCCATAGGCGTCCATATCGATGACGCCGCCGGCTCCATCGACGGCGGCGCGATCCTTGGGCGTCAGCGCCTCCTGGGCGACATCGAGCCGTTTCCAGCCCGGCAGCGGCGCGTCGCCCGTGGAGTCCGGCAAATATTTGGAGTCCGCGATTTTCTGATAGCCGTGGATATATCGCGGGCAATTGACCCAGACGCTTTCGACCGCCACGCTGACAAGGAATTGCGCGCCGGGATAAGCCGCAAGACTCGCCGGGTCGCGCGAAATCGCCGCCGCGCCCTGCACACGCAAGCGGTTCGGCTTCAGGAAGTCGATGAACAGCAGTCCGACATTCGCCGTCTCGACGAGATTGCCGGCCGAATAAAACATGCCATTGCCGTCGTACCAGGGGAAGATCAGCGCGCTTGGTCCGGTGACGCGCACAAATCCTGCCGCGCCGCCTTTGTAGGAGACCGTCGGCCGCCCCCGAGGATCGACAGTGGCGAGAAAAAACATGTCGCGCGACTGTATGAAATCCGTTTCATGCGGCGCGAGTTCGGCGTGCATCACGCCCTCTTCCATCAGATCCGCGAGGCGGCGCGTATCGAATTCATCCTGAAGCCTGCGATGCGCCGCGCCGTAATAATTGGACATAGATTCCTCCCGAGGCTGCCCGACGCCATTGGGGCGGTGGCCAACGAATATTCCTGTTGTTGAAAACGAATTGCTGTTGCTGGCTCTCCTTCAAGGGACGAGCTCAGACTGTCTGAAAAGCGCCGCCGCGGCGCCAGGGAAGCGCGCCCGAAAGCATTCGGGCAAATTGCCCCGCGCATTTGATCGAGCATGTTCTTGTCCAAGAAGCGCTTAGCGCCTTGGGGGAACAGGCTCTACCCTCCAAACAGTTCCTTCATCCGCGCGAAAAAGCCGGTCTCCTCAGGATGGGTGTCATGCGAGGACTCCTCTTCGAATTCAATGAGGAGCTCCCTTTGGCGTTTGGTGAGCTTTTGCGGCGTCTCGACGCTGATCTGCACATGCAGATCGCCGTGCTCGCGTCCGCGCAGCACCGGCATGCCCTTGCCCTTGGCCTTCAGCTGGCGTCCGGATTGGGCGCCCTCGGGGATTTTGAGCTTCACCTCGGAACCGTCGAGCGCATGGACCTTGATCTCGCCGCCCAGCGCCGCGCGCACAATGGAGATCGGCGCCCGGCAATAGAGATCGGCGCCGTCGCGCTGGAAGAACGGATGCGGCTTGACCGAGAGAAAAATATAAAGATCGCCGGACGGCCCGCCGCGCAGGCCGGCCTCGCCTTCGCCGGCTAGCCGGATGCGCGTGCCGTCCTCGACGCCCGGCGGGACATTGACCGACAGCGCGCGTTCGACGGTGGTGCGCCCGGCCCCGGAGCAGGCGGGACAGGGATTTTCGATCACTTCGCCGCGCCCCTGGCAGGTCGGGCATGTGCGTTCGATCGCGAAGAAACCCTGCTGGGCGCGCACGCGTCCCATGCCGCCGCAGGTCGCGCAGGTCTTGGGCTTGGAGCCTTTTTTCGCCCCGGTTCCCGAGCAGACCTCGCAAGTCGCGGAGGTCGGTATTTTCAGCTCCGCGGTCTTGCCGTGAAAGGCCTCGTCGAGGGTGATCTCCATATTGTAGCGCAGATCGGAGCCGCGCTCGCGGCCGCCCGAACGGCTGCGCCGCCCCATCACGTCGCCGAACAGATCCTCGAAAATGTCGGCCATCGAGGCGCCGAAGCCCTCTCCCGCGCTAAAGCCGCCGGCCTGTTCGAAGGCGGCATGGCCGAAACGATCGTAGGCCGAGCGCTTCTGCGGATCGCACAGGCATTGATAGGCCTCGTTGAGTTCCTTGAATCGCGCTTCCGCCTGCTTGTCGCCGGGGTGCCGGTCGGGATGGCACTGCATCGCCGCCTTGCGGAAGGCGATCTTCAATTCGACTTCCGTCACGGTGCGGGTGACGCCCAGAACTTCGTAGTAGTCGCGTTTGGACATGCTCAATTTCTGGTGGGTGCGGCGGCGGGCATGGCCGGAATTACATGTAACGAAACCCGGCGCGACCTGCGCCGGGTTCCGGTTTCGCTACCGCATCTTAGCGGTTATGGCCAGTCCCGGCTTACTTCTTGTCGTCGCCGACGTCCTTGAACTCCGCGTCGATCACGTCGTCCTTGGGCGCTTCGGCGGCGCCGGCGCTGGAGGCGTCGGCCTGCTGCGCCTTATACATCGCCTCGCCGAGCTTCATCGAGGCCTGCGCCAACTCATTGCTCTTGGCCTTGATCGCCTCGACATTGTCGCCTTCGACGGCGCTCTTCAGCGCCGCGATCGCCGCTTCGATCGCGCTCTTGTCGGCGGCCGACGCCTTGTCGCCAAATTCGGCGACGGACTTCTCCGCGGCATGGATCGCCGCCTCGGCGTGATTTTTGGCGTCGACCAGTTCGCGGCGGACCTTGTCCTCGGCCGCATGCGCCTCGGCGTCCTTGACCATCTTGTCGATGTCGGTCTCGCTGAGGCCGCCGGACGCCTGGATGCGGATCTGCTGTTCCTTGTTGGTCGCCTTGTCCTTGGCGGTGACGTTGACGATGCCGTTGGCGTCGATGTCGAAGGTCACCTCGACTTGCGGCATGCCGCGCGGCGCCGGCGGAATGCCGACAAGGTCGAACTGGCCGAGCAGCTTGTTGTCGGCCGCCATCTCGCGTTCGCCCTGGAAGACCCGGATGGTGACGGCGGTCTGATTGTCTTCCGCCGTGGAGAACACCTGGCTCTTCTTGGTGGGGATCGTCGTATTGCGGTCGATGAGGCGCGTGAACACGCCGCCAAGGGTCTCGATGCCGAGCGACAGCGGCGTCACGTCGAGCAGCAGCACATCCTTGACGTCGCCCTGCAGCACGCCGGCCTGCACCGCGGCGCCGATGGCGACGACTTCGTCGGGGTTGACGCCCTTATGCGGCTCCTTGCCGAAGAACTGCTTGACGATTTCCTGCACCTTGGGCATGCGGGTCATGCCGCCCACAAGCACCACTTCGCCGATGTCGGCCGCCGAGAGTCCGGCGTCCTTCAGGGCTTTGCGGCAAGGTTCGACCGTGCGCTGGATGAGATCATCGACGAGCGCTTCGAATTTCGCGCGCGTCAGCTTCAGCGTCAGATGTTTGGGGCCCGTGGCGTCGGCGGTGATGTAGGGGAGGTTGATTTCCGTCTGCGTCGCCGAGGAAAGCTCGATCTTGGCCTTTTCCGCGGCCTCCTTGAGGCGCTGCAGCGCCAGCTTGTCCTTGGTCAGGTCAATGCCCTGCTCTTTCTTGAACTCGCCGGCGAGATATTCGACGAGACGCATGTCGAAATCCTCGCCGCCGAGGAATGTGTCGCCATTCGTCGATTTCACTTCGAAGACGCCGTCGCCGATCTCCAGGATCGAGACGTCGAAGGTGCCGCCGCCAAGGTCATAGACCGCGATCGTGCCGGACTGCTTCTTGTCGAGGCCATAGGCGAGCGCCGCCGCCGTCGGCTCATTGATGATGCGCAGCACCTCGAGGCCGGCGATCTTGCCGGCGTCCTTGGTCGCCTGACGCTGGGCGTCGTTGAAGTAAGCGGGGACGGTGATGACGGCTTGCGTCACGGTCTGGCCGAGATAGGCCTCGGCCGTCTCTTTCATCTTTTGCAGGATGAAGGCCGAAATCTGCGAGGGCGAATATTGCTTGCCGGCGGCCTCGACCCAGGCGTCGCCGTTGTTCGCCTTGACGATCTTATAGGGAACGAGACCCATGTCCTTCTTGGTCATAGGGTCGTCATAGGTGCGGCCGATGAGCCGCTTGATGGCGAAGAAGGTCTTGTCGGGGTTGGTCACCGCCTGACGCTTGGCCGGCTGGCCGACAAGGCGCTCGCCGTCGTCGGTAAACGCCACGATTGAAGGCGTCGTGCGCGCGCCTTCGGCGTTTTCAATGACTTTGGGGGTCGACCCTTCCATGACGGCCACGCAGGAATTGGTCGTGCCGAGGTCGACGCCGATAATCTTTCCCATATGATTTTCCTTTCGCTGGTGAACGCCGGACCCCGAAGCGGTCCGGTTCAAAAGGTGAAGGACGGCGGCTCGCCATGAGCCCGCCGCGCGATCCTCCACGCTTAGCTCTCCCAAGATTGTGTTGCGCTCACCCCGCCGCAAGAGCAGGCCGCATATAGAAGAACCATTTCCTCGCGACAAGGCGTCCGCCCACGTCGGCGCAAGCGTCGTGAGACCGAAACCATGCCTCGCTTAAAGAAAATTCTCCTTGACGGTTGACCAATTACTGATGACTGACGATTATTAAAACTCGTCAGCAAAAATCGCGCGCCAGGGTCTCGCGGAACGGACGGAATTTTATGGTCAGCTATCGCTCGGGTTTATATGCGGTCGCCGTGGTTATCGCCGCCGCGCTCGCCGGTTGCGAGGGGAAGGACCAGTCGGCCGCGGAAAGCGGCAAACCGACCGACCGTCCGGTGCTTGTCGCGCCGGCGCGCTACGCCGCCCAGTCGCAGACGCGCGAATTTGTCGCCACCATCCGGCCGAGGGTCGAATCCGATCAGGGCTTTCGCGTCGCCGGGAAGGTGGTCAAGCGCTTCGTCGAGGTGGGACAGCGGGTGAAGGCGGGCGATCCGCTCGCCGTGCTCGACGAGCAGGATTTGCGGTTACAGAAGGAACAGGCCGACGCCGATTTCGCCGCCGCGCGGATGGCGCAGACGCAGGCTTTGGCCGATGAAAAGCGCGCGGCGCAGCTGCGCGCCAAGGGTTGGACCGCACAGGCGGCGCTCGATCGGGCGCGCGCCAGCGCCGAAGAGGCGCGGGGGCGGTTCCGACGGGCGCAGCAGGCGGTCGAGCTTGCCGGCCACGCGCTGCAATATGCGACGCTGCACGCCGGGGCGGACGGCGTCGTCACGCAAACGCTGGTCGATCCTGGGCAGGTGGTCGCGGCGGGACAGACCGCCTTCCGCATCGCGCATGCCGGCGAGCTGGAGGCCGCCGTCGCCTTGCCGGAAGCCTTCGCCGGCGCCGCCGGAAAAGGCGAGGCGAGGTTGACGCTCTGGTCGAAGCCCGGGGCTGTCTATCGCGCCAAATTGCGCGAATTGAGCCCGTCCGCCGACCCGGTGACGCGCACCTTCGCCGCGCGCTTCTCGATTCTCAATCCGGATTCGGCGATCTCGATCGGCATGAGCGCAACGCTGCTCATTTCGGCCTCGGACGGGCAGCCCGTCGTCAGCGTGCCGCTCTCGGCGATCTACAATCAGGGCGCTGGACCCTCGCTTTGGAAAGTCGACGGCGAAGGGAACCTGGAACTCGTCCCGGTGACCATGGTGCGCCTCGAAGCCGACTCCGCGCTCGTCGCCGGCGGCGTCAAGGACGGCGACAACATCGTTGTCCTGGGCGTCCACAAGCTCGAGCCGCATATGAAAGTCCGCGTGATTTCGCGGCAATTGCTTTGAGGGGGCGGCGATGGCGGGCGTAAACCTCTCGCGCTGGTCCGTCCAACGGCCGACGCTGATGCTGTTTCTGATGATCGCGATCAGCCTGACCGGCGTCTATTCCTATATGCGGCTGGGCCGCGCGGAGGACCCGTCCTTCACCATCAAGGTCGCCGTCGTCACCGCCTCCTGGCCGGGCGCGACCGCGACGGAAATTCGCGATCAAGTCGCCGATCTGATGGAGAAGAAGCTCCAGGAGTTGCCCTTCCTCGACAAGATCGAGACCTATGCCAAGCCCGGCTTTCTGGCGATGCAGGTGACCTTCAAGGACACGACGCCGCCAAAGGAAGTGCCGCAGCTCTTCTATCAGTTGCGCAAGAAGCTCGGCGACATCGCGCCGACGCTTCCCGCCGGCGTGCGCGGCCCTCAGGTGAACGACGAATATGGCGACGTCGATACGGTGATGTATGCCGTGACCGGCGACGGCGCCGACTATCACATCCTCGACAAGATGGTCCAGGCGATGCGCCAACGGCTTCTCGCCGTGCCGGACGTGGTCAAGGTCGACGTCTACGGCGACCAGGGCCGCCGCATCTTCGTCGAATTCAGCGAGGCCAAGCTCGCCAGCCTGGCGATCCCGCCTCAGACCATCTTCGATTCGCTCGCCAAGCAGAACGCCATCAACGACGCCGGCGTTTTCGAGACGTCCTCGAACCGCGTGCGCGTGCAGGTGACGAGCGACCTCAAGGGCGCCGACGCCATCGCCGCCATTCCGGTCGAAGCGAACGGCAAGGTGATTCGCCTCGGCGACATCGCCAATGTCTATGCCGGATTCGAGGATCCGCCCAGCTTTGTCGCGCGCTTCAAAGGCCAGCCGGCGATCGTCGTCGGCGTGGTCATGGCGAAGGGCGCCAATGTTCTCAAGTTCGGGGACAATGTGGCCGCGGCGGTGCAGGAGATTCGCGCCGCGGCGCCGCTCGGCGTCGACATCGATCAGATCGCCGATCAGCCGAAGGTCGTCGACGAGGCGATCGGCGAATTCACGCGTTCGTTTCTCGAAGCTTTGGTGATCGTGCTCGGCGTGAGCTTCCTGTCGCTCGGCTTTCGCGCCGGCATCGTCGTCGCGCTCTCCGTGCCGCTGGTGCTCGCCATTGTTTTTATCTGCATGGGGCCGCTCGGCATCGATCTGCAGCGCATCTCGCTGGGCGCGCTGATCATTGCGCTGGGGCTTCTCGTCGACGACGCCATCATCGCCGTCGAGATGATGATGGTGAAGATGGAGCAGGGCTACGATCGCATCAAAGCCGCGACCTTCGCCTGGCAATCGACGGCCTTTCCGATGCTCACTGGCACGCTGGTCACCGCCGCCGGGTTTCTGCCCGTCGGCTTCGCCAATTCCGCCGTCGGCGAATATACCGGTTCGATGTTCTGGGTGCTGCTCGTCGCGCTAATCGCGTCATGGTTCGTCGCGGTGATGTTCACGCCCTATCTCGGCGTGAAGCTTCTTCCCGACTTCGCGAAGCTGCATCCGCACCGCGATCCCGACGAGATCTACCAAACGCCCTTCTATCGCGGGCTGCGCGCCGTCGTCACCTGGGCGGTCGACTATCGTGGCCTTGTGTTGGCTGGAGTCGTTGGGGTTTTCGCGCTCGCCGTCTTTGGCTTCTTCGTCGTGCAGAAGCAGTTCTTCCCTTACGCCGAGCGTCTCGAGTTGTTCTTCCAATTGCGTCTTCCCGAAGGCTCGTCGATCGGCGCGTCGCTTGCAGCGGCGAAACAGGCCGAAGCGCTCCTGAAGGACGATCCGGATGCGGCGCTCTACACGAGCTATGTCGGTCAGGGTCCGCCGCGGTTCTGGCTCGGCCTCAATCCGCAGCTGCCGAATGAAGCCTATTCCGAGATCGTCATCGTCGCCAAGGACATCGAGGCGCGCGAGCGTTTGAAGAAGAAGCTCGAATCCGCCATCGCCAACGGCGCCGTGCCCCAGGCGCGCGCCCGCGTCGATCGCTTCTATTACGGTCCGCCGGTCGGCTTTCCCGTGCAGTTTCGCGTGGTCGGCTCGGATCCCGCCACCGTGCGGTCCATCGCCTATCAGGTCCGCGACGTCATGCGCGGCGACGAGGGCGTCGACGATCCGCATCTCAACTGGAACGAGCAGACGCCGCGCGTGCGCCTCGTCATCGACCAGGATCGCGCCCGGCTGCTCGGGCTGACGCCGCAGGACGTGGCGAACAGGCTGCGCCTGGCGATTTCCGGCGTGACCATCGCGACGTTGCGCGACGGGATCGATCAGGTCGAAGTGGTCGTGCGCGCCGTGCCCAAGGAGCGCGGCGATCTGTCGAGGATCGGCGACATGGTCGTCTATGCGCGCGACGGCAAGGCGGTGACGGTCTCGCAGGTCGCAAAGATCGTCTACGATCACGAAGAGCCGATCTTCTGGAGACGCAACCGCGACATGAGCATCACGGTGCGCTCCGGCGTCAAGGACGGCGTCCAGGCGCCGGACGTAACGACGCGCCTTTGGCCGCGGCTCGCGCAGATTCGCGAGAATCTTCCGCCCGGCTATCGCATCGAAATTGGCGGCGCGATCGAGGAATCGCAGAAAGGCAACGCCTCGATCTTCGCGGTGTTTCCGCTCGTCGGCCTGGTCATGCTGACGATCGTGATGTTCCAGCTGCAGAATTTCACGCGGGTCGCGCTGGTGATGGTGAGCGCGCCGCTTGGCGTCATCGGCGCCTCGCTGGCGCTGAATGTCGCGCACGCGCCGTTCGGCTTCGTCGCGCTGCTCGGCCTCATTGCGCTCTCTGGCATGGACATGCGCAATTCGATCATTCTCGTCGATCAGGTGCGGCAGGATCTGGAGCGCGGCGAGAAATATCGAGAGGCCATCATCGGCGCCACGATTCGGCGGGTGCGGCCCGTCGCGCTGACGGCGCTCGCCGCAATCCTCGCCATGATTCCCTTGTCGGGCTCGGCCTTTTGGGGGCCAATGGCGCTGACCATCATGGGCGGGCTTTTTGTGGCCACTTTTCTCACCGTTCTGTTCCTGCCTGCGCTTTACGCGACATGGTTCCGCCGTCATCTTGGCGAGGGACTGGCCGAAGCCAGAGGCGCGCGGGTCGAGAGTCTCGCCGATGGGCTTGCGAGGGGAGCGGCCGAATGAGCGCGATGGGAGCGCCCGCCCAGAACGCGCGCGAGGCCGAGCAGCGCAAGCGAATCATCGCCACCGCGGAGCGGCTGTTTCGCGAGATCGGATTCCAAAAGACCACGGTCGCCGACATCGCCCGCGATCTGCGGATGTCGCCGGCGAACGTCTATCGCTACTTCAGCGCCAAGTCGGAAATCAACGCCGCCGTTGCGCGCCATCTTATGAGCGAGGTCGAACAGGCGGCGCAGAGCATCGCGCATGGATGCGGTTCCGCGGAGCAGCGCCTGCGCGCGCTTATCCTCTCCAATGAGAGCATGAATGCGGAGCGCTATGTCGCCGATCGCAAAATTCACGACATGGTCGAAGCGGCGCTCGAAGAGAATTGGCCGATCATCTCCGATCACATCGACCGGATCGACGCCGCCATCGAAGCGGTCATTCGTTCCGGCATGGAGAGCGGTGAATTCGCCAAGGGCGATGCGCAGCTTGCGGCGCGGCTCGTGCACGCCGCCTGTCTTCGCTACTGCCACCCGCGGCTGATGGTGGAATGCGCCGATCGTCCGATCCCGACGAGCGCGCAAATGGTCGAATTTTGCATTGCAGCGTTGCGCGCCGGTCAGTCTCAATGCGTTGCTGCGGCGCCGTTGCCGCGTTAGCGCGATTCGGCCTATACCTTCGGCGTCCGCGACGTATAATAAACGGCGCGATGCATGAGCGGCGACGGCGAGGTCGCGGGAGCAACGACGATATTGGGCGGTCGATGAAGGTTACACTGGTTCAAATGAACTCCGTTGGCGACAAGGCCTTGAACCTCGCCAACGCCCGCGCCCTGATCGAGCGCGCCGTCGTTCAGGAGCGTCCCGACTGGATTTGTCTGCCGGAGGTCTTCGACTTCATTGGCGGTTCGCGCGCCGAAAAGATGGCGGCGGCCGAAGAGCTTCCGGGCGGTCCCGCCTATGAGATGTGCCAGTCGCTCGCGCGTGAGCACAAGGTCTTCATCCACGCCGGCTCCATTCTCGAAAAAGCGCCGGGGGAGGAGCGGTTGCACAACACCAGCGTCGCCTTCAATCGCGAAGGCGACGAGGTGGCGCGCTACCGCAAGATTCACATGTTCGACATCACCGCGCCGGACGGCGCGAAATATCACGAGAGCGCGGCCTTCAAAGCGGGCGACGCCGTCGTCACCTATGATTGCGAGGGCGTCACTGTCGGGTGCGCGATTTGTTACGATCTCCGGTTTTCCTATCTGTTCCACGCGCTCGCGGAGAAGGGCGCCGATCTTGTCGCCCTGCCGGCGGCGTTTACGCTGGTAACAGGCAAGGACCACTGGGAAGTGCTGTGTCGCGCGCGCGCCATCGAGATGCAGGCCTATCTATGCGCGCCGGCGCAAACCGGCGCCCATAAGGCCGGGCATGAGACGCGCTTCACTTACGGCAATTCGCTGATCGCCGATCCTTGGGGCCATGTCGTCGCCAAGGCCTCCGACGGACCGGGGCTCGTCTCGTCCTACATCGACATTGACCGCATTCGTAAAATTCGCGCTATGATCCCGGTGTCGCAACATAAGGTCAAACTGGCGGTTTGAGCCGTGGCCGGCGGCGCCTGGCGAAGGGGCCGCGGTGACATGCCGATAGCGGCGCACAACACGTGATCGCCCTTGCAAATCGGTCGTTTATGCGTACTATGCGCCCTGCGGGAACCCGCCCATTTATTGCCAATGTCGCCATTGCCAGAACCTTCGAGGGGGGAGTTGTGTTCAGCCCAGTCCCAAAAGAACAAGCAATGGGCGCTCTTTTCGCATGGTAAGAAGAACCGCTCCAGGCAGCACCCTGACGCGCGCGGCGCTGCGAGAAGCCGTCTATGGCTGTTGCCCTTCTCTTTCCCGCGCCGAAGCCCGTAAAATCTTGGACGCAACCTTTGACGAGATCAGCGAAGCTTTGCTGCGCGGCGAATCCGTAAAGCTGCGGTCCTTCGGCACTTTCAACGTTCGCGCCAAGCGCGAGCGCGTTGGCCGCAATCCCAAAACTGGCGTCGAAGCCACGATAACGCCGCGCCGGGTGCTTACCTTTAAGGCCTCGCCCGTGCTCGTCGCCCATGTCAATGGCGACGCGGTCATTCCTGAAGAGGACTGACTCCTCTATCATGGGGCGAGACGGTCATCGTCGGCGACGCATCCGCGGCGCGCCGAGCGGCTTCTCACATTCAGGGTGAAAGATGCAGAAATTGAGCGTGGCGGTCGCCGCCTTCGCGGTCCTTACCGCGCTGGTCGGCGCCCATAAAGGCGACTCCAGCCTGTTCGTCCTCGTCGTCGCCGCAGCGCTTTGCGCTTATACGACGTGGCGCGCCGCCCACATGTCGAGATTCCTGAAAATCTTCGCATATATTTTCTCGACGGAGACGATCGTCTTCGGGCTCGTCGGGCTCGCGCAGGCCGAAGGCCTGTGGCCGGAGGCGATGAAAGACTACGCCCCCCCCGAAACGATGCCGCTCACCGTGGCGGTGTTTTCGATCATCGTTTACGCGATCTCATATATTCCCGTCGTGCGGGAGATGACGCGCATCGCCGATCTTTATTTCGACACAAGCGAGCGCGGCGAAGGGCGCGTCTGGCCGTTCCGGCCGTTTGCGGCGCAAGAGAGCGCCATCGCCATCGCCATGGTGGTCGTGCTGGTGCTGATCAATCAAGGACAGGTCGGCATTACCGTGCGCCTGTCCTTTTTCAATCGCGACTGGTTCAACGCCATTCAGGAGAAGAACGCCGCGGAGTTCTGGCGCCAGCTTCTCTTCGTGTTTACGCCATGGGCGTTCGTTTACGTCGCCTCGGTGATCGTTGAATTCGTTTTGCAGTCGATGCTGATCATTCGCTGGCGCCGCTGGCTGACGGAGCATTACATCGAGCGCTGGCTCGGCGGGCACACGCATTACGGCATGGCGCTCGCTGGCGGCGGGGCCGACAACCCGGACCAGCGTATCGCCGAAGACGTCAACCGCTTCATCAGCGGCGGCGAGGAAGGCTACGGCATCTACTCCTATTCGATCCTGCTGATCGCCACATTGAGTTCGCTCGTTTCCTTCGCCTATGTGCTGTGGGATCTTTCAGGCAATTATCCGCTGCCTGGAACCGATATTTACATTCCCGGCCTTTTGTTCTGGGTGGTGCTGCTCTATGCGGCGATAGGAACGCTGGTGACGCACCTCATCGGCCGCACGCTCACGGGACTTTATTTCGATCGGCAAAGGCGTGAGGCGGATTTCCGTTTTTCGCTGGCGCGGATGCGCGAATACAGCGAGCAGATTGCGCTTCTCGAGGGCGAACCCGCGGAGCGCGGCTCGCTGCTGCGGCGCTTCACCGGCATTATCGTGAATTATCTGGCGATCGTGCAGAAGCGTAAGCAGCTGATGGCCTTCACCTCCAGTTATGGACAGCTGTCGCCCATCATTCCTTACGTGATCACCGCGCCTTTCTACTTCGCCGGCCGCATCCAGCTCGGCGTCATGACCCAGACGGCGAGCGCCTTCGGGCGCGTCGAGAGCGCGCTGACCTTCTTCATCAACTATTACACCTCGCTCGCCAATTTCAAATCCGTGCTCGACAGGTTGACGTCATTCGACGAAGCGATCGCGACGGCGCGCGCGAAGATGTCGGCGACGCAGGTCGTGTTACCGGCGGCGGGCGCTGACATTCGCTTGCGCGGGCTGACGCTGGCGCTGCCCGACGGACGCAAGATTGTCTCCGTCGACGATCTGACGCTCGTTGCCGGCCAGTCGGCGTTGCTCACCGGCCCTTCGGGTTCGGGCAAGTCGACGCTGTTTCGCGCGATCGCCGGCGTTTGGCCTTACGCCTCGGGGGAGGCGCTGACGCCACGCGGCGCGAAGGTGATGCTTGCGCCGCAACGCCCCTATATTCCAATGGGCGCGCTGGCCGAGGCGATCGTTTATCCAAGCAGCATTCACGACCATTCGCGCGCCGAAATGGAGGAGGCGTTGCGCGCCGCGCGGCTTACGCCCTTCGTCGAGCGCCTCGATGAGGACAACAACTGGGGACAGCGCCTCTCGGGCGGCGAGCAGCAGCGCGTCGCAATCGCCCGGGCGCTTCTCGCCAAGCCGGATTGGCTCTTCCTCGACGAAGCGACCTCGGCGCTCGACGAGCAGCTCGAAGCCGACATTTACGCCATGCTGCGCGAGCGCTTGCCGGGCGCCACGATCGTCTCGATCGGCCACCGGTCGACCTTGCACGCCTTCCATGACCGACACATCGTCATGGAGCCGGCGCCAGGCGGCGTCTTTAGTCCGCGCGACAAGGTGCACGCGTGACCAAAGACTCGGGACGCGAAGGCGGGCGGTCGCTCAAGACCCGCGTCAAGACCGCGCGCAAGCGTTCCCTTTCCTCGACGCTCTGGCTCGAGCGCCAGCTCAATGACCCCTATGTCGCGCGCGCCAGGCGCGAAGGCTACCGTTCGCGCGCCGCCTATAAGCTCATTGAGATGGATGATCGCTTTCATCTCTTTAAGCCGGGCGGCCGCATCGTCGATCTTGGCGCCGCGCCCGGCGGCTGGTCGCAGATCGCCGCCGCCGGCGTGAAGGCGAAGGAGGGGAAAGGCAAGGTCGTCGCCGTCGATCTTCTCGATATGGAGCCGGTCGCGGGCGTCGCTTTCGCGGTGAAGGATTTCAACGACGAGGACGCGCCGGAATTCATCAAGGCGATGCTGGGCGGAGAGGCGGATGGCGTCATGTCCGACATGGCGGCGAACGCCACCGGCCACAGGGCGACCGACCATTTGCGCATCGTCGCGCTCGCCGAGCTGGCCGCAGATTTCGCCTGCGACGTGCTGGCGGCGGGCGGCTTCTTCATCGCCAAGGTGCTGCAGGGCGGCACGGAGGGCCAGCTGCTCGCGCGCCTCAAGCGCGATTTTTCGACCGTGCGCCATGTGAAGCCCGCCGCGAGCCGGACGGATTCGGCCGAACTCTATGTGCTGGCGACGGGGTTCAGGGGAAGGCGCGCGGCGTAGGCGGCGTGCCGGCGTCATACGTTCATCGCCGCGGTCGCCGAAAGATTACGCGCGCTTTCTGCGTGCGATGAGGGCGTCGCCGGCGCTGGGCGCAAGACGCAAGAAGCTCATGATCGAGAGCATTGAGATGAACGCCACGACGATGAACGCCGGCGTGAAATCCGCCGCCTCCAGCGCGCCGCCGCCGCGTGAGGCGCGCGCCGCCTCCAGCGCCGCCGCGCCAATGGCGACGCCGGTGGACAGCGACAATTGCTGCGCGACCGAGGCGAAGCTCGTCGCGCGGCTCATCGCGTCCTGATCGACGTCGGCGTAGGCGAGAGCGTTGAGCGCGGTGAATTCCAGCGAACGGAAAAAGCCGCCGACGAGCAGCGCGCCCATGATGAGCAGATGCGGCGTCGTGGCCGTGAACGTCGCGTTCAGGGCGAGGAAAGCCGCGGAAATCAGCGCATTGACGATCAGCACCCGCCGAAAGCTGAATATCCGCAGGATCGGCTGCGCCGTGGTCTTCATCGCGATCGCGCCCGCCGCCGAGACGAAAGTCAGCAGTCCTGCCTCATAGGCGGAGAGTCCGAAGCCTGCCTGCAGCAGAAGCGGCAGCAGGAAGGGCGTTGCGCCTAATCCGATGCGGAACAGAAAGCCGCCGTAGACTGCGGCGCGAAAGGTCTGGATCTGCAAGAGATCGAGATCGACGATGGGATAGGGCGCGCGTTTCGCGTGGCGGACATAGGCGAAAAGCGCTCCTGCGCCCAGCGCGACGATCAGGGCCACGACCGGCGCCGGCGCAAAGCCGCGTCCGGCGATGGTGAAGCCGAAGACGAGGCAGGAAAGGCCGACGCCTGAAAGGATCGCGCCGGCGAGGTCGAGCGGCGGCGTCCATTCTTCGCGCAGGTCCGGAATATAGCGCGTGACCAGCATGACGCCGAGCGCGCCGATCGGCACATTGATCCAGAAAATATAGCGCCAGTGAAAATAGGTCGCGATGAAGCCGCCGAGGGGCGGACCGATCATCGGGCCGATCAGCGCGGGAATGGTGAGATAGGCCAGGGCGCGCACGAGTTCGTCACGGGCGGCGGTGCGCAGCAGCACAAGACGCCCGACCGGCGTCATCATCGCCCCGCCCAATCCCTGCACGATGCGCGCGGCGACGATCGTCGCCAGCGAATCGGACAGGCCGCACAAAATCGAGCCGAAGGTGAATACGACGATCGCGGCGCGAAACACGCGCCTTGCGCCGAAGCGATCCGCCGCCCAGCCCGAGAGCGGGATGAAGACCGCCAGCGACAGAAGATAGGAGGTCAGCGCCAGCTTCAGCGACACGGGGTCTTCGTGAAGGTCGGCGGCCATCGCCGGCAGCGCCGTCGCGAGCACGGTGCCGTCGAGCTGCTCCATGAAGAGCGCGGTGGCGATGATGAGCGGCGTGACGAAATAGGACACTGCGCTCAACCCGCTCTTGAGGGCGTTGTGTCGGCGACTGTGAACGAAATTCGCGTCAAATGAGCTTCAGCCCTCTGAAGCTGGAATGGCCATGACGGCCGACGATGAGATGGTCGTGGACGGTAATGCCGAAAGGCTGCGCGATCGCGGCGATGTCCTTGGTCATGCGGATGTCCGCGGCCGACGGCGTCGGATCTCCGGAAGGGTGGTTATGCGCCAGGATGAGCGCGCTCGCGCCGAGCTCCAGCGCGCGTCTGACGATCTCGCGCGGATAGACCGGCGTGTGATCGATCGTGCCGACGCCCTGGACCTCGTCGGCGATCAGCGCGTTGCGCTTGTCGAGAAACAGGATGCGAAACTCCTCCCGCTCCGCGAAGGCCATCGCCGTTCGGCAATAGTCGAGCACCTCCATGAAGGAAGAGAGCACTGGACGCTTTTGCAGGGCGCCGCGCGCCAGTCGTTTCGCCGCGGCCTCCACGAGCTTGAGTTCGACGATCGCCGCTTCGCCGAGGCCTTCGACTTCGCGAAGCCTTTCGGGCCGCGCCGCGACGGTCTCGGCGAAGGACCCGAAACGCGCGATCAAGCCCTTGGCGAGCGGCTTCACGTCCCGCCGCGCGATCGCGCGAAACAACAGCAGCTCCAGCATTTCGTAGTCGGCGAGCGATGCTTCGCCCGCGTCCATGAAGCGCTCGCGCAGGCGCTGGCGGTGACCGTGATAGTGAGGCGCGGAATCGCGCAGGCCTGAGCCGTCGCTAGTTGCGGCGTCAGCCGCCTTCTTCATGCGTCGGCGCGCGCGGCAGAGGGATTGTCGAGCCCCGCCGGCGACTTGGTGAAGACTTCCGCGCCCGTTTCGGTGACGCCGATCGAATGTTCGAACTGCGCCGAAAGCGAGCGGTCGCGGGTCACGGCCGTCCAGCCGTCCGACAATATTTTCACTTGCGAACGGCCGAGATTGATCATCGGCTCGATGGTGAAGAACATGCCGGGGCGCAACTCGACGCCCTGGCCCTCCACGCCATAGTGCAGAATATTCGGCTCGTCGTGAAAAACGCGCCCGAGTCCGTGGCCGCAGAAATCGCGGACCACCGAGCAGCGTTCGCCCTCCGCATATTTCTGAATGGCCGCGCCGATGTCGCCCGTCGTCGCGCCGGGCTTGACGGCGGCGACGCCGCGCTGCAGCGCCTCATAGGTCACGTCGATCAGGCGCTGCGCCCGCCGCGGAATTTCGCCGACCCCGAACATGCGGCTGGCGTCGCCGTGCCAGCCGTCCAGGATGAGGGTGACGTCGATATTGACGATGTCGCCTTCGCGCAGCGGCTTGGCGTCGGGCACGCCGTGGCAGACGACATGGTTGATCGAGGTGCAGATGGATTTCCGGTAGCCGCGATAGTCGAGCGGCGCCGGATAGGCGCCATGCGCCAAGGCGAAGTCGAAGACGAGATCGTCCAGCGCCTGGGTCGTCACGCCCGGCTTGACGTGCTCGACCAGCATGTCCAGCGCCTGCGCCGTCAGCCTGCCGGCGGCGCGCATGCCCTCGAAATCTTTCTCGGCGTGCAGCTTGATCTGCCCGCTCTTGCGCGCGGCGGGGGCGAGGTGGGATTCGACAAAGGTCATGTAACGCGGCGGCTCGGCTTTCTAGCGATGGATTGCCCGATAAGGTAATGGTTTGAGGCGGCAACGCAAGGCTGGCGACCCTTCGCCTGGAATTCCTTCGCAAAGACGCAGGAGCGCGATCTTGGCGGCCCAGCCCATCGAGGAAGGCCTGCGGCTTGTTCTGGCCGGCGCCCCCCATCCTCATCCCGGCGGCGCTCGGCGCGATCCCTCGAGCCGCTCTGATGGCCGCGCCGACCCCCGTGGACGGCGCGTCAGGACTGGCGTTCGCGGCCGCCATGGTCATAATCGGCGACAGGGAGGCCGGCAATGGCGCAAAATGCGGTCGGCGACAGACCGGCGAGCGCGGCGGTTCTTGTGATCGGCGACGAAATCTTGTCCGGCCGCACGCAGGACGTGAACACACGCTATATCGCGAATTATCTGGCGCAGATCGGCGTCGACCTTCGTGAAGCGCGAATCGTGCCCGACGACATGCAGGCGATCGTGGAGGCGTTGAACGCGCTGCGCGCGCGCTACACCTATGTTTTCACCACCGGCGGCATCGGGCCGACCCATGACGACATCACCGCCGACGCCGTGGCGCGCGCCTTTGGCGTTGACATCGGCGAGGACCCGCGCGCCATCGCGCTGCTCAGGGAGCGCTTTTCCGAGGCCGAGCTGAATTCCGCGCGCCGGCGCATGGCGCGCATCCCCAAAGGCGCGGAACTCGTGTTCAACGCCATTTCCAAGGCGCCCGGCTTCTGGATCGGCAACGTCATCGTCATGGCCGGCGTGCCGATGATCATGCAGAACATGATGGACGTGATCGGGCCGCGGCTCGCTTCCGGCCCGCCTGTGCTTGTCGAGACGATCGAGGCGGACGGCGTGGGCGAAGGCGTCTATGCCGAGCGCTTGGAAGCCATCGCGCGCGGCCATCCAGGCGTGAGCGTCGGCTCCTATCCGGCGTTCACGGGCGCCGGGATCCGCAACCAGATCGTGCTGCGCAGCCGCGACGCGGCGCTCTTGGCGCGCGCGGCGGCGGCGGCGCGGGAGATGATCGCAGCGCTCTCGACGGAAAGCGCGGGCTGACGACGCGACGGCGGAGGGTAGCAGATGTACGGGTCGGACAAAATCTTTCCGGTGTCCTGGGACATATTTCATCGCGACGCGCGCGCGCTCGCCGGGCGTCTCGCCGCCATTGGCGGATTTTCGGCGATCGTGGCGGTGACGCGCGGCGGTCTCGTGCCCGCGGCGATCGTGGCGCGCGAACTCGGCATTCGGGTCGTCGAAACGGTCTGCGTCGCCAGCTATCACGAGGAAACCGAGCGCGGCGAGGTGCAGGTGCTCAAACCCCTGACGGACACGATTCTCGCCCGCCCGAGCGCCGAAGTGCTCATCATCGACGATCTCGTCGACACCGGCGCGACGGCGAAGGCCGTTCGCGATTTGCTGCCCAAGGCGCATTTCGCCACCGTCTACGCCAAGCCCGAGGGCCTGCCGATGGTCGACACCTTCATCATCGAAGTCTCGCAGGAGACCTGGATCTTTTTCCCCTGGGACACCGCGCTGTCGTTTCAGGCGCCGATCGGGACGCCCGGCGCCAAGCCCGAGGGCGGGCGGAGGCGGCGCGCATAATCCGCTTGGCGGCCTCTAGGGCGCGCCCCTATAAACGAGCGATCCGCGGGCGTGGCGAAACTGGTAGACGCAACGGACTTAAAATCCGTAGGGCCGCAAGGCCTGTGCCGGTTCGATTCCGGCCGCCCGCACCACTATGAGGAGATGTCGCCGAGAACTGTTCAGAGTAGGTGCGCATCCTTTTGGCCGTGGACGCCATGTCACTAAATTGTTTATGGCGCGATGTGTGCGTTATCGTAGTATTGCATAAGAAAGTTAACCGCGTTGTGGCCGCGTGCGATGAATCGTTCGGGTTCGTTTCATACCAAAATCTTGCGTCTTCAAAAATCGCCTGAAGACTATCGCGTATACAAGGCAGCTCTCGAATGGGACCTTATCGATCCGATTGTTATTGAGTCGCGTGCGGATGTTAAATCAGAAGCGCGCTGGCGTGGGCGCGTTGAGCCTTTCGCTCATCAAGTCAACAATCTCATAACATTCTGCCGTCGTTTGCCCGTGACACTGTTGGCGGACGATGTCGGCCTCGGCAAAACCATCAGTGCTGGCCTTATCATGAGCGAGCTGATCGCGCGTGGACGCCTGTCCAAGACGCTCATCGTTGCGCCGAAATTGCTGGGGCTACAGTGGAAAGAGGAGCTTGCCTCGAAATTCAATATCCCAACGAAAATTGCCACGGGAAGGCATTTGTTGTCAGCCGAGCCCGACGATGTCGGTTCCGTCGTCACGACATATCATTCCGCGCGCGAATATCTTAACCGGTTGCCCGCCGACCGCTTTGAGATGTTAGTGCTCGATGAGGCACATAAGCTCCGTAACCTGTACGGAGTAGAAAAAGCTCCGCAAGTAGCCATGCGCTTCAAGCAGGCGCTTGAAGAGCGACGCTTCCGCTATGTGCTAATGCTTACGGCGACACCCATTCAAAATCGCCTATGGGACCTCTATTCCCTCGTCGATCTTTTGACAGTCGCGCGCGGACACGAAAATCCGTTTGGCAGCGAAGGTGCATTTGCGAGGAAGTTTATCGCAGACGACCGAGAGCAAGCGAGACAATTAAAGCCAGAAGCGACGAGCGAGTTTCGTTCTATTGTTTATGGGTATATGTCCCGCGTGCGACGCGGAGACGCCAAACTGCATTTTCCTGTCAGAGAGGTTCAGCTTCATAGAGTTGACCCGACACCGGAGGAGCTTGCGCTCATCAAAGTGGTGGCCAAGGGCATTGAGCCGCTCAACAGACTCGCCCAGATAAGCATATTGCAAGCGCTGACGAGCAGTCCCCATGCTTTGAGCGCGCAGCTCAATAATATGGAGCGCAATCGAACCATCGCTCCTGAATTTGCGAGCGCAGTTCGAAGCATCGTTGGTTCGATGACAACGTGTGCGAAGCTGAGCGGCCTTGGCGCTTTGATCGATCAGCTGAAAAAAGAGAATGCCGAGCGCTGGCGATTGGTGATCTTCACGAGTCGACGTGAGACGCAGACAACCATTCAATCGTTCCTTGAAGAGCACGGCCTAACAGTCGGCATCATCAACGGATCGTCCGGACCACGCAATCAGGACACGATTGCACAGTTCCGGGAAAATCCTCCACGCATCCGAGTAATTGTTTCCACGGAAGCTGGTTCGGAAGGCGTCAATTTGCAGGTCGCAAATGTGCTTGTGAATTACGATCTGCCCTGGAATCCAATGATCGTCGAGCAGCGTATCGGACGCATCCAGCGCCTGGCCTCGGAACACGCGAATGTTGGAATTTTCAATATCACCCTGCGTGGCACCTTCGAAGAGTACATTGTTGGTCGACTCATGGAGAAGCTGCAGACCGCCACAAGTGCGATTGGCGACATCGAGGCTCTGCTTGAGGGTGCCGGTCTTAGCTCGGATGAAGGAGACACCGGTTTTGAGGAGAAGATTCGTCAACTGGTGATAGCCGCTCTTAAGGGGGCGGATGTAGAAGCGGCCATGCAAAAGGCAGTTCAAAGCATTTCCGAAGCGAAAGAAACTTTAGAACGAGAGGAACAGAAGCTCGATGAACTCCTAGGCTCGGACGGTCAGGGCTATTTGGGTCCACGGGCACCGACATTGCCTCCCGTCGCTCATTCGATGTCTTCGAGGGATTTTGTTCTTGCCGCGTTAAGAAACCTGGGAGCGAAGGTTACGCAAACAGCTCCGGACGGCTTCGAAATCGAGCAAGACGGCTATCGAGAACAAATTCACCTACCTGAAAGTCAAGACAGCGATACTGTCGGGTCGAGTTACGTTCCCGGAAGGTCAGCATTTACCGCGCTCGTTCAAAAGTCCATTGCTTCAGGCATTCATTCAGTTCGCGACCTGGACACTGCGCCGTCGGACAAGGCCAAGGAGGTCGCACGTATGTGGACAAAAGGATTTGGTGGCGAACTCGAAAGAGCGGAACTTGTCGGAGGACGCCGGTGGTTTAGCGGTTCAATGCTTGTCCGCACGCGAGCCGTCGTGGCTCACGATAGCTATGAGCGCATTGTGGAGGTGCCTGTCAGCGCCCGCGAGAACATGCCACATGAATTTGGGCGAGATGCGCTCAATCCTTTGGAGCGCGTCATAGAATCCATTGAGCTTTCTTTTGGAGTGTCCCGCGAACAAATTGAGTCCTCTGCGAAGGAAGACGCAGCGATCGCAGAATTTTCGAGGTTCTACCTCGAACGTCGGGCGCAAGAAATGGCATCGGCGGGCGGGGACGAGCGCAAACGCAAAAAGCTGGAAGATGACTTTACGCCTCGGTTGTCCTTCACGGTCGTGGGAGCCGATGGGGGCATAATGCGGGAGGTGAAATTGCGCGCCAGATACAGGTTGGACGAAGGAGATTATGATGATGAACTGACCGTTGTCCCCTCAACAAGCAGATTGTCCAACGCCCCGCCGCTTGGACTCTGCGAAGCGACAGGCAGGCAAGTTCCGGCATCCTGTCTAGGCGAATGTGCGATAACCGGTAAGCGTGCGCTCCGTCATAAACTGGTAAAGTCAGAAATCAGTGGCCGGGTAGCGTTGCCGGAAAATTCGCTCCTCTGCGAGCAGTCGCATAAGCGGGTACTGGAAGATGAAGTGGCCACATCGAGCGTTACAGGACGCCATATCGCCAAGCACCTGTTGAAAGTCTCTCCCGTCAGTGGAAACCGCGGAGAAGCAGAATACTTTGGACAATGCGAATTTACAGGCGTCGATGTGCTGCAAACCGAACTGGTCCGAAGCGGAATATCAGACAAATTGTTCCGCAGCGATGAGGCGCTTAAGTCTGCGGTTTCGGGGTTAGTCGGGCATCGTACCGAATTTGTAACCTGCTACGAAACACGTCGGGCGATCGCTTTTTCAGAAGCCGAGCAGTGCGCGATAACGGGCCATTACGTCCGAAAGGGAATTTTGCAAGAATGTGAAGAAACGGGATCAAGGGTTTTGCCGGTCGAGTTGGGGCGTTCGGCGGTTTCGGGGAAACGAGTCCTCAAGAGCTTGCTCGTCGTGAGCAGCCTTTCCGGCGCTGCCATGCTTGAACGAGAAGCGGTACGTTCGAGTTCTGCCCTATTCTGTCTGCCCACGGAAGCGCGCGAATGCGCTTGGGGTGGCATGGTTTCACACCCCGATGATCTTCGAACCTGCGATTTGACGGGCCTGCCCATTCATCGACAATTTGTTGCGCCAGGCACATCGCGTCTTGAACCCCTCGTTCAACTTCTAGAGGGTGTGCGTCATGATCAGGCAATTCCCCAATCGTGGGAGGCTGCTTCGGTAAAGGCGTCAGCCATTGTACGCAGCGGCAAATGGCGCATCGTAGGCGCGATCCTCTCACCCAATCACGCCAGACTGGCAATGGTTGCCGAAGTTCGAACGCTACTCGGACTAAAGACCCGTAACGCAGGATTTGTCTTTGAGCCACCGTCGGGCAGCATTTTGGGGCGTATCACACTAGGAAAAAGGGGCCAGCACGGCTGGGCCGCCGCTGGTTGAGCTAACACTATGATGTTGTCAAAATAAGCTTAGTGTTTTCAATTTGTTGTCAAATCTGTCGTGACCCGTCGCTTCGAATTTTGCCCCTTCGCGCGCAGCGCCGGCCCGTGGTCGCTGGTCCACAACTTGCTATCGCCGGTCAAAGATTAATTTTCTGAAGGCGATCCCGATGGCGTTCACGACAATCTGCAATACCGGCTCTGTGAGCGAAGGCGGCATGGGCCTCTTCCACGCCGGCAAGAAAAGCGTGCTCCTCGTCTGGCCGACGGGCGGCGAACTCAAGGCCTATCGCGGACGCTGTCCGCATGCGGACATGCCGTTGAGCGAGGCGACCTTCAACGGCCAGACCGTCACCTGTACGCACCATCAATGGGGATTCGACAGCACCAGCGGCAAATGCGTGACGCATCTCGTCCGCAATGCGCTCCACCCCTATGAGATCCGCGTGGAGGGCGACGAAATTCAGGTCGATGTCGGACCGGTGAAGCCGGCGCGCGCGCAGGCGTAGCTATCCCGACCGCCGCTTCTTCATTGCGGGCTCCGAGCACAACTTTTGGGAGAAAAGCGAACCGGCCGTCACCGGTCATGGTCTCCCGCCAGCTTGCTGTGATGGCGGCTGTAGAGCAAATAGATGGCGAGGCTGACCTGCCCCTGAACTTTCATCCAACGGCAATTAGAGTCCCGTTTGTTGATACGCCCGAGGGCGCGGGTGGAGCAACAGGCGATCGGCGGAGCTGGTCGGGGTTGCGCAGCCG
>Ga0209347_1000817_pt1 | contig 65272 bp, 58 predicted proteins | sample AutmiccommuBRH23_FD_187382 | JGI IMG/M metagenome (GOLD analysis project Ga0209347, IMG submission 187382) | Deep subsurface microbial communities from Mt. Terri, Switzerland - Autotrophic microbial communities BRH/23 (SPAdes) (version 2) | ecosystem: Environmental > Aquatic > Deep subsurface >... | reverse complement strand
ACCAGATCAAAGAAGGCAAAGCGGCCTTCCACCTCGCCTTTGCCATCTGCCGGATTGAGCAACTGCTCGGCGGATTTGTCGAGGATCAGCGGCACAATCCAGGGCGGCAGGGCGTAGGCATTGAGATGTTGGACAAAGGGGTTCAAACCCGTCATTTCCACCATGGCATAGCTGTTCAGGTAGTTCTCGGGTTTGACACCGAAGAAGCGGTGGATCTGCTCCTTAAAGTCATCGGGCAGCACCACACCTTTGATACCGCCACCCATCTGGAACATGCTGTCGGGATGGAACTCTCCGTCCTTGACGCCGCGCGCCTTCAACGCTTCCATCAGCTGGAATGCGGCAGGCCACATCACTCCCAGACAAATCGGCTGCCCCAGCTTGCTGTGGATCTTGTCGACAAAGGCATTGAAACGCACGCCAGCCTGCTTGGCATTCTTCTCGTTTTCCGCTTCAAAGGCAGCAATCTCTTCCGGCAGCGCGGTACCTGCAGCCAGGGCGCGGCGCAGTTGCCCGGCGCGAATGCCAGGGGTGGCGCGCAAGGGCTCGTTGGAAATAAAGTGGGCTTCGCCCTCGGGTGCCACAAACTCGGTGAAAAACTTGTGGTTGTGGATACACAGGCGATGCACGCCGGTAGGCGGGAAAAACACAAAGCTCGGGCGGTCGTGTTCGGGTTTGCGCGGCGCCCACTGACCGAGAAAACCCTTCATGTAGGCTTTGCTGGCCAGGGCGACATCTTCTTCAGTCTGGTCGAGAAATGAACATTTGCCGGAGGTGCCACTGGAGGCAAAAACATGGTGACCGGCATTCTTGAGGCGATCAAGCCAGTCATCGGCATCCCTGATGCCTTCCAGGTTTACCCCGGTTACAGGCTTGCCAGTCAATGTCTGCAGCCAGGTATTCATGTGGCCCCACTGGCCCTTATCGACAAAGGTTTCCGGGTAGCTTTTGTAATTGGTGTGGGTGAACAGCAGTGGCACCAGATCCTGCAGTGAGCTGATTTCGGTGATGCCCGCCTCAGTGGCGCGGCGATCGAGAATCTTCAACTGCTGGCGCTTTTCGGCAAAGCGCTCGCGCACAGCTTCCAGCTGCAGCTCACGGAGGTTTGCCGGCGCCTCACGGTACGGGTCGTTGCTGTCGACAAGGGCTTTGATCTGGTCAATTGCGCTCATTATTTTCTCTCGCAGTAGATGTGGTAAATGTGACGTTCAGACTAAACAGCGGGCGACCTTTAAACAACAGCCAAGTGTGTCTCTGCGGGGATAAAGTGTTGCTATCAGGACTTGATCGACATCTGGTCAAATCGTGTAACTCTCATCTGCCCTGCCACCGGGAAAAATCAATAATCACTGCAATAACAACGCTTTCAGAATCACCAATCCCGTAGAAGCAAGCAGCGTTATTCTAGGACCCAATGGTTATATAGGCTGAGAATCCTGTCCTTTACCAAACACTTTAGCCGCTTTATGATGAAAGTGTTTACAGGCAGACATCTCAATCCCGTTTGCCAGGACCATAAAGCCAGCGCAGGTCACTCCAGACTGGGTTACGCGGTTTTCGGCGCCACGATAAAATTGAATGTAATCAGGGGTAACTTGAAGTGTATACCGTATCTGAAATGTCACCGGTTCGACTGCTGCGCAATCCCGATCTGAAAACGGCCGAAAAATTTGCCCTGTGTCGGCCAAAAACCACCTCCAGCTGTGAGGTGGAGGCAAAAATCAGCCGTCCCCACTTCCAGATTGAAGTGCGTCATTACCGCTGGGACAAGCCCCTCGAACCCACCCTCTTCCACGCCGATGTCTGCTATCTGGAGTTAGCGCTACATCCCCGTCCGGCAGGCAGCGAAGTCGACTATCTGGGTGGCAAAACAGCCAGCAGCTATGTTGCCACGGGCAACTGCTCGTTTATCCCCGCAGGCCATGAGGCCATGATGCGGGTTCCCCAGGGCGAACAGCAGGTTGTGGGCTGTCTGTTTGAAATGGACGTATTCAAGCCCCTGGTGGACTGGGAGTGGACGCCCCTCGAAATTGCCGCCTGCTTTAACATCAACAATATCAATATCCGCGCCACGCTGGTGCGGCTGGCACAGGAGGCCATGAGCCCCGACTATGCCTCCCAGCGCCTGGTGGATTCACTTTTCGAGTCACTGCTGGTGGAGCTCAGCCGCCATATCCGCGCAACGCGGATTGTGGCCAAGGAGCCCTACGGCAAACTCTCCCCCCAACAACTGCGCCTGATCGAAAACCGTATCAGTGAAACCAGCGGAGAATTCCCGCAAACCTCCTGGCTGGCCAAGGAGTGCGGCGTCAGCAACCGCCACCTGGCGCGCATGTTCAAGCGCACCACCGGCAAGACCATCACCGAATATATCACCGAGGTGCGCATCAACAAGGCGCGCATGAAACTGGCCAACGGTGAGCAACTGATCAAGGAAATTGCCTGGGAGTGCGGCTTTCAAAGCCAGTCGTCCTTCGCCCAGGCGTTTCGCAAGGCAACCGGTTTTACGCCACGCCAGTACCGCAATCGCTCCCACAAATGATGGCAATGACGTCAGACAACTGTGAATTTGCTTGATTTCCGTCAATAGCACAGTGCCAGCTTCAGGCTAGAGTCATGTCTCCAGACCCGAGGAGACAGAGATGATCAGCGAAGATAGACAGACATTAGTAAGTGTGGGCATGGTGGTGGTATTTGGCGTGGCCATCACCGCTGGCCTGATTATCGCGGCGCTGGTCATCGGTTGATTTTTTAGCTGCATCCAGCCGCCACCATCCGCTTGCCGGATAAATCTCAAAACCTTTTGTTTCGCATCTTTGCGAGAGAAACAATTATTCACTGTATACAGGCAAATTCTCAGCCCAAAAGCCCGGCATCAGCAACCCTCTGTTCCCCTGACTCGGTATTCACCGCAAAAATGAGTGATAATCAGAGCTGTCTACTCTAGAGAAAGGGCAGTGGGATAATGACTCGCAAAGGCAGATTAATGATGGTCCGGCACGGCCAGACCTCCGCCAATATCGACAAGGTGTGGCACGGCAAGACCGACACCGCTCTCACCGATCTGGGGCGGGAACAGGCCCGCAGATTGGGTTCCTGGTTCCACAATATTGCCGAACCCCAGGTGATTTACGCCAGCCCGTTGCAGCGGGCACACAATACAGCGCAGGCCATCGCCGATGTTCACAAGCTGGAAGTACAGCTGGATGAACGCCTGGTGGAGTTTTCCCTCGGCGACTGGGAGGGTATCAAGTTTGACGACCTGCCCAGCCAGCCCGGCGGCAGCCAGTTGCTCTACACCGATTCCAGTTTTGCTGCCCCCAACGGTGATTCGCAGTTAATGGTGCGCAAGCGCATGGTCGAGGCCATCGAGGAGATCATCGAGCGCCACCCCGATGAAAATGTGGTGCTGGTATCCCATGGCACGGCACTGGGTATCGCCATCGCCCACTATCTGCACAACGACACCACCCGCTGGCTCGAATACATCAAGCACAACACCGCCGTGTCGGAACTGTGCCCGCTGAAAAAGGAACTTATTTTCTTTAACCGTACCGAACACCTGATACCCTGAGCAATAAGACTTTCCCTGGTGACGCATCCGCTATGATTTACTGGCACTCATTGCCCAGATACTCGTTGTATAAAGGAGTCGCATAATGACCGGATTGATCCTGCTGGCGCTGCTGCTGATTGCCCTCGCCTACCATCGCGCCACCCTGATTACGGCGGCCATATCGGTAGCCATCCTGACTGCCGCCATACCCCTGCTGGGGCTTGGCAATCTCTGGGTTACCGCGACCAGCCTGCTAGTGGCCATTGTCCTGGGCCTTCTGGCCACCACAGAACTGCGCCGCAAGTGGATCAGCATCCCGGCACTGCAATGGTTTCGCACTGTACTGCCGCGCGTATCAGCGACCGAACAGGAAGCGCTCGATGCGGGAACCGTGTGGTGGGATGCCGAGCTTTTTTCCGGCGATCCCGACTGGAACAGGTTGTTGAGCACACCCAAGCCACAACTCTCAGCCGAGGAGCAGGCCTTCCTCGACGGCCCGGTAGAGACCCTCTGCGCAATGCTGGATGACTGGCAGGTTCACCAGAACAAGGATTTACCGGAGGAAGTCTGGCAATACCTCAAGGATGAACGCTTTTTCAGCATGATCATCGGCAAGGAATACGGTGGCCTGGATTTTTCCGCATTGGGTAATTCCGCGGTGGTGATGAAACTCGCCAGCCGCAACCTCACCATGGCCATCACCGTGATGGTGCCCAACTCACTGGGGCCTGGCGAGCTGCTCAGCCATTTCGGCACCCAGGAGCAGCGGGATTACTATCTGCCGCGACTGGCCAACGGCACCGATATCCCCTGCTTTGCCCTCACCGGTCCCGCCGCCGGTTCCGATGCCGCCGCCATGCCCGATCAGGGCATCATCTGCTACGGCGAGTGGGAAGGTGAAAAAGTACTGGGCCTGCGTCTGACTTGGAACAAGCGCTATATCACCCTGGCTCCGGTGGCTACCGTCTTGGGCCTTGCCTTCAACACCTTCGACCCGGACCATCTGATTGGCGATAACGAGGAACTGGGCATCAGCTGCGCCCTGATTCCCGTCGCCACACCCGGCGTGATCACCGGCAACCGCCACCTGCCGGTTGGCAGCGCCTTTATGAATGGGCCGACACAGGGCAAAGATGTCTTTATCCCCATGAGCTTTGTGATCGGCGGTCAGGAACGGCTCGGCCAGGGTTGGCGCATGCTGATGCACTGCCTGGCAGCGGGACGCGCCATATCCCTGCCTGCCCTTGGCACTGCCGGGGCCAAACTCAGCGCCCGTTACAGCGGTGAATACGCCCGCATCCGCAAGCAGTTCGGCATGCCCATTGCCTATTTTGAAGGGGTTGAAGAGGCGCTGGCACGTATTGCCGGAGAAGCCTACCGCATTGATGCCGCTCGCAACCTGACCCTGAGTGCGCTGGCGCTGGGGGAGAAACCCTCGGTCCTGTCGGCAATCCTCAAGTGGTATGCCACCGAGGCCAATCGCCGCTCCATCAACGATGCCATGGATATCCACGGCGGCAAGGGCATCATCACCGGTCCCAATAATTACCTGGCCGGTTTTTACCAGGCGCTGCCGATTGCCATCACCGTGGAGGGCGCCAACATCCTCACCCGCAGCCTGATCATTTTTGGCCAGGGGGCGGTGCGCAACCACCCCTACCTGCTGCAGGAAATGGCGCTGGCGCGCGCTGAGGAAAACAGTACCGTACAGGCTGACTTCGATGACACCCTGTTCAGCCATGTGGGCTTCACCATCAGCAACCTGGCTCGCGCCTTTGTGATGGGTATCACCGGCGCCCGCCTGGTGAAATCACCGGTAGAGGGGCGAACTGCCCACTACTACCGGCAGCTGACCCGCCTGAGCGCTGCCTTTGCCTTTGTCGCCGATATGGTGCTGGTGTCACTGGGCGGGGCCTTCAAGTTCCGCGAAAAAATATCCGGCCGCCTCGCCGATGTGCTGACCCACCTCTACCTTGCATCCGCCGTGCTCAAACGCTTTGAGGACAACGGCTGCCCCAAGGAAGATCATGCACTGGTGCACTGGGCGGTGCGCGACAGCCTGTTCCAGATCCAGAACGCACTGGTAAACACCTTGCGCAACTTCCCCATTCGTCCGCTCGGGCTGGTAATCCAGTGGCTGATCTTCCCCCTCGGCAGGCCCTACAAGGAGCCCTCTGACAATCTCGGCAAGCATGTGGCACGGCTGATTATTACCAGCTCTCCTGCCCGCGATCGGCTGACCGACGGTATTTACCTGTCCAGGGCCGATGATGTGACCGCCAAGCTGGGGCGCGCCTTCGAGGGTGTGCTGGAACTGGCTCCCGTCGAAAAGCGCCTGCGCAAGGAACTCGGCGAAGCACTTTCCATCAGCAATTTTGAGGAACAGGCGCAAAAGGGTCTTGAAGCCGGACTGTTAACCGGGGAAGAAGCGGAGAAAATCGTCAGCACCATGACGCTGGTGCGTGATGTGATCAATGTCGATGACTTTCCGCAGGAAAAATAGCGTCAGCAAGAAGCATCAGCGCAGCAAATCTGTGGCTGGCAGGATTGTGAAATCAGGAACCAGGCTTGGTCCGCATCAACACTTCGAGACGGCCATCGGTGCGCAGCACACTGCGGTTGACCTCCATGCCCACCAGCAGGTTGTTGAGCCCCGACTGGCTGTGGGGACAGGCCAGCAGACTGACCTTGTTAACCGCATTGACCACCAGCAGGTTGTCGGCCAAGACGCCATAACTCTGATGGTAAAGCTGGGCATTGCGATTAAGGACGGCAAAGCCATGACCACGGCTGGAGGAATGCAGATGTGGCTGAAGGGCAAGGGAAAAGGCCCTGACCTCAGCATCATTCAGGTGATTGAGGTAATCCCAGAACAGGCAGATATCAAACACACTGCCCTTGGGCAGGTCCAGCAAGGCGCGAAAGTGCCCTGCCAGCTCAGCCTCGACGGACCTTGCATCTAATTCCTCCTCATCCTGGGTTCGAACCGGTGGATGCAAAGCCGCGACCGCCAGATCGGCAAAATGCAGGCTGCAGCGAAACTGGCTGAAAAAGGCTACCGTGGCAGCGCTCGCCGGACCCAGATCCAGAACCCGCAGGGGTTTGCCATCGACCGGCTGAATTCTTTCCAGCAAGGCAGGAAACAACTGGCTGTTAATGCCGTTGGGAATGGGCGGTTTGATGCTCATGGGGAGGTCAGCTGCAAATGACTGGAGAGATCAGCAATTGGCTGGCTGGCGGCCTGGGCCACCAGCCAGGAACGCGTCTCAGCCGTGCTTGATGGAGGTGGGCTGCTCAACCCGGGGAGTATCGGGCTTGCTGTCACCCGCTGAGCGCTGGGCTCGGGCTGCATTGGCGAAATCGGTGACGGGAACTTCACCGCCAGCGCTGGAGGTGGCGCCCATGTCGATGGTGCCCTTGAATTTACCACCCTCTTCGAGGATGACAACGGGGGCAACGATATTGCCGCGCACATTGCCGGTTTTGGAGATAGTGACTTTTTCCTTGCCGACAATATCACCGTTGACCTGGCCATCAATCTTGATGATCTTGGCCGAGACATTGGCATTGACGCGGCCAGACTGGCCCACCGTCAATTCGTGGCTGTTGAGGGTAATGGTGCCGTCCACCTGGCCTTCAATTACCAGGTTTTCGTCACTGCTGATATCACCTTTGATTTTGACGGTCATTCCAATCATGGCTGTGGTTCTCACTGCTGAGGTTGACGACGGGAGGGGCTTGCGGGCTTCCTGCGCGCTGTGATCAACATCCTGTGGCGTCTTTTGCCCTGACGTTTGCGGGTTATCGTGCTGTTCGCCGCCTTCGTCGCGGGAACCTTTGCGTCGGATAAACATAAACAATACCAAGTGGGTTTGTCTGGCAGAGGGCAACCATACTCCCCTGAAAGCACTACGGCAACCTTCTGCGTATTTCAGTATTACAGGGCGCGGACCGGGATCCAGACAGTCACAGGCCGACCATCAATGGTGGTGGCCACCGGCACCGTGGACATGGCCGTGGGCGATTTCCTCCTCCGAGGCCTCGCGCACATCGACAACACGGATATCAAAGGTCAGGCTCAGCCCTGCCAGGGGATGGTTAAGATCGATATCCACATTGAATTTGCCCACCTTGAGGATACGCGCATCCCTGGCGCCCTCGGCAGTATTGATCTTGACCGCCTGGCCGGGGCGCAGCTTGCCCCTGGTGATCAGGTGCTTGATGGGGATCCGCTGCTGCATCCCTTCCTGGCGCTCGCCATAGGCCTGCTCAGCCGTCAGTGTCACACTCAGTTCATCACCCTCGGCCTTGCCCTCCAGCGCCTCTTCGAGGGCGGGCAGAATATTGCCATAACCGTGCAGATAAGCTGCGGGTTCATTGGCGTCGGAAGTCTCTACCGGCTCCTGGCCCACTTCGCTGAGTTTGTAGTGGAAGTACACCACCTTGTTCTTGTCGATGTTCATAATGCCTTACCTACTGATAAAGGATTGCCGGGAAGTGATGGCGCCAGTGGCGCGGGGGCGCTATTGTGCCCATTAGCGCGCCGTCAATAAAGCCTGAGCTGATATTCAGCCGTTGCGGTTGAGGCTTGCCAAGCCTGGCGATATGAACAAGAATTCGCCGCCCTGGGGCTCGCCCTCCCCCAACCCTCAACCTTGCCGCCACAACAGGAACACACCTTGCTCAGTTACCAGCACGCTTTCCACGCCGGCAACCATGCCGATCTCCTCAAGCACCTGGTGCTGACCCGCGTTCTCACCTATCTGACCGTCAAGCCCGCGCCCCTGCTCTATGTGGATACCCACAGCGGCAGCGGCGGTTATCGGCTCGACAGCAAGGAGGCCCTGAAACTGCAGGAATATCGCCAGGGTATTGGCGTGCTCTGGGGTCGCGATGATATTCCGGAACAACTGGAACCGCTGCTGTCGCTGGTGACAAAGTTCAACCGCGGCGCGACTGAGCTGAATTTCTATCCGGGTTCACCCTGGCTGGCGCGGCAGTTGCTGCGCCCGGTAGACAGGCTGGAGCTGTGCGAACTGCATCCCACCGATTACGCCCGCCTGCGCAAGCAGTTTGGCGGTGACAGCAAGGTGCGCTGCCATTACGAGGACGGTTACAAGCACAGCCTCTCACTACTGCCCCCGATTGAAAAACGCGGTCTGGTCCTGATCGATCCCTCCTATGAGGAGAAAAAGGAGTACCAGCAGGTGGTCGATCATCTGCTGGCCCTGCACAAACGCTTCGCCACCGGCATATATGCGCTGTGGTATCCGGTGGTAGAACAGGACCGCATCGAGCGACTGCAACGCCAGCTGGTGCGCTCCGGTATACGCCGTATTGATGTCTATGAGCTCTACCGTGACAGGGAGCAGCGCCAGGTGGGCATGAACGGTTCCGGCATGATCGTCATCAATCCACCCTGGCAGCTGCGCGAGGAGATAACCACTGCGCTGGAATACCTGGCACCGTTGGTGGGCGAGGCGGGTCGCGGTGGCTGGCGGGTGCAGGAGCTGGTGGGCGAGTAAGCCCCTGGCCAGTGCCTGCACATTATTGTGCAGGTTAGTTCTTCAGCTTGTAACCGGTTTTGAATATCCACCATACCGTGGCCAGGCACACCAGCAGAAACACCAGAGTCATGGCGAAACTCACCGCCACACTCACATCCGCCACCCCGTAAAAGCTCCAGCGAAAACCGCTGATCAGGTACACCACCGGGTTAAAGAGGGTAATGGTCTGCCACAGGGGCGGGAGCATGCTGATGGAGTAAAAGGTGCCACCCAGAAAGGTCAGCGGCATCACCACCATCATCGGTATGATCTGCAGCTTTTCAAAACTGTCGGCCCAGATACCGATAATAAAACCGAACAGGCTGAAACTGACGGCGGTCAGCACCAGGAACATCAGCATCGACAGCGGATGGGCAATCTCGAAACTGACAAACAAGCGGGCAGTGGCCAGCACCAGCAAGCCGAGAATCACTGATTTGGTGGTCGCGGCCCCCACATAACCCAGCAGCACCTCCACCACGGACACCGGTGCCGACAGCACTTCATAGAGCGTGCCGGAGTAGCGCGGCATAAAAATCCCGAAAGAGGCATTGGAGATACTCTCCGTCAGCAGCAACAGCATGATCAGGCCTGGCACGATAAAGGCGCCGTAACTGATACCATCCACCGCCACCATGCGCGAACCGATGGCAGAGCCGAACACCACAAAATACAACGAGGTGGACAGTACCGGCGAAGCAATACTTTGCAGCAGGGTGCGCCAGGTGCGGGCCATTTCAAACCGGTAGATTGCCCGGATGGCATGGATATTCATCCTTTTCTCCTGTCAGGATTGTTCTGTTCCTGATTACTCTTTACCAGATTGACAAAGATCTCCTCCAGGGAGCTTTCGCTACTCTGCAAATCCTTGAAGTCGATGCCGTGGTTATCCAGCTTGCGCAGCAAATCGGCGATACCGGTGTGCTCTTTTTGGGTGTCGAAGTTGTAGATCAGCTCACTGCCATCAGCGTCGAGTTCCAGCCCGAAGGAAGCCAGCTCAACCGGTATCAGCGCCAAGGGTTGCTGCAATTGCAGGCGCAACTGGCGCTTGCCGAGTTTTTTCATCAGCGCCGTTTTTTCCTCCACCAGGATAATCTCGCCGCGATTGATGACACCGATGCGGTCGGCCATTTCCTCCGCCTCCTCGATGTAATGGGTGGTGAGGATAATGGTGACACCACTGTCGCGCAGATTGCGTACCATCACCCACATCTCGCGTCGCAACTCCACATCAACACCGGCAGTGGGCTCGTCGAGAAACAGCACCCTGGGTTCGTGGGAGAGTGCCTTGGCAATCAGCACCCTGCGTTTCATGCCGCCAGACAGTTCCATGATGCGTGTGTTGCGCTTGTCCCACAGGGACAGGTCGCGCAGTACCTTTTCGATATGGGCGGGATTGGCCGCCAGACCGAACAGGCCGCGGCTGAAGCTCACCGTCGACCAGACAGTTTCAAACCCTTCGTTAAACAGCTCCTGGGGCACCAGCCCTATCAGTGAGCGGGCGGCACGAAAATCGCTGACGATATCGTGACCATCGACCAGCACCCTGCCCTGCCCCGGGTTGACGATGCCGCAGATAATGCTGATCAGGGTTGTCTTGCCAGCGCCGTTGGGTCCCAACAAGGCGAAAATTTCGCCGCGCTGGATATCGAGGTTGATATTGCTGAGGGCGCAAAATCCCGAATCGTAGACCTTGTCGAGATTGTTGATGGAAACAATGGGTTGCACCTGGCCTCCTTACCTCACCGGCGACAGTATCGTTAGTGATGTTATTAGCGCGAAATTGTAGCCTATAGCGGGAGTGTAATGCTGGAGCGGGGCTGAAAATGAGGATTGTTCGAGAAGGTATTACGGTATAGAGCTGCTGGGTGAACGCTGGATAGCGACGCAACCCCACAGTGGCTGCGTCGCTATCAAAGTGTTTAGTCGCCCACCTGCAAGAGTCCGCCTTTACCCAGGCCGCCTTCAACCGTCTGCGCCTGATAATTGCGCAGGGATCTGACCATCTGGTTGTAGGAGTCAGCAAAAGCTGCGGTGATGACCTTGCCTTCCGGAGTATTGGTAAAGGCCCCCGCGCCGCCGCCAGCACTGCCACCAAAAGCGCCGCCAAAAAGGTTGAAATCCATATTTTTGGCGCTGCCCACAGAGGAAGAAATCTGCACCGAGGAACGGTTATCGATCAGCAGTAGTGTGGTCGCCGCCTCATTGGATTTGACGCCACCGGCAATGGCGCCGAATACGCGTCCACCAGAGCCACCAATCAGTCCGCCCAGCGCACCACCCAGACCGCCAGTGCCCTTTTCAGCAAACTGGATGCTGGGGCTCATGGTGAAATCAGCGGCGACCATCTGGCCCTTGCCAAAATTGCTGCCACTGCGGATCTCGCCTGAATCCTCGAGGGCACGCTCCTGCATCAGGTTCGACATGGCCTGACCGCGCTCAACCACCACAAAGCAATTGGACTGCTGAATCATCATGCGCAACACCGGCACGGTACTGCCCAGGCGCGGGTAGCGGCCAATATAGTCACCCCACCAGGGCGCAGCAGTATCCTCGACAACCGCGAGAGTGCCCAGTGCTTGCGGACAGTTCTCCAGCTGGGGGTTGGCACCGGCAGTACTGGAACCGCTGGCGGCTCCCGTGGCAGTCATATCAGAAGCGCCACCCAGCTCGGGCTTTGTGGCATGACTGCTTGCCGCAGCCAGTAAAAGGGATAAAGCAAGCACAACGACTGATGATTTGGTCATAAGGATTCCCTATCGTGATCACTGTTATTTCATGCAATGGTTCGACCGCTCTGGTTGAAATATTTGCAACACTACTCGCAATACAACTCACAAGAGTGGCTGGCCGAACCTTCTCCGTTATCTCTCCATGAACAGGCTAAAGTCAGCGCTGATAAAAACACTGACTCAACTGATACCCGTAGACACAGGCTTAATGGTAGTCAATTCCCGCCTTGATCGCTACAAGCGCAGGATCATTTATCAAACCTTGCGCCTTATCCGCTGTATTGCTAGAAAAATCGCGCTCTTAGAGGTTATCGCAAACGTGGGTGCTGCCTTCCGGACTATTTTCATTGGCCTGGGCGTAGGCGATGACCTGGGGAATCATAGCCTTGGCGATTTCACCGCACAAACTCAGCTGGTCCAGGACATCTGATTCCGCAAACTCCATCCCAAACGCAATTGCGCGGGCCTGGGCCTCGTCGCGCTGGCCAGCGGTACACATTTGTTTCAATTCCACCTGAACAGCTTCGGCTTTTTTCCCAATCTCTTCAAATTGGGCCTGGTCGATATTGGCCATGCAGGCCTGTATCTGGGCCGCACCCTGCATCAGCATGCGCATTTGCTCTTCGCTCATACCACCGGCAGGCTGGGCAAAGCTCAGTGTTGGCAACAGCGCGAGGGGCAATAAAAATTTTGCAAATCCAGTCACGTTAAACTCCTGATGTTGTTAAAGCTGAGGGAAAAAATACACCGTTTCTGGCGGCCCGGTCAGTCAGACACTACAGGCGCTGAAACGTTGCCAGATTCGGCATCTTGCGGTGAGCGATCCTGCTGCTGGACTGCCCACATTTGAGCATAACGCCCCCCCTGTGCCAAGAGCGCACGATGACTGCCCTGCTCCGCTACCCGGCCCTGCTCAAGCACAATAATGGTATCGGCATCGACAATGGTGGACAGCCGGTGGGCAATAACCAGGCTGGTGTGATTGGCGGATATTTCGCGGATCGCATTGAGAATGCTCTGCTCGGAACGGCTGTCGAGGGATGACGTGGCCTCGTCAAACACCATGATGGGCGGACGCTTGAGAATGGCGCGGGCAATGGCAACCCGCTGCTTTTCACCACCGGAAAGTTTCAGGCCGCGCTCACCCACCAGGGTATCGGCGCCCTTTGGCAACTGCTGGATAAAATCATCCAGGTGCGCCATGCGAATCGCTTCCATAACCTCATCGTCGCTGGCTTCCACCCGCCCGTAGCGGATATTTTCAAACAGGCTGGCATTGAACAGCACCGTATCCTGGGGCACCACGCCAATGGCGCGCCGCAGCGACTGCAGGGTAACGCCGCGGATATCCTGGCCGTCGATCAGCACCCGTCCCTGAGTCGGGTCGTAAAAGCGGAACAACAGCTTGAACAGGGTGGATTTGCCCGCACCACTGGTGCCGACAATCGCCACCTTGCTGAGGGGCGGCACATCAAAACTCACGCCGTGCAGAATACCGCGCTCAGTGCTGTAGCCGAAATCCACATTGTCGAAGCGGATATGGCCGGCTCTGACTGCCAGTTGTGTCGCATCAGGGCTTTCCACAACAGTTGGTTGCAGGTCCAGCAGGGCAAACATGCTCTCAATATTGGCCATGGCACCTTTCATCTCCCGGTAGACAAAACCCAGGAAATTCAACGGCATGAAAATCTGCATCATAAAGGCGTTGATCAATACGAAATCACCGATGGTCATGGCCTTGCTGGCAACGTCATAGGCGGCCAGCACCATGGCGGCAGTCATCGCCAGGGCAATAATCAGCGACTGACCGCCATTGAGGGCGAACAGGGTGAGGCGGTTTTTACGCCGTGCGCTTTCCCACAGTTCCAGCTCCTGGTCGTAGTGGCGGGATTCATGGGCCTCATTGGTGAAGTACTTGACCGTCTCGTAGTTGAGCAGGCTGTCCACAGAACGGGTACTGGAGCGGGACTCAGCGGTGTTCACCTCGCGCACAAAGCGGGTGCGCCACTCTGTTGCCAGCACTGAAAAAGCCACATAAATCAGCACTGACAGCAGCACGATCAGGGCATAGAGACTGCTGTAGTTGACCCATAGCAGAACAACCACCAGGCCGATTTCGACAAAAGTGGGAACGATATTGAACACCATAAAACGCAGCAGAAAACTGATGCCGTTGGTGCCGCGCTCAATATCCCGCGACAGCCCGCCGGTGCGACGGTTGAGGTGAAACTCCAGGTCGAGCGAATGCAGGTGCTCAAACACCTTCAGGCCAATGCGCCGCATGGCACGCTCGGTGACACGACCAAACAGGGTGTCGCGCAGCTCGCCAAAGATCACATTGGCAAAGCGCACCACCCCGTAGGCGAGCAACAATCCAAGCGGCATCAGCAGGTAGGGCGCCATAGCGCTGTCACTGCTGGCATTGAGGTCGTCAACGATGTGCTTGAGAATAAACGGCATGCCCACGCTCGCCACCTTGGCGGCGATCAGGCACAGCACGGCCAGCAGGATGCGACCGCGGAATTCAAGCAGATAGGGCCACATCTTGCCCAGCGCTGACCAGTTCACCTCGTGGAACTCGACCTGTGTGTTTTGACCCCTCATTGAATACGGCTACCTCAGCGGCGGTGATGCGGTGAATCCCGGTTATGATCGAAAGTGCTCAATGACCTGGCAGTTATAGCCCTAAAGGGCTTGAGACCCGGGTTGAAAGTGGGGACACTGAAGCCCTTGCAGCAACCCCGGACACTCTCCTGCTATGCCCACACCCATGTCTGACACAGAATCCCTGGCTGACAACAAACAAGGCCCCAGAGTGAAACGAACCCGCGCCTACCGCGCGGCCCTTGCCCGGGCGGGGAAGCTTCTGAAAAATCCCTCAAGGCTCAACCGACTGGTACAGGAGGCGGCAAAAAAAACCGAGCAGGTGGACAGCGGTCCCTGGGGGAAATTGCGCGACGCACTTTATACCACTTTCCGTCTGGTAAAAGCCTTCAGCCGCGGCCAGTATCGCCAGGTTTCCTGGCACAACCTGGTGCTCATTGTGGCGGCACTGGTCTATTTTGTGGCCCCCGTCGACATGATTCCGGATTTTATTATCGGCGCAGGCCTGTTGGACGACGCCATGCTGTTGAGCTGGACACTGAAGCAGGTGTCAGCGGAGATCGAGCGATTTACTGCCTGGGAAATTGGCGAGAGCGCCAACGGCTCTGGCGACACTGAAGCTGACGAGCCTGAACTTTCACAGCAGGCTGCGAGGCTGTCACGCTGATCGCCCAGCGCGGTGTGTCAATGATTTTCACCCCACAGCTGCCAACTGTACTTCACATCCAAACTGTTCAATCCGGTGTATTACGCACCACATCCGCCAGCTGATACAGCGGCTCCTTGAGCATCGCCCGCACCTCAGCGGACGCGCCCACCTCTTCCAGCGCCTGATCCATGCACAGCAGCCACTGATCGCGGTGCTCCGACTTGATGGCGAAGGGTTTATGGGGCGTGGTCAGGCAGATGGTGTTGTGGTTGTTGAAGTACAGGGGTGGGCCACCCATCCAGCCCGACAGGTATTCAAACAACCGCTCCTTGATGAGATCAAGGTTTTCCCCGTGCATCTGGCGAATGCCAGCCGCCTGGGGCAGCCTGTCCATGGCATCGTAAAAGGCGTTAGCGAGCGCGCGGATTTTCTCCTCGCCACCGAGCAGTTCATAGGGGGTTTGCATGGCTGTGTACACTCACTGAAAGGTTGTTAAAGACGCGCAGAATATCACGCCTGTAGCGCCGGGTTTTGATCCGCATCAGGGGAACCCGCGAAAGAAAAGCTGCCCGACAGCGCGGCATGATCGGACAGGGTTCGCCACTGGCCACTGGCCAGACAGGTGCAGGCGGCAGGGGTTACGCCGCGATAGTAGATTCGGTCCATGGGCAGAATCGGCATCCACACCGGGAAGGTTTTGGCGTGGCGTCCGGTCAACTCTACAAACAGCTCCTTCACACCCAGGTCGGCTTCCATGCGGTTTTCAATACGGGATTTCCAGTCATTGAAATCCCCGGCGATCAGCAGCGGTTCATCGCGGGGTATATGGCTCTGGATACGTTCCATCAAGGTGTCCAGCTGGCGACGGCGCTCCGACTCCAGCAGGCCCATGTGTACGCACAGTGTATGCAACGGAACAGCTCTGCCGGGCAACTCGATAATGCCGTGGAGGATACTGCGACTGGCATAGACATGGTCTGAAATATCGATATTTTCCCAAAAGGTGAAGGGAAACTTGCTGAGAATGGCGTTGCCGTGATGACCCTTTTTGTAGATGGCATTCTTGCCATAGGCGTAGTGGGGCCAGAGCCGGTCCGCCAGGTATTCGAAGTGGGGGACATCCGGAAAGCTGCCGCGCTTTTTCTTGTAGCGCCTTGTTTCGCCGTGTATTTCCTGCAGAAACACAATATCGGCATGCTCACTTTCAAGCAGCTCGCGCATCTGTGCCAGCACAAAACGCTGGTTGCCGGTATTAAAGCCTTTGTGGATATTGTAGGTAATTACCTTGAAATCAGTCATCGCGGATATTGCTGCACTTCCGGAAGTGAGGGGGGCCGGATCAGTGCCCGGCGGGGGTAAGGCATCCTATACCAATGGCGCTATTCCATAAACCGCTGCACAGTGGTCAGCAGGGAAAAATTCCAGTCTGGGGACCATAAGCCAGTCTGGGGACCATAAGAGAGTTGGTCAAACTCTGGATACTGTATACAATTACAGTACTTTCTCTCTGGGCCACTGCCATGAAGCTGACTGCACGACAACAGCAGATACTGGATCTTATCCGCGAAGCCATTGACGCCACAGGCTATCCCCCGACGCGGGTGGAGATTGCCAGGCGCTTTGGTTTCAAATCGCCGAATGCTGCCGAAGCCCATTTGCGTGCACTGGAAGAAAAAGGCGCCATCGAGCTGATTCCCGGCACATCGCGAGGCATTCGCCTGGCGCACGGACAGAGCGGGCTGCCACTGGTGGGGCGGGTTGCCGCTGGCGAGCCCATTCTGGCGGAAGAAAACATTGATGATTACGTCGAAGTACCCGCCAGCCTCTTCCACCCGGCAGCGGACTACCTGCTGAGAGTGAAGGGCGAGAGCATGCGCGATGCGGGAATCCGCGATGGCGACCTGCTGGCCGTGCACAAAATCGCGGTGGCTGACAACGGCCAGATGGTGGTGGCGCGCATCAATGATGAAGTGACGGTTAAAACCCTGAAGAAAACCAGCAGTCGCTTCCTGATCCAGCTGTTGCCAGCCAACCCGGATTTTGACCCCATTGAGGTGGATCTGCGGGATTCGGATTTTGCCATTGAGGGGCTGGGGGTGGGCGTTATACGCACCAGGGTCTGAAAACCTGCTGTATATCGGCGCCTTGCTTGAGGTTGCCTGAATGGAAGATCAGTGCAGTACGCGCTGTTGCGAATCGTGCTCCTGATCGTCCTCATCCAGCTCGAAATCCATCTCGTCATCCGGCGCGCTACCGAGCATTTCAAAGGCTTCCATACCGGCATCGATCATGGCGCGGGCAATCTCCATCCCGGCCTCCCCCACAAAATCCCTGGCCTCATCGGAAAAACTGATTCTCACCAGGGGAGCGGCATCTTCATCGGTGCGTTGCAGGGCAAAATCCCCATCGGGGAGCATGACGATTTCGTACAAAATTGTGGACATGGGACAGTAGATAACGATGAATGATGGGGCAGTATACCAGCGATAAGTGCCCAGGGGTTAACCGGACATTTCACCGCAACACATGTCACCGCAACCCATGTCACCGCAACCCGGGTTTGTCAGCACTCGAACATGCCTTCCCTGTGGCGTTCGATCATCTCGACCAGAGCATCGAGCCAGCTCAGCACCAGCTCAGGCCCGGCCTCAAGCCTATCCTCTGATTCCGGCAGTTGAGTGATGGCAATAAATTCAGTGGATGATCCGGAGGGCTGGCTGCTGTCTCCACCGTTGCTCACAAAGCAACTGTCATAGGCGCGCAGCAATCCAGCCAGCCAGGTGCCCTGGCTGTCCAGCAGGGATTGCATTTCCTGCGCCTCGGAGGGCCACTTGTTGATAGCGGAAAGTTGCTCTGTGAGTCCGGCAATATCCGCCACCAGAGCGGGTTGCCGACACTGGTAATTGGCGGCGATTTCCTGCAAATGGAAGTGAAAGGCCAGGCGCAGCTGGAACAGGACCGATTCCACCAGCGACTTCTGCCGATGGGGATTATCAGCGGCACTGGCCAGCTCATCCGACAGCATGCGGGCGAACAGCAATTTCTGGTTAACCGTGGACAGGTAACTGCTCATGACCAGCCCTACTTTTCCGCCACCTGCCAGCGCCCCTTGCGGTAAAAGGCCTTCCAGCCCGTGGGTTTACCGTCAATCTCCGTTTGCACGTATTGCTCGCCCGCCTTGCGGCTGAAACGCAGTATGGCGGGGTTGCCATCCGGGTCTTTTTGCGGCGCATCAAGCAGGTAGAGATGCTTGGGATCGAGCTCGTTCTTGTGGGGGATCAGCTCGGAGACCAGCGGCGCTCTCGTTTCGCGGTGCTTGGGGAACTTGCTGGCAGCCAGGAACAACCCCGATGCGCCATCCCGCAGGACATAGTGATCATCGACCTTTTCACAACGCAATTCCGGCATGGCTACCGGATCGCTTTTCGGCGGCGCGGCCTGGCCGCTGCGCAGCAGCTTGCGGGTGTTTTTGCACTGCTCACTGGTACAGCCGAAATACTTGCCAAAACGGCCGGATTTAAGCTGCATGTCGCTGCCGCATTTATCGCATTCAATGACCGGGCCTTCGTAGCCCTTGATGCGGAAAGTGCCGGTTTCCAGCTCATAGCCGGGGCAGTCCGGATTGTTGCCACAGATATGCAGCTTGCGCTTGTCATCCAGCAGGTAACCGTCCATGGAGGTGCCGCACAGCCCACAGCGGTGCTTGTGGAGCAGCTGGCGGGATTCCGCCTCCTCGTCCTCCTCGGCATTGACCGCTTCATCACCGGGAATCAGGTTGCGGGTTCCCTTGCAGCGCTCGGCGGGGGGCAGGGCATAGCCTGAACAGCCGAGGAACACGCCGGTGGTGCCGGTGCGAATCATCATCGGGCGGCCACAGAGTTCGCAGGGAATATCGGTCTGGGTCGGGCTGTTGGGACGCATACCCTTGCTGTCGGCCTGGGCGGCACCCAACTTGGCGGAAAAATCCTTGTAGAAATTGTCCAGCACCTGCTTCCAGGGCAGCTGGCCCTCGGCAATTTCGTCGAGGTACTCTTCCATGCTGGCGGTAAAGCCGTAATCCATCAGGTCGGTAAAGTTCTCGGTAAGGCGCGCGGTGACAATATCGCCGATTTTCTCCGCATAAAATCGTTTGTTTTCCACCCGCACGTAACCGCGATCCTGAATGGTGGAAATAATCGAGGCGTAAGTGGACGGTCGGCCTATGCCGCGCTTTTCCAGCTCCTTGACCAGGGCTGCTTCGCTGAAGCGGGCCGGTGGCTTGGTGAAATGCTGTTGGGGAATCAGGGCCAGCAATCTGACCTCGTCGCCCACCTTGATATCGGGCAGCTCCTCGTCTTCGTCCTTTTTGCGAGCCAGGGGAATCACTTTCAGGTAACCGTCAAAGCGGATGACCCGGCCTTTGGCGCGCAGCAGGTAGCCGTTTTTCTCGATGCTCAAGGTGGTGCTGGTGAACTGGGCCGGGAGCATCTGGCAGGCGACAAACTGCTGCCAGATCAACAGGTAAAGCCGCTTGGCGTCTTCTTCCATGCCGTCGAGGTCACCGGCACCGATGTCGACACTGGAGGGGCGGATAGCCTCGTGAGCCTCCTGGGCGCCGGATTTGCTGCTGTAGCGCACCGGCTGTTCGGGCAGGTATTTTTTGCCGAAGCGGGCCTGGATATGTTCGCGACAGGCCGTTACCGCATCTTCGCTGAGATTGGTGGAGTCGGTACGCATGTAGGTGATGTAACCCGCCTCGTAGAGCCGCTGGGCCATCATCATGGTTTTTTTCACACCGAAGCCAAGGCGGGTACTGGCCGCCTGCTGCAGGGTGGAGGTAATAAAGGGCGCCGACGGTTTGGACTGGGTGGGCGTGTCCTCGCGGGCGCTGATGCGATAGTCACCGGAGCGCAGCCCGGCCAGGGCCTTGTCGGCCTCGGCCTTGTTGAGCGGGCGGAAATTCTGGTCGCCAAACTTCTTCACCTCAAAGCGGATCTTTTCCTCCGCTGCGGTTTCGGTATCGGCGTGAACTGTCCAGAATTCCTCGGGAATAAAGGCGCGTATCTCTCGCTCGCGCTCGACAATCAGGCGCACTGCTACCGACTGTACACGCCCGGCAGAAAGTCCCCTGGCAACCTTTTCCCACAGCAGGGGCGACACCATAAAGCCCACCACCCGGTCGAGAAAGCGCCGCGCCTGCTGGGCGTTGACCCGGTTGGTGTCGAGTTCACCGGGCTTTTTGAAGGCCTCGGCAATGGCTTTTTTGGTGATCTCGTTGAACACTACGCGCTTGTAGCGGTTGTGGTCACCGCCAATGGATTCCCGCAGGTGCCAGGCGATGGCCTCACCTTCCCTGTCCAAGTCAGTCGCGAGATAAATGGTATCGGCTTCGCGGGCCAGCTTTTTCAGCTCGCTGACCACTTTTTCCTTGCCGGGGAGGATTTCGTACTGGGCCTTCCAGCCGTGCTCAGGATCGATACCCATGCGGGCAATCAGTTGCTGGCGGGATTTGGTGGCCTTGTGAACGACCTTTTCCTCTGCCGTCATCTTGCGGGTCAGGGCCGCCTGCTTGGCCCGCTCCTTGGTATCCACAGGCGCGGCGGACTTGCCGGTGGGCAGGTCGCGAATATGGCCAATACTGGATTTCACGATGAAATCCTTACCCAGATACTTGTTGATGGTTTTCGCCTTGGCGGGCGATTCCACGATGACCAGAGCTTTACCCATATGCTTGATTGCTTCCTCGTGAGGCTTCGACTGAGCGGATAGAGAGTGCTTCTTTTTTATTAAAGGCATATTTGTCAGGGGCTGGCAATGCCCCCCAGGATTTTTCAGCGGAACATGCCCAGGCGATGGCCGCTGGCATCAGATAACTGACTAGGCCTTCAGCCCTGCGCCTGATTATCCGACCCTGGATCGGCGTACAGTCTGGCTGCCGTAGTGTCGGGCGCGAGTGCTGCAAAGAGGCCGTCCAGCCCACGGGCAACCTGGTTAACAGCCTCAATTTTGCCGCTTTCGAACCAATACACGGACAACCCCTGGTTATCCGCTCTCAGCGCAGTGACTGAATCGGGCATCAGCGCCAGACACTCCGCGATGGCTGGCTGTAGGGTGCTCGGGGCCTCAGTGCGAAACCAGCGCCACTGGGGCCAGGGTGATTCCCTCCCGCGCCGACTGTTGTGGAGCAGTGTCCAGGGCGCGGGGATCACTGGCATCTGCCCGGCAGGGTCGGGCAGAAAGGGGCGCAGGTAGCGCACCGCATCGGGACTGCGCTCGGTTTCGGCGGCATCGGCAAGCGGCACGATCTGCACCTTCATCCCCAGCTGTAGCGCGCGGTTGCGAAAAGCGGTTATTCTTGCCTGACCGGGGCTCTGGCGCAGCCAGAGTACAGGGGAGATAACCATCGCAATAACAAAGGCTATGAGCAGATACTTCATCAATCAGCGGTTCCCCGGGCTGGTGGTATAGAGCCTGTATCAGTTAACGTAGCGTCACAATGATCATCAGGAGTTGGTATGTCGCACTATCATCGCATTCTTGTCGGCCTGGATTTGTCGCCGGAGTCACAGCAGGTCATTGATCGCGTCAAGACCCTGTTCGCTGACAAACAGGTCACTATCAGTCTTGTGCATGTCCAGGAGCCACTGTCCTTCGCCTACGGCGGCGATATTCCCATGGATCTGAGCGAAATTCAAAACCAGCTTGAAAGTCAGGCCAACCAGCGCCTCGCCGAACTGCGCAGCCAGTTGAGCGGCTTTACGGTAGATACCCGGGTGATCATCGGCCAGCCAGCCAGCGAGATGCATCGCTTTGCCAAAGAGCACGATGTCGACCTGATTGTGGTGGGCACCCACGGGCGCCATGGGCTGGCCCTGATTTTTGGTTCCACAGCCAATGGTGTCCTCCATGGCGCCGTTTGCGATGTGCTGGCAGTGCGCATCAAGGACAAGTAACCCTGTATTGCCATTGCGCCCGGCGTGCCCGGGCGCAATCCAACCTGCCGGATTCCGCTCATTATGTGTTACAGAGCCATGCTTTACCGAGCCATTCCCACTTTCGCTGCCCTACTTTTCTTTTTACTCTCCCCGTTTTCTGCCCTGGCGAGCGATAAGCTGGATCAACAGCGCGAGCTGTACGGGCGCGCCACCCAGGCCATCGCCCGCGGTGACAAAAATGAATTCCTGACGCTCAAGAACAGTCTCAAGGACTATCCACTCTACGCCTATCTTGAATACGCCGAATACTCGGCGGATCTGGCGCGGATACCCGCCAACACCATCCAGCGCTTTCTCACCGATAACGAGGACACGCCACTGGCAGGCCGCCTGCGCCACCGCTGGCTGGAACACTTGCGGCACCAGGATCGTCGCAGTGATTACCTGACGTTCTACCACCCGGAGCAGGCCAGCGTAGAGCAGCGCTGCTACTTTTATCAGCTCAACTATCTTGACGGGGAAATCGACAGTGCCGCAGAGGGCGGCGTCGAGTTGTGGCAGGAGGGCAAGTCCCAGCCCAATGCCTGCGACCCGCTGTTTGCCAGCCTGATCAGCGGTGGCCATATCAGCGAAGCGGTCGCCTGGCGCCGTTACAGCAGCGCCGTACTGAACCACGACTATGCCCTGGCAAACTATGTAATGCGTTTCTTTGCCAGTGCTGACTATCAGCAAAGAGCAAAAAACCTCATCGCTGTTGATCGCCAACCGAGCCTGGTTGGCAACTACAGTCTGTTCACAACCCATACACCGGAAGTGCTCTCCGTTATCGCCCACGCACTCAGTCACCTGGCAACAAGCAACGCGCCCCAGGCACTCACGCACTGGAAGCACTATCGCCAGGCCTATACCTTTGCCGACAGCGATACAACCCTGGTGGTGACCAGCCTGGTGCGCAACCTGTTCAGGCAGGGTCACACCACTGATGCAGACAATATATTGCGCGACGCCATCAACCAGGTCGATGCCACCCTGCCCGACTGGCGACTGCAACAGGCGATCAAATCCGGCCACTGGGCAAAGATAGTTGAAATAAGCAGCTGGCTGCCCCAGCCGCTGGCAGACAGTTCCCGCTGGCGCTACTGGCGCGCCCGCGCCCTTGAACTGAACGGCGAGGGTCCTCAGCAGCAGGATGAGATCACAGCGCTGTACACCCTGCTGGCCGAGGAGCGCAGCTTTTACGGTTTTCTTGCCAGCGACACTCTGGGTCGCCACTACGAGATGCAGCACAAACCAGTGCCAATCTCCACGGAACAACTGGAAGCGCTCGCCAACAGCCCCGCCTTCCGGCGCATCCGCGAACTGGTCTATCACCAGGATTTGCCTTCTGCACGGCGTGAATGGTTTTATCAGCTACAGGGCCAGCCGCCCGAGAACTGGATTGCCGCAGCGCGCCTTGCCCGGCGCTGGGGCTGGCACCACCAGGCGATCATCAGCATGATCCAGGCCGAATACTGGAACGATGTGGAACTCCGCTTTCCCCTGCCGTGGCGGGAAAACTTTGCCAGCAGCGCCAGCGCCCGCAATATTCCCCTCCATCTGCTGTTTGCCCTGTCGCGCCAGGAAAGCTCCTTTGAACCTACCATTGTGTCGCCCTCCGGCGCCCGCGGGCTGATGCAGCTAATGCCCCCGACAGCGCTGGAAACAGCACGCCGCCACGGCGTGCCCTACCGGGGAATACAGGACCTCAGCGACCCGGCCCGCAATATCCAGCTCGGCAGCCACTACTACCGCCAGATGCTGGATCGCTTCAATAACAATCGCATTCTTGCCACTGCCGCCTATAATGCCGGCCCCGGCAGGGTTAACAGCTGGCTGCGGCAGAGCGCCGGCACCCTGCCCTACGATGCCTGGATCGAAACAATCCCCTTTGCGGAGACCCGCAACTATGTGCAAAACGTACTGGCTTTCTCGATGATCTACGCCCATCACCTCAACAGCGATGCCCCCATGCTCAGCGCCGCCGAAAAAAGTGCTCGCCTGTGAACGCACCAGCCATGACCTTCCCCCTGGTGGATATCGGCGTCAATCTCACCAACAGTCGCTTTGACAACGACTGGCACGCAACCCTGGAGCGCGCCACAGCAGCCGGCGTCAGCCACTGCATCATCACCGGAACCAGTGAAAAAGGCAGTCTCGACGCGCTGGAATTGTGTCGCAAATTGAGCGGCGATTTCCCCGCCATGCTGAGCTGTACTGTGGGTGTACATCCCCATGAGGCGGATAATTGCAACGTCGAGACCATTCCCTTTTTGCTCGATCTGGCCCGCGAAAACCCCGACCTGGTGGTGGCCATTGGTGAGACGGGGCTGGATTTCAACCGCAACTTTTCCACCCCCGCCGCCCAGGAAAAAGCCTTTGAAGCACAACTGGAGCTGGCGGCAACCCTCGGTTTGCCGCTATTTCTGCACGAGCGGGACGCCCACCAGCGCCAGCGGGAAATACTCAAAGCCTGGCGCGACCATATCAGCGCAGCGGTGATCCACTGTTTTACCGGCGACCGCAAGAGTCTCTTCAATTACCTGGACCTCGATATGCATATCGGCGTCACCGGCTGGATCTGCGATGAAAGGCGCGGCTTGCAACTGCAAAGGCTGGTGAAGGAAATTCCCCTGCAGCGCCTGATGATCGAGACCGATGCACCCTACCTGCTACCCCGCAGTTTGAAACCCAAGCCCAAAAATGGCCGCAATGAACCGGCATTTTTGCCCGAAGTATTGAAGGGAATCGCCGCCAACCGGCCTGAATCGGAGGAGGAAATTGCGGCGCTGACCACCGAGAATGCGATGCGGTTTTTTGGGCTGGGGCGTTCTGGGTCTGAGGTCTGAGGTCTGAGGTCTGAGGTCTGAGGTCTGAGGTCTGAAGTCTGGACTGCCCCCGAAATTGTAGACACCAAACTTGAGACCATCAGGAGAAGTGTTATGCAATACAAGAGTCGCCAACAGTATACCCCGGGCTTCAAGCGAGCTGCCGTGGAGCGTTCCCTGCAATCGCAGGAGACCATTGCTCAAGTCGCTGGCAAACTCGGTGTTCATCCGGGCATGATGACTCGCTGGAGACGAGAATTGATGATGAGTCAGGATCAAGAAAAACCGGCCGTGAAGCACAGTGGACCCAGCAAGAGCGCCAAGCAGCTGGAACGGCAAGTGGCGGCCCTTGAGAAAAAGCTCAAGCGCGTTGAGCTGGAGAACGCCATTTTAAAAAAGGCCACCGAGTACTTCACCAAAAACACGCAGTAAAATATGTGTTTATCAAGGAATACCGGTCCCGCGAGTGGCCCGTTTCCCTGATGTGTGACGTACTCAAAGTCTCTCGGGCCGGCTTTTACCGGTGGCTCCAGGGTCCTCAGGGTCCCCGACAACAGGCGAATGAGACACTGCTGTCCTTTCTGTTGGCGCGCGCCCAGGCCCTGGGGGGTATTCCGGGTTATCGCAAATTGTGGCTGGAGGCATCGGCAGCGGGCTATGTGTGCAGCAAGAACCGGGTTCAGAGGCTGTTGCAGGGGGCGGGTTACCGCTCCTCGGTGGCCTGTCGCCCGGGTTATCGCAAGCTCAAGCCGGGGATGCCGGTCTTGCCCAACCTGCTGAACCGGGCATTCAGTGTAGCCGCCCCCAACCGGGTCTGGGTGTCGGACATCACCCAGATCCGGTGTGAAGAGGGCTGGTTGTACATAGCCATTATCCTGGACTTGTATTCCCGCCAGATTGTGGGTTGGTCGGCGGGCGGTGTTAACCAGGCGGCGTTGGTCATGGCGGCGCTACGGCAGGCGTGGGGTGAACGCAAGCCGCAGGGTGAGCAGCTCTTGTTTCATTCTGACCAGGGTAGTCAATATCGCAGTGAGGAGGTCATGGCGTGGCTGACCAGGCGCGGTGTGACTCTCAGCATGTCCCGGCGAGGCAATTGCTGGGACAATGCCTGTGCGGAAAGCTTCTTTGCGCTGCTCAAGAAGGAGTGGACCCACCGTCTGGGCGTGCTTTCCCGGGCGGAGATGACAGCCGAAGTTCGCTACTACGCTGAGGAGTATTACCCCATACTCAGGCGCCATGGAACCCTGGGTGGATTGACGCCCAGAGCTTTTGAGGCCACGACGGCATAAATGTGTCTACTTTTTCGGGGGCACTCCAGTCTGACGCCAAGAAAATGCAGTAGAACTGACTTCAGCGCGGATGCCGACTATGAGCAATATTTTGCTTTTGCTTCAGACTTGAAGCTTCAGGCTTCAGACATCCCCACCATCTTGCGCACCTGCCCGGCAGTAAACGGCCAGCCCTTTTCCTCACCACCGGCAATGGCAATCACCGGTATGCGCACGCCGTATCGAGCCTCAAGCTCGGGCACACCGCGAATACTGATCTCCTCCAGGCGCCAGTCAGCAGGCAATACCTGAAAAACAATATCCTTGGCCTGATCGCACAGATGGCAACCATCGCCGCTGTATAGCAACAGTGTTTTGCTGTTCATGATGGCAGGTTGAGGGGGTAGTCAGCACAAGAAAAACCATGCTGGCAGCACTGCCAGCATGGTTGGCACATCATTGGCCACCCTGCGATCGAAACAGGAGATGGCCTGTGACTGTCAGGGATTGGCCTTTTTAAAGGCCGCTACTTCTGCATTGAATTCATCACCGATGCCATTGCGCTTGTCGAGAACAGCCTTGTTATCAGCCTTGTAGCTTTCCTGCTCGGCTTCGGGGCGGGCCAAGAATTCTTCCGTGGGTATCACTTGTTCGCGGCAATCGAGGTACTGGTCAGCGCTGGCGATATAGGCTTTAACCTGCTCGCTGTTGGCGACAATTTCATCCATGGTTACCGTGGCGCCATCGACCAGAGCCGGGGCTGCTGGTGGTTCGCCACAGTCGTTGGCCAGGGCCAAGGAACTGAAGCCCAGGGCCACGGAAATCAGAAAGCATTGCTTGATTTTGCTGTAACAGGACATATATCCCCCATATGGTTATTGGAAAAAGTAAGGCGCTGCAAGATTGCCACGGTTTTCCTCCGCAGGCAATCAGCGGCGCCTGAACAGCCCATCACTCCCCATTTCAATTACAATGGCCCGACATCAGCCAAGGCAAAGATCAGATTATGAGCGAACCGGCGACACACCCTGCTTTTGAATTCCTTCGCAGTCAACAGGTTGCGTCCCTCAATCTGGTGGTTGAGGAATACCGCCACCGCCGCACTGGCGCCCAGCATATCCACCTGGCCAGCGACTCGCCGGAGAACGTCTTCCTGGTGGCCCTGCGCACGGTGCCGGAGGATTCCAGCGGCGTCGCCCATATCCTCGAACACACCGCCCTGTGCGGCAGTGAAAAGTACCCGGTGCGCGATCCGTTTTTCATGATGATCCGGCGTTCCCTCAATACCTTTATGAACGCCATGACCAGTTCCGACTGGACCGCCTACCCCTTTGCCAGCCTCAACCGCAAGGATTACTACAACCTGCTGGATGTGTATCTGGATGCGGTGTTTTTCTCCCGCCTTGACCCGATGGACTTTGCCCAGGAAGGCCACCGCATCGAGTTCAGCGAACCCGACAACCCCGAATCGCCCCTGGTGTTCAAAGGTGTGGTGTACAACGAGATGAAAGGCGCCATGAGTTCGGTGCCGTCCACCCTGTGGCAGACCCTGTCCAAATACCTGTATCCCACCACCACTTACCACCACAACAGCGGCGGCGACCCGGCATCCATCCCCGATCTGAGCTACCAGCAGCTGAAGGATTTTTACCAGACCCACTACCATCCCAGTAACGCCATCTTCATGACCTTTGGCGACATTCCCGCCGCCGAGTTGCAATCCCGCTTTGAAGAGCAGGCCCTGGCCCGTTTTGAGCCACTGGATGTGGAAATCTCTGTACCCGATGAGAAGCGCTATCTGGCACCGCTGCGGGTAGAGGAAGCCTATGCCTACGATGAAGAAACCCCCGATGAAGAGACACAGCCAGAACGAAAAACCCACCTGGTGATGGGCTGGCTGCTGGGCGCCGCCACCAACCTGATGGAATCCATGGAAGCCCACCTGCTGGCCAGCGCCCTGCTCGACAACAGTGCCTCACCGCTGCAGATGGCCCTGGAAACCACCGAACTCGGCACAGCCCCCTCTCCCCTCTGCGGCCTTGACGATTCCCAGAAAGAACTGTGCTTTGTCTGTGGTATCGAGGGCAGTGAGACAGATCAGGTGCGCAATTTTGAGGAGCTGGTGCTCAATGTGTTGCGCGAGGTGGCGCAACACGGCATCCCCCGCGACCAGGTCGAAGCCAGCCTCCACCAGCTCGAGCTGCAGCAGCGGGAAATCACCGGCGACGGTTACCCCTACGGCCTGCAACTGCTGATGACGGCCCTCACCAGCGCCACCCACCGCGGCGATCCCATTGCCCTGCTCGACCTCGACCCTGTGATCGCCACCTTGCGCGAGCGCATCCAGGACGACAACTACATCAAGCAGCTGGCCCAGCGCCTGTTGCTCGACAACCAGCACCGGGTAACGCTCAGCCTGCGCCCCGACCAGGCACTCTCCGCCCGCAAAATGCAGGCGGAAATGGCCCGTCTGGCTGCCATCCAGGCCGGGCTCGACGAGGAGCAGAAAGAGGCCATTATTCGCCAGGCAAATGTGCTTAAGGAGCGCCAGGGGCGCAAGGACGACGAGTCGATTCTGCCCAAGGTAGGTCTTGAGGATATTCCCACCCAGCTGGCCTATGTGGCGGCAACGGAAAAACTGCAAAGCCCGCTGCCCCTGACCACCTACAGCGCTGGCACCAACGGTCTGGTGTATCAGCAGGTCATCATGCCTATGCCGGATTTTTCCGAGCAGGAACTGGCGCTGCTACCGCTCTACAGCAATGTGCTCACCGAGCTCGGGGTCGGCGAGCGCAACTACCTCGATACCCAGCTGTGGCAATCGCGGGTGTGCGGTTCCATCCATGCCATGATCAGCGCTCGCGGCAACCCCCTCGATGTCAACGCGCTGCGCGGCCATTTGGTGTTGTCCGCCAAGGGACTGGCCCGCAATCAGCAGGAACTCTCACAGCTGATGCAGGAAACCCTCAGCGCGGTACGCTTTGACGAACTGGACCGCATCCACGACCTGGTATCCCAGTCCCGCGCCCGGCGTGACAGCTCCATAACCGGCAACGGCCACTCGCTGGCCATGACTGCGGCGGCTCGGGGTATCAGCCCCGGCGCGCAGTTGTCCCACCGCTGGGGCGGCCTTGAGGGCATCCGCGCCATCAGGGCTCTGGATAAATCCCTGGAGAGCAGCGACAGCCTCGAAAAACTGGCCGAGCAGCTCAGTGCCATCCACCAGCGCATGCTGGCGCAGCCGCGCCAATACCTGGCAGTGGGTGAAGCCCAGCGCCTTGAAGACTACAAAGAGGTGATAGCCCGCACCTTCAACGCCAGTCCGGCAGACACTAACAGCAGCCGCATTCTGACCCTGGCCAGCCAGGCCAACCCGGCAAACAGCGCCTGGAAAACCAGTACCCAGGTGAATTTTTGCGCCCGCGCCTACGCCACCGTGCCCGGCGGTCACGCCGATGCCGCGCCGCTGACTGTGCTGGGCGGCTTTTTGCGCAACGGCTTTCTGCACCGGGCAATTCGCGAACAGGGTGGTGCCTACGGTGGCGGCGCCAGCCAGGACAGCCAAGGCGCCGCGTTCCGCTTTTTCTCCTACCGCGACCCGCGTCTGGAAGAAACCCTGGCGGACTTCGATGCCTCGCTGGACTGGCTGCACAGCGACAGCCACAGCTGGCAACAGGTCGAAGAGGCAATTCTTGGCGTCATCAGCGCCATCGACAAACCCGGCTCGCCAGCCGGCGAGGCGAAACAAACCTTTCACGCCGAGCTGTATGGCAACACCCGGGAAATTCGCGAGCGCTTCCGCAGCCAGGTACTGGCGGTTACCCTTGCCGACCTGCAGCGGGTGGCAGCCACCTACCTGACGCCTGAGCGGCAGAATACCGCGGTCATTACCAGTGCCAGCCGCGCTGGCGAGCTGGAGGGCAAGGGCTTCGAGGTGAACTCCCTGTGAAAACACGACTGGCTGCAACCCAGGCGGCATGTCCAGAGCAAATGGAGTAGCACGGTCCGTGGACGAAATAACCCTCAGGCCGCGCTTTTCGGAAACTGATGCCCTCGGCCATATCAGCAATACCACGCTGCCGGTCTGGTTCGAGGCAGGTCGCGAGGAACTGTTCCGGCGCATCCATCCAGCCATGACCCTGGAAGAGTGGCCACTGATCCTCGCCCGCTACGAGGTGGACCTCAAAAGCCAGATGTTCCTGGGCCACGATGTGACCATCAAAACCGCCGTTGAAAAGCTGGGCACCAGCTCCCTCAGGGTGTATCAGGAGGCCTGGCAACAGGACAGACTGGCTGCGACCGGGCGCACTGTGCTGGTCAATTTCGACTACAGCAGCCAGCGCTCACGGCCTTTTATTGACAGTATCCGCGCACGTTTGACGGATATGCTGATGAGCTCTTCTGATGACAAAGCCTGATACCCCCGGATTCACTCCAGACAAGTCTTCAGGCGAGGCTCCCAGCGACAGACTCTACGCCACGCCGCGCCTGACCATTGCCGGCTTCACCTTTGATCAGCAGGTGGTGTCGGTGTTTCCCGACATGATCAAGCGCTCGGTACCGGGTTACGAAACCATTATCGCCATGACCGGCTCTCTGGCCGACCGCTATGTGCGTCCCGGCACACATTGCTACGACCTGGGCTGCTCGCTGGGCGCCTCCCTGCTGGCCGTGGCCCAGGCCACAGCGGACAGGCCGCGGCATCTGCTCGGTGTCGACAATTCCCCGGCCATGATCAGCCGTTGTCGGGACATACTTTCTGGCGAAAAAGTTGAGGATATCGAGCTGCTGTGCGCCGATATCCTTGACGTGCCCATCGCCAATGCCAGTCTGGTGGTGCTGAATTTCACTCTGCAATTTGTGCCCCCGGAGCAGCGGGAGGCACTGCTGGCCAGGATCTGGGCAGGAATCAATCCAGGTGGCATTTTGATTCTGTCGGAAAAGGTGGCCTTCGATGACGCCCACCACAACGAACTGATGATCGAGCTGCACCACAACTTCAAGAGAGCCAACGGTTACAGTGACCTTGAAATCAGCCAGAAGCGCACCGCACTGGAAAACGTCCTGCTGCCCGAAACCCTGAACACCCATCGTGAACGCCTCAAAAAAGTGGGTTTCAACAGCGTCGATGTGTGGTTCCAGTGCTTCAATTTTGCCTCCATGATTGCCATCAAGGATGCTTCAGGCTGACAGGCCACCCCTACCTGTGATTCAGCGCAAGCCGGATCGATAAAAATGCCCCAACCAATTAAGAGTGGTTTAAGATTTCCCCCGTTTAATACCCGCACATTTCCCACTGACCACCTTCCACAGGACAAACCATGGCACTCAAGGATTCTCGCGACGGATACAGCTGGCTTTCGATTTTTTTCCACTGGGTCACGGCGGTCACTGTTATCACCCTGTGGCTGTTGGCTGAGATTGCCGAGGATGCCCCCAAAGAAGAGGGCTTTCGCTTGATGGGGCTGCATATCTCTATCGCCATCAGCCTTTATCTGGTGTTGTGGGCGAGGATCTTCTGGCGCCTGAGTGTTCGCCGTCCGGCAGGCCCGGTTCAGCATCCCCTGCTGGGTTTGCTCGCCATCTGGGTGCCCTATGTGCTGCTGGCGGGCATTGCCATCATGTTGATCAGCGGCCCGCTGGTGGTGTGGTCTACTGGCAACCCTATCAATGTGTTTGACCTGGTGAGTATTCCCACCCCCATGGAAAAGTCGGTATCGTTCCACGAGCTGATGGAAGAGGTGCATGAATTCGGCGCAACCGTGCTGTACTTCGGCGTTATCCTCCATGTACTGGGAGGCCTGAAACACCTGATTATTGACCGGGATGGCAGCTTCAAAAAGATCCTGGTTGCCCGCAACAAGTAGCGCAGACTGGATTGCAACTTGCCCGTGCCACAGCCAGCGGGTAAATTGCACGCCCACTTTTGCCAGGCACACCCATGCCCGACTACTCAACACTGCTGGACTGGATGCAGCGCACCCCCGCTTTTTCACAGTGGGCTGCTGTATTACCCGCGCAGATCGACCAGGGTCTGAGCATTGAGCGCTGGGGTGATTTACCCCAGTGGCAGGAAGTACTGGCCCGGTTGCCAGCCCTGACCCCGACATCGCTGGATTTTGCCAATCAGGTTCGCATTGGTGGCCCTGAGGACTGCAGCCCGGCAACAGGCGCTGAACTGAGCGACACCCTGATGGGCCTGCACCCCTGGCGCAAGGGACCATTCCAGCTGTTCGGCATTGATATCGACACAGAATGGCGCTCGGACTGGAAATGGGACCGCCTGCTGCCCCACCTGCCCGCTTTGGCAGGCCAGCATATTCTCGATGTCGGTTGCGGTAACGGCTATCACTGCCTGCGCCTGCATGGCGCAGGTGCGGAGCGGGTGATCGGTATCGATCCCTCCCCGCGCTTTATCCACCAGTTTTATGCTCTCAAGTACTACTGCACGGATATTCCGGTGGATGTGTTGCCCCTCGGCATCGAACACCTGCCAGCGGACCTTCACAGTTTTGATACGGTGCTGTCGATGGGGGTGATCTACCACCGCCGCGACCCGGTTGCCCATATCCGCGAGTTGATGGCCTGCCTGAAACCCGGCGGCCAACTGGTGCTCGAAACACTGATTGTGGACGATGGCTACGGCCCAATGCTGGTGCCCGAGGGCCGCTACGCCAAAATGCGCAACCTGTGGTGCATACCCTCGCCGACCACCGTGCTGGAATGGTTTGCAGAGTGCGGGCTGAACAACGCCCGCCTGGTGGATCGCTGCGTGACCAGCAGCGACGAGCAGCGCAAAACTCCGTGGATGACCTTTGAATCCCTGGCGGATTTTCTCGATCCCGCCAATCCAGCCCTGACAGTGGAAGGCTACCCGGCCCCCGAACGCGGCATTTTCCTGGCAGAAATCTGATTTCCGGCAATAACGTTAGTGCTCATCCGGTTAACAACCAATCAGCTCACACAGTGGGGTAAAGGGCAACTGCAGCGAATCCGCTACCGCCTGGTGGGTCACCCTGCCCCGGAAGATATTCACGCCATGCTGTAAATGCACATTGGCTTGCAGGGCTTTTTCAATACCTGCGGATGCCAGCGCCAGCACAGCGGGGCCGGTAATGTGATTGAGGGCAAGGGTGGCACTGCGCGCCACGGCACTGGGCATATTGGTGACGCAGTAGTGAATCACCCCATGCTCGGCATAGACGGGATTATCCAGGGTGGTCGGCCTCGAGGTTTCAAAGCAACCGCCCTGGTCGATGGCCACATCCACCAGCACAGCGCCAGTGGCCATGCGCTGCACCACCTCGGCGCTGACAACCCGGGGGGCACTGGCGCCTGGAATCAGGACTGAACCGATAACCAGATCTGCCGCTACAACCGCCTTTTCTACTTCATACTGGTCCACAATCAGACAGCGGGCTGAAGAGCCAAACTGTTGCCGGAGCTGGTCGATACGGGCCGTGGATGCATCAAAAATCGTCACAGCAGCGCCCATGCCGATGGCGATCCGCGCCGCATTGGCGCCCACATTGCCGCCGCCGAGAATCACCACATTCCCTGGCGGCACCCCGTCGAGGCCGCTGAGCAATACCCCCCTGCCTGCCATGCCGTTGCCGTTGTCCTTGCCGCAGCTTGCACCCTTCTCAAGAAAGTGGGCGCCTGCCTGCACGGCAATACGCCCGGCGATCTGGCTCATGGGTGTCAGCAGCGGCAGGCGCCCGTCATCACCGGTCACAGTTTCATAGGCGATAGCGATACAGTCGCTGGCGAGCAGTTGGTCGGTCAGCTGGGCATTGGCCGCCAGATGCAGGTAGGTGAAGAGGATCTGGCCCGGCCTGATCATGGCGATTTCAAACGGCTGGGGTTCCTTGACCTTGACGATCAGCTCAGCCGCGGCAAACACCTCGGCGGCTGAGTCCACTATCCTGGCGCCCGCCCTGTCGTAGTCCTGATCAGCAAAACCGGCGCCGTCACCGCAGCCATGTTCCACTGTAACGCGATGACCGGCCTCTACCAGCTGAGTCACCAGTTGGGGAATCAGCCCAACGCGAAATTCGAGTGTCTTGCTCTCTTTTGGCACACCGATATCCATGAACTTCCCCTGCTGTTGTGGGCCGCGCCTGATGCCCCTGATGGTTTTCATTCTGCCTGAGGCTGGTGGCCTTGAACAATTTTAACGATAGGGAATTGCGTTCCATCAATAGCAGCCGTCATTGACCCCCTTGCCGCCAAAGGGGAAGATAACCTGTAAATAACAGGCACCAACGTCAGCAGGCTGAAACCCCATGAGCAACGACACAGATTCCAGCACCACCGTTCACCGCCGTACCTGCCCCTTGTGCGAAGGCATGTGTGGCGTCAGCCTGACGGTGGAAAACAATCAGGTCACCAGCGTACGCCCGGATTTTGACAATGTCTGGAGTCGCGGCCATGTGTGCCCCAAGGGCATCCAGCTCGGCGCCCTGCACCACGATCCGGACCGTCTCACCAGGCCCATGATCCGCGAAGGTGACCAGTGGCGCGAAGCTGGCTGGGAGGAAGCCTTCGCCCATATCGAGATGCTGGTCAGCCAGGTGCGGGAAAAATATGGCCAGAAGGCCTTTGGTTTCTACGGCGGCAATATGTCCGGCAAGGGCTTTGCCAGCGGGCGCTATATGATGCTGCTGCTCGGCCAGGCCAAATTTGCCCAGAAGTTTTCCTCCTCCAGCGTCGATCAGCTGCCGAAGAACGTCAGCTGCCAGATCATGTACGGCAATATGTGGAAAGTCCCCATCCCCGATGTGGACCATACCGATCTGCTGGTGATCATGGGCGGCAACCCGGCGGCCTCCAAGGGCAGCATTTTTGCTCACCGCGATGTGATGGGTGCCATCCGCGACCTGCGCCAGCGCGGCGGCAAGGTCATCGTGATTGACCCGGTGCGCACCAAAACAGCTCAATCCGCCGACCAGTGGCTGGCCATCAAGCCCGGCGGCGATGCCGCTCTGCTGCTCGCCATTGCCCATGTGCTGTTTGCCGAAAACAGGGTGAAACTGGGCCACCTGGCCGACCTGGTGAATGGCCTCGACGAGGTGCGGGAGATCGCCGCGCGTTTCAGTCCCGAGCGGGTGGCGGATTTCTGCGGTATCAGCGCCGCTGATATCCGCACCCTGGCCCACACCATTGCCGACGCTCCCAAAGCAGCCATTTATGGCCGGATCGGCACCTGTACCCAGAAGTTCGGCACCCTGGCCTCGTGGATGGTGGATGTGATTGCCATTCTCACCGGCAATCTCGACAGGGTTGGCGGCTCCATGTGGAGCACCCAGGTGGCCCCGCACCTGGAACTCGCGCCGCCCTACCCCTCCGATGCGCCCATTCTCTCTCCACCCAACCGGGTGCGGGGCGTCAAGGGCATACTGGGCCAGTATCCTGCCTCCTGCCTGGCGGAGGAAATCGACACGCCCGGGGAGGGTCAGATCAAGGGCCTGCTCACGCTCGGCTGCAACCCGGTACTCACCGCCCCGGGATCAGACCGCCTGGCGGCCGCTCTGCCCCTGCTGGAGTGCATGGTCAGCCTCGATATCTATATCAACGAGACCACCTGCAACGCCCATGTGATCCTGCCCAGCCCATCGCTGCTGGAACAGCCCCACTGGGATGTATGGGCCTGGCCCTGGTGCCTGACCAGCGGTGGCCACTACTCGCCGACCACCATTATCCCCAGCGACAGGCCGGACGAGTGGCAAGTCATGGCGCGCCTCGGTGCCATTTTTGGCGGCAACCCGGATGCCGATCTCAATGCCCTGGACGACGCGTTTTTTGGCGCCATGTGCGACCAGGTAGGGATTGCCCGTGATGTGGCTTTCAGTCAGCTCCCCGAGCGTGGACCGGAGCGGGTGCTTGATCTGTGCATTCGCACCGGTCCCTTTGGCGACCGCTTTGGCGAAAACCCGGAAGGACTCAACCTGCAAACCTTCAAGGACAAGCCCGACGGACTGCTGCTGGGACATGCCCGGGTGCAGGGCGCGGCGGCCATCACCACCCCCAGCGGCAAGATCGAGATGGCACATCCCCACATTGTCGGCGATCTGCCAAGGCTGGAGGCCGAGATGGCCGCCGCTGACAACAGCCTGATGCTGGTCAGTCGCCGCCATCTCGGCTCCATGAATTCGTGGATGCACAATCTCGACAAGCTGGTGCGCGGCAAGGATCGCTGTACCCTGCAAATCCACCCCGGTGATGCGCTGGATGCCAATCTTAACAACGGGGATAAAGTCAGCGTGCAAAGCGCCAGTGGCAAAGTGATCGCCAGCGTGGAAATAACCGACGATATCCGCCCCGGTATTGTCTGCCTGCCCCACGGCTGGGGTCACGGCGAAGCCCGCTCCAAATTGCGGGTAGCGAGTCGACATGCGGGGGCCAATATCAATGTGCTGAGCCCAGGCCCGCTGGTTGATGAAGCCTCGGGCAATGCGGTCCTCAACGGCATTCCGGTCACCCTGGAAAAAATCGCCGTTTAGTCCTCCGCCTGCACTGTCATGCCGGGTTAAAAACCCCGTTATCCGCAGCAATGATGGCGGCGGCTAACGGGGCTTCTGATCAATCTGTCTTGTTCCTGCCCACGGGCACATCACTTTGCACTCTTGCTCAGCGCTTGGAGAAAACACCTACGCATTTCAACAATAGTGATCAGCCTTGGCATCGTTCAAGACATGGGCTTATCCTCTATCCTGCATTTATAGGGGCATTGCCCCACAACAATAAAGCCCGCTGCCAACAACCATTCTCACCAACACCATCCCGCAGGAATAATCATGACCAACAATGAAAAAATTGTCCGTGACTTTATCGCTTACTTCGAAAAAAGCTGGCCCGACAGTTTTGACGAAGCGATGGAATTTTTCGCCGAAGATGCCTGGTATCAGATGGTAGTGCCCACCATTGAACCGGTCAGGGGCAAGGCCGCGATCCGCGAGGCACTGGAAATCATGAAAACCAAAGTCCAGGATCAAAAGCACGATATGTTGAATGTATCTGCCAGCGGCAACGTGGTATTTACCGAACGCTGCGACCATTCACTGCGGCATGGCAAGTGGGTCGAGGTGCCGTTGGTGGCCGTGTTCGACCTTAACGACGAAGGTAAGATCTGCGGCTGGCGCGAATATCTCGACATGTACAACAACCTCAGCCAGCACGGTCTTTCCTTTGAAGAAATGCAAAAAACCGTCAGAAAATAATCGTCACTGCTTAACTGTCACCCCTGTCGGGAAAATACATGACAGGCCCATGCCAAATCTCAACCTATTACTGCTCACCACCACAAAAAGAGAGGCACATAATGAAAACGACACCTGCACTTAAGGTAAAAAAACAGGCTCTTATCCTTGCCCTGCTGCCGCTGATTCCGATGTTCAGCCAGGCCCAGGAAAGTCGCTCCGGGGCACACCAGATTGAGGAAATTCTGGTCAGCGCACGCCGCACCCAGGAAGACAGCCAAACCGTACCTGTCACCATGCACGCTTTCGGCAGCGAAGGGATGCGGGAAAAATCCTTTATCCTGTTGAAGGATCTGATGTACACCGTACCCGGCCTGTATATGGGCGGTGGTGGCCCCCAGGAAAACTCCATCTACTCCATTCGCGGCCAGGGCCGTCCCGTGGCGGGTGCCGGTCAGCCAGGCGTGCTGACCTATTTCGCCGATGTGCCGATGCCCACCTTCGCCAGCTCAGTACCGGCCTATGATATTGCCAGCGTCCAGGTGTTGAAGGGCCCTCAGGGTACGCTGTTTGGCCGCAATACCACAGGTGGCGCGATCCTTACCTACCCCAACCAGCCCGACTATGAATTTGGCGGCTACCTCAACACCAACTTTGGCAACTACAACCTCAACACCTACGAAGGTGTCGTCAATGTTCCCCTTATTGACGACAAGCTGGCTCTGCGTGTTGCCGGTTACGTTGACCGCCGTGACGGTTTTGTTGAAAACGTCGGTTCCGGTGATGATCTCGAGGACCTGCACTCCGACAACCTGAGAATTTCACTGCTGTGGGAACCCACTGAGGGCGTCAAGAACAATCTGATCTACGAATACCGCAAGCAACGTCAAACCGGTACGGCGCCCAGAATTGTTGAAACCACTGGCGCCCTGAATATCTACGGACCAGCTCTGGCGGCGCTGGCACAGTTTGGCGCTGACCGCCAGGCAGAGCTGGGGCCGTGGAAAGTCGATTACGGCGACTATAAACCCCTCAGCGATGTGGATGTTGACGGTATCTACAACCGCACCGATATTGAATTCGGCAGCATGACCTTTACCAATATTTTTGGCTATCGCGAGCAGGAATGGCGCAACGAGGTAAACACTGACGGATTCCCCGGTTACAGCAATCAGTTCGGCAATACGGTGGGCTTTATCATCTCTCACAACATTTACACCAACCGCCAGATCAGCAACGAAGTCCAGCTCAAGGGCGTGGCGTTCAACGACAAGGTCGACTGGCTGGTGGGTGGCTTTTACCTGAAAGACGAACCCATGGGGCCCTACGGCTCTGACCTCGACTTTTTCTTCAGTACCGCGGGCAGATTCAGCTACTCACTCAACGAGCAGGACAGCCGCGCACTGTTTGCCAACGCCAGCATTGATCTGTCGAATTGGGCAGAAGGTCTCAAATTCAATATCGGCTACCGCTACACCTGGGATGACTACGCCACCTGCGCCGGCGCCGGTGAAGCCGCAGCGCCCTACCAAATCGGCCTGGGCACCTGCCCTGGCGACCCGCGTCTGGTGCCCAGCACCGTGGCTGACCTGGAAACCGATTCCGCCGCAGACACCTGGATTGTGGGCCTCGACTACCAGGTCAACGAGGATCTGTTCCTCTACGCATCGAGCCGCAAAGGCTACCGCGCTGGCGGTATCAATACCCCCGCTTTCGGCACAGGTCTGAAACCGGTGCAGTTCTTCGAGCCGGACGAAGTGATCGATTTTGAAGTGGGTATGCGCTCTGACTGGAACCTGGGCGACATGCCTGCGCGACTGAACCTGTCGTACTTCTACGCCATGTCGAAGGATGTGCAGTACACCCTCAACGGCGTCCAGACACTGCCCACCTGCAACCCGTCAAATCCCGTGCTCCCCGCGTCACCGGATGGCGACTGTGATCCGAGCAACGACCCCAACCTGACGGTTATCCTGATCAATGCCGGTGACACCATCACCAAGGGCGGCGAGCTGGAATTTACCCTGATGCCCACTGACAACCTCAGCCTCGGCATCAATGCGACCCTCGTTGACCAGAAAACCGATGATTTCTCCCCGGACCAGTCAGTCGCCTGGAAATTTACCGGCGATGACGAAATCCCGTTCTATTACCAGCCTGAGCTGAGCTATAACGCCAACCTGCGCTATGTTCTGCCGGTTGACGCGGCACTGGGTGAAATAGTCTTCAACGCCGATTACTTCTGGACTGACTCCCTGGAATTTACCGGTTACGAAACCGATGATTACAGTCTGGTCAACCTCCGTCTCGACTGGAACTCGATTGTCGGAAGCCCCTGGGATGTGGGTGCCTACGTGCGCAACCTGGGCGATGAAGATGCAGTGATCGGCAGCTCCCTGTCCACCGCTACCATGCCGGTGCGCTCTGTGACCTACAACGACCCCAGAGTCTACGGCCTCTCCATCCGCTATCGCTTCGGCGCCGACGCCCGCTGACGGTTTTACCCCACAGCCAGGACCACCTCCTGGCTGTGGGGTAATCTATGCTGGCTGTTGCTCCACATGCCACAGGGGAACCCGCAGCTCGTAGCTCACCGCCTTCAAATGCAGGGAAATAAGCACTTGAAGCAAATAAATCACTTTTCAATCTTGACGGATCAGGCTTCCCTCACTATAGTGCGACCCCTCTGAGGTGATCAGATAACGCACTCGTAGCTCAGCTGGATAGAGTACCCGGCTACGAACCGGGCGGTCGGAGGTTCGAATCCTCCCGAGTGCGCCATACAATAAACCTCGCCTGAAAAGGCGGGGTTTTTTTATGGCTCACGACGGAGACGAGAACCTCCCCAGGTTCGACAAACTCCGACAGGCGTTTGGACCAAGCCGCCAGGCGCAGCCCCGCATGGGTCGAAACGCCCACAAGGCGTTTCGAGTCAATCCTCCCGAGTGCGCCAAACACGAAAAACCCGCCATTTTGGCGGGTTTTTTTATGCCATTGGAAGAGGGTTAAAACCAGCCCGGCATCCACAATTTTCCGCTGTCGCCAGTCAAAGCAAGGGCCCGATTTTGCACTCAATCGGGCCCATTTTTATCGCCAGGATTTTATTGCTCTCCCGCAATTCTGCCAGACAAACATGTATAGCAGATTTCCTCCATCACCAATTGGAGTAGCTGAGAGTGACGCAGTCACTCTCGCGGGCAATCCTCTCCTCAAGCCAGTTTGCCTTGAATCAGTCCCATGTCTGGCTGCGGTCTGAAATCCCCTGTCATGGAAAAATAATTCTGCCGTCAGCATCCATGGTGCCCGGCAGATTGGCCGCTGCGGTGCGCTCTGCCACCACATCGAGAATATTCCTGTGCCATTCATCGCCAGGCTGGAGCAGCGTTGGCTTGCCGCCATTGAGGTGAACGGGTACCAGCTGCACGCCGGTAATTTTGCCCCCTGCGATAGTCACTGAGGCTGCGAGGCCGCGATTTGTTTCATCGAGCAGCGGCGCGGCAATCCCGGATGGGGTCTCGTCCCGCGACCAGGGCGATACCATCATGAATTTGCCCATGCAGTACAGCACCGCCTTGCCGCGATAGACCTCAAAGCCCTTGATGGCCAGCGGGCCCTGGCTGACGATTAGATCAACGCCTGCATCGATCAGCGCGCGCGAGGCTTCGCGCTGGTATTCACCGATTTTGAAGGGGTGTTCGAGGATGCCCCAGTGACAGCTGAGGACAACGATGTCGGTCTTCTCTTTCAGTGCCCGCACGCTCTCGCACATGGCGGCAAGATCGTCGCGGTTGATCAGAGTCCGCACATCGGGTTCGATACCCCACTGCTCCCATACCGGGTTTTCGGCATAGGTGTGTTGACGCAGCGGCACGATTCCCGGGGTGCGCCGACCAGCGTGAGCACCGGGTAAAAAACCTGATGTACAGGCCAGGAAACCCACCTTGCAACCATTGCGCTCGATGATCGCCGGCTCGCGCGCAGACGTAATATCAACGCCGCCACCGACACTGGCAATGCCGGATTCCTCAAGCAGGCTTATGGTGCGCAAAAAAGCCCGATAACCGCCGTGCATGGTGTGGTTGTTGGCCACAGACATGACGTCAAAACCGGCACGGCCCATCATCCGTATCGACTCGGGGCTGCCCGGCGCGAAAAGATCGCCCTTGTCGAAATCATCGTTAATATGCGCTTCCACCGGGTGAGTGTCACCGGCCTCCTCCGCATAGGGCCATTCACAGTTGCCAAAGGTGATATCCGCCGCTGACAGTGCCGGGGTGACATGTTCGAACAGATCGGCGGCGGGGTCGCGGGTCATCAGCTGTAAATCACCGACGGCAAGCAGTTGCAGTGTATCTGGAGTACTCATTCAATCTCTCCTGAAAGTGAGTTGTTATCAAATAATATGCAGATCGAATAACAATAATATTTGCTGTGATTTATTCTGTTTTTTCGTTGTTATAAGAAGCTGTTTGAAATTCGTCTGACAGTCAGTGATGTGCCAGTTTAGTCTGTCGATCCCGCCAGTCAACGTGAATTCATGCGGTTGTTTCAACCGCAGGCAAATAAATACAGCGATTTAAAATATGGGTGACAGTCAGTGCACTCAAACGGCTGACATTGGCGTAGAATCTGCCAACAGTTAGCGCTGCCAGCGCGGCAGCAACCCGCACATTACACAATAAAATCCGGAGATATTATGACTGGTCAGTTTGAAGGAAAGGTCGCCCTCGTCACCGCCGCAGCGGACGGTATCGGTGCCGCAACCGCACAGGCATTCGCACAAAATGGTGCCCGGGTGATCCTTGCCGATATCAATGTGGAACTGGGTGAACAACGCGCCGAGGCACTGCGCGCTGCCGGCCATGAAGCGCATTTTATTCGCACAGACGCCACCAGCGAGGACGATGTCGAAGCGCTGATTCGCCACACCGTTGAACGCTTCGGCGGCCTGCATCTTGCCGCCAATGTGGTGGGTGACGCACACCCCGGCTCGGCTGGCCCGGAGTTCCACCAGCAAAGCCTGGAAGCCTTCGAGCACACCATCAAGATGTGCCTGAGCACCACCTTCCTGTGTCTCAAGCACCAGATTGCCCACATGATTGACAACGGTGGCGGCGCGATTGCCAACGTCACCTCCCTGGCGGGCATGCTCTACAACGGCTGGGGTGGTTCCGCCTATGGCGCGGGCAAGGCCGGTGTGATCCGCATGACCAAATTTGCCGCTGTCAGTTATGCGGAACACGGCATACGGGTCAACTGCATCGCCCCCGGTGTAACCCCCACCCGCGCCTACTACAAATCCGGCCCGGAACACGCCAAAACGCTGATCGACCAGCAGGTCATCAACCAGCCCATTCGCCGCGCCATTGAAACTTCCGAACAGGCGGACGGCATTATCTGGCTGTGTTCCGACCACGCGGCGATGGTAACCGGCCATGTGCTGCCCATTGATGGCGGCTGGATGGCGCAATACTGATCGGGAGCTACTGTCAGATATCAGGAAATGCGTGCTGATCCAGCCCGCAGCACCATGATCAGTGGCCGACCAAACGCTCAGAAACCGTAGAGCGCACCCAGGTCGTGATCCCTGGCGGCCACACAAAAGCGTTCGAGGGAAATCAGGGTATTTTCGTTGGGATTGATATTGGTGTGCCAGGCGATAATGCCCCAGATCAGCCAGCGGCGATAATCGTTAAACGCCTTGTCGAAATCCAGCTTGACGCCATATTTTGCAATCTGCTCGCAATAGTGGCGAATCAGGTCGCGCTCCGCTTCCCGGCGCTGTTCAATGGTCAGTGAACCCACCAGAAAATAATGCACATCGCGCCAAGGGCGCCCCTTGCGGACGATCTGCCAGTCGAGCCAGATGCGGTGGCCATCCGGGCACAGATAGCTGTTGCCCAGATGGGCATCGCCGTGAACCAGGCACAGGGGCGACGTATCGGCCATTTCCTGCTCACGCAGCTGCAGGAATGCGGCATAGATGCGATTGGGATCTTCCACAGCCCAGGCCGGCAGCAACTTGAGATGTGACTCCCGCGCATTGTGAATCGGCACATAGTCCTTCATCAGATCCCAGTAATCGTCAGTGGGTGTTTCTGGCGACACCGCCGTTTGCAGCCAGGGCTGATCGAGCAGCTCGGGGCGATTCCAGGTAGAGCCGTGCAGATGGGCAAGCTGGCCCAGGGAGGCCGTCATATCTTCAATCGTCATCGGCTGGCCGGAGGTGCCGAACTTGCCGCCCAGATGCACCAGGTCTTCGAGCATGACAAGCCCCTGTAATCCCTCGGCATCATCGTCCCAGTCGGCGAAATAACATTTGGGCGCGGGCAGGTCGAGCTTGGCACGCAGCAGGCCGTAGAACCGCGCCTCGTTGACACAGACTGTGCTGCTCAGGGGGTCGCCAGTCCAGTTGGCCTTGAGGCAGACATTGGCCGGAATGCCCGCCGCGATTGCCGCCTCATTGAGATCCAGCGCATAGAGGGCCTTGGAGGTATGGCCGAAGACCTGGCCGGTCATTTCCATACCGCGCACCACGGCAGCCGGGTACTGCGTTTGCAGAACGCTGGTCAGCCATTCGGCCGTAACGCCCTCGTAGGTCAGTGGCAAGCGTTCAGTGCGCGCAATATGGCCACGTTTGATGGAAGATTGCATGGGGGACATCCTCTGCTTATGGATTTATTCAGGAGAGTGGCGCTGCCGACAGCCAAAGGGCCAGCAGCGCCTGCCAGTGATCAAGCGTTTTCCAGCAGGTCCAGGGTATCGAGATCCTCGATCGCCCGCGATACCCGGTCGAGGGCCGGAGAGCCGTCCTGCCCCCACCAATCCTCGATTTGCAGCCAGGCCTGAAGTCCGTAAATCGGCCAGCGGCGGTAATGTTCGAAAATGGTGTCAACATCGGGTACATCTTTGGCCCCGGTAGCGACCAACGCCTCGCGATAGTGCTTGAGCAGGTCGCGCTCGGAACTGCGCCGCTCATCCACGGTCAGCGCTGCAGTCATAAAGTAGGTCACATCGCGGTAACCGTGACCAATACGGCACAGCTGCCAGTCGAGCCAGATGCGGCGCCCATCAGGGTAAACATAGGTGTTGCCAATATGGGAGTCACCATGCACCAGGCAGAAGGGTCCGGGTTGCTGGGCCACCCACTTGTTGAGGCCGGCATAGGCGCGGTCAAGCAGGTCATGATCAGCGACGACGCGCTCCGGTATCAGCTGCAATATCTTGTCGCGCTTGAAATTGGCGTTGATATAGGGGCGCATGAAATTGATCTGGTCGCTGTCGATGGGGGTTGCCATCGAGCGCGGCAACCACGACTGTTGGGTCAGACGCTCGTCGTTCCAGAAGCTGCCATGCAGACCCGCCAAAGCTTCCAGCGCCTTGGCAACGCCATCGACACCGATCAGGTCTGTGCTATGACCAAAGGTGCCACCGGAATCCACCAGATCCTCCAGCACCGCCACGCCCTGTCCGCTGCCATCGCCATCCCAGTCGGCGTAGTAGCACCTGGCGGCGGGCAGTGATGGCGAATCACCCAGGGAGTGATAGAAGCGCGCTTCAAGCTCGCAGATATCACCGCTGTTGAAGCCATCAGACCAGTTCGATTTGAGGCACAGATGGCGCGGCAAGCCCGCTGCACGTCCGGCCTCGTTATAGTCCACCGCTATGCGCAACTTGGTGGTGTGGCTGTTGCGCAATTCAACCCGCTCCATCGCTTCGACGCGCACGCCGGGGTAGGCATTGGCGAGCAACGCATCGAACCATTCCGGCGTCACATCATTCAAGTCTCGGGGTATTGGCTGGGATCGGCCATACGGTCCGTAAGTCTTTTTCATATTCGCATTAGCCCTTGTCATTGATGTTTTTATGGTCACTGCATTTATTGCTGGCGTTTCGTATGCAAGTACGCGGCAGCGTGATTGCGTTACCGCGCCGCGTCGATGATCAGACCGCCATCGGCCATAAAGCTATAGCCGGTCATGTACTGGGAATCCTTGCTGGCCATAAACAACGCCACAGGTGCGACGTCCTCCTCCGGCGAACCTATGCGCCCCACTGCGTTGGGCGGCACGAACACACCGTCGCCAGTGGTTTCCCTGAAGGCATCGGTGAGCGCGAACGGGCACAGCGCATTGACCGTGATGCGCTTGTCGCCCCATTCGCGGGCGGCCACACGGGTCAGCGCCCGGGTTGCCTCCCTCGACATCCCGTAGGGCGTGAATCCGGCCACCGACAGCACCCCGGTGGCGGAGGTGACATTGATAATCCGGCCATCGCGGTTTTCCAGATAGGGGTAGCAAGCCTGCATCATATGCAGCGCCGCAATAGGCCCGGTCTGAAATGAGCGGTTCAATTTATCAACGCCCAGCTCGAGCACCGTACTGCGCACATCGGCTGGCACCACGGCGTTGTTGACCACGATATCGATGGTCCCGAAGCGCTCCACGGTCTGGGCCACCGCAGACTTGATCTGCGCCTCATCAAAAACGTCACAAACAATACCCAAGGCCTCACCGCCCGCCTCGGTTATCTCGGCCACCACCTGTTCGACATTGGCTGGCGTCAGCGAAGTCACGGCAACCCTGGCGCCCTCTGCCGCATACAGCCGCGCAATAGCCCGGCCAATCCCGCGCCCGGCGCCAGTAATGATCGCCACTTTGCCCTCTAATCTGCCCATGTGTTGCTCCTTTTATGCTTTTATGAGTGAGTAACGCGCAACAGGACCGGAATTAAGACACCTGTATCAACGCTGACACAGCATATCCCTACCACCCAACACCAGCAACCGGATAAACCACAATCTGTGTCGGCCTGTGCCAGTGTCGTCTCAGCACCTGACTCAGGTGCACTTCAATCAAATGACCTGAACCCGCTGTATTTCCGGCACAGATAGGGTTGAACTGCCAGACTCATCAGCGCATAGGGCAATCGATTGACGGCCCTATGTGGTCTGCCGCACAGAGGCCTGCGCGCAACAGTGCGAGACTCCGTTACAATTTTAATTCGCTGATTTTCACTGCCTGTCAGCCAATATCTCCTGTACGCCTATTTTCCTCGTCGCTTATATCCATCCATGGAGATCGCCATCATTTCTAAAAAACGCAGTTCCGTCCCCACAAAACATAGTACCCATCCGGATGGACAGACTAAAAAACTGCACCGCGAAGCTCTGCTCAAAACAGGCGCATTGCAGACCGCTATTCTCACCAGCAGCAATTTTTCCATTATCGCCACGGACGAAAAAGGCATTATCCAATTGTTCAATGTCGGCGCCGAGCGCATGTTCGGCTATCGGGCCGACGAGGTCGTCAACAAAATCACTCCCAGCGATATCCATGATCCGCAAGAAGTGATTATGCGCGCCCAGGCCCTGAGCCTTGAGCTTGACACTCATATAGAACCGGGCTTTCAAGCGCTGGCATTCAAGGCTTCCCGCGAGATTGAGGATATCTACGAACTGACCCATATCCGCAAGGATGGCAGTCGTTTTCCGGCTATCGTATCAGTCACCGGGTTGCGCACCGATGATGGCGAAATTATCGGTTATCTGCTGATCAGCTCCGACAATTCCGTGCGCAAAAAGGTGGAAGTGGAATTGCAAAGGGCCATGACCGAAGCGGAGCGGGCCAATCACGCCAAATCCGATTTCCTGTCGAGCATGAGCCACGAGTTGCGCACGCCGCTCAGCGCTATCCTCGGCTTTGCCCAGCTGATGGAATCCGGTTCTCCACCACCCACATTCTCGCAAAAACGCAGCATTGACCAGATTCTCAAGGCCGGATGGTACCTGCTCGATCTGATCAACGAGATCCTCGATCTCGCCCTGATTGAATCCGGCAAGCTTGCCCTGTCGATGGAAACCATGTCCCTCAACGACGTCATGCGTGAATGCCAGACGATGATAGAGACACAGGCGCACACCCGCGGCATACGCATGACATTCCCCAGCCTGCAAACCCAGTATTTTGTCAAAGCGGACCGGACGAGGGTGAAGCAGGTTCTTATCAACCTGCTATCAAATGCCATCAAATACAACAAAGTCGCTGGCAGTGTCGATATTTACTATGAAGTGGACAACAGCACCAACCCCGCGAACATACGCGTCTGCATCAGGGATACCGGCGAAGGCTTGACGACGGAAAAAATGTCACAGCTGTTCCAGCCGTTCAATCGCCTCGGCAAAGAGGCGAGCGATGAACAGGGTACCGGCATCGGCCTGGTGGTCAGCAAACAGCTGGTTGAATTGATGAAGGGCAAAATCGGCATGGAAAGCAGCGCCGGAGTGGGCAGTGTCTTCTGGGTTGAATTGGATCTGACGGCGGAGCCACACCACAGCCTCAGCGCTTCAGATCTGGAAACCCTGACTGATACGCAGATATCCGCCGCTGGTCCGTCGCGCACTGTACTGTATGTCGAAGACAACCCGGCCAATCTGATGCTGGTGGAGGATCTTATTGCCCGCCGCTCCGATATCCAGCTCTTGAGTGCCAGGGATGGTATCTGTGGTGTCGCCATGGCGCGGGCGACCCTGCCTGATGCGATTCTGATGGATATCAACCTGCCTGGTATCAGCGGCATCGAAGCGCTCAAAATTCTTCAAAGTGATCCAACAACTTCACATATCCCGGTTGTTGCACTGAGTGCCAACGCCATCCCGCGCGATATTGAGAAAGGCCTGGCAGCGGGCTTCTTCCTCTATCTCACCAAACCGATCAACGTCAAGGAATTCATGGATTCCCTTGACCTGGTGCTGAAATTCGCAGAAACCCAAGCTTCACATAACCAGGCTGCACAAACCCTGTCAAGCGCGCCAATGGACAAGCTGTTATGAATTACCTCCCCGCTATTCTTCAATCGAAAATTCTCATCGTCGATGATCAGGAGGCCAATATCAGCCTCCTCAACCAGCTGCTGGCCGAGGCCGGTTACAGCAACGTGACGTCGACCATGAACCCCCAGGAGGTATGCGCGCTGCATCGCAAGCACGCCTACGATCTGATTCTGCTCGACCTGCAAATGCCTGGCATGGATGGTTTTCAGGTGATGGAAGGACTCAAGACCAATCTGACTGATCCCTACCTGCCAGTGATCGTGCTCACTGCACAACCCGGCCACAAACTGCGCGCACTGCAAGCCGGCGCCAAGGATTTTATCAGCAAGCCTTTTGATCTGATTGAGGTCAAAACGCGCATTCACAATATGCTGGAAGTACGTCTCTTATACAAAATGCTCAGCGAATACAACAACACCCTTGAGCGAACCGTACAGGAGCGGACAGCCGAGCTGAGGGAAAGCGAAGCGCGCTTCCGCAGCCTCACCGAACTGGCTTCCGACTGGTACTGGGAGCAGGATGAGCACGGCAGTTTCACCAAGGTCTCCGGCCCTGTTCTGGAAATGCTCGGCATCCGCGTCGACTCCTTTGCTGGTACAGGCGAGCTGCCAAAGGATGACGGGATGACAGGCTGGAGCGAGACCGAGCGGGAATTGCTGCGGGCAACGATTGAAGCCCGGCAGCCCTTTCTGGACTTCATATTCACGCGCACAAAAGCCGATGGTTCCCGGCAACAGTTTCGGGTCAGTGGCGAGCCGATGTTCAACCAGTCCTGCGGCTACATTGGCTATCGCGGCATTGGCGTTGAAATCACCACGCACAAGTAAAACCTTATCGGGACGATCAACAATAATGTCGCCAAGCCATAACCCGAAACAGAATCATCTGCTTGCCGCACTCCCGGCGGATGAATTCGAACGCCTGAGCCCCCACCTGGAGCTGGTGACGATGCGCCTCGGCGACGTTATCTACAGGCCTGGCGAACGCTTGCAGTACTGTTATTTTCCCACTACTGCCATCGTCTCGCTGCACTACGTCACCGAATCCGGCTCATCGACCGAAATCTCGGCGGTGGGCAACGATGGCGTGGTCGGTATTTCGCTATTCATGGGCGGAGATACCACACCCAGTTCGGCCACCGTGCCGATTGCAGGCCATGGCTACCGGCTGGAGAGCCGCGTCTTGAAGCAGGAATTCAATCGTGCCGGCTCCATGCGCCATTTATTGCTGCGCTATACCCAGGCACTGATGACACAGGTGAGCCAGACCGGGGCTTGCAACCGGCACCACTCGATTGAGCAACAACTGTGCACCTGGCTATTGGTCACCCTCGACCGGATCGGCTCCCAGGAGTTGACCATTGCCCCGGAACTGGTCATTACCCAGGAATTGATCGCCAGTATTCTCGGCGTGCGCCGTGAAGGCATTACCGAAGCAGCGGGAAATTTGCAGCGCGCAGGCCTCATCAGCTACCGGCGCGGCCATATTTCTGTATTGGACCGGTGCGGACTGGAGACCGAAGCTTGCGAGTGCTACGCGGTGGTCAGGAAGGAAGTGGGACGACTGCGATCAGGTACTTACGGCAGATCGCTGAGTCACAGCTGAAGGGTTTAGCAGCAGAAAAGATTAGAAACTGGAGAGCTGCCATCTTGAAGGCTTTCAAACTGAATGATACTCAGGTTTGCGGCACTGCAACACTGAGCATCATTGAAGAAAAGTCTGGGGCTAATCAGGGCCTGATTTCAATGGGGGTGCCGTCGGCCACCAGGGTCCAGATCTCATCCATGATGTCATTGGTAACCGCGATACAACCCTCGGTCCAGTCTTCCTTGTTCAGCCACTGCTTGGCCCACTCGGCCGATGGCACCCAGGCCGGGCTGCCGTGGATCATAATAAATTCCCCCGGATCGCTATTGGTGGCCTTGGCCTGCTCCAGATCGCGGTCATTGGGGTAGGAGATATGGATCGAACGGTAAAACCGGCTATCGGGATTGCGCCAATCGAGAATGTAGCGCCCTTCCGGGGTGCGCCCATCGCCAGCCTTTTCCTTGTGACCAACGGGATTTTTGCCCAGGGCGATGGGGTAGCTCCTGAGCACCCGCCCGTCATCAAGCAGGTAGAGGGTCTTGGCGGATTTTTCCACCAGCACCAGATCGACGGAACCTGTAACAGGGGCCGGGCTGAAGGCGGAAAGGCGGTTGGCCTGACTGGTCAGTGGTGTTAGCAGCAGGAATAGGCAACAGGCAATTTTGAGGTAACCAATCAAAGACTGGCTGTACATGTCAGGCATCCCCCGTTTGATCATTTTTTTACTTCGTCGTTTGCTGGATTCAAGGGAACTGGCAATTCAATGCCGCTGTCAGGGAAATGTAACCTGTTGTGTGGATTCAGGCAAGATCCCGCAATGTGGCTTTCCCTGCAAGCATTGTTGACTATACTCGGAACTGAGAGGCCAATCGTAGCGTTGGCCTCCACACCAATCATCAAAGGGAGTCGTTCTATGTCAGACCACGTCTATAAAAGCATTGAATTAACCGGGTCATCCAAGGTGAGCATTGAGGACGCAGTGCAGACTGCGGTGGCAAAGGCCGCGAAGACTGTGCACAACATGCGCTGGCTTGAGGTAGAAAATGTGCGGGGCCACCTCGTTGACGGCAAGGTGGATCATTGGCAGGTCACCGTCAAACTGGGCTTTACCCTGGATTAAGGGGGAGCAGAAGCAGCGGCCAAACAAGCCTTTACCTGCTGCGCGCTTTTTTGCCTGCTGACCTGCTCCATCACCGGACCGGCCTGTCTGATAGCAACAGGCTGTCTGGTGATACGACTGAATTAAATCTCGCTCCAGCTACCCTCCTCGACCTGCTTTTCTTGCCACTGCTTCCAGCCAAGGAAAGCATTTTCACAGTTTATATTCCCAAAAAATCTCAATTCGCCGCCACTAAGCCGGGACACCCTGAGCAGGATTTTGTAAGATGCCTGTATTAAATAAAACCTGTCGTCCCGAGCCGGAGTGAATATCCATGGTCGAAACCCACATCAGCATGTGCAAAGTCTGCCCAGCCTATTGTCCCATTGAAGTAACAGTGGAAAATGGCCGCGCCATCAAGGTGATTGGCGACCGGAATTCGCCCCTCTACAAGGGCTACACCTGCCCCAAGGGCCGCGCCCTGCCAGAGGCCCACAACCACCCGGACCGGCTGCTGCAAAGTCACAAGCGCCAGCCCGACGGCAGCTTTGCCCCCCTTGCAACCGCCACGGCCATCGACGAAATCAGCGCCAAGCTCAAGGCCATCATTGAGCAATACGGCCCGGAATCCGTAGCGGTCTACCCCGGCAACGGCACGGTCAACAATCCGGTCAATATCAGCATTGCGGTAGCATTCCTCAACGCCCTGGGTACCGGACTGGAGCGCTTTTTCTCGGTGCAGACCATCGACCAGCCCGGCAAGGTCATTGCCCAGGCGCTGCACGGCAAATGGATTGCCGGACCTCATCCCTTCCACCTGTCGGACACCTGGGTGCTGGTTGGCGCCAATCCGGTGATTTCAAAAATGGGCCTGGGGCAAAACCCGGCACAAATCATCAAGGAAGCCGTCGCCAACGGTATGAAGCTGATAGTTATTGATCCACGGGAAACCGAGTCGGCCAAAAAAGCCTGCCTGCATTTGCAGCCGCAACCCGGCCAGGACCCCACACTGCTGGCCGGGTTCCTCCATATCATTCTCAATGAAGAGCTGTACGACAAGGAGTTTGTCGCCCGGCACGCCCGCGGTATCGACGAACTCAGGGCTGCGGTACAGCCCTTTACCCCGGAATATGTGTCAGCCGTTGCCGGTGTTCCCGTTGACCAGATTCGCGAGGCGGTTTCTATCTTTACCTCCGCCAAACGCGGATCACTGGTGACCGGCACCGGTCCCCACTTCGCCCTCCATGGCACCCTGCTGGAATACCTCGCCCTCTGCATCAACACCCTCTGTGGACGCTGGGTGCGCGAGGGTGAGCGCAATGGTCACCCCCATGTGATGCTGCCCGACTACCAGCCCCGGGCTCAGCCCATGGCACCCTACAAGCCCTGGGATGAAACCAAGCCCGGGCGCCTGTACGGCTTGCCGAAGACCATTATGGGCGCTGCCACCGGCACCCTGGCGGATGAGATCCTCACTCCTGGCAAAGGCCAGATTCGCGCGCTGATCTGCGCGGGCAGCAATCCCATGGTCTCGCTGCCCGATCAAAATCGCACCCTGAAAGCCTTTCAATCGCTGGATTTGCTGGTCTCCCTGGATGTGGAAATGTCCAACACCGCGCGGGTTGCGCACTATGTGATCCCCGATTACCTGGGCCTTGAGACGCCCGCTGTCAGCCAGTTCCTTGAAGCGTCCAAATACTACGGCCTGTGGACCCAGGGACTCGAGTGGCCCTACGCCATGTATGCACCACCGGTGCTGGCGCCGCCTGAAGGTTCCGACCTGATCGAGATCTGGCAATTCTTCTACGAGGTTTGTAAAAAACTTGGCATACCCCTGTCCATGTATGGCAATGCCGCAGGCGCTGGCGAGCACTGGGACAAGTATCCCCAGCAAGTGGCGCTCGACATGAACGAGCGCCCCAGCACTGAAACCATGTACGAGCACATGTGTATTGGCTCGCGGGTTCCTCTCGATGAAGTCAAACAGCACATCCACGGCAAGATCTACGACGATCTGGACCACCAGGTGCTGCCCAGGGATGCTGACTGTGATGCCTACTTTGCGCTGGGCGACAGCCACATGATGGCGGAATTGCAGGTGATCCATGCCAACCGTGGCGACCTGCCGCAACCGGATGCCGACTACCCGCTACTGATGACCCCCAGGCGCACCAATGAAGTTCTCAACTCCATCGGCAGGACCAACCCCAAGCTGGGCGGCAGGCACCCCTATAATCCGGCCTTCCTCAACCCGCTGGACCTGGAAAAATACGGCATCAAAAGTGGCGATCATATCCAGATTCGCTCGCCCTACGGCGAAGTCAGCGGTATTGCCGAGGCTGAAGACAAACTCCGACCAGGCACGCTGTCCATGTCCCACTGCTTTGGCGCCAACCCCAATGAGCAGAATGACACGGAGAACCAGGGCACCTGTACCTCCCGCCTCCTGAGTGCAGACCAAAGCCAGATCGACCCCATTTTTGGCCAGCCGCGCATGGGCGCCATTCCCGTTGCCATCAGCCTGATAACCTGACGAGGACAGAACAATCTCAACAGCAACATCCATGGATCTAAAAACAACAGAGGACGACAATGACAACTCAGCACACGATCAAGTTACTGGACCAGTCAGAGCAGGACAGCAAGGAAAAACAGGGCATCAGCCGCTGGATTGAGGACCATATCGGCGCCACGGTCAGCCATATCGAACGCCAGCGCCGCTGGCGGCCAGTGTGGCGTGTGCAGTCCAGCAAGGAGGGCGCACCCCTGCCCCTGCTGGTCAAGGGCATCCGCGCCTGGGATTGCATCCCCTATCCGCTGATGCACGAAATGAAAATGATGCAGGTGCTGGAAGCCAACGGCATTCCCGTGCCCCATGTCCACGGCATGTGCGATTTTCCCGAAGCCTTTGTGATGGACTGGATTGAAGGTGGCCGCGATCCGGGCCTGGTGATGGAAGCCGTGGAACAGGCCTCTACCATGAGCCCCGAACGCTGGGCTGCCAGCCTCAAGTACATGGAAATTCTCGCCCGGATGCACCAGATTCCGGCTGAACAGTTTGAAGCGGTGGGCGTACAACGCCCGGATACAGCGCAGGCTGTGGCGCTCAACCATGTCGAGCGCTTCAACGAAATGTGCTACGCGGCCAATATCGTCGATCCGTTTATGGAATTTTGCATGACCTGGTTGCGTCGCAATGTTCCCAGCCACCGCACCCGCAGCACCTTTGTGACCGGCGACAGCGGCCAGTTTCTCAACCAGGGCGAGAACGTCACCGCCGTGCTCGATGTGGAGATCGGACACCTGGGTGACAACCTCCACGATCTCGCCTGCTTCCGCGGCCGCCACCCGGTGGAAAACATGGGCGACCTGCCCGCCCTGTTCCGCCATTACGCCGAGGCCATGGGTGAGGAGCTGGATCTGCCGGTACTGGCATACCACACCGTGGTTTTCCTGGCCGTCGGTTATTACGGCCCGCTCTTTGCCCTCGCTGACCTGCAGCCCGGTGGCGACTGGGTGGAAAGTGCGGTACAGGTGGCCTTTATTGGCCGCCGCTGCGCCGAAGCCCTGGCGGAACTCGTCGGTGTCGAGCCGGACGAGATCGAATTACCCATGGCCCGCGACACCCCCTGGGAGGATATGGCCCTCAACAAGCTGCTGCTTGAAATCAGCCGCCTGCCCACCTCTGAAACCTTTGCCGACTGGCAGCGCAACACCATTGCCAGCATTCCCCAGTTCCTGCTCAACCAGGTTCATTACGGCCACTGGGCGGAACAGGAAGACATGAAGGAAATCACTGAAGTGCTGGGCTATCGCCCCCTGTCAATCACCGAGGCGGATTTTGCCCTGCGGGATTTTGTCAGCACAGCGCCACCCGAGCTGGATGGCACGCTGGTCAAACTGTTTCACCGCCGCCTGCTGCGCCAGTGCCTGGTGTTTGCCGGTCCCGACGCACCTGCCGACCACCTGTTCTTGCGCAAAGTGGAGCCGATTCTGGGAATGGAGAAGTAGTCAGGACGATGGGGGGAGAGGGCTGGATGTGGGATGTGGGATCTGGGATGTGAGATGGGAGATGTAGGCGGAACCACGTCGTCTCTCATCTCACATCCAGCCATCTCCCTTTTCCTATACCCTTCCAAAAATCACCAGCATGCTTCGCGTCAGCGATCATTCATCACCGCGCCAAAGGCCGCGTAATCCTCGCCAGCTTCACCACCTTCAATACCCAGGCGCATCGCCAGCAGCTGGGCTGCAGGATTGTAGAGTGCCGTCTTGTTGCTGGCAGGCAGTTTGCCCGCCTTGATCAGCACATTGGCGGTGCGGGCGATAACCAGGGCAATGCGCACCGCTGCCAGCAATTCGAAATATTCCAAGTCGGCAACCGGCCTGCCGATAATTGCTTCAAACAGGGCAATTTGTTCGCGTTTTTCCGGCAATCCACTCTGGCGCTGCTGTCCAAAGCTGAGCATTTCGTCCATAAAAAACCACCAGGCCAGATCGATCTCGGCGGGGCCGAGGGCCGCCGCCTCGAAATCCAGCACCGCCACCACACTGCCACTGCTGCTAAACAGGTAATTACCCGGGTTTGAGTCTCCCCACAGCACATTGACGTGGCGATTGTGCGGCTGCCTCTCCAGCAACCGGGCAATGGCTTTGTCGATAATGGGATTGGGCTGGTTTTCCATCGCCTCGTCGCGCCAGGCCACAATCCAGCCCAGATACTGGTCAAGGCCGGGCTCACCGTATTGCGGCCTGTTGAGAAATTCAAATCCGTCGCGCCAGTTGAGCATATTGATACGGGCAATGGTGGAGACGGCGTCTATCCACAGCCGACTTCGCCCCCCGGCATCCAGCTCGGTCAGGAGTCCGGCCTGATGATAATTGGGGCTTTGCGGCAAAGAGACGCCCTCGACCCTGTCCATCAGCAGGAACTTGCCGCCCAGTATGGAGGTATCACTTTCCACCGCCAGCACCTGCGGCACCGGTATGCCAAAGCGCGACAGCGCTGACATCATCTGGCCCTGGCGGGCGATATCGGTATCGAGAAAAACGTGTTTGCCGGGTATTTCCAGGCGCAATACCAGTTCCCCCCGGGTGGTGGAACCGCCCTGTTCAATCTCCACATCGAGCAACACGGTAAGGGCGGAATAACCGGTGGCGGGGACTTTGCTGGACAGAATCCTGACCTCGCCATCGGGGGCCAGGTTACGGTTAAGCCACTGGCTTAATGCCTGCTGATCAAGGGTATTTTTCGGGGAAGTGCTCTCTGCTGCTGGCTGTTTCATCAATGGCTACCTGTCAGTCTTTATGGTTATGGCGCAGCTGCCAATGGTAGTCGCTAACGCCAAACCAGACCAGCCGAGCTGACACAATTGATAACAGTAAATTCTCCGGGAACGCCTGGCGCTCCCGGAGAAAATCACGGCTAGTGCGTTAGCTGTTGAACACCACCTTGTCCCCATCCATCCGTGCCTGGATAATGGCGCCCGGCATAAACTTGCCAGCCAGCATATCCTGGGCCAGCGGGTTCTCGATCAGCTGTTGGATGGTGCGCTTCAGGGGCCGCGCGCCATACACCGGGTCGTATCCCGCCTCGCAGAGTTTGTCCATCACGGCATCGTCCAGCTCCATACCCAGGTCGCGCTCGGCGAGACGTTTTTTGAGTATTTGCAGCTGAAAGTGGGCAATACCGCGAATCTGCTCGCGACCAAGGGGATGGAACACCACCACCTCGTCGATGCGGTTGATGAATTCGGGGCGGAAGTGATTGCCCACCACACCCATCACCGCCGACTTCATGGCCTCGTAATTTTCCTCGCCCGACAGGGTCTGGATAATGTCGGACCCCAGGTTGGAGGTCATCACGATCACGGTATTGCGGAAATCCACCGTGCGGCCCTGGCCATCCGTGAGGCGGCCATCGTCCAGCACCTGCAACAATATATTGAAGACATCGGGGTGAGCCTTCTCAACCTCATCCAGCAGCAGCACGGAATAGGGGCGGCGCCGCACCGCCTCGGTGAGATAACCGCCCTCCTCGTAACCCACATAGCCGGGGGGGGCGCCGATCAGGCGCGCTACGGAGTGTTTCTCCATAAATTCCGACATATCGATACGCACCATGGCCTCTTCGCTATCGAACAGGAACTCCGCCAGGGCCTTGCACAATTCGGTTTTACCCACACCGGTGGGCCCAAGGAACAGGAACGAACCGTTGGGGCGATTGGGGTCAGACAGCCCGGCACGGGAACGCCGCACCGCATTGGCCACCGACACCACGGCCTCGTGCTGCCCAACCACGCGATTGTGCAGTGAGTCCTCCATGCGCAGCAGTTTGTCGCGCTCGCCCTCCAGCATTTTGTTGACGGGGATACCGGTCCACTTGGAAACCACTTCGGCAATTTCTTCCTCAGTGACTTTGTTGCGCACCAAACGGGTTTCGACCGTTTCCATCTCTGCCGCGGCGGCCATCTGTTTTTCCAGGCCGGGGATCACCCCGTACTGAATCTCGGACATACGCGCCAGGTCGCCGGCGCGACGCGCGGCGTCCATATCGAGGCGCGCCTGTTCCAGCTCGCTCTTGATATGGGTAGTGCCCTGCATGGCGGCTTTTTCCGCTTTCCAGATTTCATCGAGGTCGGAATATTCGCGCTCGATATTGGCAATGTCCGCCTCGAGTTTTTCGAGACGCTTTTTCGATGCTTCGTCCTCTTCCTTCTTGACCGCCTCGCGCTCCATCTTGAGCTGGATAAGGCGCCGTTCGAGACGGTCCATTTCCTCCGGCTTGGAATCGATTTCCATGCGGATACGGCTGGCGGATTCGTCGATCAGGTCGATGGCTTTGTCGGGCAGCTGGCGATCAGTGATATAGCGCTGTGAGAGCTTGGTCGCCGCAACAATGGCAGAGTCGGTGATTTCCACGCCGTGGTGTACTTCGTAGCGCTCCTTGAGGCCGCGCAGGATGGCAATGGTATCTTCCTCGCTGGGCTCGTCCACCAGCACCTTTTGGAAGCGCCTCTCCAGCGCTGCATCCTTCTCGATATATTTGCGGTATTCATCAAGGGTGGTAGCGCCCACGCAGTGCAGTTCACCCCGCGCCAGAGCGGGCTTGAGCATATTGCCCGCATCCATCGCGCCCTCGGCCTTGCCCGCACCGACCATGGTGTGCAGTTCGTCAATAAAAAGAATAATGCGTCCTTCCTGCTTGGCCAGCTCGTTGAGCACGGCCTTGAGGCGTTCCTCAAACTCGCCGCGGAATTTGGCCCCGGCCAGCAGCGAACCCATATCGAGGGACAACACACGCTTGTCCTTCAAGCCTTCCGGCACTTCGCCGTTGATAATGCGCTGCGCCAAACCTTCGACAATGGCAGTCTTGCCCACGCCCGGTTCGCCGATCAGCACCGGGTTATTCTTGGTGCGCCGTTGCAACACCTGGATGGTGCGGCGGATCTCGTCATCGCGGCCAATCACCGGATCGAGTTTGCCCATTTCGGCGTGCTCGGTCAGGTCAATGGTGTATTTGTCCAGCGCCTGGCGGTTGCCCTCGGCCTCGGGATTGTCCACTGACTCACCGCCGCGCAGCTGCTTGATCACCTGTTCAAGTTTCTTAACGTCGCCAAAGGGCTTGAGCAATTTGCCGGTTTCGCTGTCGTCGAACGCAGCGAGCAGCAGGGTTTCACTGGAGAGGAACTGATCGCCCTGCTGCTGGGCGCGCTTGTCCGCCAGGTTCAGCAGGCGCGCCAGGTGCTGCGACACATTCACATCGCCGGTGGGGCTCTGGATGCGGGGCAATGACTCCAGCTTGTCAGCAATGGCCTTTTGCACGGCGGCGATATTGAATCCGGCCTGACTGAGCATGGGCCGCACTGAACTGCCCTGTTGGCTTAACAGGGCCGACAACAGGTGCGCAGGTTCAATGGCCGTGTGATCCTGCCCCACCGCCAGTGACTGGGCATCGGCCAGGGCGCTTTGCAACTGGTTGGTAAAACGCTCGATTCGCATGGGTATCCCTCGGGATGAATTCATTGCTTACTATCTGGGGCTAAGTCGCCGACTTTTCAATGCCGTCGACCACAGCTGCGGGCAATAAGGCTCAACCAGTTGAGCCAGATCAATTGGCCCGCTGATTAACGACAGTGTTATTTCCCTGCCTGCAAGGTCTATAGTTATGGCTAAGGGAAAAGCGATTTCACTGACAAGTCGTTACAACAATAACAACAGTCACAGGGCAGATGCTGATTTGCTACTCCCTGCCCTTTTTAGCCAATTGACAGGAGCCACACCATGACAAGCCGTTACCAGATTGCCAAAACATTCCGTATCGACAATCAGGATTACACCTATTTCCCCTTTGACCAACTGGCAGAACGCTACAACATCGGCAAATTGCCCTTTTCCATCAAAATACTGCTGGAAAACCTCCTGCGCCATGCTGGCGAGCCCTTTGTCAGTGATGCCGACATCCAGGCTGTGGCGGGTTGGGACCCGCAGCGCGAGCCAGACACTGAAATCGCCTTTGTGCCCTCAAGGGTAATTCTCCAGGACTTTACCGGCGTACCTGCCATTGTCGATCTGGCCACCATGCGCGACGCCATGAAAGCCCTGGGAGGTGATCCAGACCGCATCAACCCCCTGTCACCCGCCGAGCTGGTGATCGACCACTCGGTGATGGTGGATTTTTTTGGCAGCGAGTCCTCCCTCAAGCGCAATACGGAGCTGGAAGTCAGCCGCAACCGCGAGCGCTACCAGTTCCTCAAATGGGGCCAGCAGTCCTTTGACAATCTCAAGGTGGTGCCACCCGGCACCGGCATTGTTCACCAGGTCAATCTGGAATTTCTCGCCCGCGGGGTGTTTTGCGCCGAACGCAATGGCCAGATGCTGGCCTACCCCGACACCCTGGTGGGCACCGACTCGCACACCACCATGATCAACGGCCTGGGTGTGCTGGGCTGGGGAGTGGGCGGTATCGAGGCCGAGGCGGCCATGCTGGGCCAGCCGATTTCCATGCTGTTGCCCCAGGTAGTGGGTTTTCGCATCAGTGGCGCCATGAAGGAAGGCGTCACTGCGACCGACCTGGTGCTTACTGTTACCCAGATGCTGCGCAAGCACGGGGTGGTGGGAAAATTTGTCGAGTTCTTCGGCCCCGGTCTCAAGCACCTGACGCTCGCCGACCGCGCCACCATCGCCAATATGGCACCGGAATATGGCGCCACCTGCGGCCTTTTTCATATCGACCGGCAAACCCTCAGCTATATGCGCCTGACTGGCCGCAGCGAATCGCAAATCAGCCTGGTGGAAACCTATCTCAAGGCCATGGATCTGTGGCACGACGATGATGCCAAGTCCAAGGTCGAAGCCGACTACAGTTCAGTGCTGGAACTGGATCTGGCAACAGTGGTGCCCTCCATCGCCGGACCCAAGCGACCCCAGGACAGGATCGCCCTCAACAATGCTCGCCAGGCCTTTGAACAATCCCTGGGCGAGACCATTAGGGTGCGCAGCCCTGCCCCCGACACCGATGAAGCGGGCTTCGAGGACGAGGGCGGCGATACGGCAGTGGGCAATGTCGGCGGCCAGGGTGCCGTGCGGGTCAGTGACAGTGACCGGAATTTCCTGCTGGAGGACGGCGCCGTGGTGATTGCCGCCATCACCAGCTGTACCAACACCTCCAATCCCGAAGTGCTGGTCACCGCCGGACTGCTGGCGCGCAATGCCGTGGACCGCGGACTTGTCACCCAACCCTGGGTAAAGACCAGTCTGGCGCCCGGTTCCAAGGTGGTGACGGATTACCTCGAGCGCTCGGGACTGATGGAGCCGCTGGAACAGCTGGGCTTTTACCTGGTGGGTTACGGTTGCACCACCTGCATTGGCAATTCAGGACCACTGTCCGAGCCCATTGAGCAGGCTATCCACGCGGGCAGCTTGGTGGTTACCTCTGTGCTGTCCGGCAACCGTAACTTTGAGGGCCGCATTCACCCCAGTGTGCGCAACAACTACCTGGCATCACCGCCACTGGTGGTGGCCTACGCCCTGGCGGGCAATATGGCCATCGACCTGACACGCGAGCCATTGGGACAGGGCCATGACGGCGCGCCTGTCTACCTGCGGGATATCTGGCCAACCTCCACCCAGGTGCAAAAAACCATAGCTGAGCATATTGATGCACAGATGTTTATCAGCAAGTACAGCGATGTCTACAGCGGTCCGGAGAGCTGGAAAACCCTTGAAGTGCCGAGCAGCAAACTCTATTCCTGGCCCGACTCGACCTATATCAAGAGAGCGCCATTTTTCGACGGGATTACGGCCAGGATACCGGAGGTCAAGGCCATTGCGCATGCGCCCTGCCTGGTGAAAGTGGGCGACAGCATCACCACTGATCATATCTCCCCGGCGGGCGCCATCGACATTCACAGCCCCGCCGGGGAATACCTGCTGGACTGCGGAGTGGCGCCGGAAGATTTCAACTCCTACGGTTCGCGGCGTGGCAACCATGAAGTGATGGTGCGCGGCACCTTTGCCAATGGCCGCCTGAAAAACCAGCTGGCCCCCGGTACCGAAGGTTCATGGACCACCCACTTCCCCAGTGGCAAAGTCATGAGTATTTTTGCCGCTGCGGAACAATATCGAAAGGATAAAACCCCGCTGGTGGTTTTGGCCGGCAAGGAATACGGCACAGGCTCATCCCGCGACTGGGCCGCCAAGGGCCCGGCGCTGCTCGGGGTGCGCGCAGTCATCGCTGAAAGCTACGAGCGCATCCACCGCTCCAACCTGGTGGGCATGGGCATACTGCCGTTGCAATTTATGGAGGGGGAATCAGCGGAAACGCTGAAGCTCAAGGGCGACGAGCTGTTCAGCCTGGCTGCCGCGCAACCGGAACAGACCAAAACGGAAGTAGTCGTGGAAAGACCGGACGGCAGCCACCAGATATTCGAAGTGAAAATTCGCATCGATACACCGAACGAATACGCCTACTACCAGAACGGCGGGATTCTGCATTACGTGCTGCGTCGCTTGGCTGCAAACAAATAATTTTGCTCTTGCCAGGACGCCAGGCACGCCAAGAAAAGACAGTGAATTGCTTTCTTGGTGCGTTTGGCATCCTGGCGAGTGAAATGCTGTTAAGGGTCAAACAATAAACAGATCAAGCCGCATACCAGATCACGGCAAAGTAGTGACAAACCGTGCCGGTAATGACAAACAGGTGCCAGATAAAATGGCCGAAACGCAGGCGTGAATCGGTGGCAAAAAAGGCCACGCCTGCGGTGTAGGCCAGCCCGCCCCCCAGCAGCCATAACAACCCGGCTGTGGGCAAGCGTTCGTAAAGCGGGTTGATGGCAATCACCACCAACCATCCCATCAGCACATACAACCCGGTGGAAATCACCGGGTGGGACATGCGATTGGCGATTTTCAGCAGCACGCCAGCAAGGGCAATCCCCCACACCAACCCCAGCAGGCTCCAGCCCCAGGGACCACTCAGCACTCCCAGGGTAAAGGGTGTGTAGGTTCCGGCAATCAGCAAAAAAATCGCTGAGTGTTCAACAACCCGGAAAATGCGCTTGAGCCTGCCCTGCGGCAGGCCGTGGTAGATGCTTGATGACAGGTAGAGAAATATCATGGTGGCGGCAAACACGCTGACACCCACCATAAACCCGCGATCGTCCCGCTCCGCCGCAGCGTGAATCAGGAATGGCGTAGCCACCAGCGCCGCCACCAGACCGAGGCCGTGACTGATACTGTTGGCCAGTTCCTCGGCGAAAGACTGCTGCCGGGGCAGATTTACCCCGCTTGTCGTCATATTCGTTTAACCTCACAACGGCTTATGTCCGCTATCCCATCGGGTAGAGAATGTCGGCACTGACCGCATCTATTTTTTGCAGGGTGTCAGCGCTGAGAACCAAATCGGCAGCGGCCAGAATCTCGTCCATCTGGTCGATGTGGGTGGCACCGACAATGGTCGAGGCCACGTAGTCGTGCTGCTTGCTCCAGGCGGTGGCGAGGGTTACCGAGGTGATGCCCAGCTCCGCCGCGATGGCCTGGAATTTGCGCGTCGAGGCAATGGTTCTGTCATTGACAAAACGCTGGATCATGGCCTTTTGACGTGTACCCTCCTTGTAGTATTCGCTAAACCGCGCACCGTCGGGGAACCCGTCATTGTATTTGCCGCTCAGCACACCGCCCGCCAGCGGCGAATAGGGAATCAGGCTGACCTGTTCCTTGCGGCACACCTGGGCCAGGGCATCCTCGAAGCGGCGGTTATTAAGGCTGAAATTGTTCTGGATGGTCTCATAGCGCGCCAGGCCGTGCAGCTCCGACTGCCACAGGCTTTTGGTCAGGCCCCAGGCCGTTTCATTGCTGCAGCCGAGAATGCGCACCTTGCCAGCGGTAACCAGGTCATCCAGCGCCCGCAATGTCTCTTCATAGGGGAAGTCGTGATCGGGCCAGTGGGTCTGGTACAGGTCGACATAGTCTGTTTGCAGCTTCCTGAGACTGCCTTCAAGGGCGGCGACAATGTGGTGGCGGTCAAGGGTGGTCTTGGAGCCGCGCAGCGGGGCTGCAAACCAGCCGTGGCTGGGACCGGCTACCTTGGTGGCGAGGATCACCGAGTCGCGGTTTTTGGTTTTCAGCCAGCGCCCGACGATTTCTTCCGTGACGCCAACGTACTTGATATCCGGCGGCACCGGGTACATTTCCGCCGTATCGAAAAAATCCACTCCGGCATCGTAGGCCCTGTCCATAATCCGCAGTGCCATGGCTTCGTCGCAGTGGTTGCCAAAAGTCATGGTGCCCATGCAAATATCAGAAACAATAATGCCGCTTTTGCCCAATCGCTTGTACTTCATGTTCAATTCCCGATAGTTATCGATTTGTTTGCAGCGCCCCTGGCGCTCACTGATAGCGTACAGAGACCGGACAGCACCAGTTTTGCTGGCGCCGCCACAGACGTTCGGCCACTGGCTGCTCACTGAAATCCATGGCCACCGTTTCGGCAAAGCCGAATTTGTTTTCCATGCAGCGGGCGTTGAGCGCGCCGTAGGTGATGCCGTCGATTTCACAGGTGACCAGGACCAGTGTGCCGCAATAACCGCACTCATGAAACTGCGCTGTGCCGGTGCCCTGGGTTACGATGCGGTGCAGGTTCTGATTGTGGATTACCACCTCCACCGCCGAGCCGGATTTACTCACATAAGCGGCAGATTTTGCCCGGCAGTAATCGCACTGGCAGGCGCGGGGCACTGTGGAGTAATCAACCGTTTGCCAGTGGATTTCGATATTCTTGCAGTCACAGCATCCGTACATGCGCTTTGTCCTCCGTTCAGTTGTTAGCGTTTGGGGGATTGATAACAGGATTCAGGGTGCGAATTAGGCGGATTTCATAGAGCCAGGGCCAGTTTTTGCCGGTCACAAAAAGCCGGTCAGCGGCTTCGTCATAGGCAATCCCGTTGAGATCCTTTGCCTTGCTCCATGGGCCGTAACGTTGGCGCAGAGTGCTGAGGTCTATCCAGCCGGTGACTTCACCGCTGTCGATGTCGATACGCGCAATGCGGTCGCTGCCGAGGATGTTTGCCAGCAATTCGCCGCGCATCATTTCCAGTTCGTTGAGACGGGTGACCGGCTTGCCCTGCTCATGGACATCAAGGGATTTGACCTCGGCGAAGGTTCCTGGATGGTGAAAATACAGGGTCGACGAACCGTCACTGCGAACAAGGTAGTCACCATAGCTGACCAGGCCCCAGCCCTCGCCGCGATAATCCAGCTGTTTAACGGGCTTCAGTGACTGAATGTCATACACATGGGCCACCCTCTCTCGCCAGGTAAGCTGAATCAGCTGGCCGTTCGCCAGCGCCAGTCCCTCACCAAAAAAACGTCGCTCCAGCGTATGGGTAGCAACCACCATGCCTGTTTCAGGTTCAACTTTACGAAGCGTGGAACGGCCGTGCAGCCCTGTGCTTTCGTACAAAAATCCGTCGTGAAACAGTAAGCCCTGGGTAAAGGCACGGTTGTCATGGCTGAAACGATTGAGCACTTCAAAATCCTGCGAGGCCGTACCTGCTTCAACCTGTGCCTGGCAAACACAAGTAAGCAGAAGCAAAAGCCAGACTGAAATTTTTTGCAGAAAGAGCATCAGGCCTGCAATCCGATTGTGAAAGAGCCAAGCATACTATCGCTTCTCAAACAGGCAATAACGGATTGAAGATTCAGCGCAAATGAGTTCAACTGCATTTCCTGTCCGGCGATCTGCCAGGACTTTTTCGGCCCAATTCAGGAGTTTTGCGTGTCCAGCACTATCAGCGAGTTACTGATCCTGGAACGGATCGAGGACAACATTTTCCGCGGTCAGAGCATTGATCTGGGGACGCCCCAGGTATTTGGCGGACAGGTGCTGGGGCAGGCGATTCAGGCCGCCCAGGCCACTGTGTCGGG
>Ga0209347_1000816_pt1 | contig 65395 bp, 49 predicted proteins | sample AutmiccommuBRH23_FD_187382 | JGI IMG/M metagenome (GOLD analysis project Ga0209347, IMG submission 187382) | Deep subsurface microbial communities from Mt. Terri, Switzerland - Autotrophic microbial communities BRH/23 (SPAdes) (version 2) | ecosystem: Environmental > Aquatic > Deep subsurface >... | reverse complement strand
ATGATCTGCGGCGTCTGTTCGGGTTCGTACGCAGGCGCAGACGGACCGACGAACTTTCCTTCCTGAGCCATCCGCACGGCGACTTTGGCGATGTCCGGGCCGCTGATGGTGGGTGGGAAGCTCGCGTCAACCGTCCAATTCGACCACAGGCGGAGGAACTCGATAAGATCCTGCTCGGTGAGTTGAGAGACATCGGCCGAGAGCTGCACCGGCGTGTAGCCTTCCGGCGGTTCGAGGCTGAAGAACGAGTCGGCCAGCGGAGGATCGAACTGGAAATCGCTCAGGATCATGTTCATTCCCGGGGTCTCGGCGAACTCCATCTCGACCCGAACGAGCTGGGCGGTCCCCGGATCAATCCAGACCGTCGCCGTCGTATCCTCTTCAGAGACTTGGAAGCCTTCAAGCGTTCGGCCGTCGATTTCCCTGCGTCCCAACGCCTCATCGGCTTGGGCGGGAAGGGCCTTGAGCCGCTCGACCATAATCCACGGGTCTTTGGCCGGGTCGTCCGGCACGTTGGTCAACTCGAATACGATATAGCTCCTCGTCGGCGGAACCAGGCTGATGCCCTTGGCGCCGTTGGCCGTCGTTTCGAGCACGGTGACATAGCCGTCGGCGGTCGCGATGCGGACGTGCCCGGTGTCCCGATACGCCAGGTCCATGCGCACCGTCGGCATGCTCTCCAGGCCCGTCGGCGTGGTCGCACTGAAGGTCAGCGTGTGAGCTCCGTGCAGTTGATCGACCATGCGGGCATAGACTCTGCCGGTCCCATCGCCCGTGAACTGGCTCAAACCCACTATCACGGCCAGGGCGACCACGGCCGCCACGGCCCATCTTGTCGTTCGATGACTCATGATCTTTCTCCCGAAAAACGCCGCCCGGGACGGTGCCCTGCGGCGCGTCTGATCTTGTTCTTGTGTTTTCGCCGTCAGCAGAACCGCACGGTTCGCCGACCCCACGGTTTGCTCATCACCCGGCAGCACGCTCATCCGCCCGGCACAGTCGAGCAGCGTTCTGAGCCGCCCGACCGACTGTCGGCACGGTTCGCACTGCCGCAGGTGTGCTTCGATTTCATGGACCTTCTCAGAAGGCAGCTCGCCAAGCACAAACTGAACAAGCTGTTCATTGGTCACGTTGTGAGGGCTCATCATTCACCTTCATCGATCCAGGTACTCACGCAACTCATCGGCCAGCTTCATCACGGCCCGGTGCAGATGAACGCGTACCGTCGGCTCGGAGCAGCCCAACAGCCGTGCAATCTCGGCGGTCTCCAGCTTCTCCAGGCGAGACAGGATGAACGCATCCGCCTGCCGTCGAGGCAGTCGGGCCAGGGCCGCAGCCAGCTTCTGTTGAAGCTCATCGGCCCGCATCGCATCGTCGGGCCCGTTCGTAGTGACGCCGCAAGGCGTTTCCGTAGCACGGCCGTCCCGGCCGTGAGTACCACGGGCATCTTGCCCGTGAATTCTCTTGATAGTCATGGGCGGGACGCCCATGCTACTCACGGGCAGGATGCCCGTGCCACGAACCCGCCGGCGGGCCAGTTCCAGGGCCTTCCGCACGGTCGCCCGGTACAGATACGCCGGCCAGTTCACATTGCCGTTGTACGTGTGCCAGCGCCGCCAGACGGCCAGGAACACCTCCTGATGCACGTCATGCGCCAGGTTTGTGTCGCGCAACACACGCGTCGCCGTCCCCAGCACCTGCCGGCCGTGTTCGTTCACCAGATTCTCAAAGCTTGTGTCCGACACTGTCGTACGACTTTCTGACTAAACCTTTTCGGGCCGCGGCCCGGCTGCATGCAACCTGAGATCTCTGCCCTTATAGAGTGCGCGGTATTCGCCGGCGTTTACAGAAAATTCGCCCTCGCCCGCTGGAGGGGTGCGGCCGGCACTCCTTGGCGGATTGTCCCTTTTGGCAAAGGAGATTCAAGGCGTGCCTGTCTCCGGCAACCCGGGAGCACATCAAAAACGTTGACGCGCGAACTGTGACGAGTCCCGGCAGTAGCTGTATGTGCATCGTATGCACAAGTGTGCCTCCACAAGCTCTTTCACATTATGGCTCCATCAAAGCCCTTTTCGGGAGGAATCTATGAATTCGAAGCAGGTCACAAAATCAGTGTGTCTTGTCCTGGGAATGTTAGCGCTGGCGCCGGCAGCAGCCATGGCCCAACCGCACGATATCGCCTGGACCTTCGGCGATGTCGGCATGCAGGCCTACCGCCTCGACGCCTTCGAGCCCGCAACCCTCCAGTTCCCACCCCTGGGCACTGAGAATCCGACCCTGCCGCTGGAACTGGGAAAACGCTATCAAGTCAAGGTCACAGGCTACTCGTTTCACCCCCTGGAGATTGTCGCAAAGGGCTCGTCCCCCTCGCAGGACAGGGTCCTTCTGTCCATGGCGTCCGTGGGGGCCTTCGAATCCAACCCCGGCGTGGCCTGGGAAGACAATAAGCAGGGCACCGTTCGCTTCACGCTGACCGCAGCTCTCTACCAGGCCATGATAGAAGGAGGCCGTACGCCGGGCTATCGCTGCCAACCCCACTCGGCAACCATGCGGGGCGACTTCACGATCGCCGGTCTGCCCATCGCCGAACGCATTGCGCCATCGCCCGTCCGCGTCGGCCTGCAACCGGTTGCCTCGGGTCTGGCGGCGCCGGTTATCCTCGTGCCCGACCCATCGCAGCCGGCACGGCTCCACGTCGTGGACCAGGTCGGCCTGGTTCGTGTGATCGACCATGGCCAACTCCTGGATGAGCCATTTCTGAACGTAATGAACCTGGTCGTGCCCGTCCGCGTCAACTATGACGAGCGGGGTTTCCTGGGCCTGGCGTTCCATCCGGGCTACGGCGACCCCGGCAGCGTCGGGTTCGGGCGGTTCTACACCTACACCAGTGAGCCGGTCCAGGGACCGGCCAATTTCACGGTCGAAGTGCCTGCCGGCACCGCGATGAATCACCAGAGCGTGGTCCGCGAATGGCTGTGGGACGGCGTCAGCGAGCAGGTCGATCCGAATTCGTCCCGCGAGATCCTGCGGGTTGACGAGCCCCAGTCCAACCACAACGCCGGACATATGGAGTTCGGCCCGGACGGCTATCTGTACATCGCCTTCGGCGACGGGGGCGGCGCCAACGACACCCCGGTCGGTCACGGCTCGACAGGCAACGGCCAGAACATCAACACCATCCTCGGCAGCATCGCGCGCATCGATCCGGTGGACCCGGCCCTCACGCCGGACAGCCCGAATGCCCTTAGCGCCAACGGCGCCTATCGAGTGCCGGCGGACAACCCCTTCGTCGGCGTCGACGGCATCGACGAGATCTTCGCCTACGGGTTCCGCAATCCCTATCGCTTCAGCTTCGATGCCCGCAGCGGGGCGCTGATCGTCCCCGACGTGGGGCAAAATCGCGTCGAAGAGATCAACTTCGTACGCAAGGGCCGCAATTACGGCTGGAATACCAAGGAAGGCGAGTTCGCGTTCAATCCTGCGACGGGAACCGTAGGACTGCCCCTGGACGATTCGCGCTTCTCCGATCCGGTCGTGCAGTACGACCACGATGACGGCCTGGCGATCGTCGGAGGCTACACGTACTACGGGACCGCCGTGCCGCAGCTTTGGGGACAGTACGTCTGTGGCGATTTCTCCCGCCAGTTCTCCGTGCCCGAAGGCCGCCTGTTCGTGGCCGATCTCTTCACAGGCCAGATCCAGGAGCTTCTGATCGGCGCCGCGGGCGATCCGTTGGGGCTGTTCGTCAAGGGTTTCGGCCAGGACCATGACGGCGAGGTCTACCTTCTGGCCAGCACCGCGCTGGGCCCGGTCGGCGATACCGGCGTCGTCCTGAAGATCGTAGCTGCGCCAACAGGATTCGCCGCCGTGCTCGCGGGAGCGGCCACGAATTCCCCCGCGACCGGCCTGGCCACACTGCAACTGAATGCCGCGAAGGACACGGTCTCGTATCAGCTCAAGGTGCAAGGGCTCGAAGACGTCACACAGGCGCACATCCACATCTCGACCGAGCCCGGCGTCGATGGTCCCGTGGCCGTCTGGCTATATCCGGCGGCCCCGCCGGCGCTGCTGATCCCCGGCGAATACACCGGCCCACTGGGCGCCGGGAGCTTCACGGCCGCCAATTTCATCGGGCCCCTGGCCGGCGGGACGATAGCCGACCTGCTGACTGCGATCCGCGAGAACCGGGCGTATGTGAACGTACACACGCAGCAGTTCCCGGCCGGCGAGATCCGCGGGCAGTTGGAATAGTACTTACAGCCAGGACGATCAGAGTCGCAACGCGGTTCTATCGAGGGCAGGTCCCACCACGGGCTGCGACAGTGGTTCGCAGCCCGTTTTCCGTTGTAGGCCAAAGAGAATAGAGCCATCCGCATCGAATACCCGGATAGAGAGAGACGTGTTAAGCCGCTTGTCTGCTTTCAGTTGCCGGACCCTGTGAAGCATCCAGGCTATAGACAAAGGGCCTGTCCCCCGAAGGAGACAGGCCCTTGACTTACGTCGCATCCGCGGCCATCGCTTAGGATAGCGCCACGAAGCGTTCGCATTCATCGACCGTGGTGCGCGAGTTACTGTGCCGGCCTGATGACGCGAATGTCATCGAAGTAGATCAAGCCGGCGCCATCCGGTTGCGGATCGGTTCGGCTGCCTACGCCGATGAACATCTTCGAGACGGCCGACGCGTTCACGCCCGTGAACTGGCTCAGCGGGATCGTCCAGTTCGTCCAGTCGCTTACGATGGTGGCGTCCGGCCAGGTGACGATGCCGATCTTGCCGGACTTGTCCTGGATGGCTACGTAGAGGTCATCCAGGTCGTTGGCCGGATTGACCCCGCCGATGTCCACGATCGTCCACGAGCCCGCGACGTTCCCCGTGGTCGTCACATCCGAAAGCTCCGCGATGGCGGGCGAGCCCAGGTTGTTGCTGGTCACGCACAGGCCGATGTAGACGCTGTCGCCCATTGCGATCGTCTGCGGATTCGGAGAGGCGCCGCCGCCGCCGGTGTTCGTGTTTGCGACCCACGTGACGCCGTCCTCGGAATAGTAGCCGGTGAACTGAGTGCCCTTGCGTTCCACCTTGACCCAGATGGGGAACTTGACCGCGCCGATGGCGCTGTACATGGAGGCCGAGGCGCCGCCGGTGGCCGCGCGGTTCTCGAAAGCCCGGCGTCCATTGGCCGTCACGATCATGTGGGCGCGAGTGGAGGTCTGCTCCAGCGACTCGCGGATCATGACGCCGGCCTTCGGCCAGTTCGCGGTCATCGTCAGGCTGCTGACCTTGACGGTCATCGAACCGTCGCCCGTCAGTTGCCTATAGGCGTAGCGGAAGTAGTCGGCGTTCGTGCCGGAGATGTCACCGCTGGTGGAACTCATGGCGATCTTGCCGTCCGCCGATTCCATGAACCGCACCGGCCGGCCTTTGAACCACAGGCTCAGGTCGGTCGCGCCGCCGGCCGTCAGGTCCTGCGGCGAGGTCCAGACCCGCTCGGTCTCGGAGTAGTACTTCTTGTCGGCCGAGGCGTTGTCGTAGTACAGAGGCATGGACTGGCTGCCGCCGCGAACGAAGGTTCTTTCGGCGATGCTGGTGTACGTGGTTCCCGCCGCCCAGATGTCGTGCCCGACCGCGGCCCCGGTGCCGTTGCCCGGATAGGCCGTCTTGAAGAAGTCGTCGGCCGAGTACCCGTAGCTGTCGAGCCAGGTCTGGAACAGACGTGTGGGCGAGTCATTCGTATAGGTCTCGAATTCGTCGATGAACAGATAGTCCGCGACCGTGAACTGCCATACATCGCCCTGGTGAATGGTCGTCCCGTCGGCCTCGACCTCGTCGATGCGCCAGAAGCAATCGCCGAAGACGACCTTGTCGGTCAGATCGAAGCCGGCTTGGGTCTGGCGGCCCATGTACTCGGGCGAGGTCGTCCCGGCTTCTTCCACGGCTCGGCGGTCCGTGCCGAAATAGACATCGTGCTGGGCCGCGGCCGTTCCTGCCGACCAGTCCAACTGCGTCGCATCGCGGACGTCAATCCTGGCGTCCTTCCCCGGCTGCGGGGCCGAGGCGAGCAGCGGATCGCCCTGCATGATCTGCGCGATCTCCTGCTCGGTCAGGGCTTGATTATAGAGCCGCACGTCGTCCATCCAGCCGCTCCAGAAGTATGCGCTGCTGTAGGACTCGCGGCCGATCATGAATGCGCCGGTCGAGACGCCCGGGATTTCGGTCGTCGGGAACTCCCGGTCCAGCGTTCCGTTGATGTACGTCCGGATGTGCTGACCCATGCTATAGACGCCGGTGACATGATACCAGGTTCCCTGGCCCAGCGTGACACCGCCCGTGACGGGCCGGTTGAGGACCGCTGCGTTGGCGGCCGTGCGGATTTCGAACTCCGCCTTGTTCTGGTAGATGCCCAGCTTGTAGCCGCCGGTGGTGTTGTTCTGATTGCTGGCGATCTTCCCGTCGTTGACGGCCGCTTGGGACTTGACCCAGGCCATAATCGTCACCGAACCGGAAAGCGCGATGCTCTCGTCCGTGCCGCAATCGACGTAGTCATCGACTCCGTCGAACTTCAGGGCCTCCCCGAAGTATCCGTCGGACCATTGCGGGCCGGCGACGAGCGCGCCGTAGTGGTCCCATCCGGAGCTATCCACCGCGACGTCGGCTTTCTCGTCGTCCATCTTCCACCAGCCAATCAGGCTCGCGTCGGCCTTCTCAATTACCGGCCGCACAGTGAAACTCCAGACCTCTCCCGGCACCACGTCGGCGTCGACCAGCTCGTCCACACGCCAGTAGTAGGTCACGCCGCGCTCCAGGCCGGCCGGGGTGTAAGAGGTATCGAGCTGCTTGTCTACTCTCTTGACCTCGGCCGCACCAGCTTCAACGGCAGCACGGTCCGTCCCGAAGTAGACGTCGTGTTGGGTCGCGGACAGCCCCGCCGTCCAGTTGAGCGTTGCATCCGTGGCCACATAGTTCGCTCCATTGGCCGGCTTCGGTTCCCAGGCGGCCGGCGGAGTCGCGGTGAAGCTCCACACCTGGCCGGCGTAGACCGCGTCGCCGGCGGTGAGCGTGTCGATTCTCCAGTAATAGGTCACTCCAGGCTCCAGGTTGGTGGGTGACCAATAGGCGCTCTGCGCCACGGAGTTCTGCGCTTTGTACTCGGGGGAGCTGGCGTCGGCGGCTTCCACGGCCGCCTCATCGGTCCCCAGGTACACGTACTGGAGCACCGCCGCATCGGCCGCGGTCCACTGCAGCAGTTGCAGGCTCACGCCCGTTTTGCCGTCGGCCGGATCGGGTTTCGATGCGCTGAGCCCGGTGTATTCGGCAACCCGGAGGATCTCGTCCAACGTCGGCCGGACGGTGGGCGTCACATCGACGTCCCAGAGACGCACGTATCCGCGGAACGTATCGCCCTCGACATAGTGCTTGACCCACGAAGCGGCGTTGCCGGCGGTGTCCAACGCCAGGATCGTCAAATTCGCGATGCTCGTCGGTACCGTGGGACGCGCCGACGCCCACGTCTGGACCAGGCCCCACTTCTTTCCGGCGTCCGTGAGGATCACCGTCTGCTTCTTGTCCCGCGCCGCCGAGGCCGACGTATCGAATCCCAGGATGGCGGGAGCTCCGGAGTTGGTCCACCCGGTTTTCACCAAGCCCACGTGACCCTGGTTGTAGAACGGGATGTCGGCGAGGTTCACGATCTTGCCGCCCGCGTCGAGATACCTTCGAAGCGTGCACTGGGTGTCCATCGTCTCGACGACGGTGTCCGGGGTGATGTCCCGGCACATCACGACGACGCTGTACTTCTTGTCGGCGATCCGCTCGGTCATCCATTCCTTGAGCTGGTCGGCGTTGAGGACCTCGTAGCCGGCCGCCGCCAAGCCGTCCCGAATGACAATGCCGAGGCTGTCCTCGAGCCAGCCGGTGGGATACCGCGCGTCCCAGTAGGCGGCACGCTCCCACTCAATCCGTTCTGCTTGGACCGTCGTGGTCAGGCCGAACAGACAGGCCAACACAACCAGATACATCGATCTTTTGCACATGAGTGTCCTCCTTCCAAAGTCAATGGGGTTCCAGTACAAGTTCAACCGCTTGCGCAGGGAATATTTGTGAATGAACTGTGTCCCTCGTGCCACTCTGCTGTGTATGCCGTTCCACGCGCACTTGTCACGCAGCCATCTTCGCAGATATCGGCACTCCGTAGTCTTCTGTTGAAAATCGCAGGTCTCAACCCCCTCATCCTACCACGGCCATCGGCTGTGTTGCAAGAAAATGTGAGATTCGCGTGCGGTTATGGTCCCCATCCTCACCGACGCCGTCCAAAACGTGGAACACGCGGGCTCGGGCCCAAGGGGGGTGGAAAGGAGGTGAAAGAACTTGAAATAGTCGCAGGGCTGTGGCGACTAATAGTACGAATCGTACTATTGGAGATCGTACCATGAAGCAGGAAACCGGGTTATCGACGCTGTCGCTGGCGATTTTGGGGCTGATCCGCCAACAGCCGCAGACGGGCTATGACATCCGCAAGTTGTTCGCGACGACGCCCCTGGCCCATGTCAGCAACAGCCCCGGGGCGATTTACCCGGCCCTCAAACGGATCGAGGACGCCGGCTGGATTCGCGGCCGGGCCCGCCAGGGCAAGACCCACCGGGAGCGGATGGTCTATGAAATCACCGCGCGGGGACTCGGTGTCCTGAAAGAGCACCTGTCACAGGCGGTCACACAGGACGACATCATGGGACGCATGGACGATTTGATGCTGCGGTTCGCGTTCATGGACCCGGTGATCGGCCGCGAGGCCACGCTGCGGTTCCTGCGGGAGTTTGCGTCGATGATCGATACGCACGTCGCGGGCCTGCGCGAGTATCTCGACAGCGTGCGAGACATCATGCCGGCCTGCGGGCGGCTGGCCATGGAAAACGGCATCGAGAGCTACGAAATGAACGCCCGGTGGGCCAGGCGGGCGATTGTGGAACTGGGACCCGATTGAGGCAAAGACGGTGTGTACGGCAGACCCTACTACTGCTCCGTCCACTCTAATCTGGTGAGTGGGGTGGCACGGCCAAACTGGTTTGGCTGTGTCTTTCGAACGGGCAGAATCGGCCGAAGGAGCACAGTCAAACAAGTTTGACCGTGGCACCCAGGACCAACGTCTTGCTCAGACAACTTACCGTTTCGAGACAGACGGTACACTACTACGGTGCCCGCTTGAATCGGGTGTGCGGCGCACGTTGGGTACTCCAAACAGGTCAGCCAATCACCCGGTCAGGATGAATGGCGTACGACAGAAAGGAAAGACTGTGAATGCGATGCGAGTGCTCAAGACGGTGATCGGTAGTTCGTGGCGGCTGGGGTTGTGTGCGTTGGTTGGGGTGGTCGGGACCGCGGTCGGCGGAGCGATTGTCGCCGGACTCGGGATGACCTTGCCGGAGATGCCCGAGCAGACCAATGAACGGGTCGCGGGCCTGCTCCTTTTCATCGCCGGCTTCGTCCTGGCGGCCGGGCTGATCCCCCTGGCCCGGCGGCTTCAGGGGTCGTACTGGTTGCGATGGCTGATGCTCGCGCTGCTGTGCTACGTGTGTCTTGGCGTCGCCTCGCCGTTGGAAGGGGCCATCTTCACCACACTGCCCGGCATGGGGTCCATTCCGGTTCTCTTTGTGCCCCACTGCCTGCTCTTTGCGGCCGCCGTGGCGGCGCTGTTCAAGCCGGTCCGTACGGGCGGCTCCCCTCTCGCGGCGTGCCGGCGGTTTTTCGGAGACAGGAGCCTGCGTCAGTGGGCGTGGCGTTTGGGTGCGGCGACCCTGGCGTTTCCCGTCATCTACTGGACGTTCGGCCTGATGGTGGCGCCTTTCGTCATGCCGTACTACGAACAGGGACAATTCGCCCTGTCCGTGCCGAGCCCGGGCGTGATCGTCCTGACCCAGCTTCTGCGAAGCCTGCTCTTTCTCGGAGCCAGTGTGCCGATCCTGGTGATGTGGTCGGGCTCGCGCCGCCACCTGGTTGTGGCCCTGGGCCTGGCGTTCTATATGCTCGTGGGCCTGTTCGGCATGGTCCAAAGCTACTGGCTGGCCCCGACGCTTCAGATCCTGCACAATACCGAGATTCTCGCCGATTCGATGGTCTACGCTCTGGCCCTCGCCCTGCTGCTGGTTCGCAGGGACGAAGTCCAGGCCGACGAACTCTACGCCCGCTTGCTGCTGAGCACGGAGCAGACGGCTATCGTGAACTGAAGAACAACAACCAATCTGGAGGTGACGAAACATGAGAACGCACATAGTTCCAACCGCCGTGACACTGGCAATGATCTGCACGTCGCTCTGTCTCGGGGCCGGCGAACCGAAAGGCCCGGACGATTCGATCCTCCGGGCGACCGTTGACCTGGCCGCTCCGCGATCGCGCGATCCGCAATCGTATGAGATGGAGACCCGCGTGCTCACGTACGCCCTGGACGGCAAGCGCGTGAACACGGACGTCCTGAAACTCCAGCTCAAGTGCGCCCCCGGTAAGGACGCCGATCAGTACACGTGCACCCGCTTCGCCGTGCAGTTCGGGACCGGCCCGGAGGTCGAGGTGCCGGCGATGGCGGGCTGGAACTATCCTTTCAAGCACGGCGGCACCGGCATGGACGAGAAGGGCCAGGTCTTCGGCATCGACCACACGAAGTTCGAGAAGCTGGTGGACGCCAACGGGCAGCCGCTGCCTGTGGACAAGAAGTACTTCGTCTATAATTCGTTCATCGACTTCCACGCGTTCTGCAACGTCTTCGCCGAGCCGGTAGAGGGAGGCAAAGGAATCCAGGACCTGAAACGCATCGGCGACAAGATCGTACACGCTGCCGCCTTCACCGAGGCGCCCGTGAACCTCGGCGCGGGCATCAAAGAAGGCTCGACCTTCAAGAACGGCGAAGTCACGCTCGAATTCAAGGGCCTGAGCCTCGTGGACGGCGCCGCCTGCGCCCTGATGGCCTACGACTCGGGCGAAAGCTCGTTCCTGATGCTGATGAATCCGATGCCGAACATGGAGGTCCGCTCGGTCGGCAGCTCGCACTACAAGGGCGACGTCCACATCGATCTCGCGACCCGCTGGGTCCGCAAGGCGACGATGGATGAACTGGTCGTCAGTGAGACCACTGTCCCGGGCATGGCCAAGATGAACACGGTCATCGAGCGAACGGTCGCGATCCGCAACGTCAGCAGCAAGTCGCGAGATTGAACAATCGGGCGATTTGTAGGGTGGGTTGAGAACCCACCCTACATTCTATTCGTGAGACTGGTGTTACCCAATTCTCGAATCTCGTCCATGGCTGCCCAGAATTCCTCAAGTGCCTTGCGGCCTCTCCGGGTGGCAGCGGCAAGCGGAGTCCGCGGAGCTTGCCGATGGCTCGGCTCTCGATCTCGGAAGAACCATCGGCAAACGCCCTCAAGCGAGCGTTTCGCTCGTGTATCACGCTGGAGGCCCAAATGCGATAAACTCCCGCGGTGCAGCGGCGGATTCCGGATCAGTCCGCTCCTTCCTCTGCCAGGAGCAAGGGGCCGCATACCAGATAAGCAGGTCCTATCCTTCACTTGCGTGATTCATAATCGGTCGTCCATAGACTTCCACCTCGATGTAGTGGTTCGCATCATTGGCGGTGTTGCCGCGACTGTAGAGGCGGACGTATCGGCCTGGGAGGCCTCTGGCGTCGAAGATCTCGCCAAAGCAAGTATCGACGTAGTGCATGTCCGTGCCGACGCCCAGGCCCGCCGAGTTGTCCATGTCGTTGTTGAAGACGGTCTTCACGTCCTCGATGAAATCGGGATCATTCGAGATCTGGACGATGATATCGAAGTAGACGCGAGGCTCTTTGTGGTAATGCCATGCGCGAACGCCATAGATCTCATGCCCGGACTGAAGGTCGATTGTGACGTGCTGCAGGAGCGGCCCCAGCTCGACGTAGCTGCCGTCAGCCGCTTCCTTGTCGCCGTCTGTGAGCATTTCCAGCTCTCCGAGGATCGGCTCTTCATCGCTTGCCGAGACGGGCTTGTTCAGTGCGACGTTCCTCGTTCCGATCGGGGCCAGGAACGGCGGTCCGGCTTCCATCTGGACCGGCCTGGTGCGCGGGGCACGAATATCCTTCGGCGTCCCCTCAAACATTCGTTTTGGAAGCGCCACTTCCATCGGAGCGAGCCCGCCGGCCGGCGCTGGTGCAGCAGAGGAGTTCACGGTCTGTGGAACGACGTTGCGATCGTCGCTCCTGACAACCCGCACGAGGCGAAAGCCGTTGTTGTAATGGCTGGCGGAAGGCGATGTGCCCATGCGGCAGCCGGAGGCCAACCAGCCGGGCGGGTTGGCGAACGAGCCGCCGCGAGAGACCACGTCCGTCGGGCCGTCCACGTTCCAGCGGGGTTGCCCGTCGGTCGGAGCGCCGTCGTAACTGGTGGTGAAGAAATCCAGGCACCATTCCCAGACGTTGCCGTGCATGTCGTAGAGCCCCCACGCGTTGGGCTGCTTCTTTGCGACCGGGTGCGGTGTGCCCCAGGAGTTGTGCTGGGACCAGCCCATCGCGCTGATCTGGCCCGCATAGAGGCCCGTGGTCCCCGCGCGGCAGGCGTGTTCCCACTCGGCCTCGCTGGGCAAACGAATCTCCTGGCCGCTCTCGGTCGACAGCCAGTGGCAGAAGGCCATCGCATCGTACCAACTGATCAAGACCGCGGGCTGATCGTCCGATTCGTCAGACGTTACGCGACGCCAATCAAGATTGTCCTCGCACTGCCAGTCCTGGGCGCCGCTCCGCAACCAGCCATAGCCTTCCTTCTGGCCGTCGGTCACGTGATCCGTGGCCTTGACGAACGCGCGGAATTGCGCGATGGTGACCTCGGTGACGCCCACATCGAAATCGTGGCCGATGCGCACCTTGTGCAAAGGCCTCTCGATCTCGCCGGTGCCGCCCATTATGAACTCTCCGGCGGGAATCCGGGCGAATTCGAACCGCACGTTGTGCGTCGTCAGAGCGGTTCGCCCCGTGTACTCATCGCGAGTACACGCGGCAGGGCCTCTTGTCTCCTCGCGAACCGAGGCAAGCCGTGCCCTGCTGCCCGAGTCGGCAGAAGACAGAACGATCCGAAATCCGGTGTCGGGCCTGGCGAAGTTTTGTATCCGGCGCGAGCGGTAGGAAAGGGAAAGCTGCCGAGCCGGGCCGGCCCAGGACCCGCCTCGCAGCACGTAACGCCAGGCGGGTAGCGGCAGGAAAGGATCATTCGTCCACGCGCCGCCATCGGCCGGGGCGCCCTGGTAGCCGGGGCGGTAGACGTCGAGACACCATTCCGATGCGTTGCCCTGTATGTCGTGCAGTCCCCAGGCATTTGCCTTCTTGGCGCCGACGGGCTGCGCGCCGGAGGCATTCTCTTCATACCAGGCCGCGTCGCCTGCACCTTCTGCAGAATCATCGTCACGGCCCGCGCGGGCGGCGTATTCCCACTCGGCCTCGGTCGGCAGCCGCACAGTCCGGCCGGTCTGCTCGCTCAGCCACCGGCAGAAGGCCATCGCATCGCTACGGCTGATGACAACCGCTGGATGGTCATCCGTCGATGTGAAGCCGGGGCGGCGCCAATCGAGGCCGCGTTGATGCGAATGCAGGCCGGGCAGCGGGCACACACTGGCCCAGCCCGCTTTTTCGGCATCCGTCTTGTACCCGGTCGCCTCCACGAGCGCGCGGAACTGGCGGACCGTGACCTCGGTTGTGCTCATGTAGAGGTCGTAATCGATGCACACCTCGTGGACCGGCCGCTCATCGCTATCGCCCGATGGCGAGCCCATGAGGAATCGGCCCGCGGGAACTCGCACGAGCTCGAACGCGATGTCGCCGACCTTGAGAGTCGCGAGTGAACTACTCGAGGAAATTGCCTGCCCCCCTGTTTGAGCGGTGCTCGTCGCGCTCATCAGGAGCAGCGCCGCCGCAAGGAGGCGGAATCGGCGCGCAGTCTGTCCGTGTCTCATGGCTTGGTTCTCCGCACATCCGTCGTCGTTATTTGTCGTTCACGCGGCCGTTCCTGGTTTCACAGGGGGGCGCGTGAAACGCCGCGTTCTTTCCGGGTGACATCTCTGCTGTTCATGGTATCCGAGGCTCAGTGGCCCTTGATCGATTTCACGGGCCGGCCGTAGACTTCGATCTCGATGTAGTGATTCAGTTCGTCGTGCGTGTTGCCGTTGCTGTAGCAGCGGACGTATCGGCCGCGGGTGCTCTTGGCATCGAGGAGCTTGCCCTCGTATGTTTCGGTGTAGAACAGGTCCCTGCCGGCGCCGCGACCGAGCGAGTTGTCGATGTCATTGTTGAAGATCGTCCGCACGCCGGTCTTGAACGCACGGTCGGCCGAGATCTGCACCACTACGTCATGGTAGACTCGGGGCCAGCGATGCTGATGCCAGACCACGACGGCATAAACCTCGCACTGCTCCTGTAGGTCGATGGTGACAGATTGGGGCTCGGGACCCAGCTCGACGACGCTGCCTTCGAGGGCCTCCTTGTCGCCGTCGGTGATCAGGTCGAGGCTGCCGGTGAGCGGCTCGGAATCGCTCGACGAGACCGGTTTGCCCTGCGCGACATTGGCCGTTCCGACCGGGACCAGGAACGCCGGGCGAGGGCCTCCTCGCGGCCTCTCCAGGTTCGGCGTGCGGGCATCCATCGGCGTGCCGACAAACGTCGGCTTGGGCAGCTCGATCTTCAGAGGCGCCAGGCGAAAGCCGCTCGTAGCCGGTGTCGAGGGCGCCGGCGCAGGCGGGACATCGCCGGGCGTACCGCGATAACCCTGCCTGGCATCGAACACACGCGCGTTCCGCGGCACGCCCACATCATAGACACTCGCGGGGCCCGACGGCGGATAGCTCATGACCCATTCCTCGCGGGCCAGGACATCTCCTGCCGGGCTGCGGTGTTCCACGTTGGCGGCGACGAGGCGTTTGGTCTCGGGATCGGCGAAGACCATCATCCTGAGTCCGGCAACGGCCTTGCCGCCCACGCTGAAGCCCGGACTCTTCGTCCCCATTCCATAGGCCCGCACGGTGCGGCCCTCGTACTCGGTGGTCGATTCCTCGACCGCGACGTCGTCCTTTGCGGCAAAGACTGCGAACGCCTGAACGAAATTATACGCGGATTCGGCGCCGAACGGTCCGGCCTTGGGCAACTCGGAGACCACCAGGGTCTTCAACCGCGGGCTGTAGGCGAGCTTCATCTGCTCGCGGCCGTAGTCGTAGGCAACGACTGTCTCGTCGTCCGACACCACGTAGGTTTCTTTGGCCGTGAAGTTGTACCAGTGCTGCTCGGTCCGCACCTCGCCGTTGAAGTACCGGGTGGCGACCGCCCGCAGCCAGGGAGCATTCTCGGTAGCCAGGCGGACCCGGTCGAACCCCATCTGTTCATCGGCCGAGCCGAGCCACATCCAGACCGCCGCCGTCGCGGCAAGAAGGATCGCCGCCGCAATCGCCAGCCGCAGCGCAGGGGTGGGTTTCAAACCTGCCCGTACGGGTGTAGCACGAGCATTGGTTTGCTCGTACGCTTGGAGCATCTGCCGGCGAAGCCGCTCGCGGTGAGCCGGATTCGGCTCATCGTTGGTCCTCAGACCGGCAACGAATTTTCGAAACTCATGTTCGTTCTCAGACATCTATCTATCTCCACGTGGCATGGGCTTCCAGCCCATGAATCATCGGCAGGATGCCGATGCCACAAAGTCTCACGGGCAAGATGCCCGTGCTACGATTCACCCAAATCCCCCCGCAGAACTTCCTGCAACCGGCGGAGGATTCGGTGCAGCGTCACGCGGATCGTCGCGGGTCGTGCCTCCACGATCCTGGCGATCTCGTCATAATCCATGTTTTCGAAGAACCGCAGCGTCAGGATGGTCTGGTGCTCCGGCTTGAGATCCTGGATCGCGGCATACAGAGTTGGCCAGTCCAGGCTCGACCAGGCGTTCGCACTCTGCTCCTCTTCCCGACGGCAGGCGACGGCATTCTGCATGAGTCGCTGCCGCCGCATGGTCTTGCGGATGTGGGCGTTCGCCTGGTTGGCCGCGATGGTGTAGACCCAACTGCGGAAATCCTGCTCGGTCCGCCCTTTGAACTCCCGCATCGTCCGTGCCACCGTCAGGAAGACCGACGAGGTTACATCCTCGGCGGTCGAGCGGTTGAACAGCCGGTGTACGCAGAACCGGAAGATCCGGTCGTAGTAGAGCTCGTACAGCCGTCCCAGGGCGGCCGCCTGGCTTTTCGCCAGTATCACCAGATCGTCATAATCTGTTTGTTCAACAGGTTTTGCCATAATCGCGACCATGCATCCTATGAATTGCGCATTGTGTGGCCATGTTACACGCCGGCACGGCCAAAATCCCCGAAAAACGGCGAATTGGCACAGGATTTGACCGGAGTATTGCCTGAAACCGCGATTGTGATATGCTGCTGCCCGCGATCCCCCGGTCGCACCGTCGGTCAACCAACTGGATTGAGGCCCCGAATGCAGGCATGCGAATGAAGAGTGGTGTGTTGGTTTCAAGCCCAGTTTGGATGTGGGCCGGCGTGATCGTTGCAGCGGTTGGGGTCTATGGCTGGGGGATCGGGCACGAGGATTTCTGGTTCGACGAGGTCTGTTCGGCGGCCATGGCCGAGTACGATGCCCGCGAGATCCTGTCTCTGACCTGCGACCACGACTTTCATCCCCCGTTGTACTACCTGCTCCTTCGCGGTTTTCGGGTCGTGCTGGGCGGTTCGGAGTGGGCGTTGCGGCTGCCGTCGGTGCTCGGGGCCGTGGCGCTGGTCGCCCTGGGAGCGGGGCCGGTCCGCCGCATGTGCGGAGATCGAACCGCCCGGCTCTACGCCCTGCTGACGCTCTCGACGCCTGCCGTCCTGATCTATGCCCATGAGGCCCGGATGTATACCCTGCTGATGTTCGCCCTGACCGCCTGCGCCGCGTACGGATACCTGGCCGCCCGGGACAACCAGGCGAAGGATTGGGTGTGCTTCGGGCTCTCATCCCTGGCCGCCTTGTATCTGCACTACTACGGTGCGATCGCCGCCTTCTGTGTGTACCTGTTCCTGTTCATCTGGCTCCGGGTCCGCCGGACCCCGGCCATGAAACCCTTTCTCATTACGGCCGGGTGCGTGTTCCTGGCGTATCTGCCCTGGGTGATCTTCTTCTTCAGGCAAGCCATGGACGCCCACCGGGCGTTCTGGATCGCCCCGCTCGATCCGCTCACGATCCTGGGAGCGTTCTGCGTTCCCTTTGCGTACAGGTTCTTCCATCCGGCCGTGCCCTGGCCCATGGCGGTTGTCACGGGCATGGTTCTGATCCTGATCGCCTTCGGCGTGGTCTTCTCGCTGGTCCGAAAGGCCTCGCGAGAGAGGGTCCCCATCCTGCTGGCGGTCGTCATCTTCGACGGCACGCTACTCACGGCGATCGTCGTATCCCTGGCATTCACCCCGGTGTTCGTCCCTCGCTACATGCTCGCCTGCTTCGGCCCGGCTCTGATCGCGCTGAGCATAAGCATCCGCCTGGCGCCCGTCCGATGGCTTCGTATCGCGGTGGTGAGCCTGTTCGTCGTCCCGAACCTGCTCGTGATGAAAGACGTGTACACGCAGCGATTCAACGGCTCGACGCGCGAGCTGGTCGCGGACCTTCGCGGCGCTGTAGAAAGAGGAGACCTGGTCGTCACGTCCGACTGCATCGCCTTGGGGCCGGTCGTGTACTACCTGCCCGAGGCCCGCCACCTCTTCTACCTGGCCGACATGGAAACCATGTGGCAGCACTACTTCACGGTCTTCGAGCCCCGGATCGTGGATCGCAGCCGCCTGCAGGAACTGCTGGCCTCCAGCGAATCCTTCTGGTTCATCGGAACCGACAGCGGATTCTCCGTCATGACGGAGGATATTCTCAGGGAGGCGGGCGACGGCTGGGAGCAGACCGCGGGGCCCACGGACTACGCCCATCCGTATTCCCGATTCACCTACACGGTGTCGAAGTTCTCGCGTGCCGACGGGACGTGAAGCTCCTATAATGCCTGGATGCAACGCAGCAACAGGACTCGATGATTGAAAGGGGACCAATCGATGCGGCTATTTCAAGTGATCGTCCTGGCGTCCGCGATGATTTGCGTTGGCGCTTCGGTCGGGTGGGGGCAGACCTATGGCGAGCCCGACCGGGATCAGCCCGGCGATGAAATGATCCAGGGATACCTCGCCCGGGAGGCGCAGCGGATCCACGACACGTTCATGCAGGACGTCACCTCGCGCGAGGATTGGGAAAAGCTGCGGCCTCGCTACGAGCGAGAGTATCTCCACATGCTGGGCCTGTGGCCCATGCCCGAGAAGACCCCGCTGAACGCCACCGTCACCGGTACGCTCGAAGGCGACGGATACGTCGTGGACATGCTGCACTACCAAAGCGTGCCCGGCCTGTACGTCACGGGGAATCTCTATCGACCGGCCCGGGTTGAGCCGGGACAGCGCCTGCCCGCCGTGCTCTACGTCTGCGGCCATTCCTACTGCGGGCGCAACGGCAACAAGATCGCCTATCAGTCGCATGGCCTGTGGTTCGCCCGGCATGGCTACGTCTGCCTGGTCCTCGACACGCTGCAGCTCGGCGAGATCGCGGCCATCCATCACGGCACGTACCGCGAGGGCCGCTGGTGGTGGCACTCGCGCGGCTACACGTCCGCCGGGGTCGAATGCCTCAACGGCATCCGCGGCATCGATTATCTCATCGGCCGGCCGGACGTAGACCCGCAGCGAATCACCGTGACGGGCATCAGCGGCGGGGGTGCGGCGACGTTCTGGATCGCCGCGGCCGACGAGCGGGTGAAGGTCGCGGTCCCCGTCAGCGGCATGGCGGACCTGCCGTCCTACGTCTCCAACCGCGTCATCAATGGTCACTGCGACTGCATGTTCCTCTACAACACGTTCCAGTGGCCCTGGACCCGCATCGCGGCGATGATCGCGCCCCGGCCGCTCCTGTTCACCAACAGCGACGCGGACACCATCTTCCCCATGGACGCCAATCAGCGCGTCATCAATCGGCTGGAGCGGATGTACAGCCTGTACGGGGCGGGGGACCTCGTGGACAGCTTCGTCAGCATCGGCGGCCACGCCTATCGCCAGGACATCCGCCAGGCGGCATACCGCTTCATCAACACGCACCTCAAGAACGACCCGCGGGCCATCACCGACAGCGAAGTAGATATTCCAACGGGCCTTGGCAACAAGCGCGAGTACTCCATCGACCCGATGAAGCTGCGCGTATTTCCGACGGACGCCGATATCCCGAAGGATGAACTGAACACCACGATCGACCAACACTTCGTGCCCATGGCGCAGGTCGAGCCGCCTACGACGACGGCCTTCGACAGTTGGAAAGCCTCACTACTCGCCGGGCTGCGTGAGGTCACCTTCCGCTGCTTCCCCGAGCGCATCCCGCCGGCGGAGGTCCTCGAACAGACCAAACCGCATTGGCTGTGGCTCTCTTCGGAGCCCGGCATCCGTGTGCGCCTGGTCGCATTGTACGGCGGCGCGTCAAACCCCTCACCCACCCGCGTTCTCCTGCTGCCGCAAGATGCGGATGCCGGTGATGTCGCCCTCGGCTGGCTCACCGGCTTGTACGAGCCGGGCGACGCCATCTACATATGTGTTCCGCGCGGCGTAGCCGAGACTCAATGGACGCGCAAGAACCCGCCGAACTACGTCGAAAGGTCTCACGTGCTGCTCGGACGGACCGTGGATACGGGACGGGTCTGGGATATCATCGCGGCGGTGCGGTATCTGCACGCCAAGTACGACGGCGCGGTTCCCATCCACGTGTGCGGTCGGGATGCGGCCGGGGTTCTTGCGGCTTACGCGGCCCTCTGGGAGCGGGAGATCGCCGGGGTGATAGCCGTCCAGCCGCCAACCTCCCACATGGACCCCAAGGCCCCGCAACTGCTGAACGTCCTGCGCGTCTGCGATATCCCGGACGCGTTCGGGATGCTCGCCCCGCGTCCTTTGACGATCCGCGGGCAGGCTGCCGATTGGGAGAAGGTGTCCCAAGTCTATGCGGCGGCGGGCGCACGGGACAGACTGCGCATCGAAACTGGTGAGAAGTCGCCCGTGCCGGTCATCTTCGACACGGACATGGACACCGACTGTGACGACGCCGGGGCGATGGCCGTACTTCACGCCCTGGCGGATCAGGGCGAGGCGGACATCCTGGCGACGCTCGTCAGCTCGCACTACCGCTTTTCGGTGCCGTGCGTGGCGGCGATCAACGCCTACTACGGCCGTCCCGATCTGCCGGTCGGCTGCCCGAAGGGAGCCGGCGCCGATACGAATCGAGGCTCGGCCTACGCTCGTCAGATCGCCGAGGCCTTCCCCGGCAAATACCGGTCGAACGAGGATGCCCCGAATGCCGCCACGATCTACCGACAACTCCTGGCCGCGGCGAAGGACAATAGCGTCATTATTGTCACGGTTGGCTACGTGACGAACCTGCGGGATCTCCTGGCAACCGGGCCGGACTCCCACAGCCCGCTGAGCGGTCCGGAACTCGTCCGCCGCAAGGTGAAACGCTGGGTCTGCATGGGCGGCCGATACCCGAACCACCTGGACCCGACCGTCTATGGCAACTTCAAGCCCGATCCCGCATCGGTGGTCGAGGCGGCCGCCAGGTGGCCCGGAGAGGTCGTCTTCACCGGCCTGGGCGAGAATATCCTCACAGGCCACACGTTGCGGCAGACGCCGGAGCAGAACCCCGTCCGCCGGGTGTACGAGCTGTACCTTAAGGACAAGCCCGCGCGTCCCAGTTGGGACCCCATCGCCGTGCTCTACGCGGTCCGGCCGGAAGAACCGTTCTGGCGGGTCCAGGAAAGCGGATACAATCACATCTTCCCGAACGGCACGAACGAATGGCGGCAAACCCCCGACGACCCCCGTCACAAGCTCCTTCAGCTTCAGCCGGGCGGCGAGGGCGGGCTTCAATCGATCCTGGAGGAATTGATGAGCCGCAGTCCACTCTAATCTGATGAGTGGGGTGCCACGGCCAAACTTGTTTGGCTGTGTCCCTCGGATGGGCAGGACGATTCGAGAGAGCACAGTCAAACGAGTTTGACCGTGGCACCCCAAGCCCGCACGTTGCTGAAATGGTTCATCATTTTAGGATAGACGGCGTAGTAGGGTGTGCTGTGCACACCATCTTCCCCGAAAGGAAAGTGACATGAGAAACAGGATTCCAGGTGTCGTGACAATGGCCCTCGTTGTCGTGTGTTTCGCAGGATGCCAGCAACAACAGCAGCAGGCGGCCGAAGCCCCCAACGAGAAACAGGCCCGGCTCCTGGCGGCGCAGAGCGCCGATTTGCAGAAGGAACTGGCTGCCCGCCAGGCCGAGATCCAAACCCTCCGACAAAAGCACGCCCAGGACCTCCGGCAGCGGGACGAGGAATTGGCCAAGTGCAAGGCCCGCATCAAAACCCTCGAGAAGGACATTGAGACAGGGATCGCCGAGCGGGTCAGCAGTGTGACGACGGCCGTCGTGGAGGAGAACGCCAAGCTGCGCAAGGAGATCGAGCAGCTCAAGGCCGAGGTTCAGAAGCAGCCAGAGCCGTGAGTCCTATTCGTCCTATGGGTCCTATAGGACAAATAGGACTCATGGGACCTATAGGACTCCCCTCATGCCTCCGCATAGGTGCAGACCTTCTTCACGGCCTCCACGCAGCCCGGCAGATTGACGTCCAGGTGGCGCCTCTTCATAGCCGCCGCAACCAGCCCGACGAACATGGGCTGCGGCCGCAGGGGGCGGCTCGTCAGGCACGGGTGGGCCTGCGTGCCCATGAAGAAAGGGTGTGTGGGCAATTCCAGGATCTGCATGATGGGCTGGTCGGGGGCCTTGCCCGAGAAGACCATGCCGTGCTTTTCCAGCATCTCGATGTAGCGCGGATCGACCTCGTAGCGGTGGCGGAATCGCATGCGGACGGTGTCCTTGCGGCCGAAGAGGTCCCAAGCCATCGTCTGGGGCTCGATCTTGATGTCCCGGCCGCCCAGACGCATGTTGCCGCCGAGCCCCTCGATCTTCTTCTGCTCGGGCAGAATGTCGATCACCGGTTCGCTGCACTTGGCGTCGAGTTCCGTGCTGCCGGCGTTCTTGAGCCCGCAGACGTTGCGGGCGAAGTCGATCACCGCCATCTGGAACCCAAGGCACAGGCCCAGGTAGGGCAGGTTGTTCTCGCGGGCGTACTTCACGCAGGCGATCTTGCCCTCGGAGCCGCGGGACCCGAAACCGCCCGGAACGATAATGCCGTCCACGTCGGCCAGGTGCTCCTCCGCGTTGTGGTCCGTGATCGAGGTCGTATCGATCCACTTGATCTTGACATCGCAGCCCAGCGCGATGCCCGCGTGCTCCAGGGCGTTGATGATCGAGGCGTAGCTGTCGCGAACCGAGGTGTACTTGCCCGTGATGCCGATCGTGGTCTCGTACTTGGCGGTCCCGATTTTGTCCGTGAAATCGCACCACTTGGCCCAGGCCTTCCGCTCGTGGCGGAGGTTGATCCGGTCTTCGATCTTGAGCAGCCGGAGAACCTCGAAATCCATGCCGTGGTCGCGGAGCATGGCCGGGATCATGTAGATGCTGGCCGAGTCGTGCAGGCTGATGACCCGCTCCAGCGGCACGTTGCTGTAGACGCTGATCTTCTGGCGAGCCTTCTCATTGACGGGGTTCGTCGCCCGGCAGACGATAATGTCCGGCTGGATCCCCAGTTGCATCACCTGCTTGATGCCGAGCTGGGCGGCTTTGGACTTCTGCTCGCCCAGGGCCGGCGGCTCCATGATGTAGGTCAGGGCGACGAAACAACTGCTGCCGGGGCCCTCTTCGTAGGCCAGCTCGCGCATGGCCTCGATGAAGTAGGCGTTTTCGAGGTCGCCGACGGTGCCGCCGATCTCGACGAAGACGACATCGGCCTTGCTGTCGGCGGCGAGCTGCCGCAGTCGCAGCTTCACTTCCCCGGTCACGTGCGGGATCATCTGCACGTCCCGGCCGAGGTAGTCGCCGTGCCGTTCCTTGTAGAGCACGGAGCTGAAGATCTGCCCGCTGGTGGCGAAATTGGCTTTGCCCAGGTCCTGGTCGAGGATTCGCTCGTAGGTGCCCAGGTCCATATCGGTTTCCATGCCGTCGTCGAGGACGAAGACCTCGCCGTGGCGGAAGGGGTTCAGCGTGCCGGAATCGATGTTGAGGTAGCCTTCGAGCTTGATGGGGGCGACCTTTAATCCCTTATCCAGCAAGAGTTTAGCCAGGCACGAGGAGAAAATCCCCTTGCCCAACCCGCTCATGACCGTGCCCATGACGAACACATAGCGGGTCTTGCCTTTCTTATAGTTTGCCGGCATCGGCGCGAAAAACTCGCTTTCGGTCGATACGTCACTGATCTTCGTCAACAGGTCTCTGCTATCGGTCATCTGAGTTCCAACCTCACTATGTTTCATGCCTGGCAGCGCCATCATCCTTGATGTGCTCAAGGTATCGTTTCGCGAATGCCGCGTACTGCTCGGGGGTGTCGATGCCTTCGCAGGTGTGCTCTACTCTGCCGACGAGAATCGTGTAGCCGTTCTCGAGGGCCCGGAGCTGCTCGAGCTTCTCGAGCTTCTCCAAAGGCGTCTGCGGCAGCGAAGTAATCTCCATGAGAAAAGCCCTGCGATAGGCGTAAATCCCAATATGACGCAGATAGGAGCCCGCGTCGCCCACGCCCGTGTGGTCCCGGTCATAGGGAATCACCGAACGGGAGAAGTAGATGGCCCTGGAGGGGGCGTTGTGCGTTGTGCGTCTTGCGTCTTGCGTAAGACCGTCCGGGACGCACGACGCATCCCGCACGACGCACGACGAAACAACCACCTTAACCACGTTCGGGTCGGCGATTTGTTCGCGGGTCGCGAAGGGAGCCGCCAGCGTTGCCATGGAGGCGTCGGGGTGGTCCAGCATCAGTTGGGCGAGATAGTCGATGTGATCCGGGTCGATCCGGGGCTCGTCGCCCTGGACGTTGACCACAATATCTGCGTCGGACCGGCCCACCGCCTCGGCGATTCTATCCGTCCCGCTGTTATGTTTGGGCGAGGTCAGCACGCACTCGGCCCCGAACTCCTTCGCGGCCCGGACGATCTTCTCGTCGTCGGCGGCGATCACTACCCGCTCGGGCAACCTGGCCTTGCGGGCCTGTTCCCATGTGTGCTGGATGAGGTACTTGCCGGTATCTCTGGCGAGAACTTTCGCGGGGAATCGTGTGGATGCGTAGCGAGCCGGAATACAGACTACAATCTTCACGTTAACCCAAACCCGGATACGTGGGTCAAGGACCCACCCACCATGATCCGCTGAACCCGAACTTCGACCACCCGTAGCCCGGCCAGCAATGCAATAACTCGGAAAGGAACTTTCCGTTGCGGCGACATGCCCCAACTCTCAACAGCCGCCATCTTACGCTTCCGGATTGCCTGTGTCAATCGACATCGGAGCGTCCATCGGCCCGAGCGCAAAGAAAAGGCCCCGTTACCAGCACGGGGCCTTGCGATTTTCACGCCTGATGCGTCCTTAGCAGGGGACGACATTCGTCGCGCACGGGCCTTTCTTGCCCTGCCCGACCTGGAACTCCACCGACTGATTCTCGTCCAGCGAGGCGTAGCCTTGCGCCTTGACTTCGGAGTGATGGACGAACAGATCCTGCCCGCCGTCATCCGGAGTGATGAACCCAAAACCCTTGCTCGCGTTGAACCACTTTACTTTACCTCTTGCCACTGGTGTTCTCCTGAGGCCACTTTCGGCCTGCAAACGTACTGTCCCTCTTCTGCTGCACAAAGGGGTATACTCCGAGGGAGGAAAGCGTACTCCTTAACAAGATCCGTATTCTATCGGCCCGTTCCTGGCATGTCTATAGAATTAATCCCGAAAAAGCACCCGGACCTTCTCAGGCAAGAGCCGTCGATTGAGCATTTTTCTTACAAGCAACGCCCGCTTGGGCGGCTTAGTAATCTTGAGGTGTTTATCATGGATGATAATGTGTTGAAAACACTGATCGCGATGGCGATTGCGATCGTCCTGATGATCCTGCTGACGTGAACCGTCTGGCCCGGGGGAAGGCAGGCGTGTTGTTGGCCCCGGGCGCCAGGATACAGGCGCTGCGGATGAGTTGTCTGCCGGCCGGCCAACGCCGGCCAGCCTCTGTTGCTGTGATAGATGGGCAGCACAATCGACGCATTTTTGCGTATATACCTAAGGAGCGACGGAAGGAGATTCTGTGCTTTTTTCGCGTTTCGCAAGACCGCATTTGTCCGTCACAAGATAGTTGACTTTTCGCCTCTGGGCCGGTAATTTAATGGTTTTGGAAAACAGCCCTGACTACGGATGGTGGCCGGCCTTCGCGTGAGCGTCACCCCTTTGATTTCGTGGCAATCCTGATCGGGTTGGAGTGCTATCCGGGCAAGAGAGAAGATAGGGAATATGAAGGAAACTGAACAGCAGCCCCAAGATCATTTTGAAGAGATGCCGATTCTTGACGAGCTCAAGAATTCGTATCTGAACTACGCGATGAGCGTCATCGTCTCGCGAGCGCTGCCGGACGTCCGCGACGGGCTCAAGCCCTCGCAACGCCGCATCCTCGTGGCGATGAACGACCTGAACCTCGGGCCGCGAAGCGCCCACCGAAAGTGCGCCAAGATCGTCGGCGACACCGGCGGCAACTACCACCCCCACGGCGACCAGGCCACCTACGGCACGCTCGTCCGCCTGGGCCAGTCGTGGAACATGCGGTATCCCCTGGTCGACCCGCAGGGAAACTTCGGCAGCATCGACGCCGACCCGCCTGCCGCCATGCGATACACCGAGGCCCGCATGGCCGCTCCCGCCGTCGAGATGATGGCCGATATCGACTATGACACGGTCGATTTCGTGCCCAACTACGACGAGACCCGGACCGAGCCGACCGTGTTGCCCTCGCGGTTCCCGAACCTGCTGGTCAACGGCTCGACGGGCATCGCCGTCGGCATGGCGACGAACATCCCGCCGCACAATCTCCTCGAGGTCTGCGACGCCCTGCTGATGGTCATCGACGATCCCAAGTGCGGATTCAAGGATATCCTGAAGGTCCTGCCCGGGCCAGACTTCCCCACCGGCGGGATCATCTGCGGCCGCAAGGGCATCGTGGACGCCTATACGACGGGTCGAGGCCACTTGACCGTCCGCGGCAAGGCCGAGATCGAAACGACCAAGAAGGGCAGAGACCAGATCATCATCACCGAGATCCCCTACACGGTGATCAAGACCACGATCGTCTCGAAGATCGCCGAATGCGTCCACGACGGTTCGCTGCCGGAGGTGTCGGACGTCCGCGACGAATCGGACCGCCACGGCCTGCGAGTGGTCGTCGAGATCAAGAAGGACGCCGACGCCGAGATCGCCCTGAACAAGATCTATCAGTACACGCCCTTGCAGACGACCTTCGCGATTGCCAGTATCGCCCTGGTCAACAGCCGGCCCCAGACGCTCACGATCCGCGAGATGCTCGACTATTTCATCGAGCACCGCAAAGAGGTCATCCGGCGTCGCAGCCGGTTCCTGATGAAGCGGGCCCGCAACCGGGCGCACATCCTCGAGGGCCTGATCCTCGCGGTCAGCGACATTGACGAGATCATCGAAATCATCAAGAAGTCGCCCGACGTCCCGACGGCCAAGCTGAACTTGATGAAAAAGCCGCTCCGCTTGGCCGAGAGCCAGACGCTCCGCAAGCTGCTGCCCGCGGAGTTCATCCGAGACAAGACCAGGAACGATCATTTCCTCACCGGCCCGCAGGCCGATGCGATCCTGAACATGCAGTTGCATCGCCTGACCGGCCTGGAAATCGAAAAACTGGCGAAGGACTATGCGGCCCTGATCGAGGAGATCAAGGGCTACGAGGCCATCCTCGGCGATGAGAAAGTTCTGCTCGACATCATCCGCAACGATATCCGCGAGATCAAGGAAAAGCACGGCAACAAGCGCCGCACGCAGATCGCCGGCAGCGTCGAGGCCCTCGATATCGAGGACCTGATCGCCGACGAGGACGTGATCGTCACGGTCAGCCATGCCGGCTACATCAAGCGGATGCCCATCGACACGTACAAGCGTCAGGGCCGGGGCGGCCGGGGCATCATCGGCTCCGACATCCGCGAGGGCGACTTCATCAAGCACCTGTTCGTCGCCTCCACGCACGACTACCTGCTGATCTTCACCAATCGCGGCCGGTGCTACTGGCTGCGGGTGTACGACGTGCCGGCCATGAGCCGCCAGAGCAAGGGTCGCAGCATCGCCAACTTGCTGAACATGGGCACCCAGACGATCGCCTCGATCATCGCGGTCAGCAGCTTCGAGGATCCCGAGGGCACGACGCCGCGGGAACTGGTGATGGCCACCAAGGACGGCCTGGTCAAGAAGACGCAACTGAGCCAGTACAGCAATCCTCGCTCCACCGGCGTGATCGCGGTCAACCTCGATCCGACCGACGCCTTGATCGGCGTGGCCCTGACCACGGGCAGCGACCACATCATCCTCGGCACGCGCGACGGCATGACGATCCAATTCGACGAGAAGCAGGTCCGCTCGATGGGCCGGGCTTCGCGGGGCGTTCGCGGCATCAAGCTGAAACCGAATGATGAAGTCGTCGGCATGGTCATCCCCGACGAGAAGGCCGCGTTGTTCACGGTCTGCGAAATGGGCTATGGCAAACGGACCGGTGTCGAGAACTACCGCGACCAGACCCGCGGCGGCATGGGCCTCAAGAACATCAAAACCAATGCCCGCAACGGCAAGGTCGTCTCGCTCAAGTCCGTCCTGCCCGGCGACGATCTGATGCTGATCACCGCCAATGGCATGATCATCCGCACCGGCCTGGACGAGATCCGCTCGATCGGCCGCAACACGCAGGGTGTTCGCCTGATCAAGCTCAAAGAAGACGACAAGCTCGTGGCCGCCGAGAAGATCGCCGCCGAGGACCTCGAAGGCGAGGAAGGTGGAGCCGAGCAGTAAATGACCGCAGGACGGGTCCCATTCGTCCTATCTGTCCTATGGGTCCTGTAGGACAATGGGACGAATGGGACTTGCCGCCCGGTTTTGGAACGATCGACGATGGCTGATCGCATCTATGTTGTCGCAGGCAAGGACGAGTCGCTCGTCGGCGCCAGGGCCCAGGAGCTCGTGGATGGGCTCCTGGACGCCCAGCAGCGAATGACCGCCCTGCTGAGCGTCGAGGGCGACGAGGCGATCGTTTCGGAGGTGCTTGACGAACTCAAGACGGTTCCCTTCCTGGCGGACAAGCGCGTTGTACTGGTCAAGAACGCCGAGGGATTCGTCTCGAAGCACCGCGAGATCCTCGAACGGTACTTCGAGAAACCCGCCAACACCGGCATTCTCATCCTGACCGTCGCAAGCTGGGACGCCCGCACGAGGCTGGCCAAGATGCTGCCCAAGACCGGCTCGCTGATCGCGATGGAGGCGCCGCCGAAATGGAAGCTACCCGAACACCTCGTGCAGTACGCCGCCGCGAAGTACAAAATCAGGCTCAATCGCGACGCGGCCGAGATGCTCGTCGAGCTGATCGGCGAGGAGCTGTCCCCGCTCTACAACGAGTTGGAAAAGCTGATCCTGTTCGCACGCGATGAGAAGGTGATCCGGGCCGACCACGTCGAGTCGCTGACCGGCCATCATCGAATCTACGGTGCGTTCGAGGTCATCGACGCCACGACCGCCGGCAACGCCGGGCAGGCCGTGACGCGGCTGCGCAACATGTTCGAGCAGGACAAGAGCGCCGAGTATAGCGTGGTCGGGGCGTTCGCCTTTCACCTGCGACGCATGTTCCAGGCCAAGGCCCTTCTGGAAAAGCGTATCAGCCCGACCGACGTCGCCAAGCAGTTGCGCATCTGGTACAACAAGGATCGCTTCTTCGCCCAGCTTCAGCGGATTACGCTCTCGCAGATCGCCGCCTTCCTCGAAGAGCTGGCGGCGGTCGATTACGCGACCAAGACCGGCCAGGCCCAGGCCGCGGTGGCCATTGAGCAACTGGTTCTCAAGCTCGCCTCCGGCTCGCCGCGATAGACTCTCGTGACCCGTCGCGACTCTCGAACGAACGATGAGCCTGATGGACGCGCCATGAAGGAGCGGGTGTCAGCTGCATGTCACGCACGGGCCACGCCGGTCCATGGAGTCCATGTCGTCCATCAGAAGCGCACAAGCAGCCGGCCATAGCCGTCAGCCAGCGTCTCGAATCGCCTGCCATCGGGAGACTGGGCGCCGAGCCGGGCGCAGGCGCCGCATGATCCTGCGCCGACGACTGCTCTTTCCGATCCAGGTCCACCCAGGGGATCAAGCACATTCACAGACTATCCGGGTCTTCCCCCCTGCCCTCGAACTCCAGCGAGCCCGAGCGTTCCGACCCCACGGTCAACCAGTCGCGGAGTCGATCCATTTCATCGGGTTCGATCTGTCCGACATCGGCCAGTTCCTCGATATTGTGAATCCTGCCGCGATGCTCACGAAAGTCGACGATCGTCTCGGCCATTCCATGGTCCACGCCCGGAATCTGCTCCAATTCGTCCACCGAGGCTTCGTTGATGTTGTACTTCTGATGCCCGCCCATGCTCGTCTCCTTTGCCATTGTGCAACTTCGCTATCCCATACACCCGCTTGTGCCATACACACTACAATACCGTCGGCAGGGAGTTGGTGGGCATAATGCTATATCTGTCGAGGCTCTCTCCCGCAATCCGAGTTGGCAGAAGGCTCTGGGATCAGGCTGTCCCGGCGAATCTCGGCGAGCCAGCGATCAGATTGGGATTTCGTGAACCCGAGGAATGCGGAGGCCGGATCGTGATTGCCGAAGGCCCGGCGGGCAACGGCCTTGTTCGCGTTGGCATAACAGTAGACGCAGCCGTGAGGGCAGGTGTCGTATGCGCCGATGTCGATGCTCTCGGTACAGCCGCAGCCGGGCCGCGTGGCTTTTTCGCTCCAGACCAAGCCCTGCGGGTAGAACAGCCGCTCGATGAGCGCCCCATCGATACAGTGGGCCTTTTCGATCTGGTCGCCGACGAGGGATTCGCCGCAGCAGGAATACATCCGGATGCCGTGCGACTGTGCGATCGCGGCAAGCCGATTGGCCAACTCGACCCGGCACGCCTCGCCGGACGGGCTCATGTGGATGCCCTCCGCCTGCTCCAGTTCATTGAAGTTCCGATCGACCTTGCGATAGGGCATGACGAAGCTGAAATAGCACCGCTCTACGAGCCCCTCCAAGTGGCGTGCGAGTCTCGCGAACTCGGAGAGGTAGAAATCGCCGTCGCAGACGCTCGACAGCACGATGGGATCAAATCGCCAGTTGACGTGCGCAGGCGAGTAGCGACGGCTCAGGTGCTCGAGGGTCCGCAGGGCGGCAGCTTTGTCCACGTCGCTCTCGAAAACCGGCGGCACGCCCGTGACGGTGTAATTGAAGTAGAACCGATACCCGAGCCCGTCGAGGGTCTCCAGATGCTCGACGAACGGTGTGAAATCCTTCGACCAGAAGACAAAGCACGTCACGTCCTCGGGCCGCAGCGACACGAGGTAGCGTTTCCCCCCGAAGGGATGCACCACGCCGGCGAACCCCTCGCGCACCCGCTCCATGAACCACCGCCCATAGAAAGCCGGCACATCCGTCCGCCGCGATACTGAGATAATTCTCTTCATCCTGTCACCAACATCAAGACGCCAACACCTGTGGACCACCAGAGCCTCAGACTGTCGTTCCTCATGTCCGGGTGCCATCGGCAAGCGATAACTTGCCAATGGCTCTTCTGCTACCATGGACAACCGCCAGGATCGTCTCTATAATACCATCGATTGACAGGAAGTGTTTTGAACATGAGGCCGAGGAAGAGGAATTCGTCTTGCTTGGAGGACCGCTGAGTATGCCCGAGAGTCGTCCGCCTATGAAGGTTGTCTTGATTGTGGTCGGTGGCAGCGCGGCGATCTCGCTCTTCGCAGGAGTCATGGCGGGTGTTCATCAGGACTGGATGAGGATGAGCCTGTTTCTATTCGGCGGAGTGTTAGCCGTCTTCTTTGCCACGCTTCGCTGTCTCATAACAGGGTTGGAAGACCGTCTCGGATGTCTGGAGGCCCGCTTTCAGGTAGACCAGTCGCCGGTGCTTTCCATCCGTCGCCGGCGCATTCAAGCAGCCGTGGGAGCCTTCATGGTCCTTTCAGTCGCGGCGCATATGTCATTTTCGGCTCTGGCGGGATTCCGGGGAGAGTGGCTCAGAATGGCTCTTCACCTCTCGGCGTGTTCTATCACCGCAATCGTATGCACGAGCATTGTGGCCATGCTAAGCCTGGGTCCGCGCCTCTCGCATCTGGAGCAACGAGCGGCGGATACCATCGTCGATGTCCCGCAATCGTGACAGGGATCTCCCCACAGCTAGATCGCACAGTCACGGCCTTGACGCTTCGGCCCTACCACGGTAGATTGGCTCGACAGTTGGATGTTTGGGCGACCATAGGCATCGACAATCTGCATGGAAAGGAGAAACCATGAGGAAACGGATTCCCACGCGTGTGATGTTGTGTCTGTTGGCTGCTACGTTCGGGTTGGGCGGGGCTTCGTGCCGGTCCGGAGGCGGTGTGGATGTGACAGGCGAGCCCTATCTGCTCGATACGCCGCTGCGGTCGCGGTCGATCAGCTTTGAGAACCCCACCGGCGCGCCGGGCGAAGGAGGCAAGGCCGCCAGCAATCTGGGACCGGGCCGCAAAGGGGCGCCCGCCATCAACCTCATGGCCGGCAAAGACGTTCAGCTCTGCGACATCACGGGCCCCGGTACGATCCGGCACATCTGGATGACCACGGCCAACAATCCCGCAAACCTTCGCAGCCTCGTGATCCGTGCCTGGTGGGATGGCCAGGCGCATCCGAGCATCGAGTGCCCCATCGGCGATTTCATGGGTTTCGCGCATGGGCGGGTGACGGGGTACTTCTCCGCGGTACACTCGCTGGGCCGCAACGCGGGCATGAATATCTGGCTACCCATGCCGTTCACGCACCGGGCCCGGATCACGCTGACCAACGAGGGCAAGGAGGACGTGCCGCTGTTCTATCAGATCGATTACACGATCGAGGACGAGCACATGGCCAACGTCGGGCGGCTGCACGTGCTGTTCCGCCGGGAGAACCCGACGACGGAAAAGCAGGATTTCGAGCTGCTGCCCAAACGGACCAACCCGGGCCGCTTCATCGGCGCTCTGATGGGGATTCGCAACATGCACCCCGCCCAGTGGTGGGGCGAGGGTGAGATCAAGATCTTCATGGACGGCGACACCGAGCACGCCACCATCGTCGGCACCGGCAGCGAGGATTACGTCGGCCTCTCGTACGGCATGCAGCAGACGCCGTACTTCTACAACGGCTGCAACCTGAACGAGAAGAACTTCGTTTCGATGTACCGCTGGCACCTGCCCGACCCGATCTATTGGAAAACGGAGGCCCGGATCACGATCCAGCAGATCGCCTGGCAGCAGGGTCTGGCCGAGACCCGCGACGACTGGTCCACGGCGACTTTTTGGTACGAGCCCATCCCGAGCGCTCCGCTGCCGGCGCTGCCGAATGTCCAGGCCCGAACGATGGACATCTGGGAGGAAGCGAAGTAAGTGGGAAGTTTGATGTTTGAAGTCTGATGCTTCAAGCTCCTTTGAGTTCATCTATCACGACAAGAAAGGAAAGACATGCAGAGCAGGACATCGATCATTGCATTGGCGATTGCGACAATGCTTCTCGTGGGGTGTCAGAAATCGGCCGAGAAGACCGAGCCGGCCGCGACGGCAAAGGCCGAAAGCGGATACACGAAGCTCTTCAACGGCAAGGACCTCACCGGCTGGGAGGCCGAGGGCGGGGCGAAATGGGTCGTGGAGAAAGGGCTGCTCGTCGGGACGCAGGGCGAGAACAACGCCCCGGGCGATCTGTTCACGACAGCCGGTTTCAAAGACTTCGAAGCGGTCGTGACGTACCGCGCCGAATGGCCGTGCAACAGCGGCGTGTGGTTCCGCTACCAGGGACCGAACAAGGCCTACCAGGCCGATATCCTCGAGTACAAGAATCCGGAGGCCTACTCCGGCACGATTTACTGTCCCGGCAAGATGTTCCTCGCGGTCAACCTGGACAAGACGCTGGAGAATCGCGAGGGCTGGAACACGATCAAGATCCGCGCCGAGCGCGACCATCTGCAAGTCTGGCTCAACGGCAAGCAGACCGGCGACGTCTACGACACGACGAGCGACTCCGGCAAGATCGGCTTCCAGGTCCACCCCGGCGCCGAGTTCGGCCCGATGAAGATCGTCGTCCGCGAAGTGCTGATCAAAGAGCTGTAGCTACCTCGTAGGGTGGGTTCTCAACCCACGCGTCAATCGTCCGTCGATGCATGGAACGCGTGGGTCAAGGACCCACCCTACATGCCCATCCCACAGTCTTCCCCGTCCTACTTCCTGGCTTTTCTCGTCGTCAGATCATAGAGGATCGGCACGACCACGAGCGTGAGAATGCCCGAGATCAAAATGCCGCCGACGGAGGCGATGCCCACGCTGGTGCGCATCTCGGCTCCGATGCCCTTGCTCAGGGCCAGGGGGAGCATGCCCAGCACCGCCGCCAGGGTGATCATGGCGATTGGACGGAACTGCTCGCACGAGGCGGTGATCATCGCCTTGTGACGCGGGGTGCCCTCGCGGACGTGCGTGTTGAACTGGTCCACGATCAGGATCGCATTGTTCACGACGATGCCCATCATCATGACGATGCCCATCATGACGAACATCGAGAGGCTCTGGCCGGTCAAGGCCAGGGACCACATCACGCCGATCAGGGCCAGCGGGATCGTCACCAGGATCAGCCAGGGTTGCTTGAACGATTCGAGGATCGCCGCGAGGGTCAAGATCACCAGGATGATGGCGACCAGTCCCGCCTCGCCGAAGGCGGCCGCCGCTTCGGCCATTCTCTCGTACATCCCCGCGAAGTAGTGACTGTAACCCGGCGGGAAACGTCCCTCGGTTCTGATTTGCTCTTCGATGGTGTTCACGGCAATGCCCAAGGCCAGCTCCGGCCTCAGGTTCGCGAAGACCTTCGTGACCCGGCGTTTGTCCTGGCGCGCGATCTGGATGGGCGAGATGCGCTGTTCCACATCGGCGAGGTTGGATAGGAGAATCGGCTGCCCCGGCGCCCCCGGAAAGAGAAATTGCTCGACCTGCTCCCGCCCCGGCTCATCGGCCAATTCCACGACGATATCGTAGTTGCGGTCGCCCCGCTTGAAGGTGCCCGCGTCGAGACCTTCGAGGTTGGCCCGCAGGGCCATGCCCAGAGCGACCGCCGGCACGTTCAGATCGGCCAGCACCGCCCGCTTGGGCACGATGGCCAGCTCGGGCTTGCCGGCGCGAACGGTCGTATCCACGTCCTTGATCCCCTGGATTTGACCGGTCCGCGTCTGCGTCTCGACCGCAAGCCGGTCGAGGACGGTCAGCTCGTCGCCGGCGATCTGTAGCTCGATGTCCTGATTCTGCCCGCCGATCATGGAGGGCTGCGTGACCGTGACGATGCACTCCGGATAGCCGGCCAGCCGCTTGCGGACCTCGGTCTGGATTTCCTCAATCGTGATCGTCCGCTGGTCGCGGTCGGAGAAGGTCAGCAGCAGTTGGGCCAGGTAGACGCCTTGCGTGGACTGGCCGATGACGCCCTCGACCTTGCCGATGGAGCTGAGCACGTGCTTGAGCTCGGGCACGTCCTTGAGCCGCTCCTCGACGAGGCGGACCCGCCGGCTCGTCCGGCCCAGGTCGTATGAGGTCGGGTACTCCAGCTTGACGAACACCAGGCCCTGGTCGGTGTTCGGGAAGAAGCCGAACCCGACCTTGCTCCCCAGCGACATCGCGTGGAAGAACAGCACGATCGTCACAACCAGGGTGCCGACTGCCGCGATGCGGTGCTTTTCGTTGAACGTGAGCATCCAGCGATAACCGCCGACGACCCGGCCGAGGAAGCGGTTGAACCTCGTTTCCATCCAGTTCAGAAGCCCTTTTCGCTGGGCCTGGACGGGTTTGAGCAAAACCGAGCACAGCAGCGGCGTGAAGGTGAACGAGATGAACAGCGATACCGCCGTCATGATGAGCATGGTCCAGGCCAGGGGCCTCATGAACCGGCCGATCATGCTGCCCATCATGGCGATCGGAAAGAGCACGACGATGTTGGTCCCGGCGCTGGCCAGAACGGCGATGGTGACTTCCTTGGCTCCGAGCCTTGCGGCCTCCTTCGGATCGCCCGTGTCCTTCAGCCGTGAGACGATGGCCTCCATGACCACGATGGAGTTGGTTACGAGGATGCCGATCGACAGGCCGATGGAGATCAGCGTCGAGGTGTTCAGCGTGTAGCCGGCCAGTTGCATGAAGAACAGGCCGATGACGATCGTCAGCGGCATGGTGATCGCGATCACCAGCGTGGACCGCACGTTGTACAGGAAGAAGAACAGGATCGCGGCCGTCAGCAGAATGCCCTGGCCGACGTTACTCCAGGCGCTCTCGACGGAGGCCTGGATGAATCGCCCGTCGTCGCTGACCCAGACCAGCTCCATGCCGCCGGGCAGGCGCTGATTGAGGTCGGCCATCGCCGTCCGGACGCGGTCGACGACCTTCACCGCGTTGGCCTCGGCCTTCTTGACGACCTTGATGTACACGCAGGGCCGGCCGTCGATAGCCGCCTTCTGGCGAAGTTCCTCGGTCGTCATCACCACCCGGCCGACGTCGCGGATGTAGCACCGCTGGCCCCCTTCGCCCGCCACTTCGAGCGTGGCGATCTCGGGGACCTCCTTGTACTCGGCGTCGAACTTCACGGAGTACTCGCGGCCGTTGTCGATCACGCGGCCGCTGGGGATGGTCCGCACCGCTTGCTGCAGCGCCTCGACGACGTTCATGCTCGACAGGCCCTTGGCGCCCAGGCGCTCGCGATCCAGCATTACGTGGACCTCGCGCTTGGCCCCGCCGATCAGCTCGACGTTCGCGACGCCTGCTATGACCGTGAGGCGGTCCCGCAACGTGTTGTCGGCGTAGTCGTACAGCTCATCGAGCGGGACGTCGCCGGTCAGCGCCATGTTGACGACCGGCTTGGCGTTGATGTCGAACTTGAGGATCTTGGGGTCCTCCACGTCCTGGGGGAAGTCCGCGCGGATCAGGTCGAGTTTCTCCCGCACGTCGGTGGCCGCGATGTCCACGTCCATGTCCATCTCGAATTCCAGCATGGTCTGGCAAATGTTCTCCATGCAGGCGGAGCTGACATGCCGCAGCCCGTCAATCGTGACGACCTGGTCTTCGATCCGCTTGGCGATGTCCGTCTCGATCTGGCCGGGATTGGCCCCCGGATAGATCGTGGTGATCGTGATATAGGGCACGTCCATCTGGGGCATCAGCTCCAGGCCGAGCTTGCGATAGGCGTTCAGGCCCAGCAGGGTCAGGCCGATGATCAGACTGGTCATCGCCACCGGCCGGCGGATGGATGAATCGGACAAGAACATTACTTCTCCTCCTGCTGGACCTCGACCGCCGTGCCCTGCTCGAGCATGTTCTGCCCCAGGGTCACGACCGGTTCATTCTCCTTCAGGTCGGCCGTGAAGATCTCGGTCCAGCCGCCGGCCTCGATGCCCGTCGTGAGGGGCACCTGGTGCGCCGTGTTGTTGCGGATCAGGAAGATGATGGGCTTGCCGCCTCGGTCCTGAATGGACGACGACGGCACGCCCAGCGCCTGGCGAGTTTCGAATACGATCTCGACATTGGCCATCGCCCCCGGCACCACACCCGCCGGCGGATTTTCCAGCAGGCACTTGACCTCGAACGTTCGCAGTTTGGGATTGACCGTCGGACTCCTGTGGCAAGCCACGAGATCCCGAAGCTCGACCTGGCCCACTTTGACGTTCATCGCGGTGCGGCCGGCGACGACCTCGGGATAGTACTGCACGGGCAGGAATGCCGCGACCTCCACGACGGATGGATCGTCGATCCGCAGGATGGGATTGCCGGGGTTGGCCATTTCGCCGGGCTCGTGAAGCCGCTCGCTGATCGTGCCGCTGATCGGGGCCAGGACGGCCGCGTCGGCCAGGTTCTTCCCGGCGATTTCGAGCGAGGCCTGGGCCTGCCGCTCCTGGGCTCTCGACAGCTCCACGAGCGTTCGCGCGTGCTTGACCGCCGCGAGCAGTTGCTGATAGCGGGATTGCTGCTGCTCGAAGGCGTCGGCCGTGACCATCTCCTTCTCCCGCAGGCGGGCGAACCGTTCGTAATCCAGCGACGCCTTGTGCAGGTCCACCTCGACCCGTTCGAGACTCGCTTCTTTCTCTTTCGTGGCCGAACGTCCCACGTCCAACGCGTGCTCGGCAATCTGCACCGCCTTTTCGAGGTTCACCTGATCGATCGCGAAGAGCTTCGTCCGGCCCGCGATCACGGGGTCGCCCTCGTCGACGAAGATGGCTTCGATCGTGCCGCCGATCCGGGGCGAGACCATCGCGCAGTTCCTGGCCTCGACGTTCCCCTGCACGAGGACGCTTCGCTGGAACTGCCGCACCGCTGCCGGCGTGACCACCACGGGCACTCGGCGTGTGTCGCTCGGCATGCCGACTTCCGTGGGCGCCTCATTGTTCGGTTGCCCGTACAGCACGCGGCCCACCGCGGCCACGACGCCAATCAGAACCAGCGATGCAACCCATATCGTTATCCGTGCAAACCGGCCCTTGCCGGCGTTGTCCTCACGATTGCTTTTCATACTTGTGTTCCTTCGATGTTCCCCTCGATGTCTGTCTGGGTCTTGCCCATCACGTTCAGCAGCGTGGCGGCGGTGACCTGGTGCTGGAATCGTGCGGCCCGGACCTGCATCTGCGCGTCAGCCTGGTCGGCCGCTTCGCGGAGCAGGTCCGCCGAACCGACCAGTCCTTCCTTCCACCGCTCTCTGGTCTCGGCGTATCGGCGGGTCGCGACGTCCATCGCCCGCTCGGCGAGGTCCAACTGGTCGCGGGCCGTTTCGAGATTCTGCTGCGCCCGGATCACCTCGAGCATCAGGGTCAGCGCCGTCTGCTCGCGGGCGACAAACGCCTGCTCGCGCCGCTGCCGGGCGGCCTTGTACTCGTTGATGTTCGCGAACCCGTTGAAGAGCGTCAGCGTGCCGGCCAAGCCGTAGATCCACTGGTTCGACGGCGCCAGCGACGTTTCGAGCGAGTCCGGATGGTAGGCGAACGCGCCCAGCACGGGCAGGAAGTTCGCGATGGCCAGCTTGACCTTCTCCTTCTCGATGGCGATCTGCCGATCGGCGATGTGCAGCGACGGGTGGTTCAGCATGGCCTCCAGGATCAAGTCCTCCAACGACCCCTGCGGCGGCGAGAGGGGCGTTTCGCTTGCCAGCGTGACCTCCGCCAGCGGCGAGAGCCCCATCGCCGCCAACAGGGCCGATCTCGCCTGTCTGTGAGCCCGCCATGTCCTGGCCAGTTCCGCCCGCTGGGCCCGCGCGTACACACCCGCCTGGTCGACCTGCCAGCCGCTGACCAGGCCCTCCTGCTGAAGGGCCGCGATCTCGACGTGAAGGGCGTCCGCCGCTTCCAGTTCGACCTCCAGCGAGCGCTCGACCTGTTCGAACGTCAGGCACTGAAAGTACAGCACCGTCACCTGCAGCGCGGTCATTTGCCTGGTGTACAGGACGACCTGATCGGCGATCTCCTCGCCCCGCGTGTACATGCCATAGAGGAACCACGTCGCGGGATTGAAGACGGAGACGCTCGCGTTCCAGAGCAGCGATCGCGCCTTGTTGAGGGTCATGGTTTCATCGTCCGACAGCGACAGCGAGATCGCGGGGTCGAACTCGTAGTGCGAGTAGTCCAGGTTCACCACGGGCAGGAAGTTCGCGAAGGCGATTCGCCGCTCGAGCCTGGCGATTCGCTTTTCGATCGCGGCGCTTCGCGCATCGAGATTGTTCTCCATGGCGATGCGGATGCAGTCCTGCAAACCCAGCGCATCCTGCTTCGACAGGGCCTCTTCGGTCTTGTCGTGGAGAACCGTCCGGTAGTCGGCGGCGTGTTCCCGCCGGACCTTTTCACCCTCGTACGAATGGCAGCCTGCCAGGAGCAGGAGCGTCAAAAGCGGCAGCGACAAACGCCGCCCGGTGTTCCGTGTCACGTGTACCTCCTAAGACTTCGCGAACCCTTTGAAAAACACCGCCTCGACCTTCTTGAGATCCGCGCTCAGATCGGCCGAGTGCGGGTCCTCCACGGCGGCCAGCAGCAGATCCTCCAGCGTTGCACGGAGGCACCTGGCGGCGATCACCGGATCGATGTCGTTGAACAGTCTCTTGCGAACACCGGCGGCGATCACCTCCGCAAGGCGAGAGACGATCTGCTTTTCGAATTCTCTCTTCCTGGCCTCGACTCGGGGTCCCGGCAGGCATCGTCCCCGGCTCTCCAAGAGAAACAACCGGATGGCCATGGCGTGCTCGCGAGCGATCCGCTCGTGCAGCCGGATGAACCGGACGAGCTTGCGCCGCTCGTCATCCGGCCCGTCCAGCGTCGGCAAGAGCAGGTTCCAAGCGTCGGCCGCACTGGCCTCCATCAACTCGAAGAACAGGTCCTCCTTGCTGGCAAAGAAATTGTACAGCGTGCCCGTGGCGAACTCCGCGGCCGCGGCAATTTCCTGCATCGAGACGTTGTGGAACCCCTTCTCGGCGAACAGACGCAGTCCGGCGGCCAGGATTTCCTGCCGGTGCCGCTGCTTCTCCCGCTCCTTTCGCGATGATTTTGTCGCGGATGTCATAGAGGCCTCCAGAGCAATGCACGTCTTGCATGAACCGGACTTCATATATCTAACACGGGTTCACATTATGAATGAGCGTTCATAGTTGTGCAAGAGATTTCCTATGGAAATCTGTGCCGGCCGGAAATGTCTCATGTTCTCGCCCTACCGGTCGATAGTAGAAGAACGCGGTCGTGAGTCCTTCCCAGCCGGTGGGGCAAGCGACGCGACACGAAAGGCCGTTGATGGTGAGCATGGTTCGTGGAGCAGGTGCAATGCACGTTTCCGGCAAGAGTGCGGCTGTTATTATCGGCGGTACGTTGGCCTCGTTGGCTGTCTCGATGGTCCTCTGGCAGTTCCTCGGAGAGCCGGGGATTCTGATCGCTCTGGCTCTGTTCACAGGTTCGATCCTCCTGGCCCTGGCTCACGTACACAGCCACCTGCGATCCCAGCAGACGAAGTGCCATCATAGCCTGATCGAGAAGACCGGCAACGACTACAGGCAGCTTGAGGCGCTGTCGTCCCTTCTCTGGACACTGACGCCCGATCTGCCGCTGCCCCGTATGAGAGGGTGGGCCGCATCGCCCGATTTCCTGAAGGAACTGGCCGAGATCATTCTGGCCGCCCGCCCGACCGTGGTGGTCGAGACCGGCAGCGGCGTCTCCACCCTCGTCACGGCCTACTGCCTCCGCCGATTGGGCAAGGGCAGGATTCTATCCCTGGAGCACGATCCGAAGTATGCCGACGCCACGCGGGCCATGCTCGCGTTTCACGACATGCAGGAAGTCGCGACGGTCCTGGACGCATCGCTGACCACGGTGGACCTCGCGGGCACGATGTGGCGATGGTACGATACAAGCCGGTTGTCCGTGGATCAGCCCATCGACCTTCTCATCGTGGACGGCCCCCCCGCCACCACGCAGGCGCTCGCCCGATATCCCGCGGTCCCGGTCCTTCGCGGACACATGCACAAGGGCTCGATCATCGTCTTGGGCGACGCCAAGAGAGAGGATGAGCGACAGGTTATCTCGATGTGGGAGAAGGAATTCGGCTTGCAGCCGAGTTTCATAGATACCGAGACAGGCGCCTGCATCCTGAGGCATCGCGTGCCGGACGCCGGCGGTCGATAGAGGCCCGCGGATGCGTCAGACGATCTGGCCGTCTTTCACGACCGCCCACGCTTTGGATGGATCGCCCGGGGCCGCCTGGGCGACGTCAACCTCCGCAATCGCGTATCCCGGTTCGCCGGCCCTGGCCCGTTTCCATGCCTCATACAGACAACCCAGGTAAACGGAATCCTCCTCGGCCTTGGCGATCTGATGCTGCAAAGGCCTGGTCTCATCGGTCTTGAGGTCGTTCAAGGCCCGCGTCCTGGCGGCCTCGACCTGCTCGGCGGACGATTCCAGGCTCACGCCCAGGCGGTCGAGGTGCTCCCGAAGCCCCTTCATGTACGCGGTCCGCAGCCGCTCGCGAACCGCGGTGCGGCCGGCCTGGGCCACGTCATCCCATTTCAACTCGGGCTCATACAACCGGCACTGGAAGAACAGGCCGACGACGGCGTCGTCCGGAAGCGACCCGCGAATGACCTCCTCGGCGCTGACGCCGAAGGTGCCCGCCAGGGCGGACAGTGCTTTCCACAGTTCCTCCGGAATGTAGAACGCGACGCGTTTGTTCTTTGGCATAATCGAATCCTTCCATGGGCCTTGAGCCGGCATGTTACAGCGACGGGCCGGGTGAACGCAAGAGTCATCTGTACCATCAGCGGACTCAATCAAGAAGCCGATTGCGAGCGCGTCCATGAATCCATGCTGTCCATTCCCGTCCATCGGGCGCTCTGTCGGCGCAGAGGCTGTCTTGACGTTGTCGCAGGTGTGAGGATCAGTAGGTGGCGTCTTCGGGGATATAGAAGATGCCCCGGCTTCCGGCGCCGTCGGGGTAGGGAGGCACGCCCTCGGGAGCCATGGGAACCCGCATCGGGACCGCCTCATCGGGTGTGTAGGTCGAAACATGTCCGTCCGTATAGGCGGCACGGAGCTTCACCTTGGGCATGGCCGACTCCGGATCGCCTTCGACGGACCACCAGGCAGCCGATAGCCACGTCTCTTCAAGGGCAAAACCGCCGGGCAGCTTCTCGCAGCTCGCGAAGGCATTCGGCGTTTGCCAGTGGCCGAATCCGAAGTAATCGCTCATGAGCAACCGGCTCTGCGCACCGCCGGCTGCCGGGCCGCGGGGGCCTCGGAACAGCTTGCGCGGCTCGCCGAGATGGCCGATGTAATTCCAATAGAAACAGTAGGTGCCGTCGACCGGGTCGTACGAAACCGGGGTATCGGGGTTGTCCCAATCGTCGCCGGCATCCCAGCACTCATTGTCGTGGGTGTACGGCTGGGGGCCGCCGGGGCAGAACATCGTCTTGCCGTCGGGGACATAGTCGCGGAGGTAGGCGCTCATCGAACGGTGGACCTGGGGTGTTCGTTTCTGTTTGCCCGTGATGACCGTGGGGTCGTACCAACTCCACCCGGCGTCGAAGCCGACCGTCGCGACGGAGTCGGGATAGCGGTCGTCGTTGTCGGCGGCAAAGAGATTCACGCCGGAGGCGATCTCCCGCTGATTCCTCATTCCCATCAGCGCAGTGGCCTGGCGCCTCACCCCGTGGAGCGCCGGCACCAGGATCGCCATCAACATGGAGATAATGGAAATAGCGACGAGCAGCTCAACAAGTGTAAAAGCTGTTCTCACCCTACCGACTCCGACAGAGATGGGTTGGCATCTCGTACGGATAGCAGCATCCTCCGATCCAAAAGTCCCTGTGACAAGCCGAGCCGAGGATCCCTGACGCCAAACGCCGCGTTGAGGGGGGGCCATCGACCGGCTAACTGGTTATTATATGACTGTGCCAATCCCAATGCAAGAACAATACGCGTCACAGACCGGCATTGTGCACCAAATCAGCCAAGCCCCCCAAAGTACCATCTATTGTGGGCGGCGACCGGGCCGCCCCAAGTTCTTGAGTATCAAAGAGCGAACGATGCAATACCGGGGTTCCGGAAAATAGCCCGATCCTCCATTTTCCACAACCCCGGCCAGGAACGGACAATCCCGTTCGGAACAAACAAAATAGGGGAGAGCAGTCCGACGCAGCCCAAACGACTCGGCTGCTGCGTATCTGCCCTCCCCCCACCCCCAGCCCGCCAGATGGCCGGCCCTTGATTCCCACCACCAGACAGGGTCCTGAAATGCGACTGCTCGCATTTGGGGACGCGGACCCCACCCAGGCCTGCAGTACTCGTTGCGGCCAGATCTCCTCGACAGAATCACCCTCGGCTTTTCCGAAGCCAAGTTCATTCTCCGAACCTCCCTGTCATTGGCACAGCGGCGGACCGCTCTTGCTGGCCGTGCGTGTGCCGCCGTAAGCACCTATGTTGATCAAGTTGCCGTTGCCCTGGGGTTCATTCCGCGGATCGTCCCACGGGTCGCCGGCGTCGACGCAGGGGCTCGTCACGTTGTCAGTCGTCCACGTGCCGCTCGCCGAGAGGTATCGGCCGTGCCGGGATCGCAGGTGGAAGTCCCCGCCCGCGAAATTCGCGAACAGCGGGTCCGTGTTGATATTGTTGGCGGTCTTCCAATTGACCGTCTTGTCCGTGGTCGTACTGTCGATGCAACTGTAGCTGGCCTTCCACGTGTAGCTGGGCCCCCAGGCGGACAACGACGCGTTCTGGTTGTTCTGCGGATTGGTGTTCGCCCAGATGATGCAGTTGACGATCGTGGGCTCGGCGCCCGCGTATGCCAGGATGCCGGAGGGGTTCTTCACGATGGTCAGATTCTTCAGTGTGGGCGAAGCTCCGTTGCAGAAGATGCCGCCTTCGCCGCAGCCGGTGATGACGAAATTCGCCAGAACGCTGCCGGCATTCTCGCCCGTGTAGAACGAGCATGCATAGTCGGGCGCCGTAATGACCGCGGCGTCGGCGGCGCTCTGCACGGTGATCGCCTTGCCCTGGAAAGAGATCTTCTCGCGATAGACTCCCGGCCAAACGAGGACGATGTCCCCCTCGCCGGCGGCGTTGATGGCCGCTTGGATGCTCGCGAACGCCCGCTCCCGGCTCCTGCCGTCGTGGAAACTGCGGCCCGTCTGCACGTTGACATGGAAGACCGTCCGCTCGACGCCTTGGGTGGCGCGGACGGTTCCGCCGTAGGCGCCCAGGTTGATTCGCCCGCCGTTGGGCGCGGGCTCGCCGGTGAAGGACGAACTCGGGTCCCCGGCGTCGATGCAGGGGCTCTGGAAGCCCAGATGATATTCGGAATCCGCAAACAGCGGATCGGCGTTGATGTTCTCCTGTCCCCAATAGCCGCCTTGGATATTCGAGTAGCCCACGGAAACCGCGGAGGACGGCGACACGCCGGCCCCGTCGTTGCCCCAGACGATGCTGTTGAGGATCGTCACGTCGGCATCGCCGGTGTTGACGCCGCCGGCCGCTCCGGCGGCGGTCAGGCGATTCCCGGCGATCGTGCAATTGGCGAGCGATACCCGGCACTGGCTCCCGGCGGTGAACCGTTCGGCGAAGACGCCGGCGCCGTCGGCCGCGTAGTTGCCGGAAATGACGCAGTTGTGGAACGCCACGTCCGAGGAGGCGCCCTCGCAGAAGACGCCGCCACCCCGGGCGGGATTGGAGGCGATGTTGTTCGAGATCGTGCAGCCGGTGAAGGTGGCCGTGCTGTCGATGAGGTAGACGCCGCCGCCGTCTACCGTGGCCGAGCAATTCCGGATCGTCAGACCGCTGACGGTGGGCTCGCCGGCGACGCAGGCGATGGCGCCGCCGCGACCGGCGACGCAATCATCGATGATGCAGTTGAGGATGGTCGGGCCGGAGGCTTCGCAATAGATGCCGCCGCCCAGGGTGTTGGAGCCGCTGAACCGCGCGCCTTTGATGGTGAAGCCCGAGAGCACGGATTCGGACGACTCGCCCTGGTGGAAGTAGAAGCCGCGATGCCCGTCTTTGCAGAGGATGATCGTGCTCTGGGGACCATTCTTGCTGCGGAGAACGATCCTCTTGCCGCGAAAATCGAGGTCCCAGTTTCCGGGGCCGGTGTATTCAGCCGAGTCCACTTCAATGATGTCGCCGTCCCTGGCGGCATCGATGGCCCGTTGAATCGTGCCGTAGTTGGTGGGGACCCGAATCGTCGCGACGACCGTGGAAAGAGAAGTCCGAACGTTGTCGATCTTGGCCCGGGCGCCGCTGAGGCGAACGTAGCACGTGCCCTCCGTCGAGCGGACCGGAATTTCGTGATGTCCTTCCCCGAGAGACTGCTTCTCGGACCATGTCATCCCGTCCGGGGAAACCGCGTAGAACAACTCACCGGGCGGTACCTGCGCCACGTCCGCTTCACAGGGGAAGGACACATCGAGCGAGAACGTGCCCGAGATCATCCTGCGGCTCCGGGCCGCATCGACGGCCAGGCAGTAGCCCAGCTCCGCCGGCCGGTCCTCGTGGTCCATGAACACCAGACCCCTGGTGGTCTCGCCCACGTGGTATTGCAGGTAAGGCTCCGGCAGAGGGTTGATCTGGCTGTCGTAGAACGTCGAATGCAGATAACTATCGGACTCGACCTGGTCGGTGGAGAAATCATCCGCGTAGTTCGTCCAGTTCGCTCCGGCGGCCGGCAACGCCAGCAACAGGGCCAACACGACGATCTGCACAGGTCTGTTCATTGCTGCATGATTCATAAATGCCGTCAGAAAAATTGGGTTCTTCGGTGGGCAAGGCGCCCACCGAAAAACCCGCCGCCAAACAACCAGCAACTATTCAGTTGCCAATAAGCTTGTTAGAAAGGGATCGCGTACTTTAGTTCCTGCGATCCGAAAAAGACTCCGGGGCTGGACAGTTTCGTTGCCCCGGAGTCCTCTCTGGTATCTCCGTCCGGATCGACCTTGGTGTCGGACATGTTGGGCATCGGCGCGGTGTAGATCACTTCCGGATCCGCGGTCAATGCACCCTGCGGCTTGCCCGAGGCAAGCACTCGAACCTTGACCAGCACGACATCCGTGTCGGTCGCCAGCAGAGCATCGGACGGCTCGGCCGCAGCCTCCTGCTTGGTGGTCGGGTTCTGGGGTTGGGCGGGGCGAAGATACGACGACTTCACGGACGTGCTCACGATGGCTCGCACGCAGTACGTTCCGGGCAGGGCAAATTCGATCGGCACGCCGACCTTGGTGTATCCCAGACTCGGGCCGCTGCGAGTATCGCGGGCGCCTTCCGTGGCTACGGTAATCCAAGGACAGGGAGTCGCGTCCAAGACGTCTCCCTTCCCGGTCTGATCGCTCTGCTCATTGCGGAGACCCTCCGAGGCGCACACGTCGCACTCGGCCGCCGTCACCGCCTGGAACCATTGGACGGTCATCGTTGTCTCAACGGTTCCATAGGTCCCCTGTTGCCACACCCCCTCGGTGTCCTGGCTCAGCGAGAAGATCACGCGCGTGTTCACGGGAATCTCGAGCGTCCCATCGGCACGCGGGAAGTTCTCGGTCGCTCCGATCATCGCCAGGTCATTCGAACCCTCGACCGGAACGCCCATCAGAAAAGCCCTCGGCGAAGCCATTGCATAGGTCATCACGGAAACTGCCTCTTCCGCCGCCACGATTGATTCCTGCTTCTGGACAGGGTCCGCGGCGAACGCCGCCCCTGCGACCAGAAGTGCCAAACCGGCGACAAACCACTCTCTCCGTACCATACAGAACCCCCAAACTATCCTTGTTGATGAAGCCATTACGTATCCTTGGATCATTTGTGCCAGAGGGCACACTATTTCTGTCCTTGCAGCGAGTCCGTGTACCTGGCTCGATGAATCAGCCCGATCACTGGCCGCCCAGGGCGCCGTTGGCGAGCCGGACGAGCCAGAGGATGCCTGCATCCTTCTGGAGCGTCACGCGCTCGTTGCGGCTGGCCGGAGCGGTGAATTCGCTGCCCTTAACGTTCACATCCGGGAGGTACTCGAAGTCGAGCGAGCCGACCGGGGTATCGTTCACGGTGAAATCGATCCTGCGGACGAGGTCCGCCTCGATGTCGATTGTATAGATCAGTCTGGTCTTGTCCGAGGTCACGGTGACCTGTGCCTCGCGCCCGCCGGCCAGCAGTTGGGTCTCGAATCGCGCCCTCTGCTCGGCCGCATCGCGCCGGACCGTGTCCATCGTGTGCAGACCCATCCAGGGCCGGGACAGGCCGCTGAAGAAGCAGCCCTGGCGATACTTGAAGGGAGACTCGCCCTGGGCGTTCTGGATCGTCGCCACAGAGCCGCCATCGAGGATGACGGTATCGCCGATTGTCAGTCGCAGCCACGGCTGATGCTGCCTGCTGGCCGCATAGACGAGCGGCAGTCTGCCCGCGCCGGCGACGTCGCGTCCGGCGACCGTACCCCGCACGCGGAAGTATGTCCAGCCCCGCTGGTGCATCGCATCGCGATTGTCCACGATCCGGGCGTCCGTCGGCCAGTCGCTCTGGAAGTAGTCGGCATGGAGGACATTGGAGCTGGAGATCGTCCATGGGGTCTCGACCGCCGCCTGGTCCTTCTTTCGCTCGACCACCGCGAGCAGGCCCCGGCCTTTCCGGCCGGACACCGGCTGAATGTCGTTGCGAATCCCCTCGATCTGCGTCAGGAACCCTCGGAGTTCCGTGCTGTCGGTGGGGAGCTTCAGGACGCTCATATCGTCGAGCCACATGCGGTGGTTGTTGATGGAAACGGTCCCGGCGTGATAGCTGTAGTTGGCCTCGTCGTTCTGGAGCACGCGGGATCTGGCTGCGTTCGATTGGGCCCGCAGCATCATCGGACCTTCCGGACCCTCCGGGAAGTAGTACCAGTATTGCTCGTGAGCGGTGGTGGATGTCGCATAGGGGCTGACGATCCGGGTCCCGACGGTAAGTGGATTGGCCGCGGGGTTAACCGGCTGCCCGGGTCCGGAGGTCGCCACCACGGTTCCGACCGTCAGGGCCCCGACGGCTGCGACGGACACGATTCCGGTGGTGCTGGTGGCCAAACCGGCCACGCTGGCCGCCAGGCCGACCTTCAGAGCCGCCGCCGGGACGGTGAGCTGGGCCGCCGCGGCCTTGCTGGGAGCGGTCATCTTGCCGAATACGATCAAGGCCGCCAGGAGCGAGCCCCGGCTGAACCCATTGCTCAGGAGCTCCTTCTGGAGGGCCTTCTTGGCCCGGACGAAGAGCATCCGGGTGCTGAATTCGGTACAACCCATCGATTCGGCAATCTCGCTATAGGCCATATTATCGTAACAACGCATGACCAGCACAGCCTTGTAACGGGTCCGCAGCTTCTGCATGGCCTTCGAGACGATGCCCTTGAGCTCGTCGCCAACCAGTTCCTCGAAGCCCTCCTCGCGATCCCTCGCGGGTCCCCGTCGTCTTTCTTCTGAGGCTGCCGCGTGTTTCATGGCTTTTTCCGTCCTGTAGTGCCGGTGCAGCTTGTTGGTGGCGATGCCGTACAGCCAAGGCCAGAACCGGTCGGTTTTCTGCAGCTTGCCAAGTATCTTGCACATTTCTAACAAGCTCTCCTGCACGATTTCCTGCGTTAGATCGTCCTTTTGGGTAAGGCGGTACACATAAGTCCTTAACCGCTCCCTGGCGATCGTCGCAAGGTTGTTGAGGCTCTGGCGATCTCCCCGCTGAGCCCGTTCTACCAGTTCGATCTCGTCCACTTGTCTATCCACACCGGACTGAGTTGTTTGATCCATGATAATCATTGCGTAAATAGGTGCCGCACGCGGCGTGTTTCGTAACGCATTTTTCCAGGCCGGAGTCTTTTTTTTCTTGCGCCGGCCGACTGGGCCCCTCCCGCAGATCTTACTGACCTTATTGACTCTACGGACCCAATTGACAATAGGGTCAATGGGGTCAATAAGGTCATCCGGTTCATTATACCATATTCGTCAGGGAGGATTGCCGACTAAAGCGAAGGAGTTGACGGGTCGATACAGCTATTCTGAGAGGTCATGGAAGACCTGACAGAAATGACGACGCTGACCATCATTTTGCCTCTTGGGAAGGGCCGAACAATGTCTGAGTCCATCAATACGCCGGTGTCCGATGCCGTTGCCAGTCCTGCCCGGATCATCACGGTGAACCATGACGAGAGCATCAGGCAAGCCGCAGCCAGGATGCTCGCCCATAATGTGGGCTGCCTGATCGTCGATAACGACCAGGGCCAGTTCATCGGGCTTGTCACCGAGCGCGATATCGCTCACCACGTCGCCATGGATCCCGAGTGCGGCGCCGACATTTGCGTCGGTCAGATCATGACCGACCACGTGGTCTCCTGTCCACCCGGGACGACCACCAGCGAAGCGACGCGGATCATGATGACGCATCGAATCCGGCACCTGCCGCTCGTGGAGAACGGCCGGGTCGTCGGCATCCTGTCGGCCCGTGACATCATGTCCCAACAGCTCCTCGAGGACCGGGCCGCCGCCGAGGAGGTGGCCATGCTCTCGAAGTGTCTCAAGAGCATCGACCTGAGCGAAGCCGTGGAGATCGTCGCGGCCGAGGCGCCCAAGCTGTTCGACGCCCGCCATTCGGTCCTGTGCCTGTACCCGGAAGGCGACCACAAACGGGAGCCCGAGTTGATCAGCTCCAACCGCTGCCCCTGCGTCGGCGGATACCTCAAGAGTCCACAGAGCGCCGAGTGTCTTTCCTTTCCGGACAGCTATTGCGATGCGGAGGTCCCCGCGGAATGCGCCAAGTGCGGGAGCAAACCGCCGCGAGTCGTCCTGCCGCTCGATATCGTGGGTCTGCCCGAGGCTGGTTCGGGCAAGGAGAAACGGCTTTCGGGCTTTCTGTGCATGTGCGGCTTGCCCGAATCCAGTCTGGCAAGCCTGGAACTGATCCAGTACAAGGCCAAACTGACCCGGGAGATCCTCGTCGCCCACCTGACGAACGCCACGCGATACCAACAGGCCCGGCTCACCTCGCTGACCGATGCCCTGACCGGCACCGGGTCCAGGAAGCTGCTCGAAGACAAGCTTCACGAGGAATTCGATCGCGCCAAGCGGTACAGGCGGCCATTCGCCGCGGCGATCATCGACCTCGATCACTTCAAGATGATCAACGACGCCCTGGGCCACGCCACGGGCGATGAGGCGATCCGCAAGTTGGCCGCGTGCGTCAAGCAGGAAAAGCGCGGCCCCGACGTCCTGGCCCGCTACGGCGGAGACGAATTCGTCCTGCTGCTGCCCGAGACCGGCGCCGAGGACGCCATCGTGCTGCTGGAACGCGTGCGAGCCCGGGCGCAGGAGATCCGGTTCGACCAGGGCATGGGCCTGTCGATCAGTTGCGGAGTCGCCGAGAGCCTGCTCGATGCCGACGAGGCGCCCCAGGATGTGTTGGCGCGGGCGGACGTGGCCCTGTACGAAGCCAAGAACGCCGGCAGGAACTGCGTGAAGCTCTGGAGTCAGGACATGACCCGCCTGGTCCATACCGGCGACATCGAGATCGAGCGGATCAAGAAGCTCCAACGGCGGATCATGGGCCTTTCCGAGAAGGCCGAGAAACTGTTCATGGAGAGCATCTGGAGCCTGGTTCAGGCCCTCGAGGCCAAGGACGTCTACGCCCGCAAGCACTCGGAGAACGTGACGGCCTACGCCGTCGCCATCGCCCGCACGATGGAGCTGGGACCGAAGTACATCGACCTGATCCAGCGTTCGGCGATGATCCACGACATCGGCAAGATCGGCATTCCCGACGCGGTCCTGTTCAAGCGCGACCACCTCACCGCCCACGAGCGGCGGATCATCGAGCAGCATCCGCTGATTGCCGTGCGAATCCTCGAAAAGATGAGCTTCCTGGAGAACGAGGTCGCTATCGTCCGACACCACCACGAGAAATGGAACGGCCGGGGATACCCCGACGGCCTGGCCCGCACCGCCATCCCGCTGGGCGCCCGCGTCATCGCGGTGGCCGACACGTTCGACGCCCTGACCTCGAACCGGGCCTATCACGCCTCTCGTTCGATTCCGGAAGTGCTCCCCATGCTCAAAGACTCCTCCGGCTACGATTTCGATCCGACAGTGGCCGTGGCGATGGTCGCGTGGGTCGAGTCGGTCGCCCGGCGCAGCGGCGCCGCGGACCGGCTCACGGTCGAGGATCTGCTCGCGACGTGCAAGCCACTGCCGGAGGCACGCGAAGCGGCGATGCCGGGCAGCACGGACACGCACGGACAAACGCAAGCGGTCGCGGACCATGCCGTCCACGTCTGTTCGTGAGCACCCGCGGCGTCCGTGCCCGGTTTCCCTGCGATCTTGCCGATTACTCCGGACTGAACGAAATCCTAACCGGATGCTAACACTTCCCTAACAATCCTGTGGTAAGTCTATGGCGTAGTGCGTTTACGCCGCATCGGACGGCCCGCGCGACTTTGGGGAATCAGGTTTTCCCCGCAGGGCAATACCTTGCGTCCTGACGGTGGATGACTACAATTTTAAGGGTATGGGGTTGAGAACGCGGATCATTCTGCTGCCACTGGTTCTTGCGGTCCTGCTGGCCGGCTGCGGGGAGATTATCGACCCGAATGAGCCCCAGGGCTTCGTGCAGACCAAAGGGTCCGATACGATCGTCAACGCCATGCAGGAGGTGTCCGAGGAGTTCATGAAGGCATACCCGCACGTGTTCGTCGCCGTCACCGGCGGCGGCAGCGGCGTCGGGATCGCCTCCTTGATCAACAAGACCACCGAGATCGCCACCGCCTCCCGCGAGATGAAGGCCAAGGAAATCGAGATGGCCGAGAAGCGCGGCGTGCATCCGAAGGAATTCGTCATTGCCTACGACGGCGTGGCGGTCATCATCAACTCGAACAACCCCATTGATCGGCTGAGCATCGAGGATCTACACGACATCTTTACGGGCAAGATCACCAACTGGAGCCGCCTCGGGGGCAAGGACCTGCCCATCGTCACCCTCTCGCGCGAGGTCAGCTCCGGCACGCACATGTACTTCAAGGAGGAAGTGGTTCAACTCGGCCAGAAGGGCAACACCGAGGAGTTCTCGAAAGAGACGCTCCTGCTGACCTCCTCCCAGGCGATTGTCGAGGAAGTGGCCAATAATGAAGGCGCCGTCGGCTACCTGGGCATGGGGTATATGTCGGACCGGACCAAGCCGGTGCTCGTGGGAAAGGTCGAGAATCAGGGGGCAGTCGACGAGCGACAAGGAACGAGCGAGGGCTTCTATCCCCCCAGTGTGGACAATGTCGTCGCCAAGACCTACCCGCTCTCCAGGCCGCTTTACCTGTACACCGATGGCGAGCCGCAAGGCGTCGTCAAGCTGTACATCGATTTCACGTTGGGCCCCGTGGGCCAGACACAATTCATGGAAACAGGATTTGTGCCGGTAGGAGCGACCCTTGCCCAGGCGAATTAGCGAACCCATTATCGAGTGGTGCATCAAGCTCAGCGGCTTTGCGGTCGTCATTTTCGTATTTCTCATTTTCCTGTTTCTTCTGCGGGACTCGCTGTCGCTGTTCCGCGAGTACCCGATTCGCGACGTGCTCCTCGGCAGGGAGTGGCTGCCGATCTCGGAGCCGCCGAAGTTCGGCGTGCTGCCGCTGCTGGTCGGGTCGGTCCTTGTTACCTTCTGGGCCATCGTGATCTGCGTGCCGCTGGGCGTCGGCGCCGCAATGTTCATCGCCGAGGTGGCGCCCAAGCCCCTCAAGCACGTGCTCAAGTCGCTGATCGAGATTCTCGCGTCGATCCCGAGCGTCGTGCTGGGCTTTCTGGGCATCATCTGGCTGGGCCCGTTCCTGCGGAACACCTTCGGCCTGTCCACCGGCATGACCGGCCTGACGGGCAGTCTGCTGCTGGCGTTCATGGCCCTGCCGACGATCATCAGCATTTCCGAGGATGCCCTGGCAGGCGTGCCGAAGGCCTACCGCGAAGCCGCCTTCGGCCTGGGCGCCACTCGCTGGCAGACCCTCTGGCGGGTGATTCTGCCCTCCGCTTCTTCCGGCATCGTCGCCGCCATCATGCTGGGCATCGGCCGGGTGGTCGGCGAGACGATGGTCGTGCTCATGGTCACCGGCAACGCCCCAGTCATGCCCAAGTCGATTCTCCAGCCGCTGCGGACCCTCACGGCCACCATCGCCGGCGAGATGGGCGAGACAGTGGGCGGATCGGAACACTACTTTGCCCTGTTCGCCGTCGGGCTGGTGCTGTTCGCCATCACCTTCACCATCAACCTCATTGCCGACGTGTTCTTGCGAAGGGCCAGGAAATGAACGGAGCCAAGATCCGCCAGCACATTGCATTTTCTGTCCTGGGCCTGCTCACGCTGGGCATCGTCGTACCGATTCTGCTGGTGATCATCTACATCGTCGTCAACGGAGCCGGGGCGATCACCTGGGAGTTCCTCACCGCCGCCCCGCGAGAGGGCATGAGGGCCGGCGGCATCTTCCCCGCCATCGTCGGCACCATTTTGCTGGTCGTCGGCACGATGCTGTTCGCGCTGCCGCTGGGGGTGCTCTCGGCCGTCTACCTGGTCGAGTACGCCCACGACAACCTGTTCACGCGGATGATCAAGCTGTCGGTGGTGAACCTCTCCGGTATCCCGTCGATCGTCTACGGCCTGTTCGGCTTCACGATGTTCGTGATGCTGCTGCACTTCGGCACGTCGATCCTCGCGGGCTCCTTGACGTTGGGCATTATGAGTCTGCCCGTCATCATCACCGCCTCGAAGGAGGCGCTGGAATCCGTGCCCAACACCTATCGCGAGATCAGCCTGTCGCTGGGGGCCACCCGCTGGCAGACGGTTCGCTACTGCGTGCTGCCCTACGCGATTCCGGGCATTCTCACCGGGACGGTCCTGAGCCTGAGCCGGGCGGCCGGCGAAACGGCCCCGATCCTCTTCACCGTCGCGGCGTTCTATTTGCCCCGGCTGCCCCGCGGGGCCTTCGATCAGGTGATGGCCCTGCCTTACCACCTGTACGTAATCTCGACCCAGGTGCCCAACATCCCGCTGGAGCTGAGCTTCGCCACCGCTCTGACCCTGGTGGGCCTGGTGTTCCTGATGAACCTTGTGAGCATCTTCCTGCGGGCTCACTACCGGAAAAAGAGGCTATGGTAGACGAAGCGATCATCAAAACGACCGATCTGAACAGCTACTTCGGGGCCGCACAAGTCCTTAACGGTATCACAATCGAGGTCCGCCGAAATGAAATCCTCGGAATTATCGGCCCCTCCAACAGCGGCAAGACGACCTTTCTGCGGGCCCTGAACCGGCTCAACAGCCTCGTGCGGAGCTACTCCCAGACGGGCGAAATCCTCCTCGACGGCCAGGATATCAAGAGCATCCGCGACAACATCCTCCGCAAGAGGATCGGGATCATCTTCGCCCTGCCGCAGGTGCTGCCGGTAACGATCTTCGAGAACGTCGCCTACGGCCCGAAAGTCCACGGCATCACGAATCGAGAGAAGGTCGATTGGATTGTCGAGGAGTCCCTGAAGAAGGCCTCTCTCTGGGACGAAGTCAAGGACCGGCTCGATGCACCGGCCGTGAAGCTCTCCGGCGGCCAGCAGCAGCGGCTGTGCATCGCCCGGACGCTGGCAGTGGGGCCCGAGGTGATTCTGTACGACGAGCCCAGCTCCGGCCTGGACCCCATCTCGACGGCCAAGCTCGAGGACACCATGCAGCAGTTGAAGGCCGACTACACGCAGATCCTCGTGACCAACAACACCAAGCAGGCCTCGCGCGTCAGCGAGCGGTGCGCGTTCTTCCTGATGGGCGAGCTGGTGGAGCTGGACTCGACCCATCAGCTCTTTACCAAACCCAAGGACAAGCGAACAGACGACTATATCACAGGCAGATTCGGGTAAGGAGTGACTATCGATGATTGATGATGGATGATTGGAAAAGGATCCTCGGCCGCCTCTTCCAATCATCCATCATCCTTCATCCATCATCAATACGAATATGCAGCTTGACGCCAAAATCAAAACGATCGACCTGAATCTGTACTACGGCCCGTTCCGCGCGCTGACGGACGTCAACATCGAGATTCCGTCGCGGAACGTCACGGCGATCATCGGCCCTTCCGGCTGCGGCAAGTCCACGCTCCTGCGTTGCTTCAACCGGATGAACGACCTGATCGAGCATATCGACGTCCGCGGCCGGATCGTGATCGACGATGAAAATATCCTCGACCGCGAGACCGATCTGATCGTCTTGCGCCGCAAGGTGGGCATGGTCTTCCAGCGGCCCAACCCCTTTGCCCTGTCGGTCTACAACAACCTCAAGTTCGGCCTCCGCATCCACAACATGATGAGAAAAAAGGCCGACATTATGAGGACGATCCAGGAGAGCCTCGAGCACGTCGGTCTCTGGGACGATCTCAAGGACAAGCTGAACGCCAGCGCCCTGTCGCTGACGCTCGAACAGCAGCAGCGATTGTGCATCGCCCGCGTGCTGATGCTCAGGCCCGAGATTATCCTGCTGGACGAGCCCTGTTCGGCCCTGGACCCCGTGTCGACGCTCCGGATCGAGGAGCTGCTCCGCGTGCTCTGCAAGGACTACGCCCTGGTGATCGTGACCCACAACATGCAGCAGGCGGCCCGCTGCTCGGACTACACCGCCTTGATGTACCTCGGCCGGCTCATCGAGTTCGGCCAGACCCAGCAGATTTTCACGAACCCCAGGGAGAAGTTGACCGAAGATTATATCAGAGGGGCCTTTGGGTGATTGGTGATTGATTATTGATGACGGATGATTTAAAAGGGCGTCCGGATTTCTCTTTCCAATAATCGATAATCAATCATCCATAATCAATTTGGAGTGTCCATGGCCAGAGAAGGTTTTCATAATCGGATCAAGGAACTGGAACGCGACGTCCTGCACATGGGCGAAATGGTGATCGAGGCGATCAACCGGTCCGTCGAGGCGCTGGGGAACATGGACGCCCGGGCCGCCAAGAAGGTCGTCGACAACGATGCCAAGGTCAATCAACTGCGCTGGATGCTCGAGGACAAATGCGTCGATCTGATCGCGCTGCAGCAGCCGGTGGCCTCCGATCTGCGGGAGATCATCGCCACGCTGAGCATCGTCCGCGACCTCGAGCGGATCGGCGATTACGCCGAGGGTATCGGCAAGATCGTCCTGCTGCACGGCGATCAGCCGCTGGTCCGGCCGCTGATCTACCTGCCGCCCATGGCCGAAAAAGCCATCAGCATGCTCCGCCGCAGCCTCGAAGCCTTCGTCAATCGCGACGCCGAGAAGGCCCAGCAGATCTGCCTGGAGGACGACGAGGTGGACCGCCTGTACGACCAGGCTTATCACGACCTGATCAACCGCATGGTCGAAAACCCCGCGGTCATCACCCGGGCCACCTACCTGATCTGGGCCGCCCACAACATCGAGCGGATCGCTGACCGCGCGACGAACATCTCCGAGAGCGTCGTTTACCTGGTCACCGGCGCCCCCGGCGAGATGAACGTCTCCAAGTACTGACTGTATGGAAGGAGCACCGATGCAATACGCCAAGACAGCCGCGAAAATCATCGCGGTCTTCGGCGGGGCCGTCATTCTGCAGATGGTCCTGCGTCCTGGCTGAGGCAGCCCGTTGCGGACCCTTGTAGGGTTCCTGGTGCTCTTGTGCCCCCTGCTGGCCCTCGGGTTCAGCGCCGCCGGGGTGATGCGGGACGAGCGGAGGCTGTACGCCGCGGTGATGCTCGCGATCTCGGGGGCGATCACACTCTACATCCTGTGGGCCATGGGGTTCCTGCAAGGTCTGTTCTGTTGAACGGAATCACGGCGAAAAGTGGAGGATCATCCATGCTGTACGGTGTCATCGCCACATGGGTCCTTGTGGCTTTCGTAGCGGTGCCGGCGACGCTGTTTGCCCTGTACCCCGGCTGAGGCAGTCCCATCCCGGCCCTTGTAGGACCGTTTCTTCTGCCGTGTGTGCTCGTGGCCCTGGGGGTGAGCGTCCTCGGTGTGTCGCGGGACAAGCGCCGGCTCCTGGCGCTCATCACGACGGCCATCTCGACCGTGTTCACACTTGCCCTGCTGATCGTCCCGGACGCGGCCTCGTTCTTCATGACGCTCCTGTGTGGCTGATGGTCGCCTCGCCGCCCGGCGGATCTCCCGACCGCCAATTGCGGAAAAGCCTGCCCTGATTCGACTCCGCTCTTGAGATACGATGGTCTGCAAACGCTTTTCGGATCGAGGATATTGATGCGTTACGACAAGATCGCGTATATTCTGCTACGAGTCATGGTGGTGCTCGGCGTCTTGTTGATGGCGTTCCAGCCGGGCTGAATCGCCTGACGACTACCGGTCCTTGCAGGATCGGACCAACGTGGTGGAGGCCACCCTCGGCAGGGAAGAGAATGGTCAAGAGAGAAACGGTCTACTCGTTTGCGCTGCTGCTGGCGTTCCTTGGAGTCGGCAATGCGATCTCGCTTGGGCTCGATCTGCACGTCCCGGGCAACGTGATCGGCATGATCCTGCTGACCGTCTGCCTCTTGACGAAGATCCTGGATATCAAGCGGGTCGAGCCGGCTGCCGATATGCTGCTCTCGGAGATCGGTCTGTTCTTCGTGCCTCCCGGCGTGGCGGTGATGCTCTACTTCGACCTGATCGCCCAGCAGTGGCTGCCCCTGCTGGCGAGCATCCTCGGGAGCCTGCTGGCGGTGCTGTGGGTCACCGCATTGGCGGCCCGGTTCTTCGAGAAGAAGGAGGCCAAAGAAGGCTGATGGAGCAGTGGGCGTACCATCCGTGGTTCGGCATCATTCTGACGCTGGGGATCTGGGTCATTGCCCGTTGGCTCCGGCACCGCGCGGGGACTCCCCTGCTGGACCCGGTCATGCTGACAGTTGCCGCGATTATCGGCACGCTCCTGCTGGCGGAGATACCCTTCGAGGCGTACAACCGCGGCGGCCAGGTGCTCTCGTTCCTGTTGGGGCCGTCTGTTGTGGCTCTGGCCGTGCCGTTCTATCGGCGGCTGGAGAAGATCAAACGGAATCTCGTACCGATCTTTCTGAGCGTCGCGGCGGGTTCGATTATGGGGATCGTCTCGGCCGTCGGTCTGGCTCTGCTGCTGGGCGGCACGCCCGAGATCGCCGCCTCCCTGTCGCCCAAGTCGGTCACGACGCCCATCGCCATCGGCATCTCCCAAAAGGTCGGGGGCCTGCCACCGATCAGCGCCGCTGCGGTGATCTTCACCGGCATCCTCGGCGGCATGCTCGGGCCGGAGCTGATCCGGGTGATCGGCATCCGCAGCCAGTTCGCGATTGGCCTGGCGATGGGCACGGGCGCCCACGGCATCGGCACCGCACGCGCCCTGCGTGAAGGCGAACTCGAAGGCGCCATGAGCGGCGTCGGCATGATGCTCAACGGCCTGATCACCGCGATCATCCTGCCTTATATCCTGCCGCTATTTCTGTGACCGATCATCTGCCGGCAAGATACCCTTTCGGCACGACCATGAACTTGTATCCGCCGATGTCGGTGAAGTAGATGCGGTCCCGGCCGTTCTTGAAATCGAACGTCGTTTGGCCGTCGGTGTAGCGGCCCAGGAGTTGCTTGGCGGTCGCCGCGTGGGTCGGGTCGTTCAAGAGTCCGAACAGACGTTCGAGCGTCTCGACCTTGCGATTGGAGTCGAGGCCGAGGGCCTTCAGTTCCTCATCGACCCGAAGTCCCTTGTCGTAGTAGATCCATTCCAGGTTCTCACGACCATACTGCGTGAGCCCGTTCGGGTCTCCCACATACCGTTTCAGGATGTCCATCGCAATGCCGGGCGTGAGAGTCGAATCCTTTTCCGCCGCCTCTCGCAGTCGATCTCCGATCGGGGCCAGGCGAATCACATCGACTCGAGGGTTTCTCCGGCGACGGACCAACGGGGCCTTGCCGTCGAAGCGGTGGATGTAGTGGATACAATTGATGAAGAGCCGCCGGCCCGCTTCGGTCATCTTCGACGGGGGATCGGAATAGCCCCACTGCAGGAAGTTGCCCTGCCTGCCGATGCCGACGTCGCCGTAGGATTTGCCATGATTGAATCCAACGGCAAGGATCTCGGCGTCGGGAGAATCCGAAAAAACCAGGGAGCGGGCGACGACGTTGCCGCGTTGGGTCTCCTGGACCTGCCAGACCTTGATCTTGTCGGGCACTTTGCCGGGACCGAGGTATGTTTCACGGTAGTTCGAAGGCGTGTCGCGACACTCAGATTTCGGCTGAACAGTCAGCGGCGTGCGATACACCTCGTGGTCGAGCAGCTCAACATGAGCCGCATTTTCCATGCAGTTTCACAAGTAGCCCGTTTTGAGCCGCCACTGCGAGGCAATCAGGCCGCCGGGGACGCCGAGGGTCATGATGGGTCGCGAGAAGCTCTCGGAAATCACCGGACGCGGCCCTCTGGGTTCATTCCAGTCCCAGTCCAGGAGCGTCACGTCGAAGCCCTGCGTATCGGCCTCTTTGAACGTCTGGAGGTTGCCGGTCTGAACCGTGTCGAAATTCTTCCGCAGAAAGGCGACAAAGTCCTTCTCCCGGTCGGAACCCGGCCGGCCCGCATAGAGGATCTTGAGACTGCGATTGGGTTGGGCCTGCACGATGGCGACCGACGCCAGCAGAATCAGCAAGCCCAAGCCCGCTACGCGTGTACGCACCCTTGTGCCCTCTGCAATTTTCATGTGCGATTCCTCCAATTCCTGATATCTATCGAGATTATAGCGTCGGGCCCGGGACGCGTCAAGAAAGGCAAATTGGGTTTGTTTGACTGCCCGTTGGCCCTGTGGTAAACTGGAGGAGTCGTAGCGACGTTCCGCATCTCGACCGTATCCAGTGGAGGGACGAGAGTATGGCTGATGGCAAGTTCAATCGCATGCATTACGCCCTCGGGGCCTTGCTGCTGCTGTGCATTGCCGCCGTGGCGGCCGTCTCGACGCGGGCGGGGGGAGCCAATGGTAGCGTCTTTCCCCTGGTGGAGGTCTCCGTCTTCGATCTGCCCGAGGAGACCAGGCAGGAATTCCTCATCGGACAGCGGAATGTCTGCGGCGACAAGGCGGATCCCAACGTCGCGGCGTATCCGGAGTTCACATCCGACAAACCTCTCTATGGCATGGCGCGATTTGCAGATCCGCAGGATGAGAATGCTCCCGGCGAAGTCTACTACTTCGCTCTCGACGAGTCCGGCGGGACAGACGCCGGATACGATCGACTGCACTTCGACCTGAACCACGATCGCGACCTGACCAATGACCGCGTCTTGACCGTTCAAAAGAGCCCGCCCTCGACGGCGATGCTGGGTTACTCCGATCTCAAACAACAGACGTGTTTTGAGAATCTGGCGATTCCATTTGCCTGTGGTTCCGACGGCGCTCGGCCGGTCGAGATGATGCCTCGGCTGGTCATTTCCAACAGCGGGTACAGCTCGCTGAGTCTCGTAACCACCAAGGCGCGGAAAGGTCGGATCAAGTTCGCCGGGCAGAAGTGCGACGTGCTCCTGGGGCACTGCTACGTCGTCTCAGGCTGGTTTGACCAGCCTTTTACCGCCCTGCATCTGAGCCCCCCGGGAAACAGCCGGCCTTGGGATTGGTGGGGCGGCGACCGCCTGAGCGCCATGCACAAGGTCGGCGGCAAGTTCTACACGTTCTCGGCCACCCCCACCGGCGACAAGTTGATCGTCCGTCCCTACGACGGTCCGCTGGGCACGTTCGAAGTCGGAGCGGGCGGGCGGGACATCGGCCGGCTGGAGATCAGGGGATCGCTGCGGTCGAAGACGACGGCGGTGGCCGTCGGAGAGATCGCCAGCGGGACCCGCCCCGAACCCGTCCGATCCTGCCGGCTGCCCGTGGGGGACTATCTGCCCGAAATGGTGAGCCTCAACTATGACACGCTCTCCATCAATATCTCCAACAACTATCACAGCGACGGCAAGCCGCGAGACACGACGCACCGCCGCTGGGTCTATGGGATCGCGATCCGCGAAGACAAGCCCTTCGTGCTCGACTTCTCCAACAAGCCGGCGGTCCTGTTCGCCAGCCCGGCTCGCGACGAGCGGGTCAAAACAGGCGACGAGATCAGCGTCAAGGCGGTCCTGATCGATCCGGTCCTCGACGTCATGATTCGCGACCTGAGCACAGGCGGCGACCGGAGCACGTCACTCGACCCCAAGGTGACGATCGCGAGATCCAACGGCGAGATTGTCGCCGAGGGCGTCATGCCCTTCGGCTGAGACGGCACCTGCGGGTACTCGTGGCGAGTACCAAACGACCTCAAGCTCGACGGTAATGAAGAGACGTTCACGATTACGGTTAAGTATGACACGCGGGAATTGTACGGAACGGTGACCGCATCGCGGCGGTTCACCATCTATCGGGATTGACGCAGGAGCATCCGGGAGGAACTCCATGGTACGCTCGGTGTTGATGACGAGTTGGCTTGCGGCGTGTTGCCTGGCGCTGACGCCGGCAGCATTCGGTGTTCAGGGCGACCCCTTGAGACGCGAGTTCCCGTTGGAAGAGGTGTCCGGCTTCGATACTGTGGACTTCGGCCATGTCTGCGGATGCCAGAGCGATCCGGAGCCCAATGTCGTCTACCCCGCGTTCTCGTCCGGCAAGCCCCTTTACGGCGTGATGCCCTTGGATGCGGAGTTCAACAACCTGCGTTCCGGCACGCCGTATCATTTCGCGATCGATGAGTCGGGCGGAACCGGGGCCGGCTACGACCGGCTTTACATCGATCTCAACCGCGATGGCCGGCTCCTCGACGAAACCCCGATTGCGTCCTTGCGCGAGCTTCCCAAGGGTCGCCTGTTCGGGCTGAAATGGGTCGCCCCGCCTGTCTGGTTCGGCTGTGTCACGTTCTCGAGCCCCGAGGAAGCGGGGACGCACTCGGTGGAGACGATCCCTCGCCTGCTCATCGACGGGGGAGGGTATGTCGACCTGAGTTTCACGGCGGTCAAGGCCCGCAAAGGCGAGATTGAGATCGCCGGCCGCCGATACAGCGCAACAATCCTGAACAACAATCCGCTCGGGACGCGCTGGGACAGACCCGGAACCACCGTGAAACTGGAGGCGCTCGCGGGTGCTCGGATGCCCTATTGGGCCTTGTCGAACCGGCTGATGTCCATGCCCAGGGTCGAGGACCGGTACTGGCGTCTCTCCACAACGCCCGCGGGCGACCGGCTCTTCGTGGAGCCCTATGAAGGCCCGACGGGAGTCCTGCGAATCAACCTGGGAGGCTGGCCCTTCCGAAAAGCCGCGTTCTCAGGGACGTTGCTGGCCAAAGACAAACTGGTGCCGGCGGGTCGAGACGATGGGAAAGGCCAGTACCAGCCTGTCGAGAGCTGCGAAGTGCCCGTGGGCGACTACACGCCGGCGCTGCTGGGCATCCGCTGCGGATCGACGACTGTGCAGCTCGCGGACAACCCCTACGGCGACGGACTTGCCCGGAGCAGCGATCCGAACGGGGTCTATCGTATGCGGATTCGCGAGGACAAGCCCTGCGTCCTCGACCTCTCCCGCAAACCCGACGTTCTTTTTGTCACGCCGGGGCTGGAGACGCGGCTCAGACCCGGCGACCTGCTTCAAATGACGACTGCCTTGATCAACCCGCAGTCCAACGTGATGATCGGCAATCTCCGCGGCGTGTCCCGTGAACGGGTGTCGCCGACGGCCCTGGTGCTGATCGGCCTCACGATCGTCGGGCCGCTGGGAGCGTGGATCGGCGTCGGCAGGGGCAGACGGCGATATCGATATCTGCCGCTGTTCTCAGTGATCGGCCTGCTGGCCCTCGGCGGGTATCTCGGGACTCTGTTTGCTGTGAACGCCATGCTGCACCCCGACCCGTCCGCCCGGGAGGAACTCAGACCCAGGGTCACTATCACGCGGGCCAACGGCGAGATCCTGGACGAGGGCAGCATGCCCTTTGGCTGAAGCTGCGTCTGTGCGTACTCGTGGCGAGTACCGGAGAACGTGAAACTCGATGGCGCCCAGGAGACGGTGACGCTCCGAGTCACATACGATACGGGAGGGATCTATGGGACTGTGAAAGGAACGCGCCAGATCGTCATCTATCGGTGAAACGGTTGTCGTATCGGTGTTTTACTGGAGGGACATCGTATGGCCTCGCGTGAGAAACGCCGAATGCGTGCCACGGCCGTAGCGATTCTGCTGCTGCTCAGTCCTGCAGCCGGGGCAGAAGAATCGGTCTTTGCCCTGGAAGAGGTCGCGACCTGCGACCTGATCAGGCAAATGCCGGCTTGGTCGCCGGGCCACGCGGCTACCTGCTCCCAGGTGCCGGACCCCGGCGTCCGCGCTTATCCGGCTTTGAAATCGGACAAGCCCGTCTACGGCTCGGCTCAGTTCGGCAGCTTCTTCGAGGAGAGAAACCCGGCGCTGCTGTATCATTTCGTCGCCGATGAGTCGGGCGGACCCGGCTCCGGCTATGACCGCCTGTACGTCGATCTCGACGGCGACAAGGACCTCAGCAATGACGCGCCGGTCTCGCCCCGCAAGGACGTGCCCGCGGAGTTGCTGCTTCGCTACACGAACATCGTGGGGCAGGTCCTTTTCGAGGACGTCGGGATTCCTCTGCCGTTCGGCTCCGATGGGCTGCGTCCCCTGGCATTCACTCCTCGCCTGCTGTCGATCAAAGGCGGAAGCGCCATGTTCAGTTTCGTCCCGGCTACGGTCCGGCGGGGTCGCATCGAGATCGAGGGACGACGGTACGATGTGGTCCTTGGACAAGAGCAACCGATCTGCGGCTGGTTCGATCATCCGGAGACTGCCTTTTGCCTGACGCCCCAGGGCCAGCCAGGCACGAAGAGCTCTTCCCCCTCATTTGGCGTTCTGATGACGATGCCGCGTTTGGGTGAGACGTACTATCATTTTGCGGCCACGCCGGGCGGGGACAAATTGATCGTCCGGCCCTACGAGGGCCCGCTGGGCGATTTTGAAGTCGGCGGCGGCTCCAGATTCAAAACGGCGGATCTCGCTGTCGCCGGCTCGCTGCGATCCCGCGATGCTCTCGTCCACGTAAGGGGCCCCACGTGCCGGCTCCCGGCCGGGGACTATTTGCTCCACTCGCTGACCGTCTCGCACGAGGGGCTCCAATTCACCGTGGGGCCGAACTATCACTCCGATGGCGGATTCCGAAGCAAATTGCGTCACGTGCCGAACTACCCGATTCGCATTCGCGAGGGGGAGCGATTCGCCCTGGATTTCTCCAATCGGCCGCAGATCGTCTTCGCGGACCCCCGGAGAGACTACACGGCGAAGCCGGGCGAACTGTTTGGTGTGGAAGCTGTCCTGGCGGATCCGGTCCTGGACTTCGTGGTCTCCAACTTCAGCTATACTCCGAGCGACTCCAGGGGTGGCTCTGCAGAACAGCCAAAAGGCAGTATCGCCCGCGGGCGGGACACGATTCTGAATCCTCGCGTGACGATCTCTCGCTCCAATGGGGAAGTTGTTTCCGAGGGCATCATGCACTATGGCTGAAGCGCCGTTTGCAGGTACTTGTGGCAAGTACCGAAAGATCTCAAGCTTGACGGCGGTCAGGAAACGTTTACCATCTCGGTGACGTATGACACGCGAGAGCTCTATGGCACGGTGAACGCGACAAGGAAATTCACGATCTCCGGGGATGAGTAAGGATTCCATGGCTCAGCTGCAAATGACGAAACACGCCGTCTGCCGGCTGGCGATGTTGGCCGCGACCATCACTCTGGCAGCGGCTGGAGCAGCGCAGGGCGAGCAGGCGAGCGCCGGCCGGCTTCGGATTGACGGGCAGGGCATCACGCAGTTGGTGCTCAAGGACGCCCAGGGCAGACTGGAAACGCTGAATCAGCCCGGCTCGATTGCGATGCTGCCGCCCGGGGAGTATTCCCTCGATGGGATCACGCTCGAAGGCGGCCACCGCAACAAATACCAAGGGATTCCTCCAACCCTGCGAGTGACCGTGGATGCCAACTCCATCGCCACGCTGAAAGTGGGGGCCCCGCTGCGCCAGGTAGTGACGGTGCAGCGCCAGGGGCCCACGTTGTCGCTGGAATACGCGCTGTTGGGCCAGGGCGGCGAAGCCTATGCCATCGACCGCAGCCCAAACCTGGCGAAACCCGCGTTCACCGCATACCGGGGCGATATCAAAGTGGCCTCCGGCGAATTCGAGTTTGGCTGAGGCGGCACCTGCTCGTACTCGTGGCGAGTACCAATCCGTGCGTCCGGTCAGTTGAGAATCGTCCCCTCCTGTGCCCTGGGCTCTCTGGCGCCGACCGAGGGAGAACCGATCCTCTACACGTGGCGCTGGTATCACAGCGCCACAGGCATGGGCCTGTGGGCCGTGTTGATCCTGGCGATCGTCGGACCCAGGGCCAACCGCACCCCCAAGGCCCTGCTGATCCTCATTCCGCTGGCGGTCGTGTCTTTGGGCTGGTTCCTCTTCCGCCGCCAGATGGGCGGGGATTCATCGGACCACATCGTGTTCGGCGTCATGGTCCGCGCACTGGCCGTCGGCTCGGCGTCGCTGTGGCTGCTGGCGCATCGATTTGCGGCCCGGACTTGGTACAAAACGCTCCTGGTGGCGACTGCTATTGCTCTGGGCGTTGCGCTGACCGGGGGACTGTCCTTGGGGATCGGCTCGGGGG